>Ga0307406_10001614_pt1 | contig 12400 bp, 10 predicted proteins | sample 322Cmetagenome_3_FD_203706 | JGI IMG/M metagenome (GOLD analysis project Ga0307406, IMG submission 203706) | Maize rhizosphere microbial communities from greenhouse at UC Davis, California, United States - 322HYB-C-2 | ecosystem: Host-associated > Plants > Roots > Rhizosphere > Soil | place... | reverse complement strand
GTGAGCGCGCAGTCCGGCGGCGAGAAGAAGAGCAGTAAGCAATAGGCGGAACTTCATATTTTCCTAGGGTTAGGGGGTTGCACGCCCGCTCCCCACCTCGGGGAGCGAGACACAGCCCCATCCTAACACCTTTTTCCCGGTCGGCGACAAGCCGGGAAAACAAATTGCGGGTCGACCATCCGATTTCCCGCCGATCCGCCGGTCACTTCTTCGGGCGTCCGTAGCCCGGCTTCGGCCGGCCTTGGGAGTCGAGCTTGTCAGTGGCCCACAGCACGCCCTTGGCGACCATGTCGAGATAGCGCGCGTCTTCCACCGTGGCGTTGTTGTGGCCGATGGTGGTGGCGAAAACGCGAGTCTTCTTCGGGCCGTAGAGGTTGGTCCAGATCACCACGGATTTGTCTTTCTCCTGCGTGCCGGTGGCGAGCGGCGAGGCGGTCTTGTGGACGTCGACGTTGTTGTAGAGTTCTTCGTTCATCGTCGTCCAATCCTTGGCTCCCTTGGTGATCGGGTGGCTGGTGTCGGTGAACTTGATATCGATCGGCTTCTGCGCGCCGTGACCGCTGGATTGCAGGCCGAGCAGCTCGAACCACATCTTGTCGTCGTCCTTGGTCGCTTTCTTTTGAAACTCGCCGACGCGGTAGCTGTGCATCGCGCAGTGGAGGGCGATGGCGGGGATGCCATCGATGTGGGGCTTGAGGACGCCTTTCACCGTGTCCACGTCCTTCACATCGGCCGCGCACTCATCGTGGATGACCAGATCGTAGCCGGCGGCGTAGTCGGGATTGCCGAAGATCGGCAGCGGCGGCTTGGTGGAGCCGTCGTCCACGTGGATCTGGTCCACGGTGGTGTTGATCCGCTCTTCCAGGCCCTTTTTCAGGATGTTCGTCTGATTCTTGTAGTCGTGGCAGCAGCCGCCCGTGATCAGCATCACCTTGAGCGGCTTGGGTTCCTGGGCGTGGGCGGAGAGGGTGAGGGCACCCGTGAGGACGAGGATCGACGGCAGTTTCATGCTGGAAGGGATGTTGCGTGGCCGGAGGCCGTGACGCCAAGAACGTAACAGGGTAGGTAATCATTTCATCCGGCGGATACCCCACGGAGAGTATCCAAAATAGGCTTCTTGCTACGTGGCTGTTGGTATGCCACCCTGACAGGTAAGAAAGGAGCTTTGATCGCCATGAAGGAATTGTTCGATGCTTGGCGGGGAGTGGACCGGAACAAGGTCGCCGCCCTGCTGAGCGTGCTCCCCGGTCTGGGGCACCTCTACAAGCACCACTACGTCGACGGATTCGCCATCATGATCGTTGGTAACGTCCTGATGGTCTTTTGCGCCCTCTGGCTCTCGTTCGCCACGATCGGCATGTCGCTGATTCTGGTGCCGGTGCTGTGGGTGGCGGGAGTCGCCTATGCTGCCTATGAGGCGTCAGACCTGCACGGAGCCCACCCGTGGCTTCACGTCTGGGAGCACAAGTGGGCCCACGCGTTTCGCCGGACGAAGCACTGATGGGCCAAAGGGACCATTGAAAGGTTCCCGCGTGGGCGATTGAATCGCGCCATGGCGCTCGAATTCGTCCCCGCGACCGCGGACCACATCCCGCGGCTTTCCGTCATTTGCCACGAGGCATTCTCCGCCCTGCATGATCGCTGCGGGCTAGAGAGGGATATTCCTTCCCCCGAGGTCGGGGGGATGATCATCGGCCAGACCGTTCAACGCCCGGACTATACCGGTGTGATGGCCGTCCTCGATGGCGAGGTTGTCGGCTCGAATTTCCTGACCTTCGCCGACGAAGTCGCGGGCGTGGGCCCGATCACCGTCGATCCGAAGGTCCAGTCGAAAGGCATCGGCCGGGCGCTGATGCAGTGGGTGATCGATGAAGCGCGGCGGCGGGAAATCCGGCAGGTGCGCCTTTTCCAAGAGGCGATCAATACCACCTCCCTCTCCCTTTACACCGCGCTGGGCTTCGATTGGCGGGACAGCGCGGTGCTGATGCAGGCGGTACCCGCGGGCGAGGAAGATCCGGAGATACGTCCCATCTCGGCGGACGATCTGCCAGCCATCGCGGAACTCTCGCGACTCGCCTATGGGTTCTCGCGGTCCGGCGATGCGGCGCAATTGATCGAGTGGCAGGTACCCGGTTTCCTGAAGATTCGCGATGGAAAGCCGGTGGCGTACCTGTTCGCCACCTTGTTCGGCCACGCGGGCGCCGAGACTGACGAAGACCTTCTCTCGCTCGCTGCCCAAGCCGCCCGTCACCTACCACCGCCCGTGGCAAAGTTCATCTGCCCGTTGGCGCGCACCGGTCTCTTCCGCAAGGCGATGGCCGCCGGGCACCGTACGGGCAAGGTCCTCTCCTACATGTCACTCGGGGACTACACGCCGCCAACCGGCGCGCATTTCCCGTCGATCCAGTGCTAAGGCGAAGGAAAGGCCAGCACCGCAATTACCGGACGATGGTCGGAGCCCATCCAGTCCGGATGAACTTTTCTTTCCACCACACGGCAGTCATCACTAACGAGAATATGGTCGATGGGGAGGCCGATGCCATTGCTCCGCCACGTCGTATGAAGGCCGAAACCCACCGCTGAATCGCGCAGCTTTCCGCGTTTCAACAGCCGCTGGAACCACGGCGAAAATGGCGTGCAGTTCAGATCGCCGAGGAGCACCACCGGCATTTCTGCGTTCGCCGCGATGCCTGCTGCGTGGTCATATTGCTCGTTCCGTTGGTCAAAGCGTTGTCCCGACCGCGGAGTGCGGGGATGCATACCGAGGATCCGCACCGGCCCGTCCGGCGCATGCATGACTGTGGAAATCCACGGCTTGGCTGCGGCCAAGCCATCGGGATCGGCAGCGTCCAAAGGATAGCGGCTTAGCAGCCACATGCCTTCCGCTCCATCCCGGTCACTTGAGATGTGGTGCGGGTATTCTTCCCTTAGCGGTGAAAGCCGCTCGCGCCAGTCGTTCGTGCACTCGGTGAGCAGCAGCACATCCGCGTCCTGATTGGCGAGCCAAGGCAGTGCGAGTTCCTTCGTCGGATTCTCCCAAAGGACATTCCAAGCGAGGAACTTCAGCCCCTTCTCTTTCGCAATAGCTGGCTTGGAAAGCCAGTAGGGGAAGAGCGGCACGGCGGCCCACGCGGTCACGGCGATCGCGAAGGCCGCCAAGCCATGTCGCCTCTTCCAGAGAAACCATCCGGCAAGCACCACGAGCAGCCCGATCCACCACCAGCGGAAATGGCTCATCCGCTCGATGTGGCTCGACCAGATCCCCAAGGGTGCTCCGAGGGTGCCGAGCATCGCGACCCCCACAAGGATCGCTAGCAGCTTCTCCTTCACTCCTTTCGACGGCATCCACCACGTTCGGCGCATGTGAGAACCTTGGCACCGCGCCACTGAGTCCCGCCAGTTTTGAAATTCAATGCAGGGAAGGTTACATCGCCTGCCGGCAGCCGAAGAATCGGCGGTCCTTGATCATCTGCGCGACTTGCGGCGGGACCATGTCCACCCACGCCTCGTCTCCGGCGGCGATCTTTCTGAGCACGTCCCGCGAGAAGATGTGAAGGAACTCCGGCTTGAAATTATCCAGCGCCACGAAGCTGCCGCGGTCGGCGAGGTAGCCGTAGAGCTTCTTCAGCTCGGGGGCGACCTCGAGGTTATCGACGGTCGTGAGCGCGCCGGTTTCCGCGTTCTTCAGCGGATAGATGTAGAGCTTGAGGTTGTATTTGAAGAGCCGGCCGAAGCTCTCGAGGATGCCGCCGGGGAGCTGGGTGTAGTATTTCTCCTCGAAGAGCTCGGTGAGGCTCGGCGTGCCCATCACGATGCCGATCCGCTCCTTGGTCCGCCACGAAATGTAGGCGGCGAGGCGGTAGTATTCGAAGTAGTCCGAAATCATCACCGTCATCCCGCAGGCGGCGAGCAGGTCGGCGCGGGCGAGGAAGTCGCGGCGGTCCACCTCATTGCCGCCGGCCAGCAGGTTGCGCATGGTCAGCTCGAAGATCGGTAGCACCGGCTTGCCCGCCACGTCGGGGTCGGCGGTGAATTTCTCCAGCGCGGACTGGAGCATGTCCAAATTGACGTGGGTCGGCGGGCGGAAGCTGCCGCGCTCGACAAGGACTGCCTTTTTGTAGAGCGCCTCCGAGGGCTGGAGCACCTGACCCTGCGGGTCGAACATCGCCGCGCCGCTGAGGCCGAGTTGGACGAGCTTGAGGCTGACAAGCCGGTTGTCCACGGAGCGGAACTCGATGCCGCGGAACTCGATCACGTCGATCTCGATGCGGCCGGTGGTCAGCCTGTCGAGCAGGCTTTCCACGAGCTGCTCCGGCTCGTGATGGAGGAAAAAGGCGCCGTAGAGCAGGTTCACGCCGACCACGCCGAGCGCCTCCTGTTGGAGCGAGGCCTCATTGTCCAACATCCGGACGTGGATCAGGATCTGGCTCGGCTCGTCGCGCGGGCGGGACTGGAATTTCACGCCCATCCAGCCGTGGCACTCGTTGCCGCCCTTGAAGCTGCGGGCGACCACGGTGTCAGCGAAGGCGAAGAAGGCGGTGGTGTCGCCGCGCTTTTCGGCGAGGCGCTCGACATTCAGCGAGAATTCGCGGTCGAGCATCGCCTGCAAGCGGGTGCGAGAGACGTAGCGGTCGCCGCTGCCGTAAATGGCGTCGCTGACCGTCATGTCGTAGGCGGAAATGCTCTTGGCCACGGTCCCGGCGGCCCCGCCGACACGGAAGAACCAGCGCACCACCTCCTGCCCGGCCCCGATTTCGGCGAGCGTCCCGTACCAGCGCGGGTCGAGATTGATTTTGAGTGCCTTGTGGTGGGTATCGAGTTCTTCCTCGCGCATGGGACGAGTGGAGCATCCGGCGAGCCACGATCAAGTTGGCCCTTGTCAATCAATTGACAGGGAACCGGCTGAGGGCTTGCGCCTCCGCCTTTGCCCGCCATGCTCCCGCGCGTTGTGAATTCCATTCCGGTCGAACCGTCGTTCGAGGCCTTCCGCAAGCTGGCCGAGCAGGGCAATGTTGTCCCGCTCTACACCCAGCTTGCCGCGGACTTCGAGACGCCGCTGTCGGCGTACCTCAAGGTGCGCGACGCGCGTCATTCCTTCCTGCTCGAGAGCGCTGAAAGCACGGACAAGAGCGGACGATGGTCGATCATCGGGACCAACCCGCGCCGGGTCATCGAGGCCCGCGACAAGAACCTCGTGATCCGCGAAGGATCGTCGGTGGAAAAGATCACGGTCGAGGACGACGTGCTCGCCGCGCTGGAGCGCCACATGGCTCCCTACAAGCCGGTGTCGCACGGCAACCTGCCGCCGTTCTGCGGCGGGCTGGTCGGTTTCCTCGCTTACGACGCGATCCGCCAGTTCGAACCTACGGTGCCTGCCGCGCCAAAGGACGAGCTCGGCATTCCCGATGCCGTTTTCCTGCTCGCCGACACGCTGATCGTTTTCGACCAGCGCCTGCGCCGCCTGCAGATCATCGCGAACGCTTTCACCGGCGATCACGCGAATCTGGAGGAGGCTTATGAGGCTGCCCGAGGGAAGATCTCCGCGCTGGTGGAAATGCTGAATCGCCCGCTTCACGTGCCGGCCCTCAACGGCCTCGCACCGGTCGAAGCGGCACCTGCGGAAAGCAATACCACGCAGGCCGAATACGAGGACATGGTGCTGCGCGGGAAGGAATACATTGCCGCGGGTGACGTGTTCCAATTCGTGCCGAGCCAGCGCTTCTCCACGGATTTCCATCGCTCGCCGGTGGATCTCTATCGCGCGCTGCGCCACGTGAATCCATCGCCGTACATGTTCATCCTGGAACTCGGTGACTTCGCGTTGGTGGGTTCATCGCCGGAAGTTCATGTGCGGGCTATCGCCGGTCGCATCGACATTCGCCCGATTGCCGGGACTCGTTGGAGAGGCAAGACGCAGGAGGAAGATGATGAACTTGCCGCCGACCTGCTGGCCGATCCGAAGGAGCGCGCCGAGCACTTGATGCTCGTCGATCTCGCTCGCAATGACGTCGGTCGCATCGCCAAGCATGGCAGCGTGAAGGTCGATGATTTCATGATCGTGGAGCGCTACAGCCACGTGATGCACATCGTCTCGAACGTCACCGGCACGCTCGACGAGACTCATAGTAGTTACGACGTGCTGCGCGCGACCTTCCCTGCGGGAACCGTCAGCGGCGCACCGAAGATCCGCGCGATGCAGGTCATCAACGAACTTGAGAAGAGCAAGCGCTGTGCCTATGCGGGTGCGGTGGGCTACTTCGGTTTCGATGGTGGCCACGACTCGTGCATCACCCTGCGCACGTGCTTGCTGAAAGACGGCAAGGCCTATGTGCAAGCGGGTGCCGGCGTGGTCGCGGACTCCAATCCGACCTACGAGTACAACGAGACCGTCAACAAAGCCAAGGGCATGCTCCGTGCGATCGCCTTGGCCAAAACGCTGGAGGACTGACCATGTTGCTCATCATCGATAACTACGATTCCTTCACCTACAACCTCGTCCAATACTTCGGCGAGCTTGGGGCGGAGATGAAGATCGTGCGCAACGACGCGCTGACGGTGGACGAGGTGAAGGCTCTCAAGCCGGAACGCATCTGCATTTCACCGGGACCCTGCACGCCGAATGAAGCGGGCATTTCCTGCGAACTGATCGAGAAGCTCGGACCCACGACGCCGATCCTGGGAGTATGCCTCGGCCACCAATCGATCGGCCAGGTCTATGGAGGCGATGTCGTCCGCGCGGCGCAGCTCATGCACGGCAAGACCTCGCCGATCCTGCATGAGGGGAAGAGCGTCTTTGCGGGCCTGCCGAGTCCCTTCGAGGCCACGCGGTATCACTCGCTCATCGTGAAACGCGAGACCTTGCCGGACTGCCTGGAGATCACGGCATGGACCGCCGATGGCGTCATCATGGGTCTGAAGCACAAGGAACATCCCGTGCATGGTGTGCAGTTCCACCCGGAGTCGATCCTGACTCAGGATGGAAAGCGCATCCTAGAAAACTTCCTGTCGTTCTAGGGAGTTCTCAACCGGTAGAACGCATTGCCGGCCGGTGGGTTGTTGTCGGTGAATTCGACACGGCCATCGGTTCCGGCAGGAAGCGTCTGGAGAGTGGTCCACCCGGCAAGCGAGGTGGATCGTTGGAATTCGTAGCTGCGTCCCGCCACGCCAATGAAGCTCATGCGAGCGGGGCCGTTCGCGGGTCGCTGCAGAACCGGTGGTGCAAAGCCCGTGATGCCATCCGAGCCCGCGCCGACCGTGATCACCACATCGTCGGCTCCGACCAGGCCGCTGTCGCTGAAAGCTCGCAGCCGGAAGACATAGGTGCCTTCGACCAAACCAGTGGCGCTGAGCGTCTTGGTGGTTTCACCGACACGGGTCGCAAGGCTCGGACCGGACAACTGACTCCATAGATGGAAGTAGAGCGAGTTCGCCGGATCGGTGGACGTTCCAGTCACGGTCGCGGAAGAAGAGGGAAGGACAACCGCTTGGTCAGCTCCTGCGTCCACAACGGGTGCTCCGGGAGCGGGCGTAACGTTGACGGTGACGTCGTCATAGCCTGTCAGGCCGAGGTTATTGGTGACTGTCAGGCGAAAGCGGTAGGTGCCTTGCACTAGTTCTTCCACGGTCGCCGTGGCCGTGTTTCGTCCCGAGACGAATGCTACCGAAGGGCCTCCGATCTGGCTCCAGGAATAGGCGGTGATCGTTCCTCCCGCGGCTGATCCTGTTAGAGTGGTGGATTCCGCGGGCATTGCCACCGCGCGGTCCGGGCCCGCATTGGCAGCCGGTGAGTTCGTTGGCAACTGACTGATCACCGAGAAAGGAAGCGTCACTGCGGTTCCCGCCTGAGGCGTCACGGTGAGCGAGTGACTTCCCAAGGAAGGCGTCCAGGGCTGATAGTCATCCCAGATGTTGTCCCCGCCGATCGAATAGGGAGCTGCGAGGTCGGTGCGATAGGATGCATTGCCATCGAGCGCGAACTTCACCGAGCCGATGATGGGCGGCGAGGTATCAACGCGCAGGTTGAGGTTGGGTCCGGTGACAGCCAGATTGAGCGTCGCGCCGGGAGTGAGTTCCATCACGTCGGTGTCGGTATCGGCATTCACGACCATGACGCGAGTGACAGCCGGGGTGGAGCTGCCACCACCCGTGAGGGCGGATTCCGGCATCGCGGCGGACTTGGCGCTGGTGTCGGTGATGGTGGACTTCCGGAAGACGATGCGGTCGAAATTGAACTTGATGGAGCGGCCGGAAATCGTGAGCCGGTAGGTCGAGCCGGCGTTGAATTGATACACCGGCCAGCGTTTGTTCGAGCTGCCGCCGGCATCGAGCTGGTTGGCCCAGCCCCAAGTGATGGGTGAGCCGCCGTAGAGCTTCGTGTCCTTGGTGAGCAGGCTCAGTGGGGCGTCGTCGAGGTGATCGCCGCCCGCATTCGGCCCGGCTCCGAAGGTCGCACCGTTGAGACCGGCGACCTTCACGTAGCAATCGTTGTTCTTGTCGTCCGGTGCGCCATCGAGCCGGGCGCGGGCGCGTAGGTGGAGGTGGTAGTAGCCAGCCTCGTGGATGCGGAAGGTGTAGGTCAGTGGTGCCTCGGGATCGCCGCCGTTCGAGCTATTGCCGAGGAACTCCAGATGGCCGCCATTGGTCGCACCGTGGACGAAATTGGCGTCACCCGGCACGTAGCTCGTCCACTTTTGAGTTCCGCTGCCAAGCGACGATGGCGTGCGCTCCGCCTCCATCACGACCAAGCCGCCCGATTCCTGATACACGGCGTCCGGCGGCACGGTGGCGGCCAAGCCCGTCAGACTGGTGAAGGTGAAAGCGATGAAAACTCGCCAATTCGGCGCGGAGCGGTGAGGCATGCGAAGTTGTGGGGTTTTCCCGGACGGATCGATCCGGGGAAGCTTCGCAATGGACACGGCCAGCCGCGAAGCGCCAGTGGAAAACACTAACAATAAAGGCCTTCGGCATTCGGGGATTCACGCAAACGTCCTCAAATCAGGGCAATTCGCCCGAAAAAAGCGTAGATTTCCTGATGGCAAACTCCGCTCGACCTTTGCCCTAAACCAGCGAATCTCGCATTGATGATTCGCGCCGTTTGTTTCGCCGTGCTGACTCTGTGGGGAACGACCGCCGTCCCGGCCTTGGCTGACAAACATCAGGTCACGGAAAGCCGACACCCCACCGCGAAGGAGCGCCGTGCCGGCCGCGCGAAGATCGAGGCGGACATGGAAAAAGACGGCTTTCGCCCGATTCCCCGAATCGTTGGCGGTCGTCCAGCGGCGGATGGCGAATATCCGTGGATGGTCGCTCTGCTCGATGCGGATGAGTCAAATGAGTATGATGGTTTTTACTGCGGAGCCTCGCTGATCCATCCCTACTGGGTGTTGACGGCGGCGCATTGCGTCCTTGGCAGCCAGGCGGAGGACATCAACGTGCTGGTGGGTACAAATGACTTAGCGAACCCGGGAGCTGGATCGCAGCGGATCGCGGTGTCGGAAATCATCATCTCGCCGACCTACAACGACTTCACGATGGATGGCGATTTCGCCCTGCTGCGGCTGGCGGAACCGGCCAACGGGACCACCATCCCGGTGATTGACGATCCCAGCCAAGCGCTTCCGGGAGTAGAGGCGATGGTGACCGGTTGGGGCGACACGACGGACGGCCAAGGATACTACCCGAGCCGATTGGAGGAAGTGGAGCTGCCGATCGTCGATCTGGATCTCGCCAACGCGAGCCCCGCTTATGCCGGCACGCTCACGGAAAACATGCTTGCTGCGGGCTTGGAAGAGGGAGGCAAGGACTCGTGCCAAGGGGACAGCGGCGGGCCATTGATCGTGCCCTCACCGCGTGCGCCGGGCTGGGTGCAGGCAGGACTGGTGAGTTTCGGCGAAGGCTGTGCGGAGCCGGGAGCCTTCGGAATTTACACGCGGATCGGGAACTTCCGCGGCTTCATCACCGGCCATATCCGGCCGAACTACGCGGCGTGGGAGCGCGCAAACGGCCGCAGCGGCGAGAATGCCGACCCCGACGAAAACGGCAGGACGAATTTCGAGGAATGGGCGTTGCCCGATGGCGGGGTGGTCGAGAAGCAAGTATCCGGCGGCTTCCTTTATCTCCGCTACTTGCGACCGGATGCGGCATCTGAGGCGAAGTACCTATTAGAGCACGCGGTGTCCGCCGCGGGCCCTTGGTCGGCTGTCGCGGGCGTGGAGATACCCTCGGAGCCCGTTTATGAGGGCCTTTCCGATGCCGTGGTGCGGTTGCCCCTGTCTGCCAATACCGGCGTCTTTCGCGTGCGGGTCGAGTTCTCCGCGGACCTTGCCTCCGGGGATCGTCCGCTGGCGTATCCCGGTACGGCGGGCGGCCGATTGGGAACGCAGGACGGCTTGAGCAACAGCCGGCGCTATAAAAGTTACGCGTTGGATTTCCCATCTGGCGCCGGTCCGGTGGCGATCTCGCTGCGTTCGACGGATTTCAAGACGGCGCTCCAGTTGCAAGCGCTCGGCGCGGGTGGAAGCACCGTGGCTATCGATGGCAATGCGGGAATCGGGCTCGAGGGGACCGACGAGTGGTACGAGTTCACGCCGGAAGCAGGCCGCCGCTACCGGGTGTGGGTGACTACCACGGACAGCAGCGAGGAGGGTGCTTTCCAGTTGAATGTCTTCGATCCGGTGGCCTTGGAGGCCGTGCCGGTGCTGACGGTGCCGCGGGCCAAGGCGCTGGCTGGCACGCTGACGGCGAGCGATCTCCCGGATCCCTTTTTCCTGCCCGGAGCCACCTACTACAAGGACGACTATCTGCTCGATCCCTCGACGCTGGCACCGGGCAAGCTGCTGGAATTCCGGATGACGTCGAAGGGAAGCGCGGCCAAGGGAATCGATGATTTCCTGGGGCTGATCGATGGCGAGAGCGGTCGTCTGGTTGCCGGCAATGACAACTTCGCTGGCAAGACGAACGACGCCGGATTGCGCTTCGTTCCGGTGCCCGGAAAGACTTACGTGCTGCGAGCCTCGGCCAGCGAGGAGCGAGACACGGGGAGTTATCAACTCACTGCGGGCTCTCCGACCGCCGGGGCGAAACAGAGCAAAGTTGGTGCGATCGGCATCGGCGGGGTGGTGGGCGGAAAGCTATCCGTGGCCAGCGAGCTCGATGAGCGCTACTTCACCTTCAAATACGACTACCTCCTCAGCTCGGTGGCGGCTGATCAGGACGTGGCGGTCACTTTGGAATCGGCGAAATTCGACGCCTATCTGGTGGTGCTCGATGCGAGCGACCTGACGCCGGTGACGGAAGGCGACGCAGGCGGCCCTTTGGGTGGCCGTGACAATGCCAAGGTCGTGTTCACGGCACGGGCGGGACGGCACTATTTGATCCGGGCGACGACCTACGATACCCTTGAAAAAGGTGCTTACGTCCTCAAAACCTCTGCCGCGCCATGATCGAAGAACCTTGGTTCCTTCCAGCCGCTTTCGGAGCGGTGGTTTTCCTGCAACTCGTGCTGTTGATCGCCGTCCTGCGGCTTTCGTCCCGGGTCTCCAGACTGTTTCGCCTGATCTCGCCGGCAGCACCGGCGGCGAGCCAAGAGCTGGTGGAGCAAAAGGAAGCGACGGCCGAGCAGAAGAATTTGTTCGCCGAATTCCTCGCCGAAGATCCCTCGCGCAAGGAGTTGCCGAAAAAGGAACAGTTCTCCGAGTTCCGCCGGTGGCGGGATGAGAAGGGGCTGAATTGGAAGGGTTCGGCGGAGCCGACATGAACTGAAGTCGTGCCAAAAAAAGAGGAACGGCAGTTGCCCGCCGTTCCCCTGAGTGATGCGCAAGCGATAGGTTAGAGCGATACCTTGGGGGCTCCCGGATTCCACTCCGCGCGCGTCAGGAAGCCGCTGTCGTCCTCGTCTTCCTTGGCGAACTTGGCAGCGATGGTCGCTTCGCTGGTACCTCGCGGGAAGGTAAGGGCGAATTCATCGACGGTCAGCTGGTCGTTCTCGTCGATGTCGGCGAGATCGAACTTGTAGTAGGTCGCACCGTCCGGACCCTTGGCCTTGCCCTTTTTGTAAAGGGTCCACTCTTCCAAGGAGAGGAGATCGTTTTCATTCGCGTCGGCCTTGAGGAAGCGCTTGAAGATTTCGATCGGTGCCTGCTTGCCGGTGAAGGTCGCTTCGAACTCGTCGAGATCGATGGAGCCGCTCGTGTTGTCGTCCGCAGCGGCAAACGACAGCTCTTCCTTGGTCGGAGGTTCGGTTTCGCCGATGAAGATGAGGAACTCGGGCAGCGAGACGAGGGCGGAACTGTCACTGTCGGCCTTCTTGAAAGCCTTTGCAGCCTTTGCGGCGGGCGTGCCTGCCTCAAGCGTGGTGGTGAACTCCACAAGGGTGAGACCACCGGAAACGTCTCCGTCGGCC
>Ga0307406_10001613_pt1 | contig 12405 bp, 14 predicted proteins | sample 322Cmetagenome_3_FD_203706 | JGI IMG/M metagenome (GOLD analysis project Ga0307406, IMG submission 203706) | Maize rhizosphere microbial communities from greenhouse at UC Davis, California, United States - 322HYB-C-2 | ecosystem: Host-associated > Plants > Roots > Rhizosphere > Soil | place... | reverse complement strand
ATCGCGTGACGCCCCGCGCCGGGCCGTCGACCTCGGCCGCGTACAACGCGTCGGCGAAGCCGGCGATGTCGTCCTGGCCGTCGGTCGCGATCCAGATGCGGCCGCTCGGGTCGAACGCCACGTTGTCAGGCGCCGCGAGCCAGCCGGTATCGCTGACCGGGCCGGCGTACTGCGCGCCATGCGCGGCGTCCTTGGGGTTCCCGCCGAGCAGGAAGAAGCCCCACTCGCACTCGGTCGCCGTGTGGTCGGGCCGGCCGTCGACGAGCGGGGGCACGATCTCGACGATGTGCCCGTGCCGGTTCGGCCCGCGCGGATTGGCGGGATTGCGCTCGTCCGGCTTGCGGCGCTCGTTGTAAGTCAGGACGACGTAGACGCGGCCGGTGACCGGATGCGCCTCGACATCCTCGGGACGGTCCATCGGCGTGGCGCCGAGGAGGTCGGCCGCGCGGCGCGCCTCGATCACGACGTCGGCCTGGCTCGCGAAGCCGTTCGCGGCGGTGAGCGGGCCTTCGCCGAAGACGAGCGGCAGCCAGCGCATGCGTCCGTTGGCATCGAAGCGGGCCACGTACAGCGTTCCGTCGTCGAGCAGGTCGCGGTTGGCCGCGCCACCCCGCGCGTCGTACGCGCGCCGCGTGACGAACTTGTAGACGTACTCCATGCGCTCGTCGTCGCCCGAATAGATGGCGACGCGCCCGTCGTGGCTGACCGCGCTCGTCGCGCATTCGTGCTTGCAGCGGCCAAGCGCCGTGCGCTTGACCGGCATCGACGACGGATCGTAGGGATCGATCTCGACGATCCACCCGAAGCGGTTCGGCTCGTTCGGCTCGCGGTCGAGGTTGAAGCGCTCGAAGTGGCGCCCCCAGGCATAGCGCGGGCGCCCGGTGATGCCGTAGCGCTTCCACGCGGCGGCCTCGCGGCCGCCCTTCCCCGCGTCGCCGAGGAAGTAGTTCTGCAGGTTCTCCTCGGCGGTCAGCACCGTGCCCCACGGCGTCGTGCCGCCGGCGCAGTTGTTCAGCGTGCCGATGATCGTCGTCCCCGCGGGGTCCGCCTTCGTGCGCATGCGCTCGTGCCCGGCCGCGGGCCCCGACACGCGAATGCGTGCGCTGCGCGCCGTGACGCGGCGCGTGTAGCGGCTGTCGGGAACGATCGACCAGCCGGCCGCAGTCCGGCGGATCTCGACGATCGTGTGTCCCTGCGAGGCCATCTCCGCCTCGCACTGCTCGCGGGTCATCCGGTCGAACGCGTTGTCGACGGTGATGCCCGGCCAGGCGAGCTGCGGGCTGTTCCGCTCGTGATTCACGCACAGGAGGCCGCTCGTCGACGACCGCGAGCCGCGCGGCAGCGGCATGTAGGCGATGAAATCGTTGTCCATGCCGAACTGCGCTTCCTGCTCGTCGGCGGTCTGCGCGCCGGGACGGAACGCCGGGCCGCCGGCACGCAGCGGATCGCCCCACCGGACGAGCACGCGGCCCGAATAGCCGGGTGGCAGATGATGCGTCTCGTCGAGCGAGCGCGGCACTTCGGCGAACGCGAGCGGGGGTCGCGCGGTCCCCGGCAGCGAAGCGCAGCCGCCGAGCGTGAACAGCCCCGCCATCGCGCCCTTCAGCAGATCGCGGCGCGACAGCCGTGCCTCGATCAGCGCCGCGAGCGGCGTCCCGGTCGACGGGTTGACCCCGACGTCGTCGTCATCGTCATGCTCGTGCATACGCCTCCCACGCCACTGTGTGCGGCGAGCGCCGCGAACGCTTGGCCGGCGATCGCACCGCGCGAACGCCGTGCGCGATTATGCGCACGGCGAAACGTGCGCGTCATGCGGCGGTGCGTCAGTCGAACAGCGCGGTCAGCGCGCGGCCCGGGTCGGGGGCGCGCATGAAGGCCTCGCCGACGAGGAACGCGTTCACGCCGTGCCTTCGCATCTGCGCGACGTCGCGCTGCGCGAGGATGCCGCTCTCGGTGACCACGATGCGATCGGCGGGAACGTTCGGCAGCATCGCGATCGTCGTCTGCAGCGAGACGGAGAAGTCGCGCAGGTTGCGGTTGTTGATGCCGACGAGCGGCGTCCGCAGCGCGAGTGCGCGCTCGAGCTCGCGCGCATCGTGAACCTCGACGAGGACGTCCATGCCGTAGCCCAGCGCGGCGGCTTCCAGCGCGGCGAGCCGTGCGTCGTCGAGCGCCGCCACGATCAGCAGGATCGCGTCGGCACCGAGCGCCCGGGACTCGGCGACCTGGTATTCGTCGACGATGAATTCCTTCCGCAGCGCCGGAAGCGCGCACGCCGCGCGCGCGGCGACGAGGTACTCCGGCGCGCCCTGGAAGAACGTGCGGTCGGTCAGCACCGAGAGGCAGGTGGCGCCGGCGCGCGCGTAGCTCGACGCGATGGCGGCCGGATCGAAATCCTCGCGCAGCACGCCCTTGCTCGGGCTCGCCTTCTTGATCTCGGCGACGACGGCGGGTCGCTTGGCGGCGATCGTTGCCCGCAACGCCGCCGCGAAGCCGCGGGGCGCGGGCTGCGCGCGGGCATCGGCGTCGACCGCCGCGAACGGCCGCGCGACCTCGGCGGCGATGACCTCCTCGGATTTCTTCGCGAGGATCTTCTGCAGGATGTCGCTCAACGGAGCTCTCCCGCAGCGCCCGCCGCGGCGATCGCCTCGCGCAGCCGTTGCGCCAGACGGTCGGCTTCGGCGTCGGCGACGGCCCGCTCGCGTGCCGGATCGATGTCGCCGAGCGCGTTCACGGGAACGAGGTGGACATGCACGTGCGGCACGGAGAACCCCTCCACCAGCAACCCGACGCGCTTCGCCTCCGAGACGCGCTGCACCGGCGGCGCAAGCCGCTTGGCCACGGCGAAGATCGCGTGATAGGCCGCGTCGTCCATCGCGAACAGCGACTCGTCGTGCCGCCGCGGGACGAGCAGCGTGTGACCCGGATTGATGTGCTTGAGCGGCAGGAAGGCGACGTGCGCCTCGTCCTCGAACACCTTGCGCGCCGGGATGCGGCCGTCGACCAGCGCGCAGAAGATGCACGCCTCCACGTCAGGCCTTCGTGCCGAGCTTGCGCGTCACCGCGACGAACGCCTCGAGCTTGCGCTTCGCAGCGCCGCTCGCGACCGCCTCGCGCGCGCGCTCGATGCCCTCCTTGATCGACGCGGCGACGTTCGCCGCGTACAGCGCCGTTCCCGCGTTCAGCACGACGATCTCGCGCGGCGTCCCCTCGACGTCGTCGAGCGCCTCGAGAATCATCGTTTTCGACTGCTGCGCGTCCTCGACCTTGAGCAGGCGATTGCTGATCATGCGCAGGCCGAAGTCCTCCGGATGGATCTCGTACTCGCGCACTTCGCCGTCCTTGAGCTCGCCCACCATCGTGGCGGCACCGAGCGATACCTCGTCCATGCCGTCCTTGCCGTAGACGACGAGCACGTGCTTGCTGCCGAGCCGCTGCAGCACGCGCACCTGGATGCCGACGAGGTCCGGGTGGAACACGCCGAGGAGCTGATTGGCCGCCCCCGCCGGGTTGGTGAGCGGTCCGAGGATATTGAAGATCGTCCGGATGCCGAGCTCCTTTCGCACCGGCGCCGCGTGCTTCATCGCACCGTGATGCGATGGCGCGAACATGAAGCCGACGCCGGTTTCGCCGATGCAGGTCGCGACGTCGCGCGGCGTCAGCATGATGTTCGCGCCGAGCGCCTCGAGCACGTCGGCGCTCCCCGACTTCGACGACACCGACCGGCCGCCGTGCTTCGCGACCCGCGCCCCCGCGGCCGCCGCGACGAACATCGACGCCGTCGAGATGTTGAACGTGTGCGAGCCATCGCCGCCGGTGCCGACGATGTCCAGCAGCCGCTCGGGATCGGGCGCTTCGACGCGGGTCGCGAACTCGCGCATCACCTGCGCCGCTGCGGCGATCTCGCCGATCGTCTCCTTCTTGACCCGAAGCCCGACCATGAACGCGGCGATCATCACCGGCGACGCCTCGCCGCTCATGATCCTGCGCATGAGCGTGAGCATCTCGTCGTGGAAGATCTCGCGGTGCTCGACGGTGCGCTGCACCGCGTCCGACAGCGACAACTGCATGGCCCCCTCCCGTGCCCCCGGCACGCTAGGCGCGCACCGCGAGGAAGTTCTTCAGCATCGCGTGGCCATGCTCGGTGAGGATGGCTTCCGGATGGAACTGCACGCCCTCGACGGCGTGCTCGCGATGACGCACGCCCATGATCTCGCCGTCGTCGCTTCGCGCCGTCACCTCGAGGCAGTCGGGGACGCGCGTTCGCTCGATGGCGAGCGAATGGTAGCGGGTCACCGTGACCGGCGAGCCGACGCCCGCAAACACGCCCTTGCCGTCGTGCGTGACCTGGTCGAGCTTCCCGTGCATGACGCGCGACGCGCGCACGATGCGGCCGCCGAACGCCTGGCCGATCGCCTGGTGACCGAGGCACACGCCGAGGATCGGGATCCGTCCCGCGAAGCGCTGGATCAGCGGCACCGAGATGCCGGCCTCGCTCGGGGTGCACGGCCCCGGCGAGATGACGATCCGCTCCGGCGCCCACGCCTCGACCTGCTCGAGCGTCAGCGCGTCGTTGCGATAGACGCCGACGTCCGCCCCGAGCTCGCCCAGGTACTGGACGAGGTTGTAGGTGAAGCTGTCGTAGTTGTCGATCATCAGCAGCATGTCGCTGCGGCCTCGGTCGATCACGGCACGGCGGGCGGCAATGGCCGCTGGAAGGCCGCGAGCCGGCGGATGCCGGCGGCGGCTCAGTGCGCGACGGCTAGCGCCATCGCGTGCCGGCGTCGGGCGGGGTGCGAACGGCGGACATGCGCGCACCTTACCGAGGGTCCGCGCTCAGCGCAACGCCTCGGGAAGGCGAGCTTCATCGCCTCGAAACGTGCGCGGTCAATCGAAAGCGATAGGGACGTTCGCGCCCGCGTCATCGCGGCTACCGGATGCATCGTTCGCGGCACTGTTCCGCGGCGTCAGCCGCGAGCGGAGACAAAGGCGAAACGGCAACGTCCCGTCGGGACGCGCAGGACGCCTCGATCGACCACGGCGTTCAGGCGAAGCCCGGCCGCGGTCGACCTGCGTATCCGATCAGCCGACCGCGCGCCGTGCCGAGCGGATCGGTTGCGTGCTCCAGTTGAGCGACGCGCGGACGTTGTCGACCTCGTTGCCGACGCGCGCGACCAGCGTTCTGAGCTGCGCGACCGGGATGCCGAGCGTCCGCGCCCAGGCCTCCTCGTTCTCGAGGTCGCCGACGACGATGTGCTTGCCCGCGATCCGACGTTCGACGCTCATTGCACCCCTCCTGTGGACCGACGACTGGATGGTCGCCCGACGTCCGTGTCCTGCAAGCGCCGCTACAGCCGGCGCTGCTTCGCGAGCCCGTAGACGACGAGCGTCGCCACCAGCGCACCCACGGTGACGAACAGCGTTTCGCCGATCTCGGCCGCGCCGGTGGCGATGCCGGAAAGGTCGAAGAGCGAGGCGGCGAGCGCGATCATGGTGTCTCCGGATGTGCCTGGTAATGCCGTTGGACTACCTGTGCATCAGTCGTCGAACGACGGCGCGACGGTGATCGTCGCGAAACGGTCGTCGTCGAAGTCCCCGGCGTCGTCGAAGCGCAGCGTCTCGAGCACCGACCAGTCGTCGGCACCGGGAAGGTCGCTCGCTTCGAGCAGCGGGAACGTCGGGTCGGGCAGCGTGCCGCGAAGTTGCGAGTGCATGCGCATGATCAACGTCCTCCCTGGCCGGGCTTCGGGGCCGAGCCCTGCTCGGCGGAGCGATCGGTCGACGGCGTGCCGGTCGAATCGGCATCGCCACGTCGCGTGAGCGCGGGGTCCTCTTCCTTCGCACGACGCCGGCCGTCTGCTTCGGCCTTCGCCATCTGCGACGCTTCGGCCGCGTCGTGGGGCGCAGCCTCGCGCGCCGCCTCTTCGACCCGACCGGACTCGACGAATTTCTTCGTCGCCTCGTTGTACTCGCGCGAGGCCTTGTAGTTGCCCTCGCCGTGTTCGCCCTGTTTCCGGCTCATTGTTATCGCTCCCGTTCGGTTGCCTGCCATGTGTCGCGTTCGCGACACCACGGGATGGATTCTGCGAGCGCGGCGAACGCGCTGCTGTCGGAATGCGGAGGAAAGTCGCTGCCGCCCGCAGGACGCGAGCCGTCGCAGCAGTCCTACAGGAACTAGATCGTCGCCGTCGAGACGGCGAGTGCCGTGCGGCGCGGCAGTGCGATGCCGGCCGCGGGATCCTCGATCGCGTCGAAGCGAACGATCGGCATGCCGGTTCGCACCGGGCCGAAGATCGTCGCGAACGATACGTCCGCCGCATCGCGGCCGGTCGCGATGCGGATGAGGCCCGTCGTCGGCGAGATGCCCGTCGCATCGAACAGGTACCAGCGGTCGAGATAAACCTCGGCGTACGCGTGGAAGTCCGGCGGCCCGAGCGACGGTTCGGCGCCATAGTCGACGGCGGTGGCGAAGCGCGCGGGATAGTTGAGCGACCGGCAGAAGCCGATCATCAGGTGCGCGAAGTCGCGGCACACGCCCACGCGGTTGTTGAGCGTGTCGATCGACGAGGTGCCGCAATGCGACGTCCCGACCTTGAACTCGACGTTGCTGCGCACCCAGTCGGCCACCGCCTGCACCTGCGCGTAACCGCGCGGCAGGTGCCCGAACATCGCCCATGCCTGGTTCTGCAACTGGTCGGTCTGGCAATAGCGGCTGGCGACCAGGTAGCGCAGCGTCGACGAAGGCAGCTCGGCCGGGGCGATCGCGTGGACGTGCGCGGGTTCGGCGATGTGGTGCGTGACCACGATCTGCGCGTCGAGCGACACGTCGAGCGGGCCCGCAGGCGCCTGCAGCTTGAGCAGGCGATTGCCGGTCACCGGCTCGCTGTCGAGCGTGTGGGCCACGTTCGGCTCGATGCGCAACGACTCGCTGCGCACGTCCTGGTGCGGCGTGCGCGCCGGGTGGATGAGGAAGATGAAGTCCGACGGCCCGTCGACGTCGTAGTGCAGCGCGACGTGATAGTCGATCAGCACCCGACTGCCGACGATCTCGGACGCGTCGTGCTTCATCACTACGCCGGCGGCATGTCGAAATAGGGGTTGAAGCCGGCGGCGTGCGAGCACTTCTGCGGCATCGCGCCCTCCCCCTCGCAACTGGACACGCGCATGACGGCGATCGGCAGCAGCGCGTCGGCATCCAGAAGCACGCGGCAGCCCGGCTCCACGGCGAAGCCGAGCCGCTCGTAGTGCGATTTGAGCGCGAGGTCCGGCACGATGACGTACAGCGCCCGCAGCCGGCCGCGCGCGTCGACCGACTGCACGACGTACTCGAGCTCGCCCATCGGCTTGCAGGCGGCGCGCGCCTGCGCTTCGTCGATGATGTCGAGTGCAGGCGGCAGCGCAACCGGTTGCGCCTGGCGCGTGCGGCCGTCGGGCGGCGGTGCGCCTTCGAGCTCCTGGTCGCGGCCCGGCGTGAACATCCGGCTGGCGCGGGCGGTGGCGCGCGCGCGAGCGCGCATTTCGAGCTTTTCCATGGGGTTTCTCGTCGCGGCGTGGTGCGCGGGGAGGCGATGTCGATGCCTCGCGACAGGCCGATGACCTCCGCGAATGCGCGCCCCTCGCTTGTGTTCGTAAGATAGGCCAGCGCCCGCGCGCGCACCAGCGGAAACATTGACTCAGCGGGTAGGACGCTGGCTTACGGCCGCTGTAGGAGGCGATCCTAAGCCCTATTCCGAATCGAGACCCGCCTGCACCATCTGCGCGGCGCGAAGAATGGCGCGCGCCTTGTTGCCGGTCTCCTGCCACTCGTTCTCGGCGACCGAATCGTGGACGATGCCAGCCCCGGCCTGCACGAACAGCGTCCCACCCTTGACCACCGCCGTGCGGATCGCGATGGCGAGATCCATGTCGTCGTGGAACGAAAGGTAGCCGACCGCGCCGGCGTATACGCCGCGACGCGTCGGTTCCAGCTCGTCGATGATCTCCATCGCCCGCACTTTCGGCGCGCCGCTGACCGTCCCTGCGGGAAAGGAGGCGCGTAGCACGTCGAGGGCAGTCAGACCGGGCTTCAGCGTGCCCTCGACGTTGCTGACGATGTGCATGACGTGCGAATAGCGCTCGATCGCCATGCGCTCGGTGACGCGAACGGAACCGGTGGCGGCCACGCGGCCGACGTCGTTGCGGCCGAGGTCGAGCAGCATCACGTGCTCGGCGAGCTCCTTCGGGTCGGCAAGGAGCTGCGAGGCGAGCGCCTCGTCCGCATCGCGCGTGGCGCCGCGCGGTCGCGTGCCCGCGATCGGTCGCAGCGTCACCGTCGACCCCTCCTTGCGCACGAGGATCTCCGGCGACGCGCCGACGACGTGGAAGTCGCCGAAGTCGTAGAAGAACATGTACGGCGACGGATTGAGCGAGCGCAGCGCCCGGTACAGCGACAGCGGGTTCGAGCTGAACGGCTGCGACAGCCGCTGCGAGAGCACGACCTGCATGATGTCGCCCGCGGCGATGTAGGCCTTCGCGCGCTCGACCGCGGCGCGAAAGGCGTCGCCGCCGGTCTCGCTCGCCGCCTCGGTCGTGTCGGTCGCCGTCTGGAACGGGATGTCGACCGGCTCGCGCAGCCGGCGTCGCAATGCCTGCAGCCGGTCGACGGCGAGTTCGTACGCGTCGGCCTCCGCCGGATCCGCATAAACGATCAGCTGGATCTTGCCGGCGAGATTGTCGACGACGGCGAGCGCGTCGGTGACATTGAGCAGGATGTCCGGCAAGTCGTCGAGCGATGAGCGTTCTCGGAAGGCGTGTCCAGCAAGCCGCGGCTCGATGTGACGGACCGTGTCGTAGCCGAAGTAGCCGGCGAGTCCGCCGGAGAAGCGCGGCAGGCCCGGCTGCGGAGCGGCCCGGAAGCGCGCCATGAACGCGCGCACGAACTCCAGCGGGTCCGCCTCGACGCGCTCGACGACCGCGTCGTCCTGCTCGACCGCGATGCTTCGGCCTTGCGCGCGCAGGCGAACGCGCGACGGCAGTCCGATGAACGAATAGCGGCCGAAGCGCTCGCCGCCCACGACCGATTCGAGCAGGTACGAATGGCGTCCGCGTGCGAGCTTGAGATACAGCGACAACGGCGTGTCGAGATCGGCGAACGACTCGAGCACGAGCGGGATGCGGTTGTAGCCGGCGCGAGCGAGCGCAGCGAATTCGCTTTCGGTCAGCATGGCGACAGCCTCGAGGGGTGGCGCGGGAACGGGTGCGTCGCTTCGAATGCGCGGACGCGGGGCGCGTGCGGTCGACGTCGGCGCTAGCTGCGCCAGCGAAGGGGGCGGGAGTCGACCGGTCGAGGCATCGTGCGGGCCCGTCACGGCCGCCGGCAGAGCGCCGGCAGTTGCGCGAGCGAATCGACTATACCATCGGCCGGCAGCGATCGCACCGGCACGCCCTCGTTGTAGCCGTAGGGCACGAGCAGCACCGGACTGCCGGCATTGCGCGCGGCGAGCGCGTCGTTGCCCGAATCGCCGACGACGAGGAGACGCTCGCAGCGCACGCCGAGGCGCCCGGCCGCGAGAACGATCGGGGCGGCGTCCGGCTTCTTCGCGGCCGCATCGTCGCCACCGATCACCACGTCGAAGTAGTCCGCGATGCGCGCGTGCACGAGGTGCGGCGCGACGAAGCGGGTCGTCTTGTTGGTGACCACGGCGAGCCTGAAGCCGGCTCCGCGCAACGCTTCGAGCGCGTCGGATACGCCGTCGTAGGGGCGCGTATGCGTGCCGAGGACCGCTTCGTAATGCGTCGCGTAGCGCGCGAGCATCGCGTTGAGCTCGCCCGCGCCCGGCGGCGTGCCGCGGCTCGCGGCGACGGCGCGCGTGACGAGATCCGCGAGGCCCCGGCCGATCAGGTCACGGATGAACACGACGGGCAACGCCTCGAGGCCGTGCTCGACGAGGAGCGCGTTGAGGGCCTGCGCGAGGTCCTGGGCAGTGTCGAGCAGCGTGCCGTCGAGATCGAACGCGATGGCTTCGACGATGAACGGCGGCGCCCGCGTCATCCGGCCGTCGCCTGGCGGATCTCCTCGCGCATCCGCGCGATCGTCTGCGCATAATCGGGCGTCGAGAAGATCGCGCTGCCCGCCACGAACGTATCCGCTCCGGCCGCCGCGATCGCGCCGATGTTGTCGATCTTCACGCCGCCGTCCACTTCGAGGAGGATCTCGCGGCCGGTGCGCGCGCGCGCCGCATCGATGCGCTTCCTGACATCGCGCAGCTTGTCGAGCGTGTGCGCGATGAACGACTGCCCGCCGAAGCCGGGGTTGACCGACATCAGCAGCACGAGATCGAGCTTGTCGATCGTCCAGTCGAGCCACCCTGTGCTCGTCGCGGGATTGAGGACCAGCCCCGGCTTCATGCCGTGGTCGCGGATCAGTGCGATCGTCCGGTCGACGTGCGGCGAGGCCTCCGGATGAAAGCTCACGTAGCCGGCCCCCGCCTTCGCGAAGTCGGGCACGATGCGGTCGACCGGTTCCACCATCAGGTGCACGTCGATCGGCACGCGCGCGTGCGGCCGGATCGCCTCGCACACGAGCGGGCCGACGGTGAGATTGGGAACGTAGTGGTTGTCCATCACGTCGAAGTGCACGAGATCGGCGCCCGCGTCGACGACCGCGCGCACTTCCTCGCCGAGCTTCGCGAAGTCCGCGGAGAGGATCGACGGCGCGATCCGGTGAGTCGTCGTCATGGGTCTATAATCCTTCGCGGTCACGACGTTCGTAACAACCCCAGCGGCGGCATGTCAGACAGCAAGCGCTACGAGATCACGGTGGTGCCGAAGGCGCAATACGTCTCCGAGCAGTCCGACCCCGACCGCAACCAGTACGTGTTCGCGTACACGATCCGCATCACGAACACCGGCAACGTCGCCGCGCAGCTCGTGTCGCGCCACTGGGTGATCGTCGACGCCGACCAGCGCGTGCAGGAAGTGAAGGGCGTCGGCGTCGTCGGCCAGCAGCCGGTCATCAAGCCGGGCGAAACGTTCGAGTACACGAGCGGCGCGAGCCTCGCGACGGCGGTGGGAACGATGAAGGGGACCTACCAGATGCTGGCCGAGGACGGGCGCCCGTTCGACGCGAAGATCCCGCAGTTCACGCTGTCGGTGCCGCGCACGCTGCACTAGCGCTCCGCCCCGTCGCGACGCTCCGCGGTGCCTTCCGATCGCCCCGCATCGCGCGATTCTTCGCCGCGCCCGCGCCTGCGTCCCGCCGACATCGTCCACCAGACGATCGCGAGTCCGGCGGACAGCGCGACCAGCGCTTCCAGAAGGATCCACTCCATCGCGCGCCCTTTCCCGTTCGCTCTCGCCGTCGCCGGCGTGCTCGCCCTCGTCGCCTGCACGACGACGCCGCCATCGCCGCCGGCGTCGAGCCAGGCGCGGATCACGCGCGCCGCGTGGAGCGATCTGCCCGGATTCGCGCAGGACCCCGTGCACGAAGCATGGCCCTCGTTCGTCGCCGGCTGCCGCGCGCTGGTGGCTCGGCCCGCGAGCGCAGCCGTCTGGCGTGCGCCGTGCGAAGCCGCGCGGTCCATCGACGGCAACGACGCGCGCGCCGTGCGCGAATTCGTCGTCGCGAATCTTAGCCCATGGCGCGTCGCAGCCGCCGACGGGCGCGACGAGGGACTCGTCACCGGCTACTACGAAGCGAAGCTCGACGGGGCGCGCGTGCGCACCGAGCGTTTCGCCGTGCCGCTGCTCGGGCGCCCGGACGATCTTCTCGCCATCGACGTTGCCGACGTCCATCCCGAGCTCGCAGGTCGCCGCGTGCGTGGCCGGCTCGACGGTTCGCGCGTCGTGTCGTACTGGCCGCGCGCGGACATCGTGCGCGGGAAGGCGAAGCTCGACCGGCATGCGATCGCGTGGGTCGCCGACCCGCTGGATGCGTTTTTCCTCGAAGTGCAGGGGTCGGGCCGCATCGCCTTGCCCGATGGCACGACGATGCGCGTCGGCTACGCCGACCAGAACGGGCACCCGTATCGCGCGATCGGGCGCGTGCTGGTCGAGCGCGGCGAGATGGCGCTCGAGCAGGTGTCGCTGCAGTCGATCCGCGACTGGGCGCGACGCCATCCCGACGAGCTCGCGGCCCTCCTGGACGAGAACCCGAGCTACGTCTTCTTTCGCGAAATGCCGGCGCCGGCGCCCGGCTCGCCCGACGCCGCGATCGACGGGCCGATCGGCTCGCTCGGCGTGCCGCTCGCGGCAGGTCGCGCGATCGCCGTCGACGCGACGATCGTGCCGCTCGGCGCACCGGTCTGGCTGTCGATCGCGGGCGGCGAGATGGCCGTCTCGCGACTCGTGCTCGCGCAGGACACCGGCGGCGCGATCCGCGGCGCCGTTCGCGCCGACCTCTTCGTCGGCTACGGCGGCGAGGCGATG
>Ga0307406_10001612_pt1 | contig 12406 bp, 12 predicted proteins | sample 322Cmetagenome_3_FD_203706 | JGI IMG/M metagenome (GOLD analysis project Ga0307406, IMG submission 203706) | Maize rhizosphere microbial communities from greenhouse at UC Davis, California, United States - 322HYB-C-2 | ecosystem: Host-associated > Plants > Roots > Rhizosphere > Soil | place... | reverse complement strand
AAGACCGGCAAGATCGGCGACGGCAAGATCTTCGTGACGCAGGTCGAGAGCGTGCTGCGCATCCGCACCGGCGAGACGAACGAGAACGCGGTCTAGTTCGCGTCCGCCTTCGCCGTCGCGCGGAACGACACCAGGCGGGTGCGGCACAGCGCGTCGTGCCAGAACTGGCGCTGCGGGTGCAGCCGCGACAACGCGGCGTAGATGACGATCCATACCGCGACCCCCCCCAGGCTCTGCCAAGGGCCCCAGTGCAAGGCGGCGGCCAGCAGCGCGCCCGGAACGATCCACAGCCAGCAGGCGACATAGCGCAGCAGCGCGTGGCCTTGTCGGAGCAGGGCGCCATCGCGGGTTTCAACCCGGATGTGCCAGGTCTGCATCGGCAGCGTCTGGCCGGTGCGAGACCAGAACCACACGAAATAGATCCCGTAGATCACGAACGCGAAGCCGCGCAGCACGGTATCGCTCTGCAAGACGTCGCGATGGCCTGTCTGCGCAGTGAACACGGCGCCGATCAGCCCAGGCACGAGGCCGATGCCGAACAGGATCATCGCCTCGTAGACGAAGCACGCCATGCGGCGCGTCAGACTCGGAGCCAAGGCGGCGTGCGGCTTCCTGCAGCGATCAGCGCCGCGGCGAGGCCGACGAGTCGCTGACCGGGCGAACGGCGGCGCCCTGCGGCCCGCGCTGCGGCAGCAGCGTCGACTTGTTGACGAATTCCGGCGTCGCCGCGATTTTCGGCAGCCCGGTCTGCTGGTGGGCGGGTGGCGTCGGGCGCCGGGTGATCAGCGTGGTCGTCGCACCGGGCGCGGCCTGGATCACGGTCGGGCCGATCGGCCGCGGCGCCGCCGAATAAGCAGGGTTCGGCACGATGTTCGACTTAGCCTGGGCGCCGTTCCGGCCGGACCGGTCGAGCCGTCCGAAGCCGACTTCCTCGCCGCGCTGCGCAGCCGGGGGCGCTCTGCGGGCGGCCGCGGCGCGCGCCGCGAGCTCGCTCTTCTGTTCCGGCGGAAGCGCCTGGTACGCATCCCAGCGCGAGCGGCGGTCGGACGGCGGGACTTGCTTGGCTTCCTGGTAGCGCAAGCGCGCCTGGCCCCGCTCGGCCGGCGTCAGCTTGGCCCAATCGGACATCCGGTCCTGCACGCGGGAGCGCTCCTCGGGGTGCATGTCGGGCATGCGGTCGGCGAGCTGCATCCATTTCAGCTTGCTCGAGGCATCGATGCCCGACCATTCCTGCTGCAGCGGCTTCAGCGCATCGCGCTGGTTCGGCCGCAGCTTCTGCCAGCGCGGCCCCTCTTCGGGCTTGGTCGCCTGCCGCGGCATCGCGGAGCCGCGCGGCGACGCGGACGAATTGCCTTGCGCCGTGGCCAAGCCGGCGTACCAGGCGATGCCGACGAGCAACGCGACGGCGACTGCACCCGCGCCCACGCTCTGCCGCTTCGGACGGCTCGACTCAGGAGGCGCAGTACCGCGAAGCGTCATGCCCGGGCCCGGCTCATTCGCGCGGTGGCGTCTTCAGGAACTCGACGAAGCCGGCGTCGCGGTACGCGGTCGGCGGGAGGTCGTCGGCCAGCAGCGCGGCATCGACTTCGGCGGCGACCGAGATCTGGGCGGTGGTCTGCCAGCGCTGGATCAGGACCAGGCCGGCCAGCAGTGCCACCAGCGGCAGCACGGACGCGACGCGTAACCACCAGCCGGTACTGCCGCCGAGCAATGCAGCGCCGCCATCGGTCATGCCGACGGTCGAGGACGAAGCGGCGGCCTTGCGAGCGAGGGCGGCGCCCTCGAGCGCGCGTTCGCGCCCGAAGCGCAGGCGTTCTGCGACGTCGCCATTCAGATCGCCGGCGCCATCGTTCAGGCGGGCGACGACGCGGCGCGCGAAGCGGGCCTGCATCGCGTCGCGAGCGGCCGACAGCGAGGACGGGTTGAGCTGATTCATGGTGCGATTCCCTTTGCCTTGAGAGCCTTCGCCAAGGCATGCACTGCGCGCGAGCAATGGGTCTTGACACTCCCTTCCGAGCACCCCATGGAGGCGGCAGTCTCGGCGACATCGAGTTCCTCCCAGTAACGCAGGAGAAACGCTTCCCGTTGACGGGCCGGCAACTGGGCCACTTCTTCCTCGACGGCGAGCAAGATCTGCGCCCGTGAAACGGAGTCGGACGCGCTTTCCGACGCCAGCGAGCCGCCGAGGATCTCGAGCGATTCGAGGATATCGAAGTCGCCGTCACCGCCCGCCGGCTCGAACTCCGAGAAGTTCTTCACCACCGTGTTGCGGACCTTCTGGCGCCGGAACCAGTCCATCGTCGCGTTCGACAGGATGCGCTGGAACAGCAGAGGCAGCTCGGACGCCGGCCTGTCGAAGTACTTCTCGGCGAGCCGGATCATCGTGTCCTGGACGATGTCGAGGGCGGCGTCCTCGTCGCGAACGGCGTAGACGGCGCGCTTGTAAGCACGCTTTTCGACGCTCTTGAGGAAGTCGGATAGTTCTTTGTCGGATGCCAAGTCAAAGGCGCCGGTGGGCCCCTGTTCGAGCGGGCGCGATTATCTCATCGGCCCCCTGCAGCACGGCGCGAGCGCCGGGAAGGCCTCGGCCAGTGACATAATCGACGGTTGCACGACAGGTCGATCGCTAATCAGACGCCCGAACCGCGGCGTCACGTTTTTGATCTCAGAGTGCCGAACCCGGCTCACAAGGACGAGGGGAGGCGCACCGATGGTTTTTCGTCAGAGAAATTCACAAAGGTTGAACATGGAAACTCCCACCGCAGAACTGGCGCGCACCGCCGCCTCGCAGGCGCGCCCTGCCTCCGCCGAGCCGAACGGCTCCGAAATCCTGGTTCGCTGTCTCCAGGCCGAAGGGGTCAAGTACCTCTGGGGCTACCCGGGCGGCGCCGTTCTCTACATCTACGACGCGCTCTACAAGCAGGAGACCATCCGCCACGTCCTGGTCCGGCACGAGCAGGCCGCGGTGCACGCCGCCGATGGCTATGCGCGCGCCACCGGCGAGGTCGGTGTCGCGCTGGTCACCTCGGGCCCGGGCGTGACGAACGCCGTCACCGGGATCGCGACCGCGTACATGGACTCGATCCCGATGGTGATCATCACCGGACAGGTACCGACGCCGGCGATCGGGCTCGATGCGTTCCAGGAGTGCGACACCGTCGGCATCACGCGTCCGATCGTCAAGCACAATTTCCTCGTCAAGGACGTGCGCGATCTCGCGGTCACGATCAAGAAGGCATTTCACATCGCCCGCACCGGCCGTCCCGGTCCGGTGGTGGTCGACATCCCCAAGGATGTCTCGCTGCACACCACGCCGTTCCACTACCCGCAGTCGGTCGAGATGCGCTCGTACAACCCGGTGCGCAAGGGTCACGGCGGGCAGATCCGGAAAGCCGTCCAGTTGCTGCTCGGCGCGAAGCGGCCGTACATCTACACCGGCGGCGGCGTCGTCATCGGCAATGCGTCGGCCGAGTTGCGCGAGTTGGTCGACCTGCTCGGCTTTCCGTGCACGAACACGCTGATGGGTCTCGGCGCCTATCCGCCGAGCGATCCGAAGTTTCTCGGCATGCTCGGCATGCACGGCACCTACGAAGCCAACATGACGATGCAGAACTGCGACGTCCTGCTGGCGGTCGGTGCGCGCTTCGACGACCGCGTCATCGGCAACCCGAAGCACTTCGCATCGGTCGAACGCAAGATCGTCCACATCGACATCGACCCGTCGTCGATCTCGAAACGGGTCAAGGTCGACATTCCGATCGTCGGCGACGTCAAGGAGGTGCTGCGCGAGCTGATCGCCCAGATCCGCGAAGCCCAGTCGCAGCCGGATGCGCAGGCGCTGCGCGCCTGGTGGACGCAGATCGCGACTTGGCGCAAGCGCGACTGCCTGAAGTACGCGATGAGTCCGGACGTCATCAAGCCCCAGCATGTCGTCGAGACGCTCTGGAAGCTGACGAAGGACGGCGATGCGTACATCACGTCCGACGTCGGCCAGCACCAGATGTGGGCGGCGCAGTACTACCGCTTCGAGCAGCCGCGGCGCTGGATCAACTCGGGCGGCCTCGGCACGATGGGCGTCGGCCTGCCTTATGCGATGGGCATCAAGCTCGCGAAGCCGGACGCCGACGTGTTCTGCATCACCGGCGAAGGCTCGATCCAGATGTGCATCCAGGAGCTCTCGACCTGCCTGCAATACGACACGCCGGTCAAGATCATCTCGCTGAACAACCGCTACCTCGGCATGGTGCGGCAATGGCAGCAGATCGACTACGGCGGCCGCTACTCGCACAGCTACATGGACGCGCTGCCCGACTTCGTGAAGCTGGCCGAAGCCTACGGGCACATCGGTCTGAAGATCGAAAAGCCTTCCGAGGTGGAGCCGGCGCTGCGCGAAGCGATTCGTCTGAAGGACCGCACCGTGTTCCTCGACGTGCGCACCGATCAGACCGAGAACGTCTGGCCGATGGTGCAGGCAGGCAAGGGCATCACCGAGATGCTGCTGGGGTCCGAAGACCTGTGACGGTTGAAGCGGGGCCCGGGCAGGCGGCGTTACCGCGCCGCTGCGCCCGACCCGCGAGCACCCTCGCGCGTCTCGGCGTTTGACGACAGACAACCAAGGAAGGACAGAGTCGAGCGGCCCGCCGGTTACCGCCGGCAGGATCAGCAAGGCTCTTGCGAACCGACCATGAAACACATCATTGCATTGCTGCTGGAGAACGAACCGGGCGCGCTGTCACGCGTCGTCGCCTTGTTCTCTGCGCGCGGCTACAACATCGAGAGCCTGACCGTCGCACCGACGGAAGACGCCTCGCTGTCCCGGATGACGATCGTCACGACGGGCTCGGACGAGGTGATCGAGCAGATCACGAAGCACCTCAACCGGCTGATCGAGGTGGTCAAGGTCGTCGACCTGACCGAGGGCGCCTACACCGAACGAGAGCTAATGCTGATCAAGGTGCGCGCGGTCGGCAAGGAGCGCGAGGAGATGAAGCGGATGGCGGAGATCTTCCGCGCCCGCATCATCGACGTCACCGAGAAGAGCTACACCATCGAGCTGACCGGCGACCAGGGCAAGCTCGACGCATTCATCGGCGCGGTCGACCGCGCGGTGATCCTCGAGACCGTGCGCACCGGCACGAGCGGCATCGGTCGCGGCGAGCGCATCCTGCGCGTCTGATGCCGCGACCCCGATTCATTTCTGTACCGAACCAGCGAAGGAGAAACACATGAAGGTCTATTACGACAAGGATGCCGATCTGAGCCTCGTCAAGGGCAAGAACGTCACGATCGTCGGCTACGGCTCGCAAGGGCATGCGCATGCTCAGAACCTGAACGACAGCGGCGTCAAGGTGACTGTCGGCCTGCGGCGCGGCGGCGCGTCGTGGGCCAAGGCCGAGCGCGCCGGCCTGCGCGTCGCCGAGGTCGCCGAGGCGGTGAAGCAGGCCGACATCGTCATGATGCTGCTGCCGGACGAGCAGATCGCGGCGGTCTACCAGAAGGACGTCGAGCCGAACATGAAGCAAGGCGCTTCGCTCGCCTTTGCGCACGGCTTCAACATCCACTACGGCCAGGTCGTGCCGCGTGCCGACATCGACGTCTGGATGGTGGCGCCGAAGGCTCCCGGTCACACCGTACGCTCGACTTATCAGCAGGGCGGCGGCGTGCCGCACCTGATCGCCGTGCACGCCGACAAGTCGGGCAAGGCACGCGACCTCGCCTTGAGCTACGCGGTGGCGAACGGCGGCGGCAAGGCCGGCGTGATCGAGACGAACTTCCGCGAGGAGACCGAGACCGACCTGTTCGGCGAGCAGGCGGTGCTGTGCGGCGGCACGGTGGAGCTGATCAAGGCCGGCTTCGACACGCTGGTGGAAGCGGGCTATGCGCCGGAGATGGCCTACTTCGAGTGCCTGCACGAATTGAAGCTGATCGTCGACCTCATCTACGAGGGCGGCATCGCGAACATGAACTACTCGATCTCGAACAACGCCGAGTACGGCGAATACGTGAGCGGTCCGAAGATCGTCGACGACCGCGCGCGCGCGGCGATGAAGCAGATGCTGAAGGACATCCAGAGCGGCGAATACGCGAAGAGCTTCATCATCGAGAACCGCGCCGGTGCGCCGACCCTGATGTCCCGTCGCCGCCTGATGGCCGAACATCCGATCGAGGTGGTCGGCGAGCAGCTGCGCGCGATGATGCCCTGGATCAAGAAGAACCGTCTCGTCGATCAGTCGAAGAACTGACGCCTGCAAGGCACCGAGTCCGCGAACGCCGACATGACCGAGGAGAGCGACTCCGGCACCGACGAGGAAGGGCTCGAGCCGCCGCCACGTCGGCGTCGCAAGGGGATCTACATCCTGCCCAACCTGTTCACGCTGGCGGCGCTGTTTGGTGGCTTCTACGCCATCGTGATGGCGATGAACGGGCGCTTCGAGCAGGCCGCCTACGGTGTCTTCTGTGCGATGGTTCTGGACAGCCTCGACGGGCGCGTCGCTCGTTTGACGAACACGCAGAGCACGTTCGGCGAGCAGATGGACAGCCTCTCGGACATGGTCTCGTTTGGCGCGGCGCCGGCGTTGATTGCCTATGAATGGGCGTTGAAGGGCTTGGGCAAGCCGGGCTGGATCGCCGCCTTTGTCTATTGCTCGTGTGCGGCGCTTCGACTGGCGCGCTTCAACACCAATCTCGCCGTCGTCGACAAGCGCTTCTTCCAGGGCATGCCGAGCCCTGCGGCGGCGGCACTCGTGATGGGCTTCATCTGGCTGATGGACAACCAGGGATTCCAGGGCGGTGCGGAGGGGCCATGGCTCGCGTGGGTGATGTTCGGCTTCACGCTGTACGCAGGGCTGACGATGGTCACCAACGTGCCGTTCTACAGCTTCAAGGACGTCAGCTTCCGGCACTCGGTCCCGTTCATCGTGATCGTCGCGATCGCGCTCGGCATCGCCGTCATCAATATTCACCTGCCGGGGGCGCTGTTCGGCCTCTTCATGGTCTACGGACTGTCCGGCTACGCCGTCTACGTGTGGAAGCGCAGCAAGGGCCGCCCTGTCAGCGTCATCGCCACATCGATGGACGAGCCCGACGAACAGGGCTTGCATCGCTGAATCTCTGCTATATTGATCGACATGACGTTCCGTTCCGCGACCACGCTACTGCTTCTTCTTGGAGTACCACGGGCTCGCTGATCGTCCACGTCCACACGTTTTCGTCACCGGCCCGCTTGCAACCGCAGCGGGCCGTTTTGCTTTCCAGGGCCGATTCGTTCGGCTCGCCGTCCGCCAACCGAGGAGCTCCGCTGTGAACGACAAACTGATCATCTTCGACACCACCTTGCGCGATGGCGAACAGTCGCCGGGCGCCTCGATGACGAAGGACGAGAAGCTTCGCATCGCCCGTCAGCTCGAGCGCCTGAAGGTCGACGTGATCGAGGCCGGCTTCGCGGCGTCGTCGAACGGTGACTTCGAGGCGGTCCGGGCGATCGCGCAGGCGATCAAGGACTCCACCGTCTGCTCGCTCGCGCGGGCGAACGACCGCGACATCTCGCGCGCGGCCGAGGCGCTGAGTGTCGGCCACTCGACGCGCATCCATCTGTTCCTCGCGACGAGCGCGCTGCACATGGAAAAGAAGCTCCGCATGACGCCGGAGCAGGTGCACGAGCAGGCGCGCCTCTCGACCCGCTTCGCGCGCAACCTTTCGGGCAACGTCGAGTTCTCGCCGGAAGACGGCTACCGCTCGGACCCGGACTTCCTCTGCCGGGTGCTCGAAGACGTGATCGCCGAAGGCGCGACGACGATCAACATTCCCGACACCGTCGGTTATGCGATTCCCGAGCTGTACGGGCGTTTCATTCGCGAGCTGCGCGAGCGCATCCCGAACTCGGACAAGGCGATCTGGTCGGTGCACTGCCACAACGACCTCGGCATGGCGGTCGCGAACTCGCTCGCCGGCGTGAAACTCGGCGGCGCCCGGCAGGTCGAGTGCACGATCAACGGACTCGGCGAGCGCGCCGGCAACTGCTCGCTCGAAGAGATCGTGATGGCGGTCAAGACCCGCAAGGATCACTTCGGACTCGATGTCGGCATCGATACGACGCAGATCGTGCCGGCATCACGGCTGGTGTCGCAGACGACCGGCTTCGTCGTGCAACCGAACAAGGCGGTGGTCGGTGCGAACGCGTTCGCGCATGCGTCCGGTATCCATCAGGACGGCGTGCTGAAGGCGCGCGACACCTACGAGATCATGCGAGCCGAGGACGTCGGCTGGGCTGCCAACAAGATCGTGCTCGGCAAGCTGTCGGGCCGCAATGCCTTCAAGCAGCGGCTGCAGGAACTCGGCATCGGCATGGACTCCGAAGCAGAGATCAACACGGCCTTCGCGCGCTTCAAGGAACTGGCCGATCGGAAGAGCGACATCTTCGACGAAGACATCCTCGCGCTCGTGATGGACGAGGCCGTGACGACCGAGAACGAACACTATCGTCTGCTCGCGTTGGCGCAGCACTCCGAGACCGGAGAGAGACCGCAGGCACGCGTCGCATTCGCGGCCGGTGACACGGAGCACCATGCGCAGAGCGATGGCAACGGACCGGTCGACGCCAGTCTCAAGGCAATCGAATCGAAGCTTCGGACTGGTGCCGAAATGCTGCTCTATTCGGTCAATGCCATCACATCGGGCAGCACAGAATCTCAAGGCGAAGTGACGATTCGACTGCAGCATGGAGGCAGGGTCGTGAACGGCGTCGGCGCAGATCCCGATATCGTGGTTGCGTCAGCCAAGGCCTATCTCTCTGCGTTGAACAAGCTTCACAGCAAGATCGAGCGCGTTGCTGCCCAAGGCTAGCCTCGTGATGTATGTCACGACCGCAGTCATGACTTGAGGAATGCCGCGCAAGCTTTTGATCTTGCGCGGTTTTTTTCAATCACATACACTCCGCGCCACTGGTGCGAAGGGACTGCCGTGGCGTCGACTGGAAATTGGGTGGTGGTGAGCTTGCTGACGCTGGTCGCGGCGATCACGTTTCTGGCCCCGGAAACTGCGCAGGCTGCCGGCCGTACTGTCAAGAAGCGCGCCCACGCGACAGTCAAGCCGCTGGTGACGTTGCGCAACCGTCCGCAGACCGCGGTGGTCACCGTGCGCAGGGGCCATGTCCATCGCGTCTCCTCGCTCGTCGAGATCCAGCCGGCTCGTCCGTCGTTCGGTCAGTTGTACGGACTGCACAGCACGTCCGATGCGCTCGACCTGAAATCCGGCGTCGCGTTCGTTCTCGATCAGGACACGAATGAAGTCCTGCTCAGCAAGAACGCGCAAGCCGTTCTTCCGATCGCGTCGCTGACGAAGCTGATGACCGCGCTCGTCGTGACCGAGGCGAATCAGCCGCTCAACGAGATGCTGACGGTGACCGAGGACGACATCGACACCGAGAAGGGCAGCCGGTCGCGCTTGCGCGTCGGCACGATGCTGCGGCGCGAGGAAATGCTCCATCTCGCGCTGATGTCGTCGGAGAACCGCGCCGCCCATGCACTCGGCCGGCACTTCCCGGGTGGGCTCGATGCGTTCGTCGCGGCGATGAACCAGAAGGCGGTCGAGCTCGGCATGAACGACACGCATTACGTCGAGCCGACGGGGCTCTCGAGCCGCAATCAGTCGAGCGCTCGCGATCTGGCGACGCTGGTGAAGGCGGCGCACGAGCATCAGATCATCCGTGAGCTCTCGACTTCGCCCGAGTCGCAGTTCGAGGTCGGCAATCGCGCGCTCCAGTTCCGCAACACGAACAACCTCGTGCGCAGTCCGTCGTGGGACATCGGCCTGCAGAAGACCGGCTACATCAGTGAAGCAGGTCGCTGCCTGGTGATGCAGGTCAAGACCGCGGGCCGCAAGCTGATCATGGTGTTCCTGGATTCAGCCGGCAAGTATTCGCGCATCGGCGACGCCGAGCGGGTTCGCCGCTGGGTCAATGAGTCGGCCCATCACGCCGCTCCGGGCGTCGTGCCGGCGGCGGTGCCCGCCGAGCTCCCGCCTGCAGGCGCGGTTCCGAAGCTGACCTCCTGATCAAACGCGGTGTCCTAGCGCCGCCGAAATCTGTGCTGCGGTCGCACGCAAGCGATCGAGCCACGCTTCCTCCAGGCGATCGGCCGGCGCCGAGATCGAAAGCCCGGCGACCAGTTTGCCCTGATCATCCAGGATTCCGGCGGCCATGCAGCGTACCCCCAGTTCAAGCTCCTCGTCGTCGCGGGCCGTGCCGTACTGATTGACGCGTGCCAGCTCGCGCTCCAGCTCGCCAACATCCGTGATGCTGTTCCGTGTGTGGCCGGCCAGCCCGGTCCGTGCGGCGTAGGCACGGACGCGCTGGGCATCGTCCTGGGCCAGGAACAGCTTGCCGACCGACGTCAGGTGGAGTGGCGCACGGCCACCGATCGCGCGGACGACCTGCATCCCGGATCGTTCGCTGTAGGTGCGCTCGATGTAGACGATCTCGTCGCCCTGTCGCATCGACAGGTTGACGGGCTGATGGGTCAACTTGTGCAGTTCCCGCATGGGCGAGAGCGCCGCATCGCGCACGTCGAGCCGCGCCTTGACGAGGTTTCCCATCTCGAGCATGCGCATGCCGAGGCGATAGCTTCCTGCCTCGGGTCGGTCGACGTATCGACCGATGGTCAGATCGTTGAGGATGCGGTGCGCCGTCGAAGGATGCAGCCCGGTCTGCTCGCTGATGACCTTCAGCGAGACCGGATCCTGATGCGCAGCGAGCAAGTCGAGGAGCGCGAAGGTCCGTTCAAGCACCTGGATCGTGACGGCCCTCGGCTCGCTTTTTGCCATCCGGCTATTTTGACCCAGGCTCGTGCATCGAGCGACATGCAGCGCGGCCGGCCGCGATCCCTGAGCGGACCGCGCCCTCCAGGGTGGACGGGTAGGGACCGTCGAGGTAATCGCCGGCCGCCCAAAGTCGGTCTGCGATCTCCATCGGCGGGCGCGCGAGCGCGGGTGTACAGCGGAACGTCGCGCGCTTTTCGGTGACGACCTTGACCACGTCGAGCGGTCCCTTCAAGAATGGGCCCAGTGCTGCCTCGGCCTGTTGCCGGGTTGCAGCGAGCGTGGCGTCACTCTCCAGGTCTACCCATTTCTCCGCCCCGCTGATCACGAACGCGATGAGACCCTCGGTGCCGCCGAGCTGGCCTCGGTCGAACACGAACTGAGCAGGATGGCTTTCGTCTGCGGCAAGCGCCAGCATCGGCTGGGGCAGCACCGTGCCGGAACTCCGGAGGTACACGGTGACGATCGGTGCAAACGACATGGCGCTGGCCTTCGCAGCCCAGCTTGAAGAGATGGCACCCACGAGACGCGCGCTTTCCGAGGCGGTGGCGGCAACCACGATGGCATCGAACGCTGCGCCGTCGACAGTCCATCCGCGCTTGCCAGGTTTCAACTCCTGAACTCGGTGGCGCAGTCGAACGATGGCACCGGCCTGATCCAGCCAACGCTCGGCCGGGGCCGGAAGAATCCTGCCGAGAGCGAGGCGCGGCAGCAGCAGATCGGATGCGCCAGGTCCGGAAAACAGCGCATCGCGAAGCACGCGGAGGAACACGCGCGCGCTGGCTGCGCCAACGTCGGTGTTCAGTGCAGCGACGCAAAGCGGCTCGATGAGCTCCCGCTGCACGCGGGCGCGAACGGATCGCGTGAGAACGGCGACGGTGAGATGCTCCGCGCAGCGAAATCCGCCTGCCAACCAGCCGGCCGCAGCGCGCAACAGCGACAGCTTGTCGGCCCAGCTCCAGCTCGAGTGGCTCAGCACGCCGCGCACAAATGCGAGCCAGGGAGGCCCGCTGGGCAACACGAGGCCCTGGCCATTGGCATCGATGAGGCGGAGCGGCATTCGCAGGAAGGCCTGTTCCTCGGTGATGCCGAGGTCGCGCAACAACGTCAACGTCGCGCTGTAGGCGCCGATCGCGATGTGCTGGCCATTGTCGAGCGCGATGCCGTCGACGACGACGTCTCTGGCCCGACCGCCCAGCTGCGGCGCCATCTCGAAGAGTGTGACATCGGCGCCCCCGCGTCGGGCTTCCACCGCTGCAGCGAGTCCTGCCCAGCCGCCGCCGATCACGGCGACGGTGCGGCCAGCCGTCATCACCTCCCTCGCCAGTTGGTCCGCATCGCGATCCAGAACTTGCGCAATGGCGTCAGCGAATAACGCTGGTGCAGCACCTGAAAACCGCCAGCTTCGATCTCGGTCAGCAGCGTGCGGTAGATGTTGCCCATCATCAGACCGGGCTTCTGGGCCCGGCGATCGCTGTCAGGCAGCAGGGCGTAAGCCTCGTCATACGTGCGATGCGCGCGCTCGGCCTGGAGCTTCATCAGCGCCGTGAAACGCTCGCTGTACGCGCGGCTGAGGATTTCCTGCGCCTTCACG
>Ga0307406_10001611_pt1 | contig 12408 bp, 10 predicted proteins | sample 322Cmetagenome_3_FD_203706 | JGI IMG/M metagenome (GOLD analysis project Ga0307406, IMG submission 203706) | Maize rhizosphere microbial communities from greenhouse at UC Davis, California, United States - 322HYB-C-2 | ecosystem: Host-associated > Plants > Roots > Rhizosphere > Soil | place... | reverse complement strand
GCGCAGCGTGCGCGCCAGGCCCAGGTCCTTGATCTGCTGGTCGACCTCTTCCGCGGCTTGCTGGTTGTCGTTGTTGTAGTCTTCCAGCAGCTTTTTGAGCGATTCGGGCTCTTCGCGATCGGGCGCCGATGCATCGATGAGGTGTTCGGTGAGTTTCTTGTGTTCGCCGGCCTCCAAGCTGCCGATCTTCTTGTTCGCGAGCTGGTCGGTGAGCGTGTCAAGCTGCTTCTGCTCCCCGAACGATTCGGAGAACAACGTCGGGTTGGCCTTGGTCCAGTCGTTCTTTTTCGCCTGCAGCCGGTCCACGTCGCCCTGGATCACGTGGGCGTCGGCCGCGCCTTTGGCGATGGAAGCGTTGTCGTAGTCGAGGATGGCTTTTTGCTCGGCATCGCTGGCCGCATTGCGGTTCAGCCAGGCATCGCGCGATGGATTCACGCCGTTCGTCGTCGATGAACCATAGATCTCGCCATTGATTTTTTGCGCCTTCTTGAAATCCCGCCATGCGGCCTGGTTCTCTTCCTCGTCGTTGCGGTACATCGGCCCGGGCGCCTGCACCCCCTGGGCCTCGCGCTTCTGAATCTCCTTCTCGTCCAGGCCGCCCCAGCGCCAGTTGCGCTTCCACTTCTCGAATTCCGTCTGCAGGTTCTGGTTGGCCAGCTGGTTGGCATCCTTGGCGTCGTCCCTGGCGACCCTGGCGGTGACGAAATCGACGTCCTTGTCCGCTGCGGTGACCAGGCGGTCGATCTTGTCCGAACGCGCAAGCATGTCGTTGAGGTCCGCCGTCGCCGCCTTCTGCTCCTCGCTGCCCGGCCGCGCCACCGACTGCCGCTGGTAGGCAATGGCGGTGTTCTTGTCGATCACCGTCTGCTTGTACTTGGTGAGCGTGGAGGCGGCCTTGCTCTGGGCAATATCGGCCTGCTCCTGTGCGGTATCACGTTTGGCGATCAGGTCCCGGCGCTGCGCCTGTACGTCGGGCAGGGTTTCGCCCATGTGCCGCGCGTCGCGCAGAAGATCGTCGAGCTCGCGAATCTGCTTGCCGTAGGTGCCCACGAGGGCAAGCTTGTCGTCGGCCTGCTTCTGTGCGTAGCCCGCACCGCCGGGGATTTCAACGATTGCGGGATTGCCCGCATCGTCGTAGCCGTGCACCTTGAAGACAGTTTTCTCGTCGATGACCTTGCGCGAGCTGCCGCCGCTCTTCCAGTCGGTGTACTCGATCACCGTCCGGTTCGTGCCCGGATCGTAGAGGGTGCGCGTCTCGACCTCGCCGTTGTCGGAAGTCGGCTTGGCCACGTCGACGGTGCCCGGCGGCAGCAAGGCGAGCAGTTGTTCCTCGCTGAGGTTCAGGCTCTTGGCAACCTCCGGGATGGGCTTGTTGTCATCGAAGATGGCCTTGCGAGCCGCCTCCGCAGGACCGGTCTTGGGCTCGGGGTCACCCATGAGCACCACGCGGTGACCGTCCGCGGTGGTGTTCACCACCTTCAGCGTCCCGTCGCTCGCGATGTTCTTCTCCAGCACCGAGCCGTCCGCGGCGTAGGTCTTGACGGTGGTGGGCACGCCCGCGACCACGAGCTGCTGCCCCGCCTCCAGCGGCTTGCCGTAGTCAACCGTGGGATTCAGGGCGAACAGTTGCTCGGGTGTGAGGTTCGCCGCCTTCGCGACGTCGAGATAGTCTTCGTACTTGCCCACAGGACGCAGCACCGGCGCGCCGGTCAGGGAGGTCGTGGTCTCCGTGCGCGTTCCGCTGGCGCCCGCGACGGTTTCGGTGCGCGTTCCGGCTTTCACGTCGATGGTGTGCGTGACGTTGTTGCCGGTACTCTCGTCCTTCGCCGTCTGGCTCAGCAGGCCGTTGCCATCCTGCATGGCCTGGACGGTTTTGCGCCCGCCCGGCGCCTTCGCGTCGGCAAACGAGCCGTTCAAGGACAGCGAGCCGCTGTGATAGTCGTTGATGTAGGAAAGCGCGGCATCGCCCTTTCTCACCGTGGTGACATGCACGTCCGTGGAGGGATCGCTCGACTCGATCCTGATACCCGCCGCGTTGGCTTCCGCATACACTTTGTCGGCGCCGATGTTGCGCTCCTTCGCAATCTGGTCGACGGTCTTGCCATCGGCGATGGAAGACAGGGTTTGGGTGACCTCCGGCGTCACCGCAGTGGGCTTCAGCTGGAACAGGCTGTCCAGCGGCGAGGTGGGCGACGTCCCGTTCGCCCCCAATGCGGGCGCGTTCAGCGCCTGCGGAAAGGTCGTCGGCGCCTGCAAGGGGCTGTTCTGCGCGGTCAAAGACAGCGATGAGAGTGTCGGGCCGCCGGCCGACAACAGCGACGGACGTGACTGCACTTGCAGCAACTGGAGCAGTGGCGAATGCAGCGGATCCGTGCCGATCTGCGCGGTCTGCTGCGGCAGGAGCGGCTGCAGGGGCGACGGCGGCGCGGGCGGGCTGCTGTAGAACTCCGTGCTTGCATCGGCGCCGACCGCGTCGGTGAACTTTTTGCCCGCCGCATTGGCGTCGGCACGCAAGGTGGTCGCCTCGGCCTGCGCATCGGCGAGCAGGGTCCGCTCTTTGTCGCTGACGGTGGCGGACGGGCGGCCCGCCGCGGGCGTGAGGTCCACAGCCTTGGCTTCGGCCTTCTGCGCCTTGCTTTCTTTTTCCTGGTAGCTGGCGTAAAGCCTGGACAGCTCGTGGGTCCGCGCCGCGCCGTCGCGCTCGCCCTGGGCCTCTTTGAGCTTCTGGTCCGTCCCCGCCGACGCGGTGCCGTCATTGCTTTTTTTCTGCTCCTTCTTTTGCGCGACCTGCGCCCGAAGCAGGGCCACTTCCTTGTCCTGCAAATTGGCGTTGGCGCTTTCCTTCTTGAGTTGGGCGTCGGCGAGCTTGCTGTCCTGTTCACTTGTTCTTGCGGCGGCCCGGTCGGCCGGCGCTTTGGTCCGCTCGGCACGCTCCGCTGCTTCTTCCGCGCTCTTTCGAGCCTGCTCCGCCTTTTTCTGCGCCTCAATGGCACGCTTGCGCGCCTCCTCGGCGCGACGCTGCGCTTCCCGGATCTGTTCGAGCATCGCTTCGATCTGGCGCTGCAGCTCGCGCTGGCGGGCGGCCGCGTCCGACTCGTTGCGGCTGACAGGCTGCTGCTGCGCCGGTGTCACGGTCGGAATACTGACGGGTGTGCGGCCCGCGCCGCCGCTGTCCATTATCAAGCTCATGGCTGGATTCCTTCCATCATGGGGTTCTACGATTCATTGCCCTGCGCCCAGCGCAGCAACTTGGCCACAGGTGCGTAAAGCGCGCGTGGGATGGGCTGGTCCTGCGGCACCTCTTCATACAGGCGCTCCGCAAGTCCCGGCTCGAATTCGATGGGTATCAGGCCTTCGGTGGCAAAGCGCCGGATCTGCGCCGCCACCTCGCCCTCGCCGCGCACAATCACACGCGGCAGGTCGGTTTCGCCCAGGTACTGCAGGGCCACTGCGACGCGCGCCGAATGGATGACGGCCGAGGCGGTATGCACGCGGTCACCCAGGCTGGCGTATACCGCCTCGAAGTGCGCCGAGCGCCGTCGGGCCAGGTTGATCGGGTCGCCCTCCATCTCCTTGTATTCCTGCCGGATGTCCTCAATGGACATGCGCTGCTGCTTGATGAACTCGTAGTGCTCGTGGGCATAGTCCACCATCGCCATGAGGGCATAGATCACCACGGCCCAGGCGAAGGCGATGAGCACCATGTGAGCGGCCGCGCCCATGATGCCCCCCGGCCGCGCATAGCCCAGTTTCAGCGAGTCGTCGAGAAAGCCGCGGACGACGACGAACATCAGGGCCGCCAGCAGCGCCGTTTTAAGGCTCATCTTGAGCAGATTGACCAGGTTGCGGGTGGAGAACATGCGCTTGAGGCCCTCAGCGGGATTGAGCCGGTTCACGTCGGGCTTGAGCCGCTCCCATGCAACGACCCCGCCCACCTGGAACAGGGAGCCGACGATGCCGGCCACCGCCGCAATGCCCATGACCGGCAGCGTGCCCCAGAGCAGCACTTCACCGGTGTGCAGCAGCAGTTCGCCAAAGCGGTCGTTCGGCCGCGCCAGCAAGGTGGTGCTGGTGGCGTGCAGCCACAGCTCCCGCAAGAGGCTGAAGATCATGTGGCCACCCATCCATATCGACACCACGATCACAGCGAACACCGTCGTGGCGGCTACATCGGCGCTGAACGCGACCTCGCCGCGCTTGCGCGCATCCCGCAGGCGCTTGGGGGTGGGCTCCTGGTCTTTCTCGGCCATGGCTCAAGCGGGCCTGAGGGCGCCGCGCAGGAAATCCAGCACCCCGTTTTTCGGGCTGAGGAATTCCTGCAGCGACTCGTACACAAAAAAGAGGAACAGCATCATCATGAGGTGCGCCAGCAGGCTTTTGAGCGGCTGCGAAAACACGAACACGTTCAGCTGCGGCGCCACGCGGCCGATCAGGCCCATGCCCAGCTCGACCAGCAGCAGCACGACAATCACCGGCGCTGCCAGCTTGACGATCCAGATGAACAGGGTGTCGCCCTGGCGAACCGCGAACTGCTCGATCACCACGCCCAGATCGGGGAAGAAGGACGCCACGGGCCAGAGGCGGTAGGAATCCACTACCGCTCCAAGCATGGCCAGCAGTCCCCCTGCCGAGACGAACAAGGTGATGACAATCCAGCCAAGGAACTCCGCGGTGGGCCCGTTCTCATGGCCGGCGACGGGATCGAAAAAAGAAGCGTTGGCCGACCCGGTCTGGAAGTCGATCAGGTCGCCGACGCTCTGGATCGCCCAGATGAAGATGCCGAAACCCAGGCCCAGCATCAGGCCGATCAGCGCCTCCTTGCCGGCGACCAGGATCATGGTGCCCGGCAAAAAGCCCGGCATATCCCCGGCTACCGGCGACATGAAGATGGCCAGCATCAGCAGCAAGCCGCCGCGCACGACGCCGGTGAGTATGGTGCCGGAGAAAAACGGCAGAACGGCGAAGATGGCCACCAGGCGCGGCAGTGTGAGCACCACGGAAGAAAAGAACTTTTCGATCTCGGCCATTTCGATGCTTTCCATGCCGGATCTCCTAGGCCGGGCGGCGCAGGGCCCACGTTCCGGCCGCGGCGTCCCCGGCATCCCCGTCTTGCCGGACCTCGGCCAAGCGCAGCGCTTCCGCACGGGCGCGCTGCTGCATCTGCCGGGCCTTCTCGACTTCGCCATGGGCCGCACGCAGGCGCCGGCGGCTTTCCTCCAGCGCCTGTTCCCGCTGCGCGTGCGCCTGCCCCGCCTGGAGCGCGTTCTGGCTGGCCCTTGCGATGTGCGCATCGAGCGCCCTGCTCCATGCGCCGGCCTGGACCAGATCGGCGACGCGGCCTTGGCCACCCGCCAGTGCCTGCCTGGTACCCTGCCAATGCCCGTCTTTGTGCTGCTGCTCCTGCTGCACCTGCCACTGGGCCTGCCGCAGTCGTAGCTGGCTTTCATCGGCGGCCTTGCGCTCGCGCGTGACCACACCCGCCGCTGCGGTTTTCTGGCGCTCGCGCACATCAATGAGCAGCTTCCAGTCGATGCTCATGCCCGTCGCTCCCCGAAACGCAGCAGGGCCGCCAGGGACTCGCCATAGGGGTGGCTGGCTCCAGGCGCCTGCGAGACAAAGTCCACCATCGCGGGCCGCGCCTCGATCGCCTCGTCCGCCAGCGGATCGCTGCCGCGCTGGTACTCACCGATCTGCACCAGCAACTCCATCTCCTGGTATTTGGCAAGCAGGCTGCGAAAGCGCGCGGCGGCGGCGCCGTGCTCGGGAGCGGTGACCAGCGGCATGACCCGGCTGATGCTCGCGAGCACATCGATCGCAGGATAGCGGTTGGAGGCAGCGAGCTTGCGCGACAAGACGATATGGCCGTCGAGAATGGAACGCACCTCCTCGGCGATTGGGTCGTTTTCCTCATCGCCTTCGGTCAGCACCGAGTACACCCCGGTGATGGAGCCCGTCTTGCCCTGGCCGGCACGCTCAAGCAGTTGGGGCAGCATGGAGAAAATCGACGGCGGATAGCTGCGGCGGGTCGGTGGCTCACCGCTGGCCAGGCCGATCTCGCGCTGGGCACGGGCGAAACGCGTGAGTGAATCGACGAGCAGCAGCACCTTCTTGCCCTGGTCGCGGAAGTGTTCGGCGATGGTGGTAGCGACATAGGCCGACTTGATGCGCTCCATGGGCGGCCTGTCGGAGGTCGACACCACCAGGACGGTTTTGGCCAGTCCCTCCGGACCGAGGTTGTGCTCGATGAATTCCTTGACCTCGCGCCCGCGCTCGCCAATCAGGGCAATCACATTGACGTCGGCGGTGGAGCCGCGGGCCAGCATGCCCAGCAGGGTGCTTTTTCCCACGCCGGGCGGCGAAAACACACCGACACGCTGACCCTCCCCCAAGGTCAACAGGGCATCGACGGCGCGTATGCCCGTGCTCAGCGGCGCGTCGATCATCCGCCGCTGCAGCGGACTGACCGGCTCCCGGTGCACGGGCATCTGCATGTGCGAGGCCAGCGGCCCCGATGCGTCCATGGGCCGGCCCAGTGCATCAAGCACCCGCCCCAGCAGATTGGCGCCTACCGGGCAGACAAGGCCGCGACCCGTGGGCAGCACCTCCGTCAGGGCAGAGATGCCGGTAGTCGGGCCCAGCGGTGTGAGGATGGCAGTGTTGTCGCGAAACCCCACGACTTCAGCCAGCAACGGGGCCTCGCCCGGGGTCACCAACTCGCAGAGTTCGCCCACGTGGGCCTGGATCCCGGAAGCGTCGACCAGGAGTCCGACCGCTTTGCTCACGCGGCCGCGCATGGTGACCGGCGTCACCCGGCCGAAGGCCTGCTCAAGGTCGGCCACGACGTCAAGAGTCGCGCCGGACAGCATAGGCTCGCGCTGGGTGGTTGGCAGCGCGCTCATGTCCCGGCTCCGCTGGGTTCCACGATGCCCCTGCGTTCCACCGCCCGCCGGAAGGCTTCGAGCTGTGCATCCACACCGAGTTCGAGCACCCCGGAGGCGGTCTGGACGATGCACCCGCCCGCGGGCAGGGTGGCATCCGCCACGACGCTCACCGCCATGTGCCAGTTCGCTTCTTGCTGCAGCCGCGCCAGCAAGGCGCGCATGGTGGGCTCCTGGGCCGGCGCGACCCGCACGGTGATGAAGGGCTCGCTGCGGATCAGCGCGTCCACCCGAAGCAGCGCGGCCTCGAACAGCGCCGCCGGTTGAGCATGGGCGATGAACTGACCGACGGCTTTGACCACAATCTGCGCCATCGCCGATCGCAGCGCATGCAGCTGGCGTTCTGCGGCGACGGTTTCCGACACGAGCTGAAGCGCATACTCCGACTTGGCGCGTTGCAGGCCTTCCTCGTAACCCTTCTTGCGGCTCGCTTCGGCGTCCACCTGGGCCTGCCGGGCGATACGGCGCGCTTCCTGGCGCGCAGCCTCCACCACTGCCGAGGCGTCGAGCAGCGCGGCGTACTCCGCCTCTTTGAGCACCTTGCGCTCGCTCAGGAGCTGCAGGTTCTCGGTCGTGATCAGAAAAGCCAGTCCCATTGCGGCAACCTTTCGGGAACGATGCACGAGAGCATGAGCTCGTGCAGTTGTCGGGTCTGGGCCGGTGCGAGCTGGGGCACCGGCAGGGCGGAAATTCGCCGCGGCAGCTTGTGCTGGATGCGCAGCAGCACGACATCGCCTTCCGGCGCGCACGCCCCCAGCAGCAACCGGTAGCCCCGGTCCGTGACCAAGCGCCCGGCCGCGGCGGGCCGCAGCTGCACCATGCCCAGGTCCATCTTCAGCTCGGTCAGCTGCGGCATGCGGTCGCGCACGAAGTCCACCGCGTCCGCATCGAGGCGCCGGGCCTGCCGCCGCAGCTGCGGTCCAGGGGCGCTGCGCAGCTTGAAGAGCGGGAGATGGACGCCCCAGCCGACGTAGGCGGCCAGCCGCCGAAGCGAGGACGAGTCCAACAGGGCCAGGCGCTTGAGGCGGGAATCGAAGTTGTAGTCAGCGCTTGCCGCGAGAAAGTGGCGCCTGCGCAGCAGCTCCGCCAGGACAGCGCGCCCGGCCGGGCCCATGCGTGCGGGCAGACGGTGCGGCGCAGGCCAGTCGGCGGGAAGCCAACTGGGGTGGAGGTCTGCTTCGGGCTGAAGGTTAAAGCGCATCACCAGCCGCACCAGGTCCATGGGGCCGGGACGGGCCTGTGGCGAAAGAGGTGCAGTGCTCGCGGCTGGCATGTGGGGTCTCGCATTCAGCGCCTGAACACCTGGCGCCGCGCCCAGGTTCGCCAGTCAAGGCCCCGCCGGCGCAGCAAGGTGGGCAGCGCCATGAGGCAAACGGCTGCCGCGAGCAGCAGGCCCAGCAGCACCGCCGCGGTGCGCGTCGACAGCGAGCCCAGGATGAGGCCGTCAGCGGCGCCGCCCGGCCCTGCCTGAGCGACGGGCGCACGGCGCGCCTCAAACATCGACAGCGACACCTGGTCATGGGTCAGCCCTTCGATGCTATGGGCGACCATCTCCTTGATGGTCGGCCCGAGAAGCCGGATGTCCACATCTGGCCGGTGCTTGATGAACACCGCCGCGGATGATGGCCGGATCCTGTCGCTGAGCGGATCGTTCGCAGGAATCACAACATGGACCCGGGCGGCGACCACGCCATCGACATTGCGCAGCGTCTGCGACAGCTCCTGCGACATCGCGTAGATGTAGCGCATGCGCTCCTCCGAGGGCGTCGAAACCAGCCCCTGCTTCTGAAAGACCTCGCCCATGGTGGCGAAGCGCTCTTGCGGCAGGCCCTGGACACGCAGCACATCGAGGGCGGCGCCAAGACGTCCTTCCTCCACCGCGACCTGCCAGTTGTTACCCTCCACGCGGCTCTTCGAGGCGGCGATGCCTTCTGCAGACAAGGCTGCGACGATTTCGTTGGATTCTTGTTCGTTGAGATTGGAATAAAGCGCCACCTTGCAGCCGGCCAGCACGAACAGCATGGCGAGCGCCGCCAGCCAGCGGCAGGCCGGCCACGGGCGGACGCCTGGAAAATCGCTCACGGCCGCCTCACTGCTGATTCTTCAGCAAAGTGCCGAAGAGGCTGGTGGCGGCGCTGGCCAGGCCGGTCGAGATGTGCATCTTGGCGAACATCATGTGGGCCTCCATCGAGTGGTCCGTCATCACGAACATGGTCTTGATCGGATCGGACAGGTCCACCGACTGGAGCATGCTGCGGCGCAGATCTTCGTAGGAGCGCTCATTGCCCGAAAACTGCGCGGCGAGCGACTTGGCCGCATCGCCGAAGGCTCCGGGAGCGGTGCTGGCACTGGCGCTCGCAGCGGCGCCTGGCGAAGCCTGCATCATGCTGGCGAACATCCGGGTCTCGCCCGGGTCGAATCGGTTGGACGCTGCGGCCTGCTGCTGGGCGGCCACACCGGTGATTTCCGGCGGCGGCGCTCCTGCGGCTGCCAGGGCGGTGGGATCTGTCATGGGTCACCTCCTAAATAAAAGCCGCACGGCGTCCTCGGACGCCGTGCAGGCCACCTTACGAAGACTTGGCAGACTGACGGATGTCATTGCCTGTGGTTTTCGCGACTTCGCCGCCGGCAGCGCTCGCACCGTTGACCGTGTGGGCGGTGGCAGCTGCAGCCTGCACCGAGGTGGAGGCTGCCATGCTGGCGGACATCAGGCGGGCGTTGTCGGCCGCGGCCTGGTTCATTTGCTGGATGGATGTGTCAACTGAGCCTGGCATATCGAATCTCCTGATAAAGGGTTGGTAGGTCTCTGGCAATGAAAGCCTTCGCACAGGGCGAGGGCCATTTCGTGCGGCGCACGAAATCCTGGGATGCGGATGGCACAGGGCGCGGGCTCATGTCGTCATCTCGCTGATTTGTCGGAAGGAACGCCGCCACTGAGCACGAGGCCGTTGGCGTCGATCTGCTTGAGTTCGGCGCCGGATTTCAGCACCGATCCCTCGTAATAACGGTTGCCGTTGGACAGCTGGATATGCCGCAGGCCGCTGCCGTCATCGGTAATGCCCACCATCCGGGCGGGCAGTACGCTTTGCCAGGCGTCCCACTGCGCGCGCCGCTCGGCGCCGGCATTGTCGGGCTGGGCCTTTTCGCGGTACTGCACTTTGTCGGACACCAGCACCGATGGATGCAGGTCCTCGCCGAGGCGGCGTATTTTCTGCCGCACTGCGCTGTCCTCAACCGTCCCGGTGAGTACCAGCCGGCCCTGGCCGGCGTAAGTGACGGCCACGCCCGGGTCGCCGACATAGCGGCGCGCCTGCTCGACCATGTCCTCGGCTGAGTGCACTTTCACACTGACCCGGTGCGCGTAGGGCGCAATGGCTTCCTCCAGGCTGCGGCGGCGCTGGCGGGATTCCACATAACCGCCGACGCTGAAACGCCCGCCGGGCGTGGCAACCACCTCAACCTCCGGAAACGGCACCAGCGCTTTTTCCAGCTCGGCCAGGTTCACACTGGCGCCGCCGTTCGCAGCGGTTCCACCGCCGGCTCCCAGCATCAGCACCAGCAGGCCGAGACAGGCCACCCCGGCGATCGCGCCGCCCAGCCACCAGCGCAGCCGGTCGGGTGCGGATGCCGCGGGCCCGGGCTGTCCGGGCGGCGCGGCTTCCGGTGGCGCAGCGAACATGCGGTCCTCACGGGCGCCCACCGGGTAGCTCCGGTCGAGCTGGAAATCGATCTGGCCGATGGTCACGATATCCCCCGCCATCACGCTCTTGCGCGGAAGCTGCATGTCCTCGCCGTTGAGGCGGGCCGACGCCGCCCCCAGCCGCTGCATGGACACCACCACCTCGCCGACGGTGAGCAGCAGGTGGCGCGGCAGGACATCGCCGCCGGGAAGCATCACTTCGCACTCGGCGCCGGAGCCCAGCACGTTGGTGCCGGGCCTCAGGGCGATGGTGCGGCCCTTGACCGCGCCGCTGAGGAAGCGCAGGCACCAGCCGGCCGTGGGCAGCGACTGCGCCTGCAACTGCGGGGTCTCCTGGAACGTCGTTTCGTGACTCATGCTCAACCTCCTGGACTGGGCAGGGGCTGCAAGGGCTCGGCCTGCGAGCCCGGCACCACGAGCCGGGGCGTCAACAGGTAAAAGCGCTCCATGTTGACCTGCTTCTTGTCAGAGTACTTGAAGAGATTGCCAAGGACGGGCAGCTCCTTGAGCACCGGAACACCCGAGGTGACATTGCTTTTTTCTTCGGAGGAATAGCCGGCGATCAGCAAGCTGGTGCCTTCCTCGACCAGCGCCTGGGTGTTCACCGTCCGCCGCCGCACGATGGGAATGCGGTCCACCGCTTGCGCGCTGAGATCGCCGTCGACAATGTCCACGGACATCATGACTGCCCGGCCCGCTTTTTCGTCGATGATCAGGGGCGTCACGCGCACCGCGGTTCCAGCGGTAATGCTGAACAGGCCTGCGTCCTGAAAGCCGTCCACACGCACGTAGAACTCGCTCAGGCTTTCCAGCACGGCCTCGGTGTTGTCCAAGGTCATGACCTTGGGGCGCGCCACGAAATTCGCGCTACCGTCCGAGGCCAGGGCCGACACCCGGGCGAGCAGGTAGTTGCGCACGCTGCCGCCGATGGCGGCGGTGAGCATCCCGCCGAGCGGGGTCGTCGGCTGCCCGGCCGAGTTGCGCCCGCCGACCTGGCCGGCCTCGGTCGTGGCACCTTCCCAGTTCAGGGGACCGCGGTCCCCGCGCCCCGTCTGAAGGTCAAGGTGCCGCCCGTGCAGGCGCCAGTCGACACCCAGGCTGCTGAGGTTGTCGGAGCTGATGTCCATGATGACCACCTCGATCTCGATCAGCCGCGGCCGAATGTCCATCGACTCGATCAGGCGCGCATACTGGGCCATGCGCTCGGGGGTGTCACGCACCAGCACGGCGTTCATGCGCGTGTCGGCCTGGAATTGCGGAAGCTCGTTTCCCGAGAAAGCGGGCAGGCCGCCGCTGTTGGCGCCTTCAGCGCCTGCGCCCAGGCCCTGCACCTCGATCTTGGGGGCGTTGATGGTCTCGCCGCTGCGCAACCTGATCTGCCGATTCGGACCCACAGCAAACGGCGCGTTGGGCCCACGCCCCCCGACGGAGCCGGATTGGTTGGAACTACGGCCATAAAGGCTGCGTAACACGTTGGCCACGCCAGGGATCACGGTTTCCTTGCCGGAGCGGTTGATGCGGAAATCCGAAGCCCAGGCGTATTTGAGCGGGAAGAGGCGTATTTCGGCGCCGTCGGCCTGCGCGTTGCGCTGATCCGCCAGGCGCACCGCCTGGCGCACCATCTCCACATAGCGCTTGGGACCAGTGACATGCACCGAGGCGTCGCTCTCGCTGATGGTGATGCGGTAGCGGTCATCCGAGATGCTCAGGCGCACGAGCGTCTCCGCGATCCGGCCGGCGGTTTCCGGCGCGATCGGGATGACCTCGCTC
>Ga0307406_10001608_pt1 | contig 12413 bp, 9 predicted proteins | sample 322Cmetagenome_3_FD_203706 | JGI IMG/M metagenome (GOLD analysis project Ga0307406, IMG submission 203706) | Maize rhizosphere microbial communities from greenhouse at UC Davis, California, United States - 322HYB-C-2 | ecosystem: Host-associated > Plants > Roots > Rhizosphere > Soil | place... | reverse complement strand
GCCGCGAGGATGCGGGCGCGCGGCACGAGTCCGTAGCGCCGCACGGCGTCGGCGCTCGCGACCACGATCGCGGAGGAGCCGTCGTTCAGCGAGCTGGAGTTCCCGGCGGTGACCACCTCGCCCCCGGCGACGACCGGCCGGAGTCCGGCCAGGGCCTCCAGACTGGTGTCGCGACGCGGGCCCTCGTCGATCGTGACATTGCCGGACCGCGTGGGCACAGCGACGATCTCGGCCGCGAAGCGACCGGCGTCGATCGCGGCGGCGGCGCGCTGCTGGCTGCGGAGAGCGAAGGCGTCGGCATCCGCACGGGTGATGCCGTCGCGGCGCGCGACCTCTTCGGCGGTCTCGGGCATCGAGAACGTCGCCTTGTCGCGCGCGGCCAGGCGGGGGTTCGTGAAACGCCAGCCGATCGAGGTGTCGAACGCCGCACCGGGCTTCGCCCACGCGCGCTCCGGCTTCGCCTGCACCCACGGCGCCCGGGTCATGGATTCGACACCGCCCGCGACGATGAGGTCGGCGTCGCCGGCGCGGATCGCCTGTGCGGCCATCGCGATCGCCGACATCCCGGATGCGCAGAGCCGGTTCACCGTGATGCCGGGGATGCTGTCGGGGAGTCCTGCCAGCAGCACGGCCATGCGCGCGACGTTCCGGTTGTCCTCGCCCGCCTGGTTGGCCGCTCCCAGGATGACCTCGTCGATCGCGGCATCCGGGATTCCGGCCCTGGCGACCGCCTCGCGCACGACGAGAGCGGCGAGGTCGTCGGGTCGAACACCGGCGAGGGCTCCGCCATAGCGTCCGACCGGTGTGCGGACTCCGCCGACGAGGAACGCCTCTGTCATCAGACCCTCCCGAAGGCGCGCAGCGGATGCTCGATGAGCTCGGTCACGCGTCGAAGGAAGCCGGCCGCGTACCCGCCGTCGCAGACGCGGTGATCGAACACGAGCGACAGCTGGGCGATGCGCCGCACCACGATCTCGCCGTCCACGACCCAGGGGCGCTCGATGATGCGGCCGATGCCGAGGATGGCGACATCGGGGTGGTTGATGATCGCCGCCGAGCCGTCGACTCCCAGCCCGCCGTAGTTGTTGAGGGTGAACGTCGATCCGCGCAGTCGCTCCGGCGGCAGCGATCCGGCCCTGGCCGATGTGGCGAGCTCGCGCAGCGCCACGTCGAGCTGCTCGACCGTGAGGCTGTGAGCGCCGGGGATCACCGGGACCATCAGCCCGCGCTCGGTGTCGGCCGCGACGCCGAGGTTGACCCCGTCGAACGAGATCAGCTCGCCGGCGTCCTCGCTGAGACGCGACGCGAGGATGGGGTGGTCCTCGAGGGCGAGGAGCACGAAGCGGGCGAGGAGGGCGGTGACCGACGGCGCCCTGCCGCCCTCGGGCGCCATCTGCGCGCGAAGGTCCCAGAGGGCGGTGGCGTCGACGTCGACCCAGACCGTCGCCTCCGGGATCTCGGCCCTGCTGCGGCTGAGCTTGGCGCTGACGGCCTTCCGCAACGGCGACATCCGCTCCCGCGCCCGGACGCCGAGGCCGTCGACGGTCTCACCGGTGCCGACCGTGGCGCTGCTCGTCTCGCGATGATGCGCGGCCGCGCCGTCCACGGCGTTGTCCACCGCGGAACGGAGCACATCGGCGCGCGTCACGGCGCCGTCTGGTCCGGTCGCGACGATGGTGTGCACGTCGAGGCCGAGATCGCGCGCGAGGCGCCGCACGAGCGGAGAGCGCACCGCCACGGGGCGGCGGGGCGCGGCATCCGTCTCTCGGACGAACGTCGGCTTCTCGGATGATTCCGCGGGGACGGTCCGAGAGGCGGAGGGCTCTCCGAGATCTGCGGGAGTCTTCGCACGCGCAGCGGAGGGGCGGCGGCGACGGCCGAATCCGGTGCGCTCCGTGGTGCCGTAGCCGATGAGCACGTTGCCGGAGCCGGCGCGCTCCTCCTCGCGGTAGGCCTCCTGCTCCACGGCGGCGCCGGGCGCGGCATCCGACTCCGGGTTCTGCGGGCCTCCCGCGACCTCGAGGACAGGCGCTCCGACGTCGATCGTGTCACCCGCCTCACCGTGCAGCGCGACCACGACGCCGGCGAACGGCGAAGGCAGCTCGACGACGCTCTTGGCGGTCTCGACCTCGGCGATGGGCTGGTCTGTGACGATCGTGTCGCCGACCGCGACGAGCCACTGCACGAGCCCGGCCTCGGTGAGTCCCTCGCCGAGGTCGGGGAGACGGAAGACCTGCGCGGTGCCGTTCTTCAGGTCGGTGCTCATACGTCCTCGTCCCAGTGCAGCGTGTCGATCGCGTCGAGAACCCGGTCGACGTCGGGCAGGTACCAGTGCTCGAGCTTCGGCGGTGCGTAGGGCACATCGAAGCCGGTGACCCGGCGCACGGGCGCCTCGAGGAACTCGAAGCACCGCTCGAAGACGCGGGCCTGGATCTCCGAGGCGACGGAGGCGTATCCGGGAGCCTCGGCGATGACCACGGCCCGCCCGGTCGACTTCACGGCGGCCGTCACCGTCGCGTCGTCGAACGGGGAGAGCGAGCGCACGTCCACGACCTGCACGCTCCGGCCCTCCGCGGCGGCGACCTCGGCGGCCTCGAGGGCGAGCGACACGGAGGCGCCGTACGCGAGCAGGGTCACGTCGGTGCCCTCCCGTGCGATCCGCGCGGAGCCGATCTCCGCCGTGATCGACGTGTCGACCTCGCCCTTGCTCCAATACAGCTTCTTCGGCTCGAGGAAGATCACGGGGTCGGGGGAGGCGATCGCCGCACGCAGCAGGGAGTATGCGTCCTGCGGGGTGGAGGGACTCACCACGGTGAGCCCCGGGGTGTGCGCGTAGTACGCCTCCGAGGAGTCGCAGTGGTGCTCCACGCCGCCGATGCCGCCGCCGAACGGAATGCGGATGACCAGCGGCATCCGCATTCCTCCGCGTGTGCGGTTGCCGAGCTTCGCGACGTGGCTCACTACCTGCTCGAAGGCGGGAAGGGCGAACGCGTCGAACTGCATCTCCACCACCGGGCGCAGGCCGTTCATGGCCATGCCGACGGCGGTGCCGACGATGCCGGACTCCGCGAGAGGCGTGTCGAAGCACCGGTCCTCGCCGTAGCGCGCGGTGAGTCCATCGGTGATGCGGAAGACGCCGCCGAGAGCGCCGACGTCCTCGCCGAACACGACCACGTCCTGGTCGGATTCGATCGCGTCGGCGAGAGCTCGGTTGAGGGCGGCGGCCATGCTCATAGTCGTCACCTGGCGCTCCGCGGTCTCGGTGCGCATGTCGTCATGGGCGATGGTCATCGGTGGCCCTCCGTCTCGAGCTGCGAGCGTTCGATCTCGTCGCGCAGCAGCTGCCACTGCTCCTCGAGCTGCGACGAGCGCGTCTCGGTCACGAAGCGGAAGAGGTCTTCGGGATCGAGGTCGGCGTCCGTGTTCAGTGCCGCCCGCATGGCCGCGGCGATCTCCTCCGCGCCGGCCGCGAACCGCTCCTCGGCCTCCGCGTCGAGGGCGCCGGTCGCCGTGAGGTGCGTGCGCAGGCGCTGCAGGGGATCGCGTGCGACCCACTCCTGCACCTCGGCGCGCTCGCGGTAGCGGGTGTCGTCGTCGGCATTGGTATGCGCCTGCATCCGGTACGTGTGCGCTTCGATGAGCGAGGGGCCGCCTCCGGCCCGTGCACGGGAGACCGCCTCGCCGAGCACGGCGAGGACCGCGGCGACGTCGTTGCCGTCGACCCGCTGCCCTGGCATCCCGTATCCGATCGCCTTGTGCGCGAGGGAGGGGGCGGCGGTCTGGCGGGACAACGGCACCGAGATCGCGAACTCGTTGTTTTGCACGAAGAAGACGACCGGGACATGGAACACGGCGGCGAAGTTCATCGCCTCGTGGAAGTCGCCCTCGCTCGTCGCGCCGTCGCCGCAGAGGGCGAGGACGACCGTGTCCTTCCCCCGGTGCTTCGCTGCCTGCGCGAAGCCGACCGCATGCAGGAGCTGCGTCGCGAGGGGCGTCGTCTGCGGTGCGACCCGGTGCGCGCGCACGTCGTAGCCGGAGTGCCAGTCGCCCTTGAGGAGGACCAGCGCGTCGGCGGGCTCGACTCCGCGGGCGATGACGGCGACCGAGTCGCGATAGGTCGGGAACAGCCAGTCGGCGTCGCCGAGGACCATGGACGCGCCCACCTGGCACGCCTCCTGGCCGTGCGACGACGGATAGACCGCGAGGCGGCCCTGGCGCACGAGGGCGCCGGCCTTATCATTGATCCGTCGCCCTTCGACCAGACCGCGGTAGGCCCGCAGCAGGACGTCCGCCTCGGGGAGCGCGTACTGCTCGTCGGCGACGGGAGCGCCGTTATGGTCGATCAACTGCACCGCGGTGTCGCGCGGGAGCATGTCGGTGTGCTGCATCGTTCGCCCTCCTTGCCGAACTCGATGAGCCCAGCATGCCCCTCAGGAGTCAGTCGTCCAAGAGATTGCAGCAGATGCTGGACGAAGCATGGCAGATTGCCGTTTCTGCGTTCGAAGTGTCAGAATTCGATGGACGAATGAAGGGGTTCCCATGACCGTGCTGGATGACATCGACCATGCGATCCTCGGTGAGCTCCGCCGGGATGCCCGGTCGTCGATGACGGCGATCGCGGAGGCCGTGCACATCTCGCGCGCCGGTGCCCACGCACGCATCAAGCGGCTCACGGATGCCGGCGTCATCACCGGCTACTCGGTGCGCACCGATCCGGTGCTGCTGGGACACCACGCGAGCGCGTACGTCACGCTGGCGATCGAGCAGGCGACCTGGCAGGACGTGCGCGACCGCCTGCGCGCGATTCCCGAGATCGAGCACATGGCGCTGGTCGGCGGCGACTTCGACGTCATCCTGCTCGTGCGGGCCAACGATGCGCGGGATCTCCGTCGCATCGTGCTGGAGGACATCCAGGCGATCCCGTCCATCCGCTCGACGAGGACGACGCTGATCTTCGAGGACTTCGGGCCGAGCTGACCCTCTCGCTCCCGTGGCGCTTCCGGCGGGTCGAAGGCCGCCGAACCCGCCGCAGCCGCCACGGGAACGGCGGGCGAACCTGCCAGACTGGCGGGATGAGGCAGAGCGGCGCGACCGAACCGGCCCGGCGCGGCCGTCCGGGATACGACCGACGCGGCCTGCTCGACGCGTCGGTCGCCGTCTTCAACGAATCCGGCTACGACGCCACCTCGGTCGCCGCACTCGCCACCCGGCTCGGATTGTCGAAGGCCGCTCTCTATCACCACTTCTCCTCGAAGGAGGAGATCCTCGAGACGGCACTCGGTGAAGCGCTGGACAGCCTGGAAGGCGTGCTCGCCGACACGCGGACGGTCGTCCCGAGCGAGCGCCTGGCGGCCGTGCTCCAGGGGGCCGTCCGTGTGCTCGCCGCGCACCTGCCTTCGGTGACCCTGCTGCTGCGCGTCCGCGGCAACAGCGATGTGGAACGCCGGGCGCTCGAACGACGCCGCGCCTTCGACCAGGAGGTCACGGGCATCGTCCGCGCCGCCCAGCAGGAGGGTGCCGTCCGAGCGGATGTCGACGCCTCGGTCGCGACCCGACTGCTCTTCGGCATGGTCAACTCGCTCGTCGAGTGGTACCGCCCCGGCGGAGCCGAGGACGCCGACGCGCTCGCGGGAGACGTGCTGACCGTAGCGCTCGACGGTCTGCGCACGCGCTGAGCCGCGGCATCCTTCGCACTCGGACATCTACGCCGCGCTCCCGGACAAGTGCCGTGCCGGACGGCATCCGACAATGAGATGACGACCGGCCTCCCCGATGCCGGCCCCGTCCTGCTCGAAGGAGAGTCACCGATGTCCGAATCCGCCGCAGCCGCCGCCGCGCTGCTCGACCGCATCCAGGCGCCGGAGGGCGCAGGCCGGGACATCCCCGATGCGGCGACCCGTGAAATCATCGGCCGCGCGCCGGTGCACGCCGTCGCCGACCTCGACGACGCGGTCGCGCGGGCCCACGCCGCGCAGCCGGCATGGGAGGCGCTCGGCCACGAGAAGCGCAGCGAGCTGCTGCTCGCGGCCGCCGATGCGATCGACGCGAACGCCGAGGCGCTGGCCCATCTGCTCTCGCGCGAGCAGGGCAAGCCCCTCAACGGCCCGAACGCCCGCTTCGAGCTGGGCGCCTGCTCGGCCTGGCTGCGCACCAACGCGAGCATCGCGATCGAGCCGCAGGTGCTGGTGGACGACGAGACGCTCCACGCCGAGCTCGTCTACAAGGCGGCCGGCGTGGTGGGCGCGATCGGTCCGTGGAACTGGCCCCTGATGATCACCATCTGGCAGATCGGGCCCTCGCTCCGGATGGGGAACACCGTCGTCGCGAAGCCGAGCGAGTACACGCCCCTCAGCGTGCTCGCGATGCTCGCCGTCATGAACGAGGTGCTTCCCGCCGATGTCCTGATCGGCATCTCCGGAGACCGCGAGGTGGGCGCGCGGCTCGCGTCGCACCCGGACGTCGCCAAGATCATGTTCACCGGATCGACCGCGACCGGACGACGCATCATCGAGAGCTCCGCAGGCAACCTCGCCCGTCTCACTCTCGAGCTGGGCGGCAACGACGCCGGCATCGTGCTCCCGGGGACGGATGCCGCCGCCATCGCCCAGGACCTGTTCTGGGGGGCCTTCATCAACACCGGTCAGACCTGCGCCGCGATGAAGCGCCTCTACGTGCACGACTCCGTCTACGACGATGTCGTCGACGCGCTCGCCGAGATCGCCGCAAACGTTCCGATGGGGAACGGCCTCGACGAGGCCAACGTCCTCGGACCCCTGCAGAACCGCGCACAGTTCGACATCGTCACCCGGCTGGTCGACGACGCGAAGAGCCGCGGCGCGCGCATCGTCACCGGCGGCGAGCCGGCGTCGGAGCTGGGGGAGCTGTTCTACCGCCCGACGATCGTCGCCGACATCGCCAACGACGCCTCGCTCGTGCAGGAGGAGCAGTTCGGCCCGGCACTCCCGGTGATCCGGTACTCGGATGTCGACGAGGCCTTCGCCTGGGCGAACGCGGTCGATGTGGGTCTCGGCGCCTCGGTCTGGTCGAGCGATCCGGCGGCGGCGCGCGAGGCCGCCACGCGCATGCAGGCGGGTACCGTGTGGGTCAACTCGCACGGCGGGCTGCATCCGATGGTCCCGTTCGGCGGGGTGAAGAGCTCGGGCTACGGTCTCGAGTTCGGCGTCGAAGGGCTCAAGTCGGTTGCCGTGACGCAGGTCGTGTCCGGCCCCGGTCGGAAGGGCTGAACCATGCGCTCTGCGATCGTCGTCGGAGCGGGGACGTCGGGGGCCATCGTCGCGCGGAGACTGGCGGATGCCGGCGTCGCGGTGACCCTCATCGAAGCGGGCGGGTACGACACCAATCCGGCCATCCACGATCCCTCCCGCGCGGGAGAGCTATGGCACTCCGCAGAGGACTGGGACTACTTCACCGTGCCGCAGGCCCACGCGGCCGTCCGTCGGCTGCACCTGCCCCGCGGGAAGGTGACCGGAGGATCGCACGCCCTCAACGCCATGATCTGGGTGCGCGGCGCCGCATCCGACTACGACGGATGGGAACGCGCGGGTGCGACCGGCTGGGGCTGGTCCGAGGTCGAACCCGTGTACGACGCGATCGAGCACGACCTGCTCTACGTGAGCGACGACTATGCGCTCTCGCCGATCCAGGCGTCGATCATCGCCGCCGCCGTGGAGGAGGGGCTGCCGCACAATCCGAACTACAACGGCGGCGTCCTCGACGGGGTCTCCCAGCAGCAGGTCACGATCCGCGACGGCCGCAGGGTGAACACCTGGACGACGTACGCGCAGCCGATCGCCGAGAAGCTGACGATCATCACCGGACGAGAGGTCCACTCGGTGATCATCGAGGACGGCCGGGCGCGGGGGGTCCGGCTGGGGGAGGGATCCGATTCCGAGGAGGTGCTCGCCGACGAGGTCATCCTCTCGGCCGGCGCCATCGGATCGCCGACGATCCTGCTGCGCTCGGGCATCGGCCCCGCAGCGGAGCTCGAGGCGCTGGGGATCCCGGTCGTGCAGGATTCGCCGGGGGTCGGCAAGAACCTGCACGACCACCTCCTCTCGCCGGTGATCTTCACGACCGCGCGCCCGGTGGGTCCGCCGCAGACCGGGGTATCGGTGACGCAGACGCATCTCTTCTGGCGCAGCCGCGACGATCTGGCGGAGCCCGACACGCAGCCGATCCACTTCTCGGTGCCGATGTGGGGCGAGCTCGAGCCGCGAGGCGACGACGGCTTCACGCTCATGGCCGGGCTCGTGACCCCGCACAGTCGTGGTGCGCTGACGCTCACCGGCCCCGGTCTGGCCGACCAGCCCGACATCGATCTGGCCGCGCTGGCCGACGAACGCGATGTCGCCTCGCTCGCGGCATCCGTACGCCAATGCCGCCGCATCGGCGCGCAGCCGGCCCTCGCCGAGGAGTGGGGTGCCGTCGAGGTCTATCCCGGTCCCGAGGTGCCGGACGCCGATGTCGACGACTGGGTGCGGCGCACCGCCATCACCTATCACCACCAGGTCGGCACGTGCCGGATGGGGACGGATGCCGCTGCCGTGGTCGATCCACGACTGCGGGTGCACGGGATCGAGGGGCTGCGGGTGATCGACGCGTCCGTGATGCCCACGGTCCCGACCGGCAACACCAACGCGCCCGCCGCGATGATCGGCGAGCGCGGGGCGGGGTTCGTGCTCGCGGGCTGAAACCGCCGAGCCCCTTCCGACTCGAAACCCCCACCCGCGATGACAGCGGGTGGGGGTTTCGGCGTCCAGGGGGTCCCGTGTCAGGCGGAGTACACCTCGCGGCCAGCGAACCACGTCGAGATGACGGGCGTGCGCACGATCTCCTCCGCCGGTCCGGCGATCGCGTCTCGTGCCAGCACGACGAAGTCCGCGGACTTGCCTGGCGTCAGAGAGCCGGTCTCCGCACCGAGGCCCATGGCCGTCGCGGCGTTGATCGTGAAGACCTCGAGCGCCTCCTCGGCGGAGATGGCCTGCTCCGGCCAGAGCACGCCGGGTGCGCGTCCGAGCGGATCGGCTCGCGTCACCAGGCCCTGCAGTCCCTCCAGGGTGTTCGGGGACTCGCTCACCGGCCAGTCCGACCCGCCGGCCACCAGTGCCCCCGAGTCGATCAGGGCGCGGTTCGGCTGCGAGTGCTCCGCCCGCTCGCCGAGCACATCGGCGAGCGCCTGGGGGATGACGCCGGGGAACCAGATGAACGGAGAGATGTCGGCCGACACGTCCAGAGCCTGCAGCCGCGGGATGTCGGCGTCGGAGAGGAACTGGCCGTGCGCGATCTGGATCGGGGTCGTGACGCCCTCGCCCCGCAGCCGTTCGGCGACATCCAGCACGAGCCGGGCGGAGCCGTCGCCGGTGCAGTGGACCTTCGCGCCGAGACCTCTGTCGGCGACCGCGCGCAGCCAGCCGTGGAGCTCGTCGAACGTCATGGTCGTCTCGCCGTGGAAGTGCGCGCCGTGCGCGGCGTCCGCCGGGTACGGATCGAGGAAGGCCGCGGTGTGCGCCGGAGGCACGCCGTCGAGGAAGATCTTCACGAAGTCGGGGCGGTGGTGCGCCGTGCGGAACTCCTCACCTCGTTCGATGAGGGGCGTGCCGATCGGCGAGACGCCGAAGATGTCGTCGTTGACGAGCAGCGACGACACGACCCACGCGTGCAGTTCGCCCGCGCGGTCGAGGGTCGCGAGGGCGTCGAGGATGTCGACCGACACGCCCGCGTCCTGGAAGGTCGTGATGCCGAAGGAGTTCAGCAGCTCGACGCCGCGGCGCGAGGCGTCCGCATGCTGCTGCGGCGAGAGCCCGCCGCCGGCGTCGTGGGCCTCCTGCACCGGGATGCCCGCGGCCTCCAGAAGCACACCCGTCGGCGTGCCGTCGTCGGGATCGAGCATGGTCACGCCGGAGGGCGGGATGCTCGTCGTGGTGATGCCCGCGAGCTCGAGCGCGCGCGAGTTCACCCAGCGGTTGTGTCGGGAGTCCTCCATGAGCATCACCGGGCGCCCGCCGGACGCGTCATCGAGTCGTCGGCGCGACCTCGTGTGCGCCAGTGAAGGCAGCAGCGTGGTCGGCACCGCGCCGCCGACGATCCAGGCGTCCGCGGGCAGCGTCGCGGCCCTGTCGCGCACGCGGTCGAGGATCTCATCGAGGGTCAGCGACGGCGGCAGCGACAGCTCGAACAGGTCGGTGCGGCCGGCCAGCGCGTGATGGTTGTGCACGTCGACGAAACCGGGATAGACCGCCGCCTCCCCGACGTCCAGCATCCGCGTCCCCGGTCCGCGCAGTCGTGAGACATCGGCGAAGGAGCCGACCGCGAGCACGCGTCCGTCGCGGACCGCGAGGGCTTCGACGAGCGGGTTTTCGTGGTCGGCGGTCCGGATGACGGAGCCGGTGACGATGAGGTCGGCGACGGTCCCCATCTCAGTCTCCGAAGGTCGCCGGCTCGAGCTCGGGCGCGTGGAGCGTGGTGGACAGCAGCCGCCCGTGCGCGCCGAACGTGAAGTGCGTCGGCACCTCGCCCGTCTCGTCGAGCCCGAACAGCACGCCGTGCGAGCGGATGGCGTTCACGTCACGGTGGTCGGCGATGGTCACCGAGGCGCAGGGGATGACCTTCTCTCGCCACGCGAAGATGTAGATGCCGGGACGCACCTCCCACACGCTGTTCTCGTCGGTGTCGGCGAGTCCGCGCTCCGGGCCGGCGAGGCACTGCCACGAGTACCACCGCGACGACAGATAGACGTGCTCGTAGGCGTGCTCGGCGCTGTAGACCCACTCGACCCGTCGTCCGATCAGGGTCGTCGTCGGTGCGGCCTCGGCGCCCGACACCTCGGCGCCTTCGATCACGCTCGGCGCGAAGACATGCTGCACACGGGTCCGGCCCTGCTCCGGCGCGGGGAGGATGATCGAGATCACGGCCAGTGCGCGTCCGGCGCGCAGATCGAGCACGAGCGAGACCGCTTCGTTCGGCAGGTAGCGGTGATGGAACTGCACGAAGTAGAGATCGTCATCGACCTCGAACGCCTCGTAGTCGTCGGTATCCGCTGCGGCCTCAGTGGGATCCTCGGCGCCAGGGTGGTACTCCCACGAGACGGTCGTGTCGTCGAACCGGTGCACGATGCGGGTGCCGCGCGCGTCGACGACGGCGATCTCCCGGCCGCTGAGCGCGGTGCTGTGCGGAGCCTTGTTCGCGTCGAATCCGGGGGCGAGGCCCTCGAGCGGCAGCCAGGTGGAGGTGTCTGCGGGGTTCAGCGTGGTCATGGATTCCTTCTTTCTCGGAGGTGGTGGGGGAGAGTCAGCGGTCGCTGAACTTCTCCAGGTCGGTGGAGAGACCCTCGTACACGGCGGGCTTCGAACGCTTCAGGTACGCGCCGTAGACGATGCCTCCGATGAGGGCCACGACCAGCAGCAGCGGCATGAGGCGGATCGCGAGTTCCTGGGATCCCGCGACGATGTCGAAGTTGACGACGGCCAGCACGGAGATGGCCGCGATGCCGAGGAAGCCGATGCCCGGGGCGACGAATGTGCTCCACCAGCGCGGGTCGTTCGCGCGCCGGAAGTACACCACGATCGAGATCGCGGCGAGGCCCTGGAGGATCAGCACGCTGAGTGTGCCGAAGCCGAGCATCGCGGGGACGAGGGTGAGGATGGGATCGGCGCCGGCGATCGCGAACACGATCGCGACGATCGCGGCGAAGGACGCCTGCACGATGCCGGCGAGCTGCGGGGCGCCGTTCGCCCGGGTGCGGGCGAGGGCGTGCGGCAGGATCCGTGCGCGACCGAGCGAGTAGAGGTAGCGGGTCGCCGAGTTGTGGAACGCCAGCATCGCGGCGAACAGGCTCACGAGGAGCAGCACCATCATCACGATGGTGAGCGGACCGCCGAGATACTGCTGCGAGATCGAGAAGATGAGGTCGCCGGTCGGCAGATGCTCGAGCGCCGTCGCCTGCGCCTGGGCCACGCCGGTCGCGCTGACCACGGCCCAGGTCGTGACGCCGAGGATGACGCCGATCGCGATGATCGAGGTGTAGGTGGCGCGGGGGATGGTGCGCAGCGGCTGCTTGGCCTCCTCGCTGAACAGCGCGGTCGCCTCGAAGCCGAGGAAGCCGGTCGCGGCGAGCAGCAGGCCGATCGGGAGCGAGCCCGAGAACACGGCTTCCGGGCTGAACGCGCCCAGGTCGTACCCGGTCTGCACCAGCACCGAGACATCGAACACGACGAGCATCAGCACCTCGAGCACCAGGCACACGCCGAGGATCTTCGAGCTGAAGTCGACGCCGACCCGCGCGAGCACGAAGCACACGACGATCGACAGCAGGCCCCACACCAGCCAGTGCACGTCGAGACCGGTGAGGTCGCGGATGATGTTCTGCATGAAGAAGCCGCTGGTGCCGATCGTGC
>Ga0307406_10001606_pt1 | contig 12426 bp, 9 predicted proteins | sample 322Cmetagenome_3_FD_203706 | JGI IMG/M metagenome (GOLD analysis project Ga0307406, IMG submission 203706) | Maize rhizosphere microbial communities from greenhouse at UC Davis, California, United States - 322HYB-C-2 | ecosystem: Host-associated > Plants > Roots > Rhizosphere > Soil | place... | reverse complement strand
AGGAGAGCACGGCCATCGGGTGCGCGTCCCGCCGGAAGCCGGAGAAGAAGGTGCGCATCTCCTCCTGCAGCAGGGTGTGCACCCGGATCTTGTCGGCGAACTCGGCCAGCTGCGCCGGCGTCGGCAGCGCGTCGTTGATCAACAGGTACGACACCTCGAGGAAGGACGCCTTCTCGGCGAGCTGATCGATCGGGTACCCGCGATACCGCAGGATGCCGGCGTCCCCGTCGATGTAGGTGATCGTGGACGAGCACGACGCCGTGTTCATGAAGCCGTTGTCGACGGTGACGAAGCCGGTCTCCTTGAGCAGGGAGTTGACGTCGATGCCGCTCGGTCCCTCCACCGCCTCGCGGACCGGCATCGACAACTGGCCACCGGGGTGGTCGAGCTTGACATCCGTCATGCAAATCCCTCACTTCACCGGCAGATGTCCCCAGAAACGTGAAGTTCACCGTAAACCCTCAACCTGAATGGGTCATCAGGCGCCCGACCGTATGAGGAATAGATCACGAAGCGCGACCACGCCGAACACCATAGATAATGGGCCGTGGAGGTGGGAGTCGATGCGGACCCCGAGCACTGCCCCCGTCGTCGTCGGCGTCAACGGATCCGCGGCGAGTCTGGCCGCGGTGCGGCTGGGCGCCCGCCAGGCGGTCGCCAGCGACCGGAAGCTGCGGGTGGTGCACGCCTTCGCCTGGCCCGATCCGCGGGCGGCCGGTGCACAGCAGGGGTACGCGCAGGCCCGCCGCGACGCCGCCAAGGTGATCGACAAGGCGATCGCCGCGGCCCAGCGGTACACCCCGGGTGTACGGGTGTCCGGCGCTCTCGTCGACGGCCTCCCGGCCCGGGTCCTGCTGCAGCAGAGCCGGACCGCCGCTCTTCTCGTGCTGGGCGACGACGACCTGGCGCTGACCGGCCAGGTATCGCCGGACTCGGTGCTCATGCAGGCGGTGGCCCGCGCGTTCTGCCCGACCGTGGTGGCCCGGGGACCGCGCCCGCCGTCCGGGCCGCTGCTGGCCGCGGTGGACGGCTCCCCCGACTCGCTGGAGGCGCTGCGGTTCGCCGCCGGCGAGGCGGCCCGGCGGTCGGTGCCGATCGTGGTGGCGCACGTGGTGGCCCGCTCCACCGGGGAGGCCCGCGGCCGCGCCGTGCTGGACGAGGCGGTCGCCGCCGTGCCCGGGCTGTGCAATGCCCGCAAGCGGCTGCTCGTCGGCGACCCGGCCACCACGCTCGTGACGGCGTCCCGCAAGGCCCGCATGGTGCTGGCCGGTCCACGCGGGAAGGACCGGGCGGCGCTGTTGGGGCCGGTGGCGCAGGAGTTGCTGCGCCGGGGCGCGTGTCCCACCCTGTTTGTCCACGGAACCATGTCCCCGCGGCATTGATGACCGGGTACGGTGCTGTTCGGCGGGACCGGTTGATCGGCTGAGACCGGCCGGAGCGCCCGCCGGGGGGCGATGTGGTGCGATCCGCGGGCATGTCGCCCGCCGGGCAGTGGCGATGGCAGGTCTTTGCCGTCGCCGGCTTCACCGCGACCGCCCTCTACCTCCTCCAACTCTCCCCCACGGTCACCACGGCGGCGTTCGCGGTGGTCGGCGGCGGCGCGGTGTGGGCCTGTTCCGCCGGCCCTCGCCGGTACGCGGCCGAGCCCCGCCGCGCCTGGCCGCTGATCGGGCTGGCCTGCACCTGCTTCCTGATCGGCGTGGTGGTCCGCCCGTGGGCCGTCGAACAGCCGTTCCCGCTGCTGCTGGCCGCGGACGCCGCGGCGATCCCGGGATACCTGCTGACCGCGGTGTTCCTCGTGGTGCTGCTGCGCGTGCGCCGCAGCATCGACTGGACGGCGGTGCTGGACGGGCTGCTGGTGTGCCTGGCGGCCGGACTGGCCGGCGCGCTGCTGCTGGTCCTGCCGGCGGCGGAGGTGCCCGGCCGGCACCCGGCGGCCGGCGCGCAGTCGGCGGTCTATCCGCTGCTGGACCTGGTGCTCGCATTGCTGGTGGTGCAGCTCATCTTCACCACCCGCCGGTGGTCGTTCAGCCTGCTCACCTTCCTCGGCACGATGACGCTCCTGTTCGCCGGCGACCTGGCGTACGCGATCGTCGACACCTCCGGCGTGCTCCATTCGTCGCCGCTGCTGGACCTGCCGTTCCTGGCGGCGTACACGCTGTTCGGGGTGACCACGCTGCATCCGTCGGTGGCCGAGCTGAGCCGGGCCGACCGGCGCACCGTGCAGAGCTGGTCCTGGCGCCGGGTCGCGCTGCTCGTCCCGGCCCTGGCAACGCCGTTCCTGCTGCTGGTCACGGTCGGCGACACGGCCGGCCGGCGGGCGGCCATCGCGGTCACCGGCGCGGCGATGGTGCTCCTGCTGCTGGTCCGGGCGGTGGCCGCGGTGCGCGCGCAGGCGGCCGCCCAGCTGCGCTCGGAGTTCCAGGCCCGGCACGACCCGCTGACCGGGCTGCCGAACCGCGGGAAGATCTCCGACGAGATCGAGCGGCTGCTGCGCCGGCTGCCACCCGGCGGACCGCAACGGGTCTGGGTGTACCTGCTGGACCTGGACGGGTTCAAGTGGGTGAACGAGTCGTGGGGCCACGACACCGGCGATCAGCTGGTGATCGAGGCGGCGGCCCGGTTGCGGGCGGCGGTGCCGGCCGAGCACATGGTGGCCCGGGTAGGTGGCGACGAGTTCCTGATCGCGTACGCCGGGGAGAAGGCCGGCGCGCTGCGGCTGGTCGACGACATCCGGGGGTGCTTCAGCCGCCCGTTGCCGGTGCGCGGCACCGAGGTGGTGATCAGCGCGTCGGTCGGGCTGGCACACGCCGGGGGCGACGGCGACCCGTCGGTGACCGCCGAGGCGCTGATGCGGGACGCGGACACCGCCATGTACCGGTCCAAGGCCGAGGGGCCGGGCCGGTCGACGATCTTCGACACCACCATGCACGACCGGGTCCGGGAGCGGATCGAGCTGGAGGCGGCGCTGCGGACCGCGCTGGCCGAGGGGCAGTTGCACGTGGCGTACCAGCCGATCGTGTGGCTGGACACCGGGCGGCCGGTGGGCGCCGAGGCGCTGGCGCGCTGGGACCACCCGGAGCGCGGCCCGGTGACCCCGGCGGCGTTCGTGCCGATCGCCGAGGACGCCGGCCTGATCGGCCCGATCGGCGACTTCGTCCGCCGGGAGGCGCTGCGCCAGCTCGGTCAGTGGCGGGCGGACGGCACCGTGGCCGACGACTTCTACCTGTCGGTGAACGTCTCGCCGCGCCAGCTCAGTGACCCGGAGCTGCCGCTGATCGTCTCCGCCGAGCTGCTGGAGTTCGGGGTGCCGGCCCGCGCGGTGGCGCTGGAGATGACCGAGTCGGTGATGGTGGACGGCTCCAGCGTCACCTCCCGGGTCCTGTTCGAGCTGCGCGAGCTCGGCATACGGCTGCTGGTCGACGACTTCGGCACCGGCTTCTCGGCGCTGGGTTACCTGCGCAAGTTCCCGGTGACCGGGGTGAAGGTGGACCGCTCGTTCGTGGCCGGGCTGGGCCACAGCGTGCCGGACGGCGAGATCGTCCGGGCGGTGGTGGCGATGAGCTCCGCGATGGGGCTGAGCGTGGTGGCCGAGGGGGTGGAGAACCGGCTGCAGCGCGACGCCCTGGCCGCCGCGGGGGTGACCCAGGGGCAGGGCTGGCTGTGGGGACCGGCGGTCGGGCCGGCCGACTTCGCCGCGCACTGGCACGCCGGTGGACCGGCGGCGCGGGCGGCCGCGGCCGCCACCGCCATCGGGCGGAACGAGCGGGGTACGCCGCCGATGGCCAAGAAGCGCAATCAGCTGCCGACCCGAAACGCGTAGAGCAGGAAACTTCCCGGTACGCTCTGGTGCATCGCGGACATTTCCCGGTTTATTTCGCCCGCCGGGAATACTCGCGTTCGCCATGCGGCGGCCGATGGGTTACACAGAAAGGGCAACGGCGTACCGGACGGTAGGAGGCGAAACCATGACGGCACTGCTCGGCGGCGAGGTCAACACCTGGCTGGTGGTCATGCTCCTGGTGCTCTCCCTGGGCCTGGCCGGCGCACTGCTGGTCGCCACCCGCGAGACGCTGCCCCGGGCTCGCCGCACGCGCTGAGCCCGGCGCCACCGGCACCCGCCGGGTTGCCTCCCGGCCCGGATGCGGCAGGCTGGGCGGATGCGCTTCGCGACCTGGAACGTCAACTCGATCAAGGCCCGGCTGCCCCGCCTGCTCGACTGGCTCGCCGACACCGCCCCGGACGTGGTGTGCCTGCAGGAGACCAAGGTCGCCGACGACGCCTTCCCGGCCGAGGTGGCCGGACTCGGATACGAGACCGCGCACTACGGCCAGGGCCGCTGGAACGGCGTCGCCGTGCTGTCCCGGGTCGGCCTGGACGAGGTCCGTCGCGGATTCCCGGGCATGCCCGGCTACCCCGACCCGGAGGCGCGGGCGATCAGCGCCCGGTGCCGCGGCATCACCTTCCTGTCGGTGTACGTGCCGAACGGTCGCACCCCCGACGACCCGCACTACACGTACAAGCTGGAGTGGCTGGCCGCCCTGCGCGCCGCGCTGGCGGCCGACATCGCCGCCGGCCCGGTGGTGGTGGCCGGTGACTTCAACGTGGCCCCGGCGGACACCGACGTCTGGGATCCGCGCGTGTTCATCGGCTCGACCCACGTCACGCCGCCGGAGCGGGAGGCGCTGGAGCGGATCCGCGCCACCGGCCTCTCCGACATCGTCGGCCGTCCCCTGAAGGGGGACCGCCCGTTCACCTATTGGGACTACCGCGCCGGGATGTTCCACCAGAACAAGGGCATGCGGATCGATCTGGTGTACGCGACCGCGGACGTGACGGCGGCGGTCAAGGACGCCGTGGTGGACCGCGAGGCCCGCAAGGGCAAGGGCCCGTCCGACCACGCACCGATCGTGGTGGATCTCGACTGGCCGGCGTCCTGACCGCATCCGGCAGCGCCGCGACGCGGGTCTTAGGAGCACGTAGGCTGGCGAACGCATGCGATGCGATGACGGCGGCGCGCAGGGCACCGGCGAGGGCGGGGCGAGACGGGAGGCAAGAATGACATCCCACGTGCCGGTGCAGACCGGCGAGAGGGCGATCGACCCGCCGGCCCGGACCGCACCCACGGTTGTCGCTGCCCCGCCCGGCCTGCTGCGAGCGCTGCTGGACGCCGCACCCGAAGCGGTGCTGCTGTGCACCGCGGCCGAGCACACCATCCTGCTGGTCAACGCGGCGGCCCGCGAGCTGGTGCCGGGTCTGGACGCCGGGGCGTCGGCGCTGGCCACGCCGCTGGGCGGGTTGGCCCGGGCGGTGGCCGAGGGGCAGGACGCCTTCACCGACGAGTACGACGGCCGGCAGCTGCACGGACGGCGCCGCCCGCTGGACGACCACCACTACGCCTGGTACCTGCGGGATCGCACGGAGGAGGTCACCCGTACGGCAGCGATGGACGCCGAGCGGGCCCGTACCGCCTTCCTGGCCGAGGCCGGGCGCCGGCTGTCCGCCTCCCTGCACCAGCGCCGCTGCCTGCGGACGACGGTCGACCTGGCGGTGGCGCAGATGGCCGACGCCGCCGTGGTCGTGCTGCCGGCCAGCCGGCGGCAGAGCGAGTGGATGCGCCTGGTCACCGGCGGGGCGGTCGAGGAGGGCTCGCTGCGCGAGAGCATGCTCGCCGAGGTGCCGGGACTCGTCGAGGCGCTGGGCGGCTTCCCGCCCGTCCCGAGCCGCTGGCTGGACGCGTCGCAGGTGCCCGGCTGGCTGCTGCCGGCCGATTTCGGCCCGGTCGGCGCCCTGCTGGTCACGCCCCTGCCGGGCAACGCGGAACCGGCCGGCGCGCTGGTGCTGGCCCGGCGCGGTGAGCACGCCGGGTTCACCCCGGACGACGAGCTGCTGGCGCGGATCTTCGCCGCCCGGGCCGGCGCCGCCATCTCGGCCGCCGCGCTGTACCGCGACCAGGTGGACACCGCCGCGGTACTGCAGGCCGACCTGCTGCCGCCGGACCTGCCGCAGCCGGACGGCGTCGAGCTGATCGGGTCGTACCAGGCCGCCCGCGACGGGTTGCGGATCGGCGGCGACTTCTACGACGTGTTCGGGCCGACCGCGCAGAACGACGACACGGTGGTCGTCCTCGGCGACGTCTGCGGCACCGGCCCGGAAGCCGCCGTGCTGACCGGCAAGGTCCGCCAGACGCTGCGCGCGCTGCGGCTGGTCGAGGCCGGTCCGGTGCAGATGCTGGAGGTCCTCAACCAGGCGCTGCTGCAGTCCGGGCGGCGGCACCGCTTCGTCACGCTCGTGGTCGGTGCGGTGGGCCGTACCGACCATGGCCGGGTCCGGCTGACGCTGGCCTCCGGCGGCCACCCGCCACCGCTGGTGCTGCGCGCCGACGGCACGGTCGAGGAGGTGCCCACCTCGGGCACCCTGATCGGCGTGGTCTCGCAGACCGTGGTGCAGCCGGCCACCGTCGAGCTGGCACCTGGCGAGCTGTGCCTGCTCTACAGCGACGGGCTCACCGAGGCGCGCGGCGGCCCCAGCGGCACCGAGCACTACGGCGAGCACCGGCTGCGCGACGCGCTGAGCAGCTGTCAGAGCATGCCCGGCGCGGCCGCCGTGGAGCGGGTCCGGCAGCTGGTCTCCGACTGGGTGCACGGCGGCATGCGCGACGACATCGCCATGCTGGCCGTCCGGGCGCCGGCGCGGACGCCGCTCAGCCTGCGCGGCGGCGGCGCGCCGATCGGTTCGCCGTTCGCCATCGACGCCCGGCGCGCGGACCGGCGGCAGCGGGCGCGCCCATGACCGTCTTCACCACCACCGGGCCGCGGTCGCTCGACGACCCGGACTTCGCCGACCATTTCCTCGGGCTGGTCGGCGACGGCGACGAGTACGGCGCGGTGGAAGCGGTCACCGAGCTGCTGGACGACGGCGTGCCGCCGCAGCGGATCATGGTCGACCTGATCGGCCGGACCCAGGGCCGGGTGGGCGAGCTGTGGGCGGCCAACGAGTGGTCGATCGCCCGCGAGCACGCGGCCACCGCGATCAGCGAACGCGCGCTCGCGGCGGTGGCCGCCCGGATCCACGTCCGGCCCACCCGCGGCCGGGTCACCATCGCCTGCGTGGACGGCGAGTGGCACGCGTTGCCGGTCCGGATCCTGGCCGAGATGCTGCGGCTGGACGGCTGGCGGGTGGATTTCCTCGGCGCCAGCGTGCCGGGACCGCACCTGGTCACCCATCTGCACCAGACCGGCCCGGACGCGGTGGCGCTGAGCTGCATGATCCCGACCCGGCTGCCACGGGCGCACGCGGCCGTCACGGCCTGCCGGTCGGCCGGGGTCCCGGTGATCGCCGGCGGGCGCGGGTTCGGACCGGGCGGCCGGTACGCGCAGAAGCTGGGCGCGGACGCGTGGGCCGGCACCGCGCAGGACGCCGTCGAGCGGCTGGCCCGGGACTGGCCCCCGCCGATCGACGACCCGTACGCGACGGCGTACCTGGGCGACGACGAGTACACCTACCTGGTCCGGGAGCGCGCCACGCTGGTCGGCACGGCGCTGCGTCGGCTGTCCGCGGCGTACCCCGACGTGGCCCGCTACGACCAGCGCCAGCGGGACGCCACCGCCGAGGACATCGGCCACATCGTCGACTTCCTGGCCGCCGCCCGCTACGTCGGCGAGCCGGCGATCTTCGGCGACTTCGTCGACTGGACCCGCGCGGTGCTGCAGGCCCGCGGGGTACCGCCGCCGGCGCTGGCGGTCGGCCTGCGCCTGATCCGGGAGCAGCTGACCGACCTCCCGCAGGCCCTCCGGCTGCTGGACGACGGCCTGAACCGGCTGCGGTAAATCGGTTGGCGGTCGCTTCGGCCGGCGTTAGCGTGGGCGCATGATCTTCTGACGGCGCCCGATCTCGCGTTCCGCATCCGGTTCCGGGTGCTCCGGCGGCGTCCGTCCGCCGTGCGACACGCCACCGCGCCGACGCCCGGAACAGATCACTTCCCCGCTTCCCGCAGCACGGTCTCCGCCTCGCCATCGCAGAGGAGGTCGCGCATGCCTGCGCAGCCGTTCTCCGTACATCTCGATCCCGACGAGCTGGCCCGGCAGGACCTGGCCGCCGCCGTGTCCCTGCCGTCGGTGACCGGTTCCGGCACGGACGACCGGTCCGGGTCCGCCACCATCGCCCACCACGGCGCCCGGGACGAGCGGCTGGCCGCCCGCCAGCGCTCCGAGCGGGAGCGCGCCGGCCGGGCGTCCGGCATCGGATCCGGCCGCTCGTACGCCTTCCGCCGCAGCTGAGCCGGCGGCGTACGGCAGAGGCCGGGACCCACGGGGGTCCCGGCCTCTGGCACGCGGCTTGCTCTGCTCGCCTCCACGCAACGGCCCGGCTCAGCCGTGCCGGCGGGCGAGGGTTCATTTGTCCGGCGCGCGGCCGTGTCCGGGCTAGCCGAGCTGGGCGTACACGTCGTCCAGGTAGCCGTGGTACATGTCGCTGCTGGTGTTGAAGTTGGGGCCGCCGACCCGCAGCGGCTTGTCGTTGAGGATGCTCAGCGCCGCCGGGACCGGGCCGCGGCCGCGGAGGGTGCCGTCGACATAGATGGACAGCGCGGCGCCGGAGCGCATGCACAGCACCTTGTGCCACCTGCCGTCGGCGACCACCACGGTGGACCGGACCAGGTACGGCGTCTTCGAGCCACGGCCGACCACCACGCACTGGGCCTTGCCGTGGGTCTCGCCGACCTGCATCTTCCACTGGCTCTCGGTGGTGGCCACGCCCTTCTGCAGGATGTTGGACGAGCCGGCCAGCTGGGCCTTGGTCACGTTGACCGAGGCGCCCCACCGGAAGGTGCGGGTGCCCGGGTCCAGGTCGGCGTCGTCGCTGCCCTCCAGCAGGGCCCGCGGGCAGGTGCCGGCGTGGGCGGCGCAGCGGACCGGCAGGCCGATGTAGCGGCCGGTCTGTGCGGTGAAGAACCGGACCGCGCCGCGGTCGGCGGTGCGCACGGTGAGCGGCGTGCCGCGGCCGGAGCGGTCGGCGACCCGGCCGTTGGCGGCGCCGGCGTCGAAGTTGTACCGGGCGACCAGCACCGGCGCCGCGGCGGCCGGCGCGGTGGCCACGTCGTGGGCGACGGCCAGGGCGGGCACCGCCGGGATCGTGATGAGCGCGATGGTCAAGAGCCGGGCGGGAAGTCTCATGCCGGTAAGATACTGAATGTCCGGTTGTTGCGAGAAGCGTCGTTCGGGGTGTTTCGAGGTCGGGCTCAGAGCAGTCCGGCCGACTCGGCGATCATGCACACCGCGACCAGGCGCATCAGGTGCCACTCGGCGGCCAGCCAGGCGCTGCCGGAGACGTAGGCGTACCCGGGCTGCGGCACCGGCCGGCCCATCCGCTCGGCGGCGGCGGCGATCGACCGGGCGTACGACGCGAGTCCCTCGGCGTCGACCTCGCGACCCGCGTGGTGCAGGGCGTCGCGCACCGCGGCGGCGTGCTGGTCGACCTGCGCCAGCAGGCCGGCGTCGCCGAGCGCGGCCGCCAGGCCGTCCACGCCCACCCGCGCCATCATGTCGTCCAGCAGCGCGCGGGCCGGGTCGGCGGGAGCGGCGGAAATCGGGGCGAAGGCGAGGAATTCGTTCGTCATGCCGGCAACGCTAGGCGGTTCCGCACGGCTCCGACAGAGCGGTAACCGAACGGCACCCGGCCGCGAACAAGGCCGCTCCCCCGGGTGAACATCGTGTGCGGAACGGGACCGGAGGTGCTAAGCGGGCAGTTGATCCATGGCCTTGTAGATCCGCTTGTCCGACACCGGGTACGCCGTGCCGAGCGCCTGCGCGAAGAAGTTCACCCGCAGCTCCTCGATCATCCAGCGGATCTCCTGCAGGCCCTCGTCGGCCGGGCCGCCGGCCGGCAACTCCGCGCGCAGTTCCCGGTACTCCTGCTCGATCTCGTGCACCTGCGCCATCAGCTGGCGGTCCCGGGCCAGGTTGCCGCCCAGCCGGTCCAGCCGGTGCACGATCGCCCGCAGGTAGCGCGGCAGGTGGTGCAGCTGCCGCCAGCCGGTCTCGGTGACGAACCCGGGGTGCACCAGGCCGCGCAGCTGCTGCCGGACGTCGGCCAGCGCCGGGATCAGGGCGGTGCCGGCTACCGGCGCCTGGTCCTTCGGACGGCGCGGAGAACCCGAAGCAGGCCCGGAATCCCGCAGCGAAACCAGCCGCTGCTCGATGTCGTAGGCGGTGGACAGCACCGCCCGCACCTGGGTGACCACGTTCGCCACCGCGTCCACCAGGTCGGCCCGGACCGCCTCGCGCAGCTCGGCGAACGACGCCTGATCCCAGGCCGGGCCGCCGGCATCGGCCACCAGCTTGTCCACCGCCGCGCCGGCGCAGTCGTCCAGCAGATCGGCGATCGACCGGTACGGGTTGGTCCGGGACAGCTCCAGCTTCGCCCGGTTGTCCAGCCGGCCCTGCAGGAACCGGGCGGCCGGCGGGAGGGTGAGCAGGAGCAGCCGCCGGGTGCCGGCCCGCATCGCCGCGCGCTGCTCCGACTCGGTCTCGAACACCCGGACCGCCACGCTGTCGCCGTCGTCGGCCAGCGCCGGGTACACGGTGACCTGGTAGCCGCCGCGGACCTGCGCGATCCGGCGGGGCAGCGTGCCGAAGTCGTTCGTGGTGATTCCGGTGCGTTCCAGGTCGCCGGCCGCCGCCGAGATGGTGGCCTGCACCTTCGGCGCCAGGCTGCGCCGCAGCACGTCCAGGTCGCGCCCCTCGGCCAGCGTCTCGCCGTGCTCACCGGTCACCCGGAAGTTCATCCGCAGATGGTCCGGCAGCTGGTCCGGCCGCCACGCGTCGCGCGGCACCACCACGCCGGTGAGCCGGCGCAGCTCGCCGGCGATCCCGTCGGTCAGCGGGCCGCGGCGGGCCGGCAGCCGGTCGAGCACCGCGGCCGCCCAGTCCGGCACCGGGACGAAGTTGGTGCGCAGCGCCTTGGGCAGCGCCCGGATCAGCTGCACCACCACCTCCTGCCGCAGGCCCGGGACGGACCAGACGAAGTCCTCGGGATCGAGCTTGTTGAGCAGGGTGAGCGGGACCTGGACGGTCACCCCGTCGCGGGGCGAGCCGGGCTCGAAGGTGTAACTCAGCGGCAACCGGATGCCGTCGGCCAGCCAGGCGTCCGGGTACGCGGCCGGGTCGACGGCGTCGCGGCCGGCGTTGACCAGCAGCTCGCGGGTGAAGGTGAGCCGGTCCGGATCGGTCCGGCGGGCCTTCTTCCACCAGGCGTCGAAGTGCCGGGCGGACACCACCTCGGCCGGGATGCGGGCGTCGTACAGGGCGTACACCGTCTCGTCGTCCACCGCGATGTCCCGCCGCCGGGCCCGGCTCTCCATCTCGTCGATCTGGGCCAGCAGCCGGGCGTTGTGCGCGAGGAAGGCGTGGTGGGTGTCCCAGTCGCCCTCGACCAGCGCGTGCCGGATGAACAGGTCCCGGGACGCCACCGGGTCGACCTTGGCGTAGCCGACCTTGCGCCGGGCGACGATCGGCAGGCCGTACAGCGTGACCTTCTCGTAGGCCATCACCGCGCCCTGCTTGGACTCCCAGTGCGGCTCGCTGTAGCTGCGCTTGACCAGGTGCGGCGCCAGGCTCTCGGCCCACTCCGGCTCGATCCGGGCGTTCACCCGGGCCCACAGCCGCGACGTCTCCACCAGCTCGGCGGCCATCACCCAGCGGGGCTGCTTCTTGAACAGCGCCGAGCCGGGGAAGATGGCGAACCTGGCGCCCCGGGCGCCCAGATACTCGCGCTTGTCGGCGTCCTTGAGCCCGATGTGGCTGAGCAGCCCGGCCAGCAGCGCGGTGTGCACCGCCGGGCCGGGCGCCACGGCCTCGCGCTCCTCGTCGACGGAGAAGTTCAGCGTCCGGGCCACCTGGCGCAGCTGCGCGTAGATGTCCTGCCACTCCCGGACCCGCAGATAGTTGAGGAACTCGGCGCGGCACAGCCGGCGGAACTGGTTGCCGGACAGTTCGCGCTGCATCTGGCGCAGGTAGCGCCACAGGTTGAGGTAGGTGAAGAAGTCGGATTCCTTGTCGGTGAACCGGGCGTGCTGCTGGTCGGCCTGGGCCTGCTTGTCGGCCGGCCGCTCCCGGGGGTCCTGGATGGACAGCGCGGCCGCGATCACCATGACCTCGGCGACGCAGTCCTGCTTGTCCGCCTCGATCACCATCCGGGCCAGCCGCGGGTCCACCGGCAGCTGGGCCAGCTGGCGGCCGACCGGGGTCAGCTTGCGGGCGTCCAGCGCGCCGAGCTCCTCGAGCAGCTTGATGCCGTCGGTGACGTTGCGCCGGTCCGGCGGGTCGATGAACGGGAACTTCGCCAGGTCGCCCAGGCCCAGGTTGGTCATCTGCAGGATGACGCTGGCCAGGTTGGTGCGCAGGATCTCCGGTTCGGTGTAGGCGGGCC
>Ga0307406_10001605_pt1 | contig 12428 bp, 5 predicted proteins | sample 322Cmetagenome_3_FD_203706 | JGI IMG/M metagenome (GOLD analysis project Ga0307406, IMG submission 203706) | Maize rhizosphere microbial communities from greenhouse at UC Davis, California, United States - 322HYB-C-2 | ecosystem: Host-associated > Plants > Roots > Rhizosphere > Soil | place... | reverse complement strand
CGGCGACTCGGCCGACGCCTACTTCGCCGACGGCATCACCGACGCCGTGCGCGGCAAGCTCACGGCCCTGCCGTCGCTCGAGGTGATCGCACGCGCATCGTCGGTGCAGTACCGTGGAACCCCGAAGCCACCGGCGGAGATCGCGCGAGAGCTTGGCGTCCGGTACCTGCTGACCGGCACCGTGCGCTGGGCCAAGGGCGCCGGGCGGGCGAGCCGGGTGCAAGTGAGCCCGGAGCTCGTCGAAGTCCAGCCGAACGGATCGGCGGCGAGCCGGTGGCAGCAGCCGTTCGACGCAGAAATGGCCGACGTGTTCCGCGTGCAGGGCGAGATCGCGAGCCGGGTCGCGGAGGCGATGCGCCTAACGCTTGGCGTCGCCGACCAGGCGCGGCTCGTCGAAGTGCCGACGCGCGACCCGGTCGCCTACGATGCGTTCCTTCGTGCCGAGGCGATGTTCGCATCGGGTGCCACGTCGTCTGTCGAGATGCGGCGCATCATAGCCGGTTACGAGCGCGCAGTAAGCCTCGATACGGCATTCGCGGACGCCTGGGCTCGACTCGCCGGGGCGAGAGCGCTGCTATACGCGAACGGCGTCCCGACACCAGCGCTCGGGCGACAGGCCCGGGAGGCAGCGGACCGGGCGCTCCGGCTCGCGCCCACGCGCGCGTTAGGCCACCGGGCGCTCGCGTCCTACTACATGAACGTCGAGCGCGACCCGCGCCGCGCGCTCACGGAGGTGGAAGCCGCGCGAGCAGCCACGCCGAACGACGCTACCGTGCTGTCCGTGCTCGCCGGCATCTATTCCGCGATCGGCCGGTTCGACGACGCGGTAAAGAGTGCCCGCGCCGCGGAACGGCTCGACCCGCGAGCCGTGTTCCCGCTGCAGCAGCTCCGCACCGCCCTCTCGGCGCTTCGACGCTACCGCGAAGCGCGCGAGGTGGCCGATCGCGAGATGGCACTCTCGCCCAACCTTTCCAGCATCGAGGACAGGGTGATCGTCTCGCTCGCCGAGGGCGATCTTGCCGGCGCGCGGCGTTTCCTCGATAGCGCGTCGCAGCGCGTGAACAAGGACGAGCTGGTCACCTATCTCGCGATCTATCAGGATCTCGGCTGGGTGCTCGATGACGCGCGACAGCAGCGGCTCCTGTCGCTCGGCCCCGAGCACTTCGACGACGATCGCGCGATCTGGTCGATCGTGCGCGCTCAGGTCTACGGCTGGCGCGGCGACTCGGCGCTCGCGCGCGTGTGGGGCGACAGCGCGTCGCGTGAGTTCGGCGCTCAGGTTCGCGCGAACCCGGACGACGCGCAGCGCCACGCGTTCTATGGCCTGTCGCTGGCCTACGCAGGGCGCCGCGCCGAGGCGATCGCCGAGGGCGAGCGCGGCGTGGCACTCCTGCCGATAGAGCGGGACGCGGTGAACGGCCCCTATCAGGTTCATCTGCTCGCGCGTATCCACCTGCTCGCGGGCGACCGCGAGAAAGCGCTCGACCTGCTGGAGCAGTTGCTGGCGCGGCCTTACTACCTCTCGTCGGGATGGCTGCGAATCGACCCCACGTTCGCATCGCTGCAAGGTGACCCGCGGTTCAGCCGGCTCGTCTCCGAACGTTAGGAGCGCCCAAGGACGCTCACCGTGACGTTCGTTTCACTCTCGTTGCGCGGGCGATGCACTCAGGTTGCACGGACATGGTGACCAGCAGGATGCAACGCCGCTGCTAGTCAGGTAACGGTCCGACGCCTACATTGGCGCGACCTCGTCCCTCCCCTCTCTTGACCACTGACCTCCGCGACCGCCTCCAGGCGTCGCTCGGGCACGCATATACTCTCGACCGCGAGCTGGGTGGCGGGGGGATGTCGCGCGTCTTCGCGGCGACGGAGACCGCGCTCGGGCGGTCCGTCGTCGTGAAAGTCCTCCCGCCGGATCTTGCGGCCGGGGTCTCGACGGAGCGGTTCAAGCGCGAGATCGCCGTCGCCGCGCGGCTCCAGCACCCGCACATCGTGCCGCTCCTCTCCGCCGGAGAGATGGACGGCGTGCCGTACTTCACCATGCCGTTCGTGCAGGGCGAGTCGCTGCGGGTGCGCCTGGCGCGCCGCGGCGAGCTGCCCGTGAGCGAGAGCGTCCGGATCCTGCGGGAGATCGCCAGTGCGCTGGCCTACGCGCACGAGCACAGCGTCGTGCATCGGGACATCAAGCCTGACAACGTGCTGTTCTCGGGCGACGTGGCGATGGTCGCCGACTTCGGCGTCGCGAAGGCGCTGTCGGCGTCGTCCAATGGCGACCACGGGGGTGTCACGTCGCTCGGTGTCGCGTTAGGGACGCCGGCCTACATGGCACCCGAGCAGGCCACGGCCGACCCGACGACCGACCATCGGGCCGACGTCTATGCGTTCGGGGTGCTCGCCTACGAGATGCTGACCGGGCAGCCGCCGTTCACAGGGCGGAACCCGTCGCAGCTGCTGGCGGCGCACGTGACAGAGGTCGTCGAGCCGGTGTCGCGCCGCCGTCCAAACCTGCCGCCGGCGCTCGCGGCGCTCGTGATGCGCTGCCTGGAGAAGCGGCCGGCCGACCGCCCGCAGAGCGCGAGCGAGATCGTCCACGCGCTCGATGACATCACGACGCCGAGTGGCGGCACGCAGCCAACGAGCGCCGCGCTGCGCCCGGTCGCCCCGGCAGTGGCCGCGGCCGTTGTCACACCCACCCCCACACCGCGCCGCGACTTGCGCGCGAACCTTCTCGTGCTCGGCATCGTCGTCTTGGTACTGGGCGTCGGTGGCGTCGCGGTCTGGAGGCAGGGCCGCGCGGCCGGCCGGGCGACGGCGGTCGTGACCGCGGACAGCGCGCGAGGCCACCGCCTCGCCGTGCTGCCATTCGAGAACCTCGGCGATTCGGCCGACGCGTACTTCGCCGACGGGATGACCGACGCTGTCCGCGGCAAGCTTACCGGTTTGTCGGCGATGCAGGTGATCGCGCGTGCTTCGTCGCTGCAGTACCGCGGCACGACCAAGTCGCCGGCCGAGATCGCCCGCGAGCTGGGCGTGCGATATCTGCTGACCGGAACTGTGCGTTGGGCCAAGGCACCAGGCGGGAAGAGTCACGTCCAGGTGAGCCCTGAGCTCGTCGAGGTGGGATCGGACGGCGCTGCCGCGAGCCGGTGGCAGCAACCGTTCGACGCCGAGCTGGCTGACGTGTTCCGTGTCCAGGGCGAGATCGCGGGGAAGGTTGCCGAGGCAATGCGCGTTGCGATCGGCGGCACTGATCAGGTACGCTTGGCGGCACTCCCAACGAAGAACCCAGCCGCGTACGACGCGTTTCTTCGCGGCGAAGCCTTCAGCGCCGCGGGCAACGCACCGACAGTGCTGCGGCTCGCCATCGCCGACTACGAGCGCGCGGTCCAGCTCGACCCAACGTTCGCCGATGCGTGGGCCCGGCTCTCGGATGCGAGGTCGCTGCTCTACACCAACGGCCGGCCAACCCCCGAGCTGGCTCGCGACGCTCGCGACGCCGCCGATCGCGCGCTCGCACTCTCGCCTTCCGGGGCGCGGCCGCGCCGGGCGCTCGGCAACTACTTCCGCCTCGTCGAGGTCGACAGCCGGCGCGCCGTCGAAGAAATGGAGAAGGCGCGCGCCGCCGCGCCGAACGATGCGGACATCATTGCAACGTACGCAGCGGTGCTTACCACCGCCGGGCGGTTCGAGGACGCGGTGCGCGAGGTACGCGCCGCCCAGCAACTCGACCCGCGCTCCCCAACCCCGGTCAGTCAGCTGCGAACGTCATTGATCTGGCTACGGCGGTATGCCGAGGCGCGCGAAGCGACCGAGCGATTGCTCGCGCTCGCGCCGACGAACCCGCAGTCGGTCGAGGCGCGGGCGATGGTGGAGCTCGGAGCTGGTAACCTGACCGAGGCGCGCCGGATCATCAAGACTGCGGGCCCCGGAATGGACCCGGACGCGCTCGTCGCGTACTTCGCCACGTATTGGGATCTCGGCTGGGTTCTGGACGACGCAGACCAGCAGCGTGCCCTCGCGCTCGGCGTGGAACCGTTCGATGGCGACAGAGCCAACTGGGCGATCGTGCGCGCGCAGCTCTACGGCTGGCGCGGGGACTCGGTGCGGGCGCGAATATGGGGCGACACGGCGGCGAAGGAGTTCACGGCTCAGCTGCGCGACACGCCGGACGATGGGCAGCGCCACGCGTTCCGCGGACTCGGGCTGGCCTACGCCGGCCGGAAGGCCGAGGCCATCGCCGAGGGTGAGCGCGGTGTTGCGCTGCTTCCACCGGAGAAGGACGCCCTCGGTGGCCCATATCAGGTCCACCAGCTGGCGCGCATCTACTTATTGACGGGCGAGCCGGAAAAGGCGCTCGACCTCCTGGAGCAGCTGCTCGCCCGACCGTACTACCTCTCGCCCGGGTGGCTGCGCGTCGACCCGACCTTCGCACCGCTGAAGGGCAATCCGCGCTTCGAGCGCCTGAGCTCCGCTCGCTGAATCACTTCACGCGGTCCCCGTAACTGTTGACGCGATCGACGTAGCTGTCCCCCGTGATCATCCGCACCACACGGCCGTTCTCCTCGACGAACCGCACCACCTCGCCCACGGGTCCACCGCCACCGGGCGCCACGTAGCGGAACTGACCGCCGCCGAGCGGCTCGAGGGTGGTCGGGTTGTCAACGTTCGACGCGTTAGGCATGACAGTCTACGAAATGATGCCGCGTTGCATGAGCCAGTCGCGGGCCCGGGCAGCGTACGCGCGTTCGTCCTCGCGGCGCGCACCAGATGCCGCGCTCTCCAGAACCATTCCGAGGTCCGCCCATGTCAGAATCCCGACGCCACCGAGGTTCCTCAGTTCGTCCGGGCGGTGGGGAAGAAGTCGTGGGAGCGCGCCAGGAGGCGCGTAGCGGTCGACGCGTTCGACACCGAGCGGTGACTGCTCGCGCGACCTGACGAGTAAGGAGAAGTAGAAGGGCCGGACGCCCGCGTAATACGTGCCGACCTCAAGGTTGCGCAGGACTTGATCGCGCTCGGGCCGCGTGGTCGTCCCGATCGAGATGTCGCTCGGTACTTTGCCTCGATGAACCAGACCCAGGCCGCCGACTCGACGAGGACGTCGATCTCCGAAGTTCCTTCATCGCCGTCTGCGACGAGACCGAGTGGCGGACGGACGCTCTCCCACAACCTGACCGTCGCCGCGAGGTCGTTCGGCACCGCGATAGACGGGAACGCATGGCGCCAGGCGCTCGGCAGCCAGTCCTTCGGATCGATCTGCCGCAGCGAGCGAAAGACATTCCACGTCACGGCGTCCTCGCTGTTCGCACTGCGCAAGTGCTTTCGCTTCGACTCACGCATGTCGGCGAACACCGGGTCGTGGCGATCGATGATCAGGTTCGACCTGAAGTCGTCCGCGATGACGACGCCGCTAATTAGGTGACAGAGTGCCGCTGCTACGCGAGGTGGTTGTCATATCGCGGGAGCCATTGACAAGTTGTTTCCCGGCCCGCACCCGGGCGCGACTTGGGACCATAGTCCCCTGCACCGAGCGCTCGTCCATTACGCGCACGGCCTCGCGCTCGAAATTGGTCGGTGTACGCGCGGCACTCACGCGCGTCGTGTAATGCTGTTTTGCGAGATCCAGTTAACACCCGCCGTAATTTGGCGGCGTGTGACGTGTCCATCGAACCGAGTCAGTTCCAAGATCGGCGTCAACTCCGGTTTCGTTAGGTCGATCTGCACCGAGTAGGCGCCAGCATTTCACGCACCTCGTCTATCGATCGGCAAACACCACCAAGGTGAATCACGGAATGGCAATTTGCGCAGACAGGCCGCAAATCTTCGATTGGATCTACAACGTAGCTTCCTCCGGCTTCGGCAAGGGGAACAATGTGGTGTACATGAATGTGAGCCTGCGCGAGTTCACCGTAAGTCTCGCCGAAGCTGAAGCCACACACAACGCACCGCGTTCCGTGGTGCGCGATACATGCGCGCCGAGCTCTGCGATCGCGCTCGTACGCATTCACTGCGACAGTACGAACCGCTCCCTCGATGTAGAGCGACGGGTCACGGATTTCTTCAGGGATGGCGTCGCGAACTCGAGAGTTCGCGTCTTGCGAGAGGTCGACCACGCCAGCGTGGTTCCATAGAATGTCGGCAACCGACTGTCCACCGCGCTGATCCTCGAGCCATAGCGTGGGACTATGGCCGTTCATCGCGTGATTCTTCGTGCGCCCGCCGAGTGCACCGGCGCGTATCAGCCGCTCGCTCTCATCCCGTTGTCGGCTCCAGATTTCCGCGACGTCATCGATCGGCACCAGCGCGGCAAGGCTGATTGACTCGCCGTCCCGCTGAATGAGCAGGAGATGCGTCGTCCCGCGCTGTGCTTCGCGCTCCATCTTGCGTCTGATGCTCCCTACCCAGTCCGTGCCGCGAATACGAGCCATAAGCTGGGTGGCTGACTGGGTCGTGTGCCGTTCCTGATTGCGCCCGCCAGCACCGCGCCGCCAGCAAAGCTTCACACGTGCCGTCACGGTCAAGCCTTCTGGATGGTGCGCGTGAACGGTTTGCCCGTTCCGATCGCGGACATCACGCACCTCGGTGAACCCGCGAGCCCGCAGGAATGGCTCGACCATCGTACGAGTCTCTTGCTCTTGTTCGAGGCTTTCCGGACGTCGAAACGCTCGCTCAGCCATTTGCGGATGGGTTATGGGTTGGGTTGCCCGGTGGTTGGCCTAACGCCCGGTTCCGCACGAGCTCCATAGCGCGAGGCGAGGGCTCTCGCAAATCCTCACCTCGCCTGTCAGGGCCTCCGAGTATGATTCGCAGGCTGCCCCGCCTTTCGAAGATCGTGCGAAGGCCGCATCGTTCTCCCTTCGTCACCGGCTACCTGTAAGGTATCCGGCGTGAATTGCCGTCACCTCTTCCAAGACATGCTGGAAATCGCCCCCGGCGCGCGCGTACAGATCCGCGACGAGGAATGGTTCGTTCGCACCAACGACCTATGCGATGTAGGCGGTTACCAACTCACCTGCATCGGCATCTCGCCGCTCGTCCGAAATCGTGAGGCCATCTTCCTCACAGCCGTCGACTCCGTCGCGGTGCTCGACCCCGCAGAGACCGAGCTGGTTCCGGACAACTCCCCGCGATTCATCTCCAGCCTCCTGTACCTCGAGGCCCGGCTTCGCCAGACCGTGCCCACCAACGCGGACATCGCGCTTGGGTCTCGCGGCGCGATGGACACCCTACCATTTCAGCTCGCCCCCACCACGCGAGCCCTCGAGCAGCTCCGGCCTCGCTTCCTCATCGCCGACGCCGTCGGACTCGGCAAGACGCTCGAGGCCGGGATCCTCGTCTCGGAGCTCATGCGCCGCGGACGCGGGCGCCGCATGCTCGTCGTCACGACCAAGAGCATGATGCAGCAGTTCCAGAAGGAATTCTGGACGCGCTTCACGATCCCGCTGACGCGGCTCGATTCCGGTGGCATTCAGCGCATCCGCCGCCGCATCCCCGCCAACCACAACCCGTTTCACTACTACGACAAGACGATCATCTCGATCGACACCCTCAAGCGCGACAGCGAGTACCGGCATCACCTCGAGACGGCACATTGGGACGTCATCGTGATCGACGAGGCGCATAACGTCTCGTTCAAGGGCAGCCGCACCCTGAACAACCGGCTCGCCGAGCTCCTTTCGACGCGATCCGATGCGCTCATCATGCTCACCGCGACGCCGCACAGCGGCGATCGGGAGAGCTTCGCGAGCCTCATGCGCATGCTCGACCCCACAGTCCTTCCGCGAAAAGCCGACTACACGCGCAAAGACGTCGAGCATCTGTTCCTCCGCCGCTTCAAGCGAGATGTGCGCGACGAGATTCGGCAGGAGTTTCCCGAACGAAAAGTCTTCCGATTTCGTGCTCGAGCGAGCGCGGCCGAAGAGCGAGCCTTTGCTGTCGTCGCCGACCTTCGCCTCAAGATCGATCGCGAGCGCCCCGCGGGCGCGGACATGTTGTTCCGCACCACGTTGGAAAAGTCGCTGCTCTCGTCACCCGCGGCGTGCGTACAAACGGTGCGAGAACGCATGTCGCGCCTCCGTGCCAGGGATCCGCAGCACCCCGACCTCGAGCCGTTAGGCGAGCTTCTCGCCACCGTCGAGGCTATTCAGCCGGACGACGTCTCGAAGCTCGGGGAGCTGGTCCGGCGTTTGAAGACTGACGCGGAGTGGCGATGGAACCCTAACGACCCGGCGGACCGCCTCGTCGTGTTTACGGAGCGGATCGAGACGCTCAAGTTTCTGCAGAAGGAGCTTCCGGGCCTGCTCGGCCTCGATACCGAAGCCGTCGCCATCCTTCACGGGCAGCTTCCCGACTCGGATCTCGGCGAGACGGTCGAGAGCTTCGGGCGTACCACTTCGCGGCTCCGCCTCCTGATTGCGTCCGACGTCGCGTCGGAAGGGCTCAACCTCCACTTCCAGTCGCACCGCCTCGTTCATTTCGACATCCCGTGGTCGCTCATGGTCTTCCAGCAGCGAAACGGCCGCGTCGATCGCTATGGACAGACCGCCACACCGCTGATTGGCTACCTGACGATCGATTCGAGTCACGAGCGCCTCAAAGGCGATCTCCGCATTCTCGAGATTCTCATCGCGAAGGACGAGCAGGCGGCCAGGAACATCGGCGACCCGTCGATCTTCATGGGCCTGTTCGATGAGGAGCTCGAGACGCAACAAGTGGCACGAGCGATCGAGCAAGGTGAAACACCGGAAGCGTTCGAGGCGTCGCTCGAGCCTAACGACGCTGGTCTCGACTGGCTCGATGCCCTCATGGGAGGAGGCCAGGGCGAGCAGCAGACACGGCCGCCCGCGACGCACGCACCGCTCTCATTGTTCGCGAGCGACTACGACTACCTGCGTGAGGGCTTCGAGCACCTCTACGCGAGCAACCGCTACGCATTCGCGCCGCAGCGTGACGAGCGCTACCAGACGGTCCAGATCCGCCCGGACGAAGATCTGGACCATCACCTCCGCCAGCATCTCTCCGATGAGATGTGGCCGCAAGACAGCGTTTTCGCGCTCACCGCGAACGCCGAGCGGGTGAAGGACGCAATCAAGACGGCACGCAACTCCGAGCACTGGCCGCAGCTTCACTACCTGTGGCCGCTCCACCCGATCCTGCAGTGGCTCGACTACCGGCTCCTCTCCGGCCTGGGGCGTCACCGCGCACCCGTGATCCGCGTCCGGCGCGGCGTGGCGCCCGGCGAATCGTTCGTGCTCATCTCGGCGCTCATTCCCAACCGGCGCGGCCAGCCGGTGCTCGACGAGTGGTTCGCCGTGCGCATGACGGACAACGGAGTGGCCGGCACTACTACCATAGAAGACGTCGTGCGAGCGACGGGCCTTGGGCGCGAGGAGATTCCAAACCCTCAGGGTCCGGTCGATACCGGCACCCTTCGCAAACTGCTTCCGGCGGCTCTCGAGTCCGCGCGCCAGCACATGGCCACGCGACAGCGCGAGTTCAGCCAGACCATGCGCGCACGGGCGGCCGAGGAGCTCGCACGTCTCGATGAGCTCCGCAGGCAGCATCGCGAACAGCTCGAGCTGGAGTTCGCCCAGTCTACGCCCGGCGCAGCGCCGGGCTCCGCGGGCAAAAAGGAACAGCGCGCCCGCTCCTTGGACAAACTGTTCGCCGAATACCAACGGTGGGTCAGCGACACACTCGAGATCGAGCCGCAGGCGCACCTCACGGTGGCAGCCATCCTCACCAACTGACGTCCGCTGATACGCATGGCATTCCCGCTTTTCGGCATCGAGAACGCCAACGAGTTCTACAGTCAGCACTACCTCGACGAGGTGGTGGAGCAGGACCTCAAGGCATTGTTCGCGCGATGGGATGACGCCGGCGCCGCCGCACCGCCAGCACGCCTCCGCGCGATGGCCGGCGAATATCTCCGCCTGCGCGAGCGGATTCTCAAGGCGCGAACGGTCGCCGAGCGCCTAACGACGCTCGGCGAGATTGCTCAAGCGTTGCTCGCTGCGCTCGGGTACGCGTCGCGGCCGGAGTCGCTCGAGCTCGAGAACGGGACGCTCCATGTCGAGAGCTGCTATCGCGGTTCCGACGGCAACCCGGCGCTCGTCGTCGGCCTGGCGGCCATGTCCGTGGACGCCACGGAAACCGACTGGACCGCGTTAGGCTCGATGCCGCTCGCTCCCTCCGACAATGGAGCGCCGCCCGCACCGATGACGGAGTGGGACTGGGAGGACACAGCCACTCGCATCGTATTCGCCGACTCCACCCCGCCCCGCTGGCTCCTGCTACTCGGCCACGACGAGCTGCTCGTGATCGAGCGCGCCAAGTGGGGCCGCAAGGCGCTGGTTCGCTTCAACCTCCGCGAGATCTTCACCCGTCGCGACGACCGCCTGTTCCGCGCGATGGCCGCGCTGTCGTCACGCGAGTGTGTTCTGCCGGCGGAGGGGATCGCGCTGGTGGACACACTCGACGCCAACTCGCACAAGCACGCGTACGGCGTCTCCGATGAGCTGAAACACGCGCTGCGCGCGGCGATCGAGGACATCGCCAACGAGGCCATCCGCTACAAGCGCGAGGTGAGCAGGGAGCGCGTGTTCGACCGCACGGACATCGTGCTCGCGCGGCAACTGAGCGAAGAGTGCCTGATTTTCATGTACCGCATGCTCTTCGTTCTGTATCTGGAGGCGCGGCCGGAGCTGGGCTACGCGCCGGTGGACGCGGAAGCGTACCTCAAGGGCTACAGCCTCGAGCACCTGCGCGATCTGGAGAACATTCCGCTTGCTGGCGACGCGCTGGACGGCACGTATATCCACGAGTCGCTCACGCGGCTGTTCCACATCATCTGGCATGGCTTCCCGGTGGCGTCCGCGCATGAGTCGCAACGCGATCTGCTGCTCGCGAGCTCGCTCCGAAACGGCTTCGCCATCGCGCCGCTGCAGGGTCATCTCTTCGACCCCGACCGGCTGCGCATCCTCAATTCGGTGAAGCTGCGCAACCGCGTCATGCAGAAGGTCATCCGGCGGATGTCACTGGCCGAGGGCTCGCGTCGTCGCGGCGCTGGGCGGATCTCGTACGCGCAGCTGGGCATCAACCAGTTGGGTGCCGTGTACGAGGCGCTGCTCTCCTTTCGCGGGTTCTTCGCGGAGGAGGATCTGTACGAGGTGAAGCCGGCGGAGGTCGACGACGAGGCAGCGACGGACGACGAGGACGATACCGGCGTCGACCAGGAAGATGAGGATGACGAGCGGCCGGAGGGCCGGCGTGCGGCGAGCGCTGCGTCGCAGGATGATCTCGCCCCCGCCTGGTTCGTTCCGGCGCGCGAGGCGCATCTCTATACCGATGCGGAGAAGCTCTTCGACGGCGAGCCGCGTCTACACAAAAAGGGGAGCTTCATCTATCGGTTGGCCGGCCGCGAGCGAAAGAAAAGCGCCTCGTACTACACGCCCGAGGTGCTCACGCGCTGTCTCGTGAAGTACGCGCTCAGAGAGCTGCTCACCGATGACATGAAGGCGGATGACCTGCTGCGCCTGACGATCTGCGAGCCGGCGATGGGGTCGGCGGCGTTCCTTAACGACGCGATCAACCAGCTGGCTGAGGAGTACCTGCAGCGAAAGCAGCGCGAGGTGGGGACGACAATCCCGCACAGCGCGTACGCGGACGAGAAGCAGCGTGTGAAGATGTTCATCGCCGACACGAACGTGTTCGGCGTGGATCTGAACCCCACGGCGGTTCAGCTCGCGGAGGTGTCGCTGTGGCTGAACGCGATCTTCCGCGGATCGCACGTGCCGTGGTTCGGTATGCAGCTGCATACCGGGAACTCGCTGATCGGCTGCCGGCGCGATGTCTTCTCGGTGGCACAGTTGTCCGCGGGACGTGGGGAGAGGGGCCAGCCGGAGCGCGACTGGCGCGTGGCAGTACCCGAGCGCGTCACGTTCGATCGCTCACCCGAGGATAGTCAGGTGTGGCATTTCCTGCTGCCGGATTCCGGGATGGCGGGGACGAGCGACAAAGTGGTGAAGTCGCTGGAGCCTGTGCATGTGGCGGAGATGGGCAAGTGGCGAAAGAAGTTCTGCGCCCCGCTCGAGACGCATGAGGTTGAGCGCGTGCGGGCGCTCTCGCGGCAGGTGGAGCAGTTGTGGCAGCAGCACGCGGCGGAGCTGGCGCGGGTGCGACGCCTGACGATGGATGACCTGCACGTGTGGCCGGACGCGGCACCTAACGTTGCACCGACGACGACGCGCGAGAAGGACGCGGTGTTGGCGCGCGAGATGATGTCGGCGAGGGTGAGGAATGCGTCACCGTACCGGCGACTCAAGCTCGTGATGGACTATTGGTGTGCTCTCTGGTTCTGGCCGGTGACGGAGTCGGAGGTGTTGCCGAATCGTGAGGAGTGGTGGCATGACCTCGGGCTGCTCATTCACGGC
>Ga0307406_10001603_pt1 | contig 12436 bp, 7 predicted proteins | sample 322Cmetagenome_3_FD_203706 | JGI IMG/M metagenome (GOLD analysis project Ga0307406, IMG submission 203706) | Maize rhizosphere microbial communities from greenhouse at UC Davis, California, United States - 322HYB-C-2 | ecosystem: Host-associated > Plants > Roots > Rhizosphere > Soil | place... | reverse complement strand
AAATTTCCCTCGCCAGGTATCGTCGACGTGATCTCGACATCCGGCGTCGCGCTTGGGCTCAGTCCAAAGCGGAGCGCGTTGAATATCTGCCGCTCGGTGAACCGCCCGAGTCCCGTCTCGGCATCCGGCGTTAGGTTGCGAGCACGGGTAGTGAACGAGCCGACCTGAAACGTATCCGTCTCGGTCCGCGCGCCGATGAGCCACCCTTCGGCGGCGGGGTTGTCGGTGCCACCGTGGCAATCCCCACAACCGTGATGGATGACGAGCGCTCGGCCCTGCTGCACCCGGGTCTCGCCGGCGGCGGTGGTGATGGCGATCTCGTTCGCGGTTGGGAAAGCCGGCGCCGGGTGCGGTCCGATCTTCTTCGCGTAGTAACTCGCCCAGAAGTCCAGTGGTCCTTCGCTGTCGGCGACACGGTTTCTCACCGGCTTTACGGCGCGCTTGAGATACGCGGCGATGTCCCAGAGCTCGCGATCGGACATGTGGCGCCAATCCTGCCACGGCATTGGGGGTGCGAGGTATTTTGGGCGCGAAGGAAAGTTTCCCTGGCCCGGCGTGCTGGACGTAATCTCCACATCCGGCGTCTCGCCTGGGCGCAGTCCATACCGCAGCGCGTTGAAGATCTGCCGCTCACTGAATCGGCCCAACCCCGTCTCGTTGTCGGGAGTGAGATTGCGCGGGCGGGTCTTGAACCCTTCGATCGTGACCTCATCCGCCGCCGTTCTCATGCCCGCGAGATATCCGGTGACGGCCGGGTCGAAGAAGCCGCCGCTATGACAGACGCTGCATGCGTGCGCTATGACGAGCGCGCGGCCGCGTTCGACGTCGGGCTCTTCATGCGCCGGACCACGCCCGGCGGCGACAAGGAGGAACGCGAGACTGGCGAGGTGTCGATGGATGCTGCGCCCTGATCGCATCACGTCGGCCTCCTGATGCGCGTCACCTGATCTCGAGAACGCCCATCATTCCGTGATCCTCGTGATCCAGAATGTGGCAGTGGAACATCCATTTGCCGGGATGGTCGTCGTACCGCACAACGAACCGCACCGTCTCGTGCCTGGGCACGTTGACCGTGTCCTTCCATCGACGAACGCGCTCGGGTACGCCGTTGCGCTCGATCACCTGGAACTGAAATCCGTGCAGGTGGAAGGGATGATCCATGCCGACGAGGTTCTCTACCTGCCAGATCTCCGTCGCCCCGAGCCGCGCCGCGATATCGACGCGGCTCATGTCCATCATTCTGCCGTTGATCATGTGCTGGCTGAGCGACACCACCCGCGTGACCGTCACTTGCGTTGTGTCGAGCGCCGAAACGGCGCGCAACACGTTAGGCAGGTCGACGAAGGGCATCGGCGCGTCGGGCAAGTACCGCACAGTCATCAGGTCGCGAGGGCGATTCCAGTCCTTTGGTCGCGTCTGCGGGATGTAGCGATCGTAGGGCAGTGACTGGAGCATGGTTTGGCTGCCCGGCGCTCCGATTCCGCGCACGAGGAGCTCGGCGCGCTCACCGCTGGCGAGCGTGATCTCGGTGAGCTCGACCGGACGCTCGAACAGGCCACCGTCGCTTCCCACGTGAAGGAACGTGTGCCCGGCGAGCGACAGCCGATATACGCGAGCGGCGGAGGCGTTGATCACGCGCCAGCGCTGCACCTCGCCGCTGCGGATGGTCAGCGTCGGCATCACCTGGCCATTCACGAACATGACGTCGCCTTCGCGTCCGTTCTCCGCGTCCGCGCTGCCCTGCGGTGTGGACTCGTCAGGCAGGTCGACCGATCCATTGCCGAGGAACCGGTTGTCGGACAGGATCAGCAGCTTCTCGCTCAACGAGGCGGGAAGTGGATCGTCCGGTGCCATGATGACGATCGCGCCGTACAGTCCCTTCGCTACCTGATAGCCGGTTTGATGATGGGGATGCGGGTGATACCAGTACGTTCCGGCCGAGCCGGGGAGAATTGTAAACACGTAGTCGTGCTGCTCACCGGACGCGACCGGGACGAAGGGACTTCCATCCGACGTGGCAGGAATGTGGAGGCCGTGCCAGTGCACCGTGGTCGGCACCGGAAGGTCGTTCCGGAAATGCACGATCACCCGGTCGCCTTCGCGCACGATCATCGTCGGCCCGGGCACTTGGCCGTTGTAGGCGTACACATCGGTCATTGATCCCGGCACGAGCGCGAGCCGTCCGGGCGCTGCGGTGAGGCGGAACTCCGCGGTGCGAGGGTCCGGGGAGACGTCAGTCAGGGTGCTCGGGCTCGCGAGCGGGCTCCCGGCCGCACTGCGCGTCGGCGGGGCGCCGGTCGACGTTGCTGGGTTACTCTGAGCCCCGACCGCACGAGCGCCTAACGCCAAGGCCAGCGTGATGCCGGGCGCGATGCGGGCGATGCCGCGCGTTCTCGACACAGGAGTCAAGACGGCCGAACGAGAGCGGAGTACCGACGACGTCCTCGTCGTCTGATCGCGTGCGCTGGCCTGCCGGCGGCCAGACAACACGCGCCCGAGCCGGGCTGACCATCAACCTGCTACCACCTCGGGAAAAGCGCAACGATCCGCTAATCAAAGGAGGCAGTATTCGCCCACCCCGCCGTGGCGAACGCTAACGCCGGAGGGCGGCGCTTGCGCACCGCCCTCTCACCATCGCGTTAGGGAACCACGCGCTGCGGGCCTAACGTGTACTTCGTCATCCAGTCCAGCTCGCGCTGCATCTTGTCGAACTGGTGATAGTACTCCGCGAGCCCGTGCCCTTCGCGCGGATAGAAGACCAGCTCGACCGTCTTCCCGCGATCCTTGAGGGCGCGGAAGAACTCCATCGACTGACCGGTGGGTACGCGCTGATCGTTGCCGCCGTGCTGAATCAGGAGTGGCGTCGTCACGTTGTCGACGAACGTGATGGCCGAGCGCGCACGATAGAAATCCAGCGTCTTCTGCGTCGGGATGCCGCTGAAGAACGTGCCGATGTAGCCCGGGATATCCGTCGTCCCGTACATGCTCTGCAGGTCCGACAGGCCGGCGCCCATGCGTGCCGCCTTGAACCGGCTCGTCTGGCTCACGACCCACGCCGTCATGTAGCCGCCGTAGCTCCAGCCCTCGAACGCCATCTTCGATGAGTCGGCGATGCCGCGTTTCACCACGTCGTCGACGCCGGTCATGATGTCGCGGTAGTCGCCGCCACCCCAGTCCATGATGTTCGCTTTCGTGAACTTCTCGCCGTAGTTCGTCGATCCGCGCGGGTTCGGGTACAACACCGCCCAGCCCTGTCCCGCCCACACCTGTCCCGGGGATCCCCAGTTCGCCTTGAAGGCGGCGCTCGTGGCGCCGGTCGGGCCGCCATGCGCCTCGACGAGCAGCGGGTACTTTCGCCCGGCCTGGTACCCCACCGGCTTGAGCAGGATGCCTTCCACCGGCGTCCCGTCCGTGCTCTTCCACGTGATCACTTCCGTCTCGCCTAGCGCGATGTCGCGCAGCTGCGGGTTGACGTCGGTGAGCTTCTTCGGCGACGCGAACGTCAGGTCGCTCACGTACACCTCCGCCGGGGCGTTCGGCGAGCCTAACGTGTACGCAACGAGCCGCCCGTCCTTCGACATCGACGGCTGCCCGATCAGCAGCTTGTCGACGACGCGAGTCAGCTTGCCTGACGCGACGTCGTACGCGTACACCGCCGACCACGCGCGCTCGCCCGTCGTGAACAGCACGCGCGAGCCGTCGGGCGTCCAGCGCGGATTGCCAGCCGAGATGTCGACCTTGGGGTCGTAGGTGTCCTTCGCCTTGCCCGTCGCGACGTCATAGAGCACGAGATGGTCGTTGCCGATCTCGCGGTCCATGATGCTGTCGGCGCGAGCCGTGTGACTCTGCGGCAGCACGTTGAACGCGATCGTCTTTCCATCCGGCGACCAGGCCGGCGGCGATGCCGCCTCGGACTTCGCCGTGATCTTCTTCATCGACTTGTCGGCCACGGTGACGACGTAGATGTCCGACCGCGTATCGCGGAGCATCGTAGTCGGCACGGCCTGGAACGCGAGGCGCGTTCCGTCAGGCGACCAGCTCGGCGCACCGCTCACGGTGAGATTGCCGTGGGCGACCTCGGTGGCGCGCTTCGTCGCCACGTCGACCACCCAGGCGTGCGAGAGGCGGAAGTTATCCTCGAACACCTGTGGATCATCTTTCCGAGCGGTCTTCGCCTCGTCGGTCTTCGGCAGCGTGTCCACCGCCAGGAACGCGATGCGCGAGCCGTCCTTCGACCACTCGAAGCCTGTCACGTTCTCCTTGGACGTCGTGAGCTGATACGCTTCGCCGCCGTCCATCGGCAGGACCCAGATCTGCGTCTTGGTGTCGGTGCCGGCGCCACGAGAGGAGAGGAAGGCGAGCGCTCGTCCGTCGGGCGACCACTGCGGCGCGTTCTCGCCCTTCTCGCTGAACGTGAGCTGGCGCGGCGTGCCGCCGGTGGCGGGAACCATCCAGAGGTGCGACCGCATCTCGTGCTTGTCGCCCTTCGCGGTGTCCGGCTTGGTGGAGTCCGTGGACGGAACCGCGCTGGGATGCTCCCAGCCGCTCACGGCGTACGCGATCTTGGAGCCGTCGGGCGACAGCGCAACGCCGCCGACGTTCTTCAGCTCCATGATGTCCGTGAACGTCATGGGGCGCTTGCTCTGCGCGCCCGCGGTGGCTGTCGCGGCCAGCAGTGCCGCGACACACGAGATTCGGCGCGGCCAGGGTGAAATCATGTAGGGCTCCATGGGAGGGACGCGCGAATTTTGCAATCGGGCACCCGGCTCCGCCATTGCGAAAGAGATCCTTTTTCGGCGAGCGCATCGTGGTCCGATGGCCTGATGCACATCTACTTCGCCCCGCGCGGCGCCTTCGTGCCCGCGACCGGCAGTCGCACGCGGAACACCGTGTGTCCCGGTTGCGAGCTGAAGTCGAGATCGCCCTCGTTGAGGTGCGTGAATCGGCGCGCGATGTCGAGTCCGAGGCCTGTGCCAAGACCGACCGGCTTGGTGGTGTAGAACGGATCGAAGATCCGGGCGCGGTGCTCCTCGGGAATGCCAGGGCCATCGTCCATCACTCTCACGACGACGAAGTCGCCACGCCTCGTCGCGATCACTAACACGTTCCCCCCGACCTGCACAGCGTCGATCGCATTGTCGATCAGTTTTTCCCAGACCTGATTGAGCTCGCTGCCGAAGCCGTTGACAGTCGGCAGGTCCTCCGCCGTTTCGATCCCTACCCGCACCGACTTCGAGCGCGACTTGTTCTCCAGCATCGCGACCGTGTCGGCGAGGCCGCGCGCGATGTCGACCTCCTCGCGCACGCGTTCGCGGTCCATGAACGTGAACCCTTTGACCGCGTTGACCAGCGCGTGGATGCGTCCGGTTGCCGCCATGATCTGCGCTGCCCCCTCACGAACCCCGGCGAGACTCGCGGCCCAGCCAATGGCCACGCCCAGCGTCTCCCTCGGCAGGACGTCGGCGAGGTGGTCGAGCGAGGCCAGGCTCACATTGGCGGTCGCGAGTGTGGACGCCGCCATCGGATCGACGCCATGCGCAAGCAGCCACTCCGAGAATTCGTCCTCGCGGTCCGCCATCTCGAGCGGGCTCCTTGGTTGTGCAACGTCCGTACACATCCGGCGAACCGCATCGACGCACTCGATCTGTTCGTCGGTCAGATGCGCGCGTGCCAGCGCTCGTGAGGCGATCTCCAGATCGGCGACCGACGCGCCGAGCGATCGCGCGTGACTCGCCGCCCCCGATGCGGGATTGTTCAACTCGTGCGCGAGGCCGGCCGCCAGACGGCCAAGCGACTGCATACGGTCGTCGTGCATCTCCGCGGTGCGGAAGTCGCGTGACCGATCGAGCAATTGGTGCACGAGTGCCGACGTGAGCTCCGGACATTCCCGCACGAGGTCTGCGAAGTGCGAGCGGCTCAGCGCGCACAGCGTCGTATCTTCCTCGACGGCGAGTCTGGCCGGGGCTTTCCGCATGCGCGAAAACGGCATCGCGCCAATCACGGCTCCGGGGCCGGACTCGTGAAAGTTGCGCCGGGCGCCGCTTCTCTCGACCTGCACGGCGAGTCGCCCGGCGAGGACGATCCACATGTCATCGATCACCGCCCCGGTGTCCCGCAGGATGGTGTCGGGGGCGAGGCGGACCACGTCTGCGCGCGCACACATCCACTCGAGCTCCGCCCGCGGCACGGGCGCGAAGAGCGGGAACGACGCGATCGTATCGAGGTGGTCCTGCGTAAGCATTATGGAGCTTCGCGACTCGACTTTGGGAAGCGCAAGCCCTCGGCGGTGGGGTGGTGCAACTTCGCCACCGGGTTCAGAATCAACCGTGATGCCGGGATCAAGGGGTCAGAGCCCTTGAAACCCGGGTTTCAAGGGCTCAGACCCCTTGATCGCCTCCTTCCGAAAACCAATCAGCATGCCCCGCCACCACGCACTCCTCGCCATCACTCTCCTCGCCGCGTCCGGAACCGCGAGCGCCCAGAACATCATCGGCGTGCGCGACACCCGCGCGCTGCGCGCCGACAGCGTCTTCCAGCGCTTCGACCGCACCGACTCGCCCGGCTGCTCGCTCGGCGTCTACCAGGACGGAAAGATCCTCTACGCGCGCGGCTACGGGATGGCGAGTCTCGAGCACGGCGTGGCACTCTCGCCGCGATCGGTCCTCGACGTCGGGTCGATCTCGAAGCAGTTCACCGCGATGAGCATCCTCATCCTCCAGAAGGAGGGCAAGCTCTCGCTCGATGATCCGATCCGGAAATACATCCCCGAGATGCCGCCGTACGCGGACAAAATCACGCTCCGCCGCGCGCTCAGTCAGACGAGCGGCCTGCGCGACCTGTACGTCATGATGGGGCAGACGGGCCGCACGTTCGCCGGCGACACCATCGACGCGCTTCGCGTCATCACGCACTCGGCCGAACCGAACTACGAGCCCGGCGCGCGGTACCTCTACACCAACTCCGGCTGGATCCTCGCCGCGCAGATCGTTTACCGCCTAACGGGCAAGACGCTCGCCCAGTTCGCCGAGGAGCGCATCTTTGGACCGTTAGGCCTGCACGACACGCGCTACCTGGCCGACGTCGCGACGATCATCCCGAACGGCGCGGAGGGATACGCGCCACGACCGGGCGGCGGTTTCCGTGTCGCACGCTCGACGTACGACGGCGCGATCATGGGAGCGGGTGCGGTGCACACGTCGGTCGAGGACTTCGGCGTGTGGCTCAACAACTACGACGCGGTCACCGTCGGTAGCCGCGACATCGTCGAGACGATGACGACGCCGACGAAGCTGAACGACGGGTCGCCAGCGACCTCGGGACCGAACCTGGCGTACGCGGTCGGGCTCACCGTCGGCACGCTGCGCGGACTGCGCGTCGTGGCGCACGGCGGAAGCTGGGCCGGATACCGCGGGCACTTTCTCCGATTCCCCGACCAGCACTTCGCCGTCGCGACGTTCTGCAACCTGACGACATCCGGCCCGGATACGCTCGCGCGCAAGGTCGCCGGGATCTACCTCGCTGACCGGATGCAACCGGACAGCGATGCGACATGGATCGCGGCGCTGGACGGCGCGCCGCCGGCCAATCTGCCGGCGGCTGGCTTCCGCGCGCTTGCGGGTGTGTGGCGCAATGTCGTGCGCGGCGAGGTGCGGCGCACGCGACTGGTCGGTGACACGCTCTTCGCGATCGCGGCCGAGCGCACCCGGATGGTGCCCCTCGGCGACGGTCGGTTCCGCGCCGGCCCCGGGACCGAGGTGCGCTTCGATAACCCGGAAGCCCCATCGCGCATGGTCGTCCGCACGACGGCGGAAACGGTCACCTTCACGCGCGCGGACAGCGTCGCGCTCACCCCGGCGCAGCTCGCCGAGTATGCAGGCGATTACCGGAGCGACGAGGTGGAGACGACGCACACCTGGAAAGTGGAGAAGGGACAGCTCGTCGTCTACGCGAACGACCGGCGCCTTGGCGTGCTCGAGCCCTCGTACAAGGACGGGTTCACTCGCGGCACCACGGTGGTCGACGTGCAGCGCGACGCGAAGGGACGCATCACCGGGTACGTGGTGGAAGCGGGGCGCGTTAGGCACCTGCGATTCACGCGGGTGCGATAGCGGTTCCCACTGGCACGCTCGCCTGAAACCGGCATATCACAGGGAAAGATTTCGAAAGCGCGCTCGCGTCGCCGACGCCATCATACTACGGCATGACACCTGTCCAGAACACTGATCGGGTAAGCTCGGCTGCGGCGTTCGTCGCGCGCGAGGTAGAGCTCTTCCCGGCCGAGGTGAGGGAGCTCCCCGTGGCGCCCGACGTGACGCCTGCGGAGATCCGCGAGCACCTGGCCGAACGGTTCTCGTTCGCGGAGCCCAGGCCACTCGACGCGATCCTCGCCGACGTTGCCGCCATGATGCGCCTATGGACCCTTCACGCCACGCATCCGCGGTACTTCGGCCTCTTCAACCCGGACGTCCACGAAGCCGGGGTCTGGGGCGACGCGCTCGCGGCCCTGTACAATCCGCAGGTCGGCGGGTGGTGGCACTCCCCGGCGGCCTGCGAGATCGAGCGTCACACGCTCCACTTCTTCGCACGCGCGATGGGGTGGGAAGTGGACGGGATGACCGCACACTTCACCAGTGGCGGGAGCGAGGCGAACCAGACGGCCGTGCTGGCGGCAATCGCGTTGCGCCATGGAGACTCGCTGCGCGACGGGCTCACGAATCCGGCGCCCGCCCTGCGGTGTACGTGTCGCGCGAGAGCCATCACTCCTTTCACAAGATTGCGAGGATGTCGGGCCTCGGAGACGACGCCGTCCGCGTCGTCGACGTCGACTCGCGATGGCGCATGGATGTGGCCGCGCTCTCTCGGCAGATCGCGGCCGATCGCGCCGCGGGTTGGCAGCCCATGATGCTCGTGGGCACGGCAGGCACCACCGCCGGTGGCGCGATCGACCCGCTGCCCGAGCTCGCGGCTCTGGCGCGACGCGAGGGGCTGTGGTTCCACGTCGACGCCGCGTGGGGCGGGAGCGCCCTCGTGTCACCGTCGTTAGGGGTCCACCTCCGAGGCGTCGAGCTGGCCGATTCGGTGACCTGGGACGCGCACAAGTGGCTCTCGGTTCCGATGGGGGCAGGGATGTTCTTCTGCAAGCATCGGGAGCCGCTCGTGCGGATGTTCGACATCGAAACGGGCTACGTGCCCCACGGTGTCGAGGGCGAGGATGACCTCTATCGCGTGAGCATTCAGTGGTCCCGTCGCCACATTGGGCTCAAGGTGTTCTGCACGGTTGCCGCGTTAGGCGCCGGCGGGGTGTGCCGGATGATCGAGCACCAAGCGGCGATCGGTGACGTGCTGCGGGCGAAGCTGGCGGAGCGGGGGTGGATCGTGGTCAACGACTCGATCCTCCCGGTCGTGTGTTTCACGCACCCGCGTGTGGGCGACGGATCGTGCTCGGCTAGCGAGCTGGCTCGGCGCGTGTGTGGCGGTGGGCGGGCCTGGATCTCGGAGGTGCGGCTCACCGGCAAGGCGCCCGCGCTACGAGCGTGCATCACGAGTTATCGGTCGACGGAAGCCGACCTGGAGATTCTCATGGAGGAGCTGCAGCGTGCGCTGGATGGCGCATGTGGGCCACGTTAAGCGTAAAAGTAACATTACCCCGCATACAAGGACTGGGTGCGGTCATCGATGGAGTCGCTGCAAGGCACGGTCACGCCTGAGTCGGGGATCTGAGGTCTCGTCTGGTACTTCTTGGCCAGGTCTCGAAAGAAAAGGCGTGTTCTTCCAGGAGGTCGACGAGCATTGATGATCCTCTAGCTCAACACCAAGCGGCACCAACCGATTCACACTCGCGCGCGGTTCCAGCGTAGGAGAGTATGAACAGCATTCCCGCCATCATTGACGCCTTGCGGCGCGCACCGGCGATCGTGGTGCCGCTTGTCCGGGAAGTCCCGTCGGCCATTGTGAAACGTCGCCCGGCTCCGCGTCGGTGGTCGGCGCATGAGCATGTGTGCCACCTTGCGCACGTGCACTCGCTTTTCTTCAACCGGCTTGAATTCATGTTGCGCGACCCCGCACCAGTGATTCGACCGTACCTCCCGGCCGATCAAGACCCCGACGACCTTCTGCTCCGCATGGATCTCGATGCCTCGGTCGAGCAGTTCGTCACGGATCGCCAGCGGCTCGTCGCTCGCCTGGAAACACTGGACCTCACTGATTGGGCCCGCACCGCCGAGCACGCGGAGTATCGGGCCTATTCGGTGTTCATCATGTTCCGTCATCTGGCGCTCCATGACTTCCTTCATGCGTACCGCATTGAGGAACTCTTGCTTCGCCCGGAATGGCCAGACCCCGACTCCCCGGCAGCCTAACGAGCGCTGAACCTGTCGGGTCAGGGATGGATTGCCTGGCGTTCGTCACCGATTCTATGGGAGTGACAGGCCGCGTCGACGATGCGTGTCACCCCGCATGCGCTGCGGCACTCGTTCGCGACGCAGCTGCTGCGCAGTGGGTATGACATTCGTACTGTGCAGGAGCTGCTGGGTCATCGCGACGTGTCAACGACGCAGATCTACCTGCACGCGCTGGATGAGGGAGTGGGGGTTCGGAGTCCCCTGGACTCGTGGCGACACCGCCTCGGCGCTCCAGCTCTATGCCGGTCCGCTGCTCGAAGGCGTCTACGTCACGCGCGGCTACCGATCGCGAACGCCCGACTAGAAATCTCGAAGGATGGCCATAGCCTGTGTGGCGTGAGGACCGCGCCAGAACCTGAGTGAAATGACTGCCGTTCTCGTCGTCACTTCTTCAGCTTCGCCCGCAGCTCCTCGAAGAAGTTCTCCACCACTACCATCCTCGGCGTCCCGGCCATGTCCTCCCAACTGTTGTCGCGCACCATGAGAAACCGCTGATCGTCGGGCGTGATCGCAAACGTGCCCCTGACCAGCGATCCTACGCGCACTCGGTCTGGGATTGCAAACAGGCCGCGGGCGGGTTCAGCCGAGAAGGGCGGGCCCGGATGAATCTCTACTACATACATTTTCCTCCCCCTGACGTAGAACAGCTCGCGCCCGTTGTGGGCCCAGAGCGGAGCGCTGCCACCCCCGCTCGAGACCTGCCACTTGCCGCCGTTCACGTCCGGGAACGGGCGGACGAACACCTCATTCTCGCCCTGCTCGTTCGACACGTATGCCAGCCAATGGGAATCCGGCGACAGCGCCGAACCTTCTTCGTCGTATCCAGTTGCCACCATCCGCCGCGCCACGCTGTCGACTCCCGGACGCGCCGCGAGAATGTCGCCCCCTGCGAAAGGCCCGGATCCTGTTGCGCTGAGCACGAGCCATCGGCGGTCGGGGCTCCAGAACCCGTCGGTCGGAGCGTCCTCTCCCCAGAGGAGCCGGGGTTCGCCCGTACCGTCAGCGGCCTGCTCCCAGAGACCAAACCGGCCCGCCCGCCGCGTCGTATCGGGCGTGATGGGCCGGTCCGAGAGGAAGGTGATCGCTCGCCCGTCGGGCGTCCACGCGGGCGCTCGGTCCTCCCCATGGTACAGCGTGAGCCGTGACACGGGACCTGTGGGTAGCTGCTTTATCCAGATGTCCGTCCCGAGATCGGTGAGGAGAGTGACGGCGATGCGCCGTCCGTCCGGCGATAGTGCGAGACCCCAGCCAGTCTCGAGAGAGACGTCCGCACCGCCGTAGGTCCCTCCCGTATTCACCTGCCACGAGGAATCCACGGGCTCGACGTGCCCGCTTCGGTCCACCCACACGAGCGCGGCATTCGGTTTCGGACCCGGCGCGAATTCCGGCGGTCCGAGGAGATACACCGCGGTCCCCTCGTCCGAGATCACGAATCCCGGTGCCTGGATCCCGTCGAGGATCGGCACGGGGGTGCCGGTGGCGGCAAGCGCCGCGTTTTCCCAGGGCACGGCCATGAGCGTGCCCGAGCTGGTCACGTACAACACGTGTCCCGTGCGAACGTACCAGGCGCCGATGGCGTCATCGAAGAGCGCGCGGACGGTATTCCTGCGCGCGTCGTACGCGTACACACGGCTCGGCCGACAGCTCACAGGCCCCACGCACTTGGTCAGGTGGGCCGTGAACAGTATGCCCCGTGAGGCAGGAAGGGGCGTGGGCAACCACGGATAGCGCCCGCCGAGCGTCGCCGGTGATGCGATCACCTGCGACGTGGCTTCTCCGGAACGGAGGCGCCGGATGGTGTGGGTCAGTACGTCGTAGTAGAAGATGGAACCGTCCTGCAGCCAGGCTCCGTGGTTGAAGACGGGACTGACGGAGTCCGCGAGCTTGAGGGATGCTCCGCCCGTGCTCGGGATCCTGCGCAGTTGGCCATGCGCGACGAATCCGATCCACGCGCCGTCGGGGGAGAAGAACGGTCCCGAGCCACCGTCCGTGCCGGCCAGCGGGCGCGCGGTCACTTCGTCGCGGCGCTTCATGTA
>Ga0307406_10001602_pt1 | contig 12440 bp, 11 predicted proteins | sample 322Cmetagenome_3_FD_203706 | JGI IMG/M metagenome (GOLD analysis project Ga0307406, IMG submission 203706) | Maize rhizosphere microbial communities from greenhouse at UC Davis, California, United States - 322HYB-C-2 | ecosystem: Host-associated > Plants > Roots > Rhizosphere > Soil | place... | reverse complement strand
TCGGCGCTCGTACGGGGGCTGGTCTTCGCGCGTCAAGCGCGCACGACCGTGCCGCCGGTCGAGCCCACGGCCGCCTTGGCGCCGCAGCGCTGAGAGCGGCTCAGCCCTTGCCGAACAGCTTCTGGATCTCGGCGAGGTCGGCCTCGCTCGGTGCCTGAGCGCCGCCGCCGCCGAGACCGAACCCGGAGCCGGTGGGCGCCGTGGTCGAGGCGATACCCGCGTTCTCGGCCGCCCGCTTGGCCGGGTTCCCGGAGCGCGAGCCCCCGGAGGACTTACCCTTCTTCCCCCGCTTCGACGACGCGCCGGGACGGCCCATCCCGGGCACCGCGCCCATACCTGGGATGTTCGGGGTGCCGCCGCGGGCGACCGTCTTCATCATCTTCGCGGCCTGCTCGAAGCGCTGGACGAGCTGGTTCACATCGGTGACGGTCATGCCGGAGCCGCGGGCGATGCGCAGGCGGCGCGAGCCGTTGAGGACCTTCGGGTTGCGGCGCTCGACCGGCGTCATCGAGCGGATGATCGCCTCGGTGCGGTCGATCTCCCGCTCGTCGAAGTCCTCGAGCTGCTGCTTCATCTGGCCCATGCCCGGGAGCATCCCGAGCATCTTCTTCATCGACCCCATCTTCCTCATCTGCTGAAGCTGATCGAGGAAGTCCTCGAGGGTGAAGGCCTCGTTCGCGAGCTTCTCGGCCATCTTCGTGGCCTCTTCCTCATCGAAGGCGTTCTGCGCCTGCTCGATGAGGGTGAGGATGTCGCCGAGGTCGAGGATGCGGCTCGCCATGCGGTCGGGGTAGAAGGGCTCGAGATCCTCGAGACGCTCACCCGTCGAGGCGAAGATGATCGGACGGCCGGTGATGGATGCCACCGAGAGAGCGGCGCCACCGCGCGCGTCGCCGTCGAGCTTCGACAGCACGACGCCGGTGAAGTCGACGCCTTCCTGGAACGCCTTCGCGGTGTTGACCGCGTCCTGTCCGATCATCGCGTCGATGACGAACAGGACCTCGTCGGGGTCCACCGCCTTGCGGATGTCGGAGGCCTGCTTCATGAGCTCGGCGTCTACGCCGAGACGGCCGGCGGTGTCGATGATGACCACGTCGTGCTGCTGGCGACGGGCGTGCTCGACGCCGTCGCGCGAGACCTTGACCGGGTCACCGACGCCGTTGCCGGGCTCGGGCGCGTAGACCGCGGCTCCGGCCTGCTGCGCGACGACCTGCAGCTGGTTGACGGCGTTCGGTCGCTGCAGGTCGGCGGCGACGAGAAGCGGGGTGTGACCCTCGCCCTCGAGCTGCTTCGCCAGCTTTCCGGCGAACGTCGTCTTTCCCGAACCCTGGAGGCCGGCGAGCATGATCACGGTCGGCGCGGTCTTCGCGAACTGCAGACGCCGCTGCTCGCCGCCGAGGATCTGCACGAGCTCCTCGTTGACGATCTGCACGACCTGCTGCGCGGGGTTGAGGGCCTTGTTCACCTCGTCGCCGAGCGCGCGTTCGCGCACCTTGGCGGTGAAGTCCTTCACCACGACGAGCGCGACGTCGGCGTCGAGCAGCGCGCGACGGATCTCGCGCACGGTGCCGTCGACGTCGGCCGCGGTGAGCTTCCCCTTCGTGCGAAGGTTGCGGAAGGTCTCGGTGAGCCGATCTGAGAGCGTGCCAAAGGTAGCCATGGTGCTGTCGATTCTACGCGAGCGGAGCCGCGCGCCGGTCCGAGTCGGTGAGGGTCAATCCGCCCAGGGCAGATCGTGGATCGTGCCGAGCGCCCGCAGCAGGACAGCCTCGGGCGTGCCCTGGCCGGCGCCGTGCTCCGCCCAGACCCGCAGCGAGGACAGCACGGCGGCCGCGTGGGCCGCTCCGAGGATGTCGGCGCGGACGACGTCGACGCCCGATGCGTTGGCGGCTCGGGCGACCGCCGTGGAGAGCCGAGCGAGTCGCAGGCCGGTATCGCGCACGAGCTCTTCTTCCAGGCCCATCGTCGCCGCGTTCCGGAGGGCGAGGGCGAGGGGGTCCGGTTCGAAATCCCGCACGACGAGGAGCAGGATGCCGCGCACGGCGTCTCCTGTCGCGTGCCTGCCGAGGCTCTCGAGGGACGTGATCGCGTGCCCGATCCGCTCGTCCACACCGGACCACAGCACGTCGCTCTTGGATGTGAAGTAGTTGAAGAAGCTCGAGCGGCTCACCCCGGCGCGCTGGGTGATGTCCGCCACCGACGTCGCGTCGTAGCCGCGCTCCAGGAAGAGCTCGCACGCCGCTTCGGCGAGCGTCTCCCGCGACGACGCCTTGGGGCGACCTGCGCGACCGGTGGGGTTCATACCTTCACGCTACCGCCCGGTGCGGCGCGCTGAGCCCGGCCCAGCCGATCAGGAGTATTGTTAGACGCGATCCAACTACCCCACGAAGGTGGCAATGATGCTCGACATCCTCACCCCCGGGTTCGCACCGAACCCTGTTCCGTACACCGACGGATGGGAGCTGCAGCGTCGCGTCCACGCCGACGTCGTGCAGGGCACCCGACCCGACACTCTCATCCTGCTCGAGCACGAGGCCGTCTACACGGCCGGCAAGCGCACCGAGCCCCAGGAGCGCCCTCAGGACGGCACGCCCGTGGTCGATGTCGACCGCGGCGGCAAGATCACCTGGCACGGGCCGGGTCAGCTCGTCGGCTACCCCATCGTCCGGCTGCCCGAGCCCATGGACGTCGTCGCGCACGTGCGCCGCCTGGAGCGGCTGCTGATCGACGTCCTGCGCCCGTTCGGCGTCGAGGGATACCAGGTGGACGGTCGGAGCGGCGTCTGGGTGCGCCGCCCGCTCTCCGAGGACAAGGTCGCGGCCATCGGCGTGCGCGTGCAGCAGGGCGTGACGATGCACGGCTTCGCGATCAACTGCGACAACTCGCTGGCCGGATTCCGCGGGATCATCCCCTGCGGGATCACGGATGCCGGTGTCACCACGATGAGCGAGGTCGTCGGGAGGGCCGTGGCGCCCGCCGACATCGTCGAGTCCGTCATCACCACCTTCACCGCCGACTACGCCGGAACCGACCTCGCAGGAGCACGCGCATGACCGCCGCACCCGAAGGGCGCAAGCTCCTCCGCCTCGAGATCCGCAACGCCGAGACCCCCATCGAGCGCAAGCCCGAGTGGATCAAGACCAAGGCGAAGATGGGCCCAGAGTACACCGCGCTGCACTCGCTCGTGAAGAGCGAGGACCTCCACACGGTGTGCCAGGAAGCCGGATGCCCGAACATCTTCGAGTGCTGGGAGGACCGCGAGGCGACGTTCCTCATCGGAGGATCCCAGTGCACGCGACGCTGCGACTTCTGCCAGATCGACACCGGCAAGCCGGACGCCTACGACACGGATGAACCGCGCCGCGTCGCCGAGAGCGTCCAGCGGATGAACCTCCGGTACGCCACCGTGACGAGCGTCGCGCGCGACGATCTGCCCGACACGGGCGCCTGGCTCAACGCCGAGACCGTCCGGAAGATCCATGAGCTCAACCCGAACACCGGCGTCGAGCTGCTCGCGAACGAGCACAACGCCGATCCCGCGTTTCTCGGTCAGATCTTCGACGCGCGCCCTGAGGTCTTCGCACACAACGTCGAGACGGTGCCCCGAATCTTCAAGCGCATCCGTCCGGCGTTCAAGTATGAGCGGTCCCTCGACGTGCTCACGCAGGGCCGCAACGCCGGACTCATCACCAAGTCGAACCTGATCCTCGGCATGGGCGAAGAGCCGGAAGAGGTCGTCCAGGCCCTGCAGGATCTGCACGACGCCGGCTGCGACATCATCACAATCACGCAGTATCTGCGTCCCACACCGCGCCACCTTCCGGTCGCCCGCTGGGTCAAGCCGGCCGAGTTCGTCGAGTTCAAGGAGGAGGCGGAGCGCATCGGCTTCCTCGGCGTGCTCGCCGGTCCTCTCGTCCGCTCGTCCTACCGCGCAGGTCGGCTGTGGGCGCAGTCGATGGCCTCGAAGGGGCGCGAGATCCCCGCGCACCTCGCCCACATCGCCGAGAGCGCGGATCTGGGCTTCGCTCAGGCCGTGTAGTCGAGCGTCGCGCGAGAGGGAATGCGCTCAGTCGGCGCTCATGACCGACTGCACGCTGCCGTCGGATCCCAGGTTCACGAGCAGGACGTCGTCGGTCGAACTGTCGTCGAGGGCGTACTCGAGGACGGCGAACGGCTCGGAACCGCCGTGCTCATCCGCCAGGATCGTCATGCTCATCAGTCGCAGCGAGCGGATGATGTCGACTGCGGCGTCGCCCGAGACGTCCACGAGCACGTCGGGCAGATCGTCGCCGTAGGTCTCCTGCTGCTGGAGGATGTACTCGGTCACCTCGCTCGTGCGATCGTCCACCTCGGAGAGCATTCCGCGACGAGCCGTGTCGTCCACATTCTCGAGACCGGCGATGAGCGCAGCGGCGATGTCGAGCGCGTCTGCGGACACGTCGTCCTGGTCAGGAGCCGTGAGGTCGACGGTGACGCTCTGGTCGCCGAGTTCGACGGTCTCCGACCAGAAGATCGAGCCGTCGGGTCCTGACGAGAGGAGTCCGAAGTAGTCGTGTTCGATCGCCATAACGCTATGAAACCAGCCTCGTGCTCACTGCGGTAGCCCCGTCCTCAACCGACCAGCGACTGGACGAACACATGGGGGGTGAATCCGGTCAGATCGTCGATGCCCTCGCCCTGCCCGAGCAGCTTCACGGGGATGCCGGTGCGCTCCTGCACGGCGAGCACGAAACCGCCCTTGGCCGACCCGTCGAGCTTCGTGAGGACGAGTCCCGTCACCCCGGCGTGCTCCAGGAACGACTCTGCCTGCATGACGCCGTTCTGCCCCGTCGTGGCGTCGAGGACGAGCAGCACCTCGCTGATCGGAGCCTGCTTCTCGATGACGCGGCGGATCTTGCCGAGCTCGTCCATGAGCCCGCCCTTGGTGTGCAGACGCCCCGCCGTGTCGATGATCGCGATCTCGATGCCTTCGCGCTTGGCGTAGTCGATGGTCTGGAAGGCCACGGATGCCGGATCCTGCCCCTCCTGCTGCGGGCGCACGATCGCCGCTCCCCCACGCTGCGCCCACGTGGCGAGCTGATCGACCGCTGCGGCACGGAAGGTGTCGGCCGCCCCGACCACGACGCTGCGCTGGTACCCGCGGAGGAACTTCGTGAACTTGCCGATCGTGGTCGTCTTCCCGACGCCGTTGACGCCGACCACGAGCACCACTGCGGGACGCTCGGTGAGCTTGAGCGTGGTGTCGAACTTCGCGAAGTGCTCTTCGAGCGTCTCGCGCAGCATCCGCTGGAGATCCTGCGGGTCTGTCGTGCGGAAACGTTCAACCTTCTCGCGGAGCTCCTCGACGACGCGTTCGCTGATGTCGGGACCGAAATCCGCCGTGATGAGCGCGGTCTCGAGGTCCTCCCAGGTCGTCTCGTCGATGGTGGGCTTGACGAACATGCCGCGCAGTGCGCGACCGAGAGACCAGGACTTCTCCGCCATGAGTCCAGCCTACGGGTAGCATCCGGGGATGGTTCGCGAACGCGTCTACGTGCACGGCGGGGGAAGACGCGGTGTCGATGCCTGGCCGCATGTCGACGAGGGCGACGCGACGTTCGTCTCCTTCCCCGCGGGATCCTCGATCGACGATCAGGCTCACGCTCTCGCCGATGAACTCGGCGGCCGGCCGGTGATGATCTTCGCGCATTCGATCGGCGCGGTTCCCGTCGCGCTCGCAACCCCGCGACTCGATATCGCCGGTCTCGTGCTCATCGAACCGGCGCTGTACGATCTCGCGCGCGGCGATACGGCGATCGAACGCCACATCGGCATCGTCACCAAAGCACGTTCACGGGCATCCGCCGGGGACCTTCGCGGTTTCTGGGCGATCCTGCGGCCGCTGATGTTCGGAGGCCCCTTCGAGGAGGAGCGCTGGAGCGAGGAGCAGGCTCTCGCCCAACGGTGGGCCAGCATCAACCTGCCTTGGGGGCACGGCGTGCGGGACCCGATGCTCGGCGGTGCGCCGACCTTGGTGGTGACCGGCGGCTGGAACGACGAGTACGAGGTGATCGCGCAGGTGCTCGCCGATCACGGGGCCACGCATCGCGTGCTGCCGGGTCACGAACATCGCCCGCACGACTCCGGCCGCTTCGTGCACGTCGTGGACGAGTTCGTGGCCGCGCTCGCACCCTGAGCACGACTTCGGAGTTCACGCCCGAAACGCCTGCGGCGCCCGGGCATCCGCGGCGTGTCGCCGCGAGTTCTCCGAAGCTGTGCTCGCGTCTGAGCGCCTCAGCTCGCCGCGGCCGCCCGGTCGCCGACGCGCTGGCCGACCACGGCGGACACGCCGTCCTGCCGCATCGAGACGCCGTAGAGCGCGTCTGCGATCTCCATCGTGCGCTTCTGATGCGTGATGATCAGCAGCTGAGAACTCTCGCGCAGCTGCTCGAACACCGTCAGCAGGCGTCCGAGATTCGCGTCGTCCAGTGCGGCCTCGACCTCGTCGAGGATGTAGAACGGGCTGGGCCGCGCCTTGAAGATCGCGACGAGGAGAGCGACGGCCGCGAGTGAGCGCTCGCCGCCCGACAGCAACGAAAGCCGCTCGATCTTCTTGCCGACGGGTCGGACCGACACCTCGATCCCCGTGGTCAGCATGTTGTCGGGGTCGGTGAGGGAGATGCTCCCCGAACCGCCGGGGAACAGCAGCGGGAACACCTGGCCGAAGGCTTCCTTCGTGTCTTCGAACGCGCTCGCGAAGATCGTCTGCATCCGCTCGTCGAGGTCGCCGATGATCGTCAGCAGGTCCTGGCGCGTCTGCGTGAGGTCCGCCAGCTGCTCGGTGAGGAACGCGTGACGCTGCTCCAGCGCGGCGAACTCCTCGAGCGCGAGCGGATTGACGCGTCCGAGCTGCGCCAACTTGCGTTCGGCCTCGGCGAGGCGGCGCTGCTGAATGCGCCGATCGAAGGGGATGGCTGTGTCGTCGATGAGCTCATCCTCGGGCGCATCTGCTCCAGGATCCCGAGGGACCAGCTGGTCAGGTCCATATTCCGCAATGAGAATATCTTCGTCGAGAGCGAGCTCGGACGACACTCTCTCCAACAGGCTGTTGAGGTGGAGCTTCTTCTCGTGGATCTGGAGCTCGAGCCCGTGCACACTCTCGGTGAGACCGGACAGGCGCTCCCGCAACGAGGTCTCCTGCGCACGCAGAGCCACGAGCTCTTCGTTCTGCGCGGAGCGCGCGGACTCCGCCTCGCCGAGCGCGATGAGCGCTTCGGTGACGGAACGATCGAGCGAGTCGAGGATGCGGGGCAGCTCTGCGGCGACGCCGGATGCCGCCTCGCGCTGCGCACGACGGACGACGGCCCTGCGCGCCGCCTCTGCCGCGGCGTCGCGCTCGTGCTCGCGCTGGCGCTCGAGGCTCGACACCCGCGCCTGCGCGGCGCGCACCCGCTCCCGGAGGGTCTCGATCTCGAGCCGGGCGCGCACCTCGTCCTCGCGCGCGGCCTCGAGCGCTTCGAGCAGACCGTCGCGCGCGGTGGCGTCGAGCACCGGACGAGGCGCCGCGATCGCCGCATCCACCTCATCCTTCGCTGCCTGTGCCTTGGCCTCGGCGTCGGCGACGGCCGCCTGCGCCTGCGCGAGTCCGGTCTCGAGCCGCTCGCACTCCGCCACGGCGGATTCGTGGCGCACGGTGATCCGGTTCACCTGCTCCGCGTGGCTCGCGAGCGCCGCGTCGTGCTCACGAAGAGCCCGCAGTGCATCCTTCGCCTGGCGACGAGTCGTCTCGACGGCCCCGTTCGCGTCCTCCCGCGCCTCGCGCAGCGAATCGACGACGATCTGGATCTCGGCGAGACGCTCCCTCGCGGCGTCGCGCTCGGCCGCGAGCTCCAGGCGGGACCGCTCGCCTCCCGATCCGGTCCGCAGAGTCTGAGCCGTGACCACGTCGCCGCCGAGCGTGACGATGGTGGTCGTGGCGTCGCCGGCGGTGTCCAGGGCTGCGCGCGCTGCTCGCGCCGCATCGAGATCGGCGGCGATGAGCACGTGCGAGAGGATGCCCAGCACCCCGTCTGGCGCGGTGACGGTCTCAGTCGCCGGCGTGATCCCGTCGATCGCGGGCAGGTCGACGGTCGGACGCAGGGCATCGGCCACGACGAAGTCCACGACGCCACGACGCTGTTCGGCGGCCGCCGCGGCCGCCGCGAAGGCATCGGCTGACGAGTCGATCAGCACGCCTTCTGCGAGCGGACCGAGAACGGCCGCGATGGCCGATTCGAAGCCGGACCGCACCTGCACCGCGTCGCCGACGAGTCCGCGCACACCGGCTCCGCCGGCCTTGACGATCTCCGCCGCGCCACCGGACAGCGCGAGCGCGCTGCTCAGCGCCGCCGCCTTCGCCGTCAGCGAGTCGACCTCGCGCTCGGCGGCGTGGAGCCGCTCCCGCAGCGCCTCTCGCTCGGCCTCGGCCGTCGAGGATGCCCGTTGCGCACTGTCGTAGGCCGCCGCGTGCTCGACCGCCGTGCCCTCGGGTGCCTCGGCGTCGTCGATCGCCTCGAGCGCCTCCGTCGCCTCCCGGCGTCGCACGTTCGCGGCTTCCAGCGCGTTCTCCTGCCGAAGCACCGCGCCGCGCACGGCTGCCAGTGCCGACGCCGCGGCATCCGCAGTGCCACGGAGCGTCGAGAGCCGCATGTCGTACTCCGAGACGAGAGCGCTCTGCTCCGCGATGTCCACGTCGAGCGTGTCCAACTCGGCACGGGCGTGCACGACCTCCCGGCTCGCCGCAGCGGCCGCGTCCTGCGCGTCACCGAGGCCTGCGGAGATCAGGTCGATCTCCTCCTTGGCCTCATCGATCGTGCTCTGGGTCACCGTCACCGCGGTGACGGCGGCGTCATCCTCCTCGGAGCCCAGCAGGGCGAGCCGCTGATTCGCCAGCGTGTACAGGCCACGCATCCGCTCCTGGACCTGCTCGAGTCCGAATGCCACGCCCCTGGCCTGATCGACGGCGACGGAGTTCTGGTCCTGCTCGAGTCGGGCGATGCTCGCGCGCACGGTCTCGGCCTGGTCGGAGAGCACGAGCCGCTCGGTGTGGCGCTCGTGCTCGGTGCGCGTGTGATCGGCCAGCGCCGTGCGCAGCGCGACGACGTCATCCGCGAAGATGCGTGCTTTCGCGTCGCGGACCACCGCGGCGATGGTCTGCGCCTCGCGAGCGATCTCCGCCTGCCGACCGAGCGGCTTGAGCTGACGCCGGATCTCGCCGGCGAGATCGCTGAGACGCGTGAGGTTCGCCTCCATGGCATCGAGCTTGCGAAGGGTCTTCTCCTTGCGTCGGCGATGCTTCAGGATGCCGGCGGCTTCCTCGATGAATCCGCGACGATCCTCGGGCGATGCCTGCAGCACGGTGTCGAGGCGGCCCTGGCCGACGATGACGTGCATCTCGCGTCCGAGACCCGAGTCGCTCAGCAGCTCCTGCACATCGAGCAGCCGGCAGCTCTCGCCGTTGATCGCATACTCACTCGATCCGCTGCGGAAGAGCGTTCGACTGATCGTGACCTCGGCGTACTCGATCGGGAGCGCACCGTCGGCGTTGTCGATCGTGAGCTGCACCTCCGCCCGCCCGAGCGGCCCGCGGGTCGAGGTGCCGGCGAAGATGACGTCCTCCATCTTCCCGCCACGGAGCGTCTTGGCGCCCTGCTCCCCCATGACCCACGCGAGCGCATCGACCACGTTCGACTTGCCCGATCCGTTCGGGCCGACGATGCAGGTGACGCCGGGCTCGAACACGAAACTGGTCGGCTGGGCGAACGACTTGAACCCTTTGAGCGTCAGGCTCTTCAGATGCATGCGAGCACCGCTCGTCCGGGGAGATTCACGCCGCCACGCTACCGGAATCGCGCCGATCCGCCGTCATCCCGCGCGGGCGGGCGATGAACCCGCGCCGGCGGCGACACGCCGGAAGAACACGGATGTGCTTGACGACCTCGGCGATCCTTCGCTACCGTGTCCTCCGGATCGCCACACGAAAGGAGGTTACCGATGATGTTCATTCAGCTCAACGCACAGGCCACAGGCCTCGCCGCGCCAGCGCACTCTGCGCCGCGCTCTGCGTACTCGGTAACCGCCGGCGTCCGCTCCAGCGCGCTCGCATAGGACCGCAGCCCGAGAGTTCCGGCCCGTATCGGGCTCTGTTCTCGCCGGTTCACCCGCGCCCCACCCTCTGATCTGCGTGCAGATCATGGACTCCCCGCCACCCTCGGCTTCCGCTTCTCGCGGCGCCTGAGGCGTCGCATCCTTCCGCGCCGTCCCCGACTGCCATGGCCGTCCCGTGACGACGTTTCCGCACCCATCTCCCGTCATTCATCTCGAAGGAACAATCGTGAACACGACGCTGCATCGCGGCATCACCCACCCGCCCGATACCGAGGACCAGCAGGTCCTCCAGATCCCCCGTCCCGACGAACTGCGCAGCCTCGCGCTGGCTGATCGTCTCTCCCTCCGGATCGGCCTCTGGCTGCTTCAGAGGGCGCAGCGTCCCCGGCGTGAACGCCGGAAGCTGCACTTCCCGCCCACTGATTCCCTGATCCTCGGTGAGCGCGACCGCTCCGCCGCGGAGACCTACGCGCTGCTCGCCTACGACCTGCAGCGCAGCATGCGCTGATCGGAGATCACCTCATGGACATCCCGCTCACCGCAGGCGCGACCCTGCGTCCGCTCGTGCTCCCGGCACGAGCGGACGCAGCGGACGCGGGCGAGTTCCGCGAACTCGCCCGCGTCCGCAACCTCGTCTACCGCGAGATCACCGGCCGTGACGAAGACGACCTGACGCCGGAAGCGCTGCTGCCGATCCTGCGGTCCCGGAAGGAGCGCACCACCGTCGTCTGGGCGGTGCGCATCGGCGAGGAGATCGTCGGACGGGCCATCGTGAACATCCCGCATGAGGAGGGATCACGCGTCGCGATCGTAAGCATCGAGCTGCGGCCGCACGTGTGGGGTCGCGGGATCGGCAGCGCGGTGCTCCCGCACCTGGAAGACGTCGCCCGCCAGCACGGGCGTTCCGTGCTGCAGGAATGGCTCGAGCAGCAGCCGAGCGACGGTCCGCGGATCGAAGCCCAGACCGGCTTCGGGAGCGTTCCGGACGACCATGTATCCCGGTTCCTCCTGCGGCACGGCTACCAGCTCGAGCAGGTCTATCGAGCGAGCCATCTGACGCTCTCCCCGGAGACGATCCAGCACGCACGAGAGCTTCTCGCCGACGCGCGCGCCGCGTCCACCGACTACCGGGTGGTGCACTGGATGCTCCCGACGCCTGCCGACCGGGCCGAGGGGTATGCGTGGATGAAGTCGCGCATGTCCACCGATGCCCCCTCCGCCGGGATCGAGACGGACGAGGAGACGTGGGACGTCGCTCGTCTGCAGGAGGGCGAGCGACGTCTCGCCGAGATGGGCCGAACCGTGCTGGTCACCGCCGCGGAGCACATCGCCACGGGCGAGCTCAGCGCGTTCACCGAGCTCGCGATCGGTCCTGACCATGACGCGGTGACCCATCAGGAGGACACGCTCGTGCTCGGCGAGCACCGCGGCCACCGTCTCGGTCAGCTGGTGAAATGCGCCGCACTGCTCGAATGGCTCGCCGTCGCGCCACGATCGCCCCGCGTGATCACCTACAACGCCGAGGAGAACCGGCCGATGCTCTCCATCAACGAGGCCATGGGCTTCACCCCCACCGCCTACGAGGGCGCCTGGAAGAAGGAACTGACATGAACACGATCGTGCTGACGATCACCCCGCTCGTGGCGCCGCGCTCGCTGGACGACGCCGACGCCGCGGACTTCCTCGCGTACGGCGAGCTCAACCGGCTCATCTGCGACGAAGCCGTCGGCCTGCCCGACCTCGCACCGGATGCCGCGCAGATGCTGCCCGCCTGGCACGACGGCACCGACACGCTGCAGACGGGATTCGTCGCGCGTTCGGACGACAGGATCCTCGGCATGGTGACGGTGGCGTTCGCCCAGGAGGCCGAGGCGCACGCCGCGGAGATCGACCTGCTCGTCCCGGCCGAGCACTGGGGCCACGGTGTCGAGGATGCTCTGCTCGCTCGCGCGGAGGATGAGGCGCGCGCACGGGGGCGTGCCGTGCTGCAGCTCTGGTCGCTGCACCGGCCGGAAGAGACCGAGCGCATGCTGGTGCCCCGAACCGGCTGGGGCCGGGTGCCCGCGATCCCGCTCAGCGATCTGCTGGAAGCGCGCGGATTCGAGCTCGAACAGGTGGAGCGCAACAGCGAGTTGGACTTGCGCGCCGACGCCGAGCCCCTGCGCCGGGCCCTCGCAGAGGCGCGATCCGTCGCCGGCGCCGACTACCGGCTCGTCGAATGGATGCTGCCCACTCCGCCGGACCTCCGAGACGGCTTCGCCGCCGTGCTCGCCCGGCTGTCGACAGACGCCCCGAGCGGCGAGATGGACTTCGTC
>Ga0307406_10001600_pt1 | contig 12450 bp, 8 predicted proteins | sample 322Cmetagenome_3_FD_203706 | JGI IMG/M metagenome (GOLD analysis project Ga0307406, IMG submission 203706) | Maize rhizosphere microbial communities from greenhouse at UC Davis, California, United States - 322HYB-C-2 | ecosystem: Host-associated > Plants > Roots > Rhizosphere > Soil | place... | reverse complement strand
CCGTCGCCGGCGTGCCCGTCGCCGTCGGCCGGCGCGCGACCGGCGTGCGCCGCGGCGGGCGGGGGGGCGGGGGCCCTCACGCCACCTCTCCGCCGGCCACCGGCAGCGCGACGCCGGTGACCGCCGCCGCCTCGGGCGAGCAGAGCCAGCTCACGGCGGTCGCGACCTCGCCGGGCGTGATGAGGGTGCCGCGCGGGATGGTGCGCACGAGCATCGCGCGCGCCTCCTCGGGCGTCGTCCCGAGCGCGCCGACGAGATTGCGGACGGCGCCGTCGGTCAGCTCGGTGTCGGTGTAGCCGGGGCACACCGCGTTCACGGTGACGCCGTGCCTGGCCGTCTCGAGGGCGAGCGCGCGCGTGAGGCCGACGACGCCGTGCTTCGCCGCGCAGTAGGCGGTCATCGTCTTGTAGCCGCGCAGCCCCGCCGTGGAGGCGACGTTGACGATCCGCCCGCTCCGCGCCTGGAGCATGGCCGGCAGCACCTGCGCCGTGCACACGTACGTGCCGGTGAGGTTCACGGCGAGCATGCGGTCCCACAGGGCGCGGGACGTGGCGGCGAACGGCGCGCTCTCGGCCGCGCCGGCGTTGTTCACGAGCACGTGCACGGCCCCGCCCTCCTCGCGCGCCCGCGCGAACGCCGCCGCCACGCCGGTCTCGTCGCCCACGTCGCACGGCAGGGCGGTGACGCGCGCGCCGTGGTCGCGCCGGAGCTCGGCCGCCCGCGCCGCGAGCGCGTCGCCGTCGCGGGCCATGATGGTGACGTGCGCGCCGCGGCGCGCGAGCGCGGCGGCGACCGCCGCGCCGATGCCGCGGCTCCCGCCGGTGACCACGGCGTGCCTCCCCTCGAGGTAGCGCTCGGCGGGCGTCATCGCGTGGGCGGCGGCACGGGGGGGGCGGCGCGCCGCCGCTCGATCTCGCGCTCGAGCTGCAGGCGGCCGAGGTGGTACTGCCGCGGCCAGGGCGCGCCGGCGAAGCCCAGCTCGGCGGCGGCGTGCAGCACCCAGTGCGGGTCGCTGAGGTGCGGCCGGCCGATGGCGACGAGGTCCGCGCGTCCCGCGGCGATGATGCCGTTCACCTGGTCGGCCTCCGTGATGTTGCCCACCGCGATGGTCGGCACGCGCGCCTCGTTGCGAATGCGGTCGCTGTACGGCGTCTGGAACAGGCGGCCGAAGACGGGCTTCGCGTCGCTCGTCGTCTGCCCCGTGGACACGTGGATGATGTCGGCGCCCGCCGCGTGGAAGGCCCGGCCGACGGCGACCGACTCGTCGGGGGTGAGCCCGTCCTCCACCCAGTCGGTGGCCGAGACGCGCACGGACATCGGCCGGTCGGCGGGCCAGGCCGCGCGCATCGCCGCGAACAGCTCCAGCGGATAGCGCAGGCGGTTCTCGAGGGCGCCGCCGTACTCGTCGCTCCGCCGGTTGCTCACCGGCGTGAGGAAGCTGGACAGGAGGTAGCCGTGCGCGGCGTGCAGCTCGACCATGTCGAAACCCGCCTCGATGGCCATCTCCGTGGCGCGCACGAAGTCGTCGCGCACCCGCGCCATGTCGGCGCGCGTCATCTCGCGCGGCGCGGGGATGAAGGCGTTGTACGGGATGGGCGACGGCCCGATGGTCTCCCACCCTCCCTGCTCGAGCGGATAGTCCGCCCCCTCCCAGGGGAGGCGCGTCGCGCCCTTCCGCCCCGAGTGGCCGAGCTGGAGGCAGATCTTGGACGCCGACCAGGCGTGGACGAAGTCGACGACGCGACGCCAGTGGGCGAGGTGCTCGCCGGTGTACATGCCGGTGCAGCCGAGTGAGATGCGCGCCTCCGGGGAGACGCAGACCATCTCGGTGAACACGAGGCCGGCGCCGCCGAGGGCGCGGGCGCCGAGGTGGACGAGGTGGAAGTCGTTCGGCGTGCCGTCGCGCGCGCTGTACATGTCCATGGGGGCGACGACGACGCGGTTGGCGAGCGCCATCCCGCGCAGGCGGTACGGGGTGAACATCGGCGGGGGCGGCGAATCGGTCCGCCCGGCGCCGTCGCGGTGGCGGTCGGCGCGCGCGTCGGGCGTATCCTGGTGTTCGGGGGGGGCCCCCCGCGCCGCGGCGTCCCGCTGCTCGGCGTCCCGCTGCTCGGCGTCCCGCTGCTCCGCGGCGCGGCTCGCGAACCACCGCTCGACGCCGGCGACGTAGGTCGCATCGCGCAGCCGCAGGTTCTCGTGGCTCACCCGCTGGCTGCGGGTGAGCAGGCTGTAGGCGAACTGCTCCGGCGGCAGGTGGATGTAGCGCCGCACGTGCTCGAACCACTCCATCGAGTTGCGCGCCGCGTTCTGCAGCCGGAGCGCCTCGGTCATCCGCTCGTCCTGGTAGCGCGCGAAGGCGCGCTGCACGGCCTCGCGACCCACCGCGCCGCGCGGGCCCGGCGCCTCGCCGCCGGCGTCGGCGAGGGCGCGGGCGAGCGCGATCGCGTCCTCCATCGCCAGCTTCGTCCCCGAACCGATGGAGAAGTGCGCGGTGTGCGCGGCGTCGCCGACGAGGACGACGTTCTCGTGGAACCAGCGCTCGTTGCGCACGCGCAGGAAGCTGGTCCAGGGGGAGGCCGCGCGGTGCGCCGCGTTCGACATGAGCCGGTGCCCGCCGAGCCACTCGCCGAACAGCGCCTCGCAGGCGGCGATGGTCTGCGCGCCGTCCATGCGGTCGAGGCCCGCCGCGCGCCACGAGGCCTCGTCGCACTCGACGATGAACGTCGAGGTGCGCTCGTCGAAGCGGTAGCAGTGCGCCTGGAAGACGCCGTGCGCGTTCTCGACGAAGTAGAAGGTGAAGGCGTCGAAGGGGAACGTCGTGCCGAGCCAGACGAAGCGCGCCGTGCGCGCGTCGAGGTCCGGGCGGAAGGTGGCGGCGTGGCGGCGGCGGACGGCGCTGTTGACGCCGTCGGCGGCGACCACGACGTCGGCGCCGCCGAGCCCGAGCGCGTCGAGGTCGCCGTCGTCGCGCACGTCGGTGCAGAAGCGCAGGGCGACGCCGAGCGCCGCGGCGCGCTCCTGCAGGATGCGGAGCAGCGTGCGGCGCGCGATGCCGCTGAAGCCGTGGCCGCCGGAGGTGATCCGCCGCCCGTGCACGACGACGTCGATGTCGTCCCAGTGGGCGAAGTTGGCGGTGATCGCGCGGAACGTCGGCTCGTCGGCGGCGCGGAAGTTCTCGAGCGTCTGGTCGGAGAACACGACGCCCCACCCGAACGTGCTGTCCGGGCGGTTGCGCTCGACGACGGTGACGTCGTGCGCCGGGTTCGCCTGCTTGAGCAGCAGCGCGGTGTACAGCCCTGCCGGTCCGCCGCCGATGATGACGACCCTCACGTGCCCTCCGGGCGGGGGTGGTGCCGCGGGATATTACGAGCCTAAAGCATTCCCGCAAGGTGGGGAGCGCGCAGCGGCCCGCGGACCAACCATCCGCCGCGGGGCGCTGTCAGACGTGCGTAGGACGCGCCCGCCGCGCGGGCCGCGCGCGGCCGGGGCCCGCCGCCGCCGCTCCACGCGGCGGGAGGCCGGGCGCACTCGCCCGCCCCACCACCCGGAGGACAGGAGACCATGCCCGTGTCATCGAGCGAGATCCGCGGCGCCGTGCGGTCGCTGCTGCGCGCGCCGACGGTGGCCCTCTCCGCGGTGCTCTGCATCGCGCTCGGCCTGGGCGCGACGGCGGCGATCCTGAGCGCGGTGGATCGCGCGCTGCTGCGCCCGCTCCCGTTCCCGAGCCCGGAGCGGCTCGTGACGGTCTACCGCACGACGCCGCACTTCGACACCGGACCGTTCTCGGCGCCCAACTACGCGGACCTGGCGCGCGCGACGCGGCGGATCGAGGCGCTCGCCGCCGTCGCGCCCACGGGCGGGCTGCTCGCGCTGCCCGGCGAGGCGGTGCAGGTGGACGTGAAGCGGGTGACGGGCAACCTCTTCCCGATGCTCGGCGTGCGCGCCGTGCGCGGACGGCTCCTGCTGCCCGAGGACGACGCGCCGGGACGGGAGCCGGTCGTCGTGCTCGGCGAGGAGCTGTGGCGGGAGCGGTTCGGCGGGGACCCGGCGCTCGTGGGGCGCACGCTCCGCCTGGACGGGGAGCCGCACACGGTGGTGGGCATCTCGCCGCGCGGGCTCGGGATCCCGCACGGCGCGCAGGTGCTGCGCGCGGAGCTGTGGGTGCCGATCCGGTTCGCGCCCGGGCAGCTCGCCCAGCGCCGGAGCAACTTCCTCTGGGTCATGGGGCGGCTGGCGCCCGGCGCGTCGGCGGCGGCGGCGCACGCCGAGCTGACGCGGCTCTTCGACGGCATCGTCGAAACGCACCCGGAGCTGCGCGGGGAGCAGCTGCGCGTGCTGCCGCTGCAGGCCGAGGGGGTGCGCACCGTCCGCACGCCGCTCCTCCTCCTGGTCGGCGCCGTGGCGTTCGTGCTCCTGATCGCGGCGACGAACGTGGCGAGCCTGCTGCTGGCGCGCGGCGTCCAGCGCGGGCGCGAGCTGGCGGTGCGCTCGGCGCTCGGCGCGACGCGCGCGCAGGTGATGCGCCCGGTGCTCCTCGAGAGCCTCGTCCTCACGGCCGCGGGGCTCGTGCTCGGGCTGGCGCTCGCCTGGGCGGGGGTGCGCACGATCGGCGCGCTCGCCGCGGAGCGGCTGCCGCAGCTGGCCGGGCTCTCGGTGGACCTGCGCGTCGTGGCCTTCGCGGTCGTGCTCTCGCTGGCGGTGGCGGTGGTGTGCGGCGCGGTGCCGGCGTGGCGCAGCACCGCCGTGGACCCGCAGGACGCGCTCCGCGGCGGCCGCGGCGGCGGGACGAGCCGCGCGCACCACCGCCTGCTCGGCGCGCTCGTGGTGAGCGAGGTGGCGCTGTCGCTGATGCTGCTGATCGGCGCGGGGCTCGTGCTCCGGGGGTTCGCGCAGCTCCTGCGGCAGGACGCCGGCTTCGACACGACGCGCGTGCTGACGCTCGAGACGACGGTGAACGCCGAGCAGTATCCGGACGGGAGCGCGGTGCGGCGGTTCCTGGAGCCGGCGCTCGCCGCGATCCGGCAGGCGCCCGGCGTGGAGGCGGCGGCGGCGATCACGCGCGTCCCGTACGTGGACTGGGGGTCGAACTTCAACGTCCGGTACGAGGGGCAGCCGGGCGACGACCCGACGCAGCGGCCGCTGGTGGAGAGCCGCTCGGTCACGCCCGAGTTCTTCCGCGTCACCGGGCAGCGGCTGCGGGCCGGGCGGCTACTCGACGCCGGGGACGACGAGCGGCCGCGGGCGCCGGCGGTGGTGGTGGTGAACGAGGCGCTGGCGAAGCGCGACTTCGGCGGCGTGGCGCCGATCGGCAAGCGCTTCCACACCAGCGACACCACGTTCGCGACGGTCGTGGGCGTGGTGAGCGACGTCCGCAACGCCGGCCCCTACCGGGAGCCGCAGCCGGAGGTGTACTGGCACTACCTGCAGGGCGCGCGCGGCACGTCGTCCTTCCCGATCATGGTGCGCGTCAGGCGCGGCGACCCGATGGCGGTGGCGGCGTCGGTGCGCGCGGCGGTGCGGTCCGTGGACGCCGGCGTCGCCGTCACGAACGTGCGGCCGATGACGGAGGTGATGGCGCGGAGCGTGGGGCGGCCGCGGTTCTACCTGACGCTGCTCTCGACGTTCGCGGCGGTCGCCCTCGTGCTCGCCGTCTCGGGGATCTACGGCGTGCTGAGCTACGCCGTGGCGCAGCGCACGCGCGAGTTCGGCATCCGCACGGCGCTCGGCAGCACGGCGCTGCGGCTGCTGGCGCTCGTCACGTCGCAGGGGATGCGGCTCGTGCTGCTCGGGATCGTCATCGGGCTCGCCGGGGGCGCGGCGGTCACGCGCCTCATGCGCAGCCTGCTGCACGGCGTGAGCCCGCTCGACGCGACGGCGTGGACGCTCGCGACGCTCGCGCTCGCCGTGGCGGGACTGCTGGCGGCGGCGCTCCCCGCATGGCGGGCGGCGCGCGCCGACCCGCTGGTGGCGATGCGGGTGGAGTGAGGGCGGGCGCAGCCGGCGCCGGTGTACGGCGACGTACGCTTCCGGCCGCTCGAGGGGGCGGCAACGTCACCCGCGGCACGTCCGCCGGCGGCGAGTCGTACTGCCGGGGCAGCGGGCACTTCGGCGCGCTCGGCAGCGGGCTGCCGGGACGGGACGCGATCGGCGCGGTGCCGGTGCGCATGGTCGCACCGCGGCGCGTCGTACGCGCGCACCCTCACGCACGCGCTCGTCAGTCCGACGAGCCCGGCGCGCGCGATGCCGTGCGCGCCCGGCCGGTTGACACGCTGCCGTGGGGCGCTACACTTGCAAGAGGTAGTCGAAGAACTACTACAGCCGAACGCACGGCACCGTGCCGTGCGACGGGGGACCCAAGCGCAGTTCGGGGTGCATCCGGCGTCGCCGGAGGGAGACTTCCCGCTCCCAACCCGTCAGCTAACCCCGCAGGCATCGCACGGAAGGGTGGTAGGATGGTGAGCACGCACTCCTGCCGAGCCGGCGCCGCGAGGCGCCCCGCTCGGTGTTCGCACACTCCACACCGCAGCGGCCGTCAGGCGCGAGGCGCGTCCGTCGGAGTGGCTGCGACGCCGCCGCGCAGTGGAGCGCGCGGCCGGCAACTCCGCTCACTCGGCTGCCGCCCCTCCGTGACCGGCCGATCGTGCACGCGCCGCGCAGCGTCGCGGCCGCACGTCGGCACTCGCCGGGCGGCGCGCTCATCGATGGTGATGGGCGGTGCCGCGTGTCCGGCGCCCGGGCTCCGCCGGCGCGGCAGGGACCACCTGCCGGACGTGCGGGGCGCGAGCGCCGGGGTCACCATCATCGTGTCACGGAGGATCGCATGGACCACGCGACGACGCACGCCGCACGGCCGGCCAACGACGCGCCCGTCTGGAGCGAGTGGTATGGCGAGAACACGAAGCAGGTGATCGCCTTCTTCGGGCAGCTCAAGCGCATACCGATCGCGACCTGGAACCGGTGCGCGCAGGCGGACCCGCACGTCGGCGCGCGCGAGCGGGACGGCGCGCCCCCCGACGCCGTGCTGACGCTCCTCGACGAGCAGGCCGATCAGGAGGCGCGTGCGCGGCTGCGCGACGCGATGGAGGCGATGCCCGGCGTCGTGCGCCGCATCCGCCGGCGCATCGACCAGGAGATGACGATCCTCGACGGGATCGCGCCGACGGAGACGGTCACGCGCATGCGGCGCGTCGCGCGGCTGGCGGCGTGCGCGATCGCCGCGCGGCCGCTGCTGCCGCCCGAGGACTTCGCGCGACTCTTCCGCCCGTTCGTCGAGCTGATCCCGCTGGACAGGCTGCAGCCCCGGTGACGGAGCTCCTGCTCGTCGTCTCGAACCGCCTCCCGGTGACGGTGAAGGCGACCGGCGACTCGGTGGACGTCAGGCCGAGCGTCGGCGGGCTGGCGACGGGGCTGCGCGGGCTGCACGAGCGGCGGGAGAGCCTCTGGATCGGCTGGAGCGGCACGGAGGGCCCGCTGTCGGAGCCGGCCGAGCGGGAGCTCCAGGAGCGGCTCGCGGCGCAGCGGCTCGTCGCGGTGCCGATGTCGGCCGAGGAGGTCGGCGTGTTCTACGGCCGCGTGTCGAACGGCGTGCTCTGGCCGATGTTCCACGACCAGCTCGAGCAGCTGCCGTACGTGGTGGACGGGTGGGACACGTACGAGGCGATGAACGAGCGGTTCGCCGACGCGGTGGCGGCGTGCTACCGGCCGGGGGACATGATCTGGGTGCACGACTACCAGCTCCTCCGCCTCCCGGCGCTGCTGCGCCGCCGGCTGCCCGAGGCGCGCATCGGGTTCTTCCTCCACATCCCGTTCCCGAACCCGGAGATCTTCTTCGCGCTGCCGCGCCGGCGGTGGCTGGTGGAGGGGATGCTCGGCGCCGACGTGATCGGGTTCCACACGCGCCGCTACCGCGGGCACTTCACGGCGGTGCTCCGCCGCCTCTTCGGCATCGAGGCGGTGGACGAGGCGGTGCAGTACGAGGGGCGGCGCGTCAAGCTCGGCGTGTTCCCGATGGGGATCGACCCGGCGCCGTTCGTGGAGCGCGCCGACGACCCGGAGGTGGCGGAGGAGACGGCGCGGCTGCGCGCCGACGACGACGTGCGGCTCCTCGTCGGCATCGACCGCCTGGACTACAGCAAGGGGATCCCGCGCCGGCTGCTCGCCGTCGAGCGGCTGCTCATGCGCTACCCGGAGTGGCACGAGCGCGTGCGGCTGGTGCAGATCGCCGTGCCGTCGCGCGAGAAGGTGGCCGCGTACCAGCGCATCCGCCGCAAGGTGGAGGAGCTGGTGGGCGGGATCAACGGCCGCTTCGGCACCCACCGCTGGGCGCCCATCCGCTACGTGTACAGCAGCGTGTCGGACACGGTGCTGTCGGCGCTCTACCGCGCGGCCGACGTGTTCCTGGTCACGCCGCTGCGCGACGGCATGAACCTGGTGGCGAAGGAGTTCGTCGCGTCGCGCACGGACGACGACGGCGTGCTCGTGCTGAGCGAGTTCGCGGGGGCGGCGGACGAGCTGACGAGCGCCCTCGTCGTCAACCCGTACGACGTGGACGCGATGGCGGACGCGATCCACGCGGCGCTGACGATGTCGCGCGACGAGCGGCGGGCGCGCATGCGGGCGCTCCGGCAGCGGGTGACGACGCACGACGCCGCCGCGTGGGCGGAGCGGTTCATGGCGGAGCTGCGCGCCGCGCCGGGCGGCGTGGCGGCGCCGGCCGTCGCGCTCGGCGCGCCGGTGGGCGCGGCGGAGCGCGGCGCGCGCTGAGCGAGGGCGCCGCACGGGGCGCGCCGGGCGACCGCGCGCCGGGACACCACACCAGGAGACACGGCACGATGCACGGCTCGCGCTACGACCGCATGCCCTACCGGAGGTGCGGCCGCAGCGGCCTCACGCTCCCCGCCATCTCGCTCGGGCTCTGGCACAACGCGGGGAGCGTGGACCCGTTCGAGGAGGCGCGGGCGATGGTGCGCCGCGCCTTCGACCTCGGCGTCACGCACTTCGACCTCGCCAACAACTACGGCCCCGCGCCCGGCTCGGCGGAGGAGACGTTCGGCCGCATCCTGCGCCACGACCTGGCGGGGCACCGCGACGAGCTGATCGTCTCGACGAAGGCGGGCTACCGGATGTGGGCCGGGCCGTACGGCGACGGCGGGTCGCGCAAGTACCTGCTCGCGAGCCTCGACCAGAGCCTCGCGCGCATGAGGCTCGAGTACGTGGACATCTTCTACCACCACCGCCCGGACCCGGAGACGCCGCTCGAGGAGAGCATGCTGGCGCTCGACCAGGCGGTGCGGCAGGGGAAGGCGCTCTACGTGGGCGTGTCGTCGTACACGCCGGAGCAGACGCGCGCGGCGGCGGCGGTGCTGCGCGAGCTGCGCACGCCGTTCGTGATCCACCAGCCGCGGTACAGCATGTTCGACCGCGAGGTGGAGCGCGGGCTGCTCGACGTGCTGCGGGAGGAAGGGCTCGGCTGCATCGTCTTCTCCCCGCTCGAGCAGGGGCTGCTCACCAACAAGTACCTGCGCGACATCCCGCCCGACTCGCGGGCGGCCAAGCCGCACGGCTTCCTCAAGGCGGAGTCGATCACCGACGCGCGGCGCGCGCAGGTGCGGCGGCTGAACGAGATCGCCCAGTGGCGCGGGCAGAGCCTCGCGCAGCTCGCGCTCGCGTGGGTGCTGCGGCACCCGTCGGTCACCTCGGCGCTCGTGGGCGCGAGCCGCGTGGCGCAGGTGGAGGACAACATCGCGACGCTCGACCGGCTGGCGCTGGCCGACGACGAGCTGCGGGCGATCGACGAGGTGCTGGCGGACTCGGAGGGCTGACGGCCGCCGGTCAGCCGCGCCGGGCGCCCGCGTCGTCCGCGTCGTCCGCGTCCGGCGCGCGCCCGGGCGCGGGCTCGTGGTGGTCCACGCTGAACACCGGGAGCTGGAGCTGCCACCAGATGGCCGCGAGCCGGACGGCGGCGACGACCGCCGTGCCGCCCACCGTCGCCGTGGAGCGCGCGACGCCGGCCGCCTCGAGCAGGAAGTAGACGGAGATGCCGGCCATCGCCGCGCTCGCGTACAGGTCGCCGCGGCGCAGGACGAGCGGCACCTCGGCGCTCAGCACGTCGCGCAGGGCGCCGCCGGCCGCGCCGGTGATGGTGCCGAGCACCACGCCGGCGGCCGGCGGGAGGCCGGCGCGCTCGGCGATCTGCGCGCCGGAGACGCTGAACAGCGCGAGGCCGAGCGCGTCGGCCACGAGGAGCGCCACCACCGGCGGCGGGCGCCAGCGGACGTAGGCGACGGTGAGGAGCGAGGCGGTGACGATCGTGACGACGTAGGCGGGGTCGGCGAGCCAGAAGATCGGGTGCCGGTCGAGGAGCAGGTCGCGGATCGTGCCGCCGCCGATCGCCGTGACGAGGCCGAGGACGACGACGCCGAGCAGGTCCAGGCGCTTGCGGCCGGCGGCGAGGGCGCCGCTGATGGCGAAGACGGCGACGCCGACGAGGTCCAGCGTGTAGAGGAGCACCGGGAAACGCTGGCGCCGAGGCGGGCTACTCCGCCGGCCGAACGGCGGGCGGATTCGCCCACGGTGCCGCGCGCGGCTCGGCGCGTGGCTCGGCGCGTGGCTCGGCGCGCTCGGCCACCGCCCGCTCCGCGACCTGCCGGTCGGTCGCCAGCTCGAGCGTGAACGTCGCGCCGCCGCCGGGCGTGTCGTCGTAGCGGACGTCGCCGCCCATGGCGCGCGCGAGCCGGCGGCTGATGGAGAGCCCGAGGCCGGTGCCCCCCTGCGCGCTGGTGTGCGACCGGCCGAGCTGCACGAAGGGCTCGAACATCGCCTCGCGCTGCTCCGCCGGCACGCCGGGGCCGGTGTCGGCCACGGTGAGCACCGCGCGCGCACCGCGCGCCGCGCAGGCGACGGTGATGCGCCCGCCCGCGGGGGTGAACTTCACCGCGTTGGAGAGGAGGTTGAGGACGATCTGCTCGACTTTCGTGCGGTCGGCGCAGGCGACGGCGGCGGGGTCGCACGCGCCCCGGACGACGGCGACCCCCTTCTGCGCGGCCTGCGGCTCGAGCACCGGCGTCATCTCGTCGACGACGGCGGCGAGCTGGACGTCCTCGAGATCGTAGGTGAGATGTCCGCCCTCGATGCGGCTGAAGTTCAGGATGTCGTTGATGATGCCGAGCAGGAGCTGCTGGCTCTGGCGGATGCGCGCCAGGTCCCGGTGCTGCGCCTCGGTGACCGGCCCGCGCAGGCCGAGATCGATCAGCTCGGCGTAGCCGCCGATGGCGTTGAGCGGGGTGCGCAGCTCGTGGCTCATCGTCGCCAGGAACTGCGTCTTCGCCAGGTTCGCCGCCTCGGCGGCGGCCACCCGCCGGGCGTCGGCGATGGCGCGCTGCTCGGAGCGCCGCCGCTCGGTGAGGTCGCGCGTCACCTTGGCGAAGCCCACGAGGCGGCCGTCGGCGTCGCGGAGGGCGGTGATCACGACGTTCGCCCAGAACAGGGTGCCGTCCTTGCGCACGCGCCATCCCTCGTCCTCGAAGCGGCCGTCCGAGGCGGCCACCTGGAGCTCCCAGGGCGGCTTGCCACTGGCCACCTCCTCCGGCTGGTAGAAGGTGGAGAAGTGGCGGCCGATGATCTCCTCGGGCGCGTAGCCCTTGAGGCGGCGCGCGCCCGCGTTCCAGGTGGCGACGTACCCGCCCGGATCGAGCATGAAGATGGCGTAGTCCTGCACGCTCTCCACCAGCAGCTGGTAGAGCCCGTGCGTCTCCTGCGATTCCACGGCCGCCCCTCCTCGTCGCCGTTGCTCCGGCATCCCGGTCACCTCCCGTCCGGCAGCTCGCGCAGGCGCGCCGCCGCCGTCTCGGGCGTCAGGTCGCGCTGTGGCTCGCCGAGCATCTCGTACCCTACGAGGAATTTGCGTACCGTCGCGGAGCGGAGAAGGGGGGGGTAGAAGTGCAGGTGGAGGTGCCACTCCGGGTGCGGCCGGCCGTCGGTGGGCGCCTGGTGGATGCCGGCCGAGTAGGGGAAGGAGACGTCGAACAGCGCGTCGTAGCGACGGGTGAGGCGCCGGACGATCTCGGCGAGCTGGTCGCGCTCGGCGTCGGCGAGCTCGCCGAGGTGCGCGACGGGGCGGCGGCTGACGACGAGCGTCTCGAACGGCCAGACCGCCCAGAAGGGGACGAGGGCGACGAAACCGTCGTTGGCGCAGACGACGCGCTCCTCGCGGGAGAGCTCGAGGGCCAGGTAGTCCGCGAGCAGCGTGCGGCCGTGGCGCGCGTGGTGCTCCCGCTGCCGCTCGCCCTCGCGCGCCACGTGCAGCGGCACCGAGCGCTGCGCCCAGATCTGGCCGTGCGGGTGCGGGTTGCTGCACCCCATCATCTCGCCCTTGTTCTCGAAGATCTGCACGTGGCCGATCTCGGGGCGCGCGCCGAGCGACCGGTACTCCTCCGTCCACAGGTCCACCAC
>Ga0307406_10001599_pt1 | contig 12454 bp, 11 predicted proteins | sample 322Cmetagenome_3_FD_203706 | JGI IMG/M metagenome (GOLD analysis project Ga0307406, IMG submission 203706) | Maize rhizosphere microbial communities from greenhouse at UC Davis, California, United States - 322HYB-C-2 | ecosystem: Host-associated > Plants > Roots > Rhizosphere > Soil | place... | reverse complement strand
GCCCGCCGCCCGACCCCGGGCCGGCGGCCCCGGCCCGGCCGGAACCCGCCGCCCGGTCCGGGCCTCGGCGCAAGCCGCCCGCGGGCCGGGAGGGGCGGCGGCACGCCCGGTTCGGGGACCCGTTGCTGGAGGCGATGACCAGGGCCCTGGTCGGCCGCGGCCACGACGAGGCGGCGGTCCGGTCGGCGATCCGCTCGTTCCCGGCCGGCGGCGGCGACCCGGCCGGGGAGGCCGGGGTCCGGGCGGCCTTCGTCGAGCCGATGCTCCAGGCCGTGACCGACCAGCTGCTCGACCCCCGGGGCCCCCGCCGCTCCCAGCCCGCCCCTGCCCGCTCCACCCCGCCACCCGCCCCCGCCGCCGAACCGCCACCCGCTCCCCCGCCGGACGACCCGCCCCGGGAGGAGGCGGCCCGGCCCGAGGCGGCCTGGGCGGTGTTCTGGTCCGACCTGGCCGACAGCGGACGGGGGGGCCGCGACCGCGGCGAGCCGGGCACCGACGACGGCGACGACCTCATGGCCGTGGCCAACGCCGTCCAGGCCCGCCGCCGGGTCAGGCTCCTGCGCCGCTGAGCCGGCCCGGCCGGCGCACGTCGCGGCGCGCCCGGCCGCCCTGGTCAACCCCTGTCCCACGCCCCGCCGATCCCATGAGCGACTCGTTGGCGCGGGCGGCCACGCTGACCCCGTCCAGAGCAGCAGAACGGGAAGGAGGTGCCATGTCCCCGGGACCCCAGGCCGGTGGTGCGCGGTACCTGGCCGCTCTGGACTACGCGCGCCGCGGGCTGCCGGTCGTCCCCCTCCACTACATGGTCCGCAGCCGGCGGACCACGGTGGCCGGCTGCTCCTGCGGGGAACCGGGCTGCGCCCGGGTCGGCGCCCACCCGCTGCCCGCCCACGGCGCCGCGGACGCCACCACCGACCCGATCCGGCTCACCTGGTGGTGGCGGCGCTTCCCCGAGGCCAACGTCGGCCTCGCCACCGGGACCAGCTTCGACGCCCTGATCGTGCATGGCTCGGTCGGTGACGCCGCCCGCTGGGCGGTGATCGCCGGGTCGCTCCGGGCCGGCGGGCCGCTGGTGCGGACCGGCGGCGACTCCTGGCACTTCCTCTTCGCCCCCGCGGGACTGGCCAGCCAGCGCCCGTGGGGGCTGGCCAGGGTCGAGTGGCGGGGCTGGGGTGGCTGGGTGGTGGCTCCGCCCAGCCACCACCCGGGCGGGGCCGTGGCCGCCTGGGTGCGGGGGCTCGACGCCCCCCTCCCCCGGCTGCCGGCGGCCTTGTCCGAGCGGCTGGAGCAGGTCGGCCCAGCCGAGCCCCTCACCCGGCTCATCTACGCCCAAGCACGCGACTAGGTATTTCGACGCATGCCGTATAGACTCCCGCCACAGGCAAACGATCCCAGGTCGGCGTGGTGGTAGGCACGATCGACTTCTTTCTCCTTGGCCCGCTGGAAGCCCGCCAGCGTGAGCGGCCCCTGCGCCTTGGCAGCATCAAGCACCGCATGCTCCTGGCCAAGCTGCTCCTCCACCCCAACCAGGTGGTGTCGACCGAGGACCTGATCGAGGCCGTGTGGGGCGAGGAGCCCCCGCCCACGGTCAAGCAGTCCCTCCAGAACCACGTGGCCGCCCTCCGCAAGGCGATCGAGGCTGGCAACGGCGCCGGCCCGCCCCGCACCCTGGTCACCCGCGACCCCGGCTACCTGCTCCGGGTCGACCCCGAGCGGCTGGACCTGCACCGGTTCCAGCGCCTGGACCGGGAGGGCCGCCACGCCCTGGCCGCCGGCGACCCGGCCCGGGCCGCCGATCTGCTGCGCCAGGCCCTGGACCTGTGGCGGGGACCGGCCCTGGCCGACGTGGCCGCCTCGGCCGACATCTCCTGGCCCGAGCTGGTCGGGGTCGAGGAGCTCCAGGTGGCGTCCACCGAAGCCCGGATCGAGGCCGAGCTGGCCCTGGGCCGCCACCACGAGCTCGTGGCCGAGCTGGAGGCGCTGGTCCGGGTGTACCCGCTGCGCGAGCACCTCCACGGCCAGCTCATGCTGGCCCTGTACCGCTCGGGCCGCCAGGCCGACGCCCTGGCCGCCTACCGGGCGGCCCGCAAGGTCCTGGTCGACGAGCTCGGCATCGAGCCCAGTGTCGGCCTGCAGCGCCTGGAGCAGGCCATCCTGGCCCAGGACCCCGCCCTCGAGCTGCTCGTCCCGGCCCGCGCGGCCGACCCCGACCCCGACGAGGGCCAGCCTCCGGCCGAGCACGGCGGCGGCGGCGCCGACGGCGGCGGCAGCGTCGAGCGCAAGCTGGTGTCGGTGCTGTTCGCCGAGATCGACGAGCCGCTCGGCGAGGCCGGGGAGCGCGACCCCGAGGACGTCTCCAGCATGCTCGACCGCCACCTGGACCGGGTCCGGGCCGAGGTCGAGAGCTTCGGCGGCACGGTCGAGCACGCCATCGGCGGCATCACCATGGCCACCTTCGGCGTTCCCCAGACCCGCGAGGACGACCCCGAGCGGGCCGTGCGGGCCGCCCTGGCCATCCGCGACTCCCTCGCCGGCGGGGGGTCCGGGGGCCTCAAGGGTGGGCCCCCGGAGGATCGGGACGGGGTCGAGCTGCGGGTGGCCGTGACCCCCGGCGTGGCCCTGGTCACCGACGGGACCCGGGTCGCCGGCGACCCGGTGGCCACCTGCGCCCGGCTGCAGCAGGCCGCCCCCAGCGGGACCGTGCTGGTGTCGGAGGCGACCGGCCGGGCCACCGAGCGGTCCATCTCCTACGGCCCGGCCAGCCTGCTCGCCCTGGCCGGGCGGGCCAAGCCGATGAGCGTGTGGAGCGCCCTCGAGCCCCGCAACCGCACCGGCATGGACGCCCTGGCCGCCGGGCCGGTGCCCCTGGTCGGGCGCGACCGCGAGCTGGGGCAGCTGCTGGAGGCGGCCCGGCGGGCCAGGGCCGAGCGGCGCCCGCGGCTGGTCACCCTGCTCGGCGCGCCCGGCATCGGCAAGTCCCGGCTGGTGGCCGAGCTCGGCCGGGCCCTCGACGCCGACAGCGATCTCGTGACCTGGCGCCAGGGCCGCTCCTCGCCCTGGGACGAGGGCCGCTCGGAGGCCGGCGGCGGGGTCACCTACTGGGCCCTGGCCGAGATCGTCAAGGCCGAGGCCGGCATCCTGGAGACCGACACCGCCGACCGGGTCGGCCGCCGCCTGGCCCGGGTGGTGGCCCACGCCATGGCCGACGACCCCGGCGCGATCGACTGGGTCACCGCCCATCTGCGCGGGCTGGTCGGCCAGGACGACGCCGCCCCGGTCCAGCCCGGCCGCCGCGACGAGGCGTTCACCGCCTGGCGCCGGTTCCTGTACGGGCTGTCGGCCCGCCGGCCCCTGGTCCTGGTGCTGGAGGACCTGCACTGGGCCGACGACGCCCTGCTCGACTTCGTCGGCGAGCTGCTGGAGCCGACCGGCCAGGCCACCCTCGACCGCCACGGCCAGCCCCTGCGCCCCCGGACCCCGCCGGCGGCCCCGCTGCTGGTGGTGGCCACCGCCCGCCGCGAGCTGCTGACCCGCCGGCCCGACTGGGGCGGGAGCCGCGACTCGGCCGTGGCCATCGAGCTGGACCCGCTGTCCGAGGCCGACACCGGCCACCTGCTCGAGATCCTGCTCTCGGCCAACCGCCTCCCCACCGGGGTCGGCCCGGCCCTGCTGGCCGCGGCCGGCGGCAACCCCCTGTTCGCCGAGGAGTACGTGCGCATGGTGCGCGACCGCCACCCCCTGCCGGCCGGCCAGCCCGTCGACCCGGCCGGCCTCCCCCTGCCCGAGACCGTCCACACCATCATCGCCGCCCGCCTCGACGCCCTCCCCGCCGAGGAGAAGGCCGCGTTGCAGGACCTGTCGGTGCTGGGCCGGGTCGGCTGGGCCGGCGCCCTGGCCGCGGTCAGCGCGCAGGGACGGGCCGAGGCCGAGGCCTGCCTGGAGCGGCTGGCCGCCCGCGAGTTCCTGTACCGGGCGGGGCGCTCCTCGATGGCCGGCGAGCGCGAGTACGGCTTCCGCCACGTGCTCGTCTGCGAGGTCGCCTACGGCCAGATCCCGCGGCTGGAGCGGGCCGGCAAGCACCGGCGGGCCGCGGCCTGGCTGGAGTCGCTCGGCACCGAGCGCTCGGAGCTGCTGGCCCACCACTACGGGCGGGCCCTGGAGCTGGCCCGGGCGGCCGGCCAGCCCACCGACGACCTGGTCGACCGGGCCCGCCTGGCCCTGCGCCGGGCCGGCGACCGGGTGACCAGCCTGGGTGCGCACGTGACCGCGGCCCGCTACTACACCGAGGCCCTGGCCATCTGGCCGCCCGACGACCCCGAGCGGCCCGACCTCGAGCTGCGGGCCGGCGAGGCCCGCTGCCTGGGCGACGGCACCGGCGAGGAGCTTCTCATCAGCGCCCGGGACGGGCTGCTGGCCCGGGGCGAGCGCGAGCGGGCGGCCGAGGCCGAGGCCCGCCTGGGCCAGCTCGCCTACGCCAAGGGCCAGGAGCGGTCCTCGCACCTGGACCGGGCCCTGGCCCTGGTCGCTGACGCCCCCGCCTCCCACAGCAAGGCTGTGGTGCTCGGCCACGGCATGATGCACCTGCTGGTCGCCGACCGGAACGCCGACGCCCTCCAGGTCGCCCGGGAGGTCCTGGCCATGGCCAGGAGCCTGGGCGACCGCGACGGCGAGGTCGCCGCCCTCGGCACAATCGGGGCCGCCCGGGTCAGCCTCGGCGACCCCGGCGGCATCGCCGACCTGGAGCGCTGCATCGCCCTGTCAGAGGCCGACGGGTCCTCCAGCGTCATCCCCTGGCAGGGCAACCTCGCCTTCGGCTACGCCCTCCTCGGCGACCTGCGGCGCTGCTTCGCGGCCCGGGAGGCCGCCTGGGAGCTGGCCGAGCAGTTCGGGTCGGCCCTGCGGCTGCGCTGGCTGGAGATCGAGCGGGCCGGCGAATGCTACTGGACCGGCCGCTGGGACCAGGTGGTGGGGATCGCCGACGCCATCGCCCCGGCCGGCGACGATAGCGCCCCCCACTACCTGAAGGCCATCTGCCACCTCTGGCGCGGCCGCATCGAGCTGGCCAGGGGCCGGCTCGGCAAGGCCCTGGACGACGCCGGCCGGGCGGTCGCCCTGGCCCGCGAGACCGGCGACCACGTCAACCTGGACCCGGCCCTGGCCTTCGGGGCCAGGGTGCTGGTGGCCGCTGACCAGACGGCCGACGCCGGCAAGCTGCTCGACGAGCTGCTGGCCACCCTGGGCGGGCGGCTGCTCAACCCCGAGCTGGGCGTGGACCTGGCCGTGGCCCTGGTCGAGCTGGGCCGGCCGGTCGAGGCCCTTGACGAGGTCCTGCCGTCGCGCTGGCTGTACGCGGCCCGCGCCTACGCCGGCGGCGACCCGGGCCGGGCGGCCAGGATCTACGCCGACATCGGCAGCCGCCCCGACGAGGCCGCGGCCCGCCTGGCCGCCGCCCGCCGGCTGCTCCCGTCACGTCCGGCCGAGGGCCGCACCGAGCTGGAGCGGGCGATCGCCTTCTTCCGCGAGGCCGGCGCCAGCGCCTCCCTCGAGCAGGCCAAGGACCTGCTCTTCGCCCTCACCTGACCGCTTCGCCCCGACCTGCGCCTTTCGCCCCGCACCTGGCCCCTTGGGAGAGAGAACTTGCTCTCGCCCCCCGACTCGCCAAGGAGTAGCCTAGCCGCCATGGTGTCAGCCCGACCCCGCGAACGGATCCTGGCCACGGCCACCGCCCTGTTCCAAGCCGAGGGCATCGGCGCGGTCGGGGTCAACCGCATAATCGGCCAGGCCGACGTCGCCCCGATGACCCTCTACCGGCAGTTCGGCGGCAAGGACGCGCTGGTCGCGGCCACCATCGAGCAGTGGAGCGTGGCCTTCCTGCACCGGCTGGTCGACGCCATGGACCGCCGCGGCGACGACCCCGGCGACCGTTTCGACGGCCTCTGGGACGAGCTCGAGGCCTGGTTCGCCGAGGACGGCTTCCGGGGCTCGTTCGTGGCCAACGCCGCCACCGAGCTTCGCAGCGAGCCCGACCACCCGGCCCAGTCGCGGATCGCCCAGCACCGCCAGGCCCTGCGCCAGCTCCTCGAGGACCTGGCCAAGGTCGCCGGCGCCTACGACCCGGCCGTGCTCGCCGCCCAGCTCCAGGTCCTGATCGACGGGGCCGTCTCGGCCGCCGCCGTCGACCGCGACCCCACCGCCGCCCGCGGCGCCCGCGGCCTGGCCAGGGCCGCCATCGCCGCCGCCTCGGCCGGAGACTAGCCGACGAGCGTCCGCTTGGGACGCACCACGCAGAACTCGTTGCCCTCGGGGTCGGCGAGCACGGTCCAGGACTCGGCGCCGGTCTGCCCGATGTCCACCCGCCGGGCACCAAGGGCGAGGATGCGCTCGATCTCGGCCTCCTGCTCGCCTGGATCGGGGCTCAGGTCGAGGTGGAGGCGGTTCTTGGTCGTCTTGACGTCGCGCACGGGCATGAAGCAGATGCCCACCGGCGCGGTCGGGCCGGCGCCGATGACGATCTCCCGCTCGCGCTCGGAGAGGATCCGCCAGCCCAGCACCTGCGCCCAGAACCGGGCCAGGGCCGGGAGGTCATGGGCGTCGATGACGACGTGATGCAACGAGACCGCCATACCCGCCAGTGTGCCTGGCCAGCCGTCTGGCCACCACCAGCGTCGACCGCGGCCTCCCTGGTCGGGAGCACGCCACGGCGACGCCGTCCCTGACCGGCACGTTCGGGGGCACCAGCTGAGAGCCGATGGAGGTAGGGTCGTCATCGTGAGACGACCCGATTCCGCTACCCGGCCTCTGTCGGCGAGGCTGCAGGTTCAAATCACCGGTCCTGGTAGCCTACCCATTCCCGAGCCACAGGAGGGTCTGATGGCCGAGGAGCCCACCGCCCCGACCCCGCTCGACGCGATCGACGTGCAGTCGCTCAGCGACGAGGACCTGCAGCGTCTGATCCAGCTCCTCATGCGCGAGAGGGAACGACGCATGGGATTGGAGCCTGGCCCCGAAGACCCTGAGTAGCCGTCATCGGCCGGCCGGTCAGATCGAACCGCCGGGTGCCCGGCTCACCGGGTGCCGCACCGGCCTCCCAGGCTACATGTACGATCCGGGCGACGGGAGGAGGAACGAGATCGTGGAGCTGGCCGAGGCGCGTGCCCTGGTGCAGGCCAAGACCGACAAGGAGATCACCGTCCGCCACCTGATCTCGGTGGAAGGGGTGATGCGGGCCCTGGCCCAACGGTTCGGTGAGGACCAGGACCGCTGGGCGCTGGCCGGGCTGTTCCACGACCTCGACCAGGACCAGACCGGCGAGGACCTGTCGCGGCACGCCTACCTGGCCGCCGAATGGCTGCGGGAAGCCGGGGTGGAGGAGCCGGTGGTCAACGCCGTCCTGGCCCACGCCCACGAGCAGTACCGCACCGACCTGATGTCCAAGGCCGTGGTCCACGCCGACGCCATCGCGGGGCTGCTGGTGGCGGCGGCACTGGTCCGGCCCGAGCGGTCGGCGGGCATGAAGGTGTCCTCGGTGAAGAAGAAGCTGAAGGAGAAGGCGTTCGCCCCCGGCGTGAACCGCGAGGAGGTGTACAGCGCCGAGGCCACCCTGGGCCTGCCCCTGGAGAAGTTCATCGCCGTCTCGATCGCCGGTCTCCAGCAGGTCGCGCCGGAGATCGGCTTGTAGAGTGGCGAAGGAGTCCGCACCGCCAGCGAACTGCGGCTCTCAGGCAGATTCGTGGTGTGACGGAGGGCCTCGGATTGCCCACAGCTGGTAGCCCCGCCGCTGTGGATAGTGGGTAGACGACGTCGACCAGCGCGTCCCGTGGCTGCTGATCCCGCACCTTGGCGATCGCATGCTCGCCTGTCGTCCTGGGTGCCGCCTTGATGAGCGGTTACCCCACGGAGGGGTCGACCGACATCTGGCGGAGGTAGGTGACGAACCAGGCGGCGGCCTGGCGGGCGACCTCCTCGAGCGCGCCGCGCTCCTCGAACAGGTGGCCGGCTCCCGGCACGACCTCGAGGCGGTGCGGGGCGGTCAGCCGTCCGGCGGCCTGGCGGTTGAGCGCCAGGACCCGGATGTCGGCGCCGCCCACGATCAGCAGGGTCGGTGCCATCACACGCTCCAGCGCCGGGCCGGTCAGGTCCGGCCGGCCGCCGCGGGAGACCACCGCCGCCACCCGGTCCGGCCGGTCGGCCGCGGCCACCAGGGCGGCGGCCGCGCCGGTGCTGGCCCCGAACAGCCCGACCCGCAGCTGCCCACCGCCGAAGTGGGCGGCCAGCCAGTCAATGGCGCTCACCAGGCGCCGGGCGAGCAGCCCGATGTCGAAGCGGAGCTCGTGGCTGCGCAGGTCGAGCTGCTCCTCGTCTTCGGTGAGCAGGTCCAGCAGCAGGGTGCCGAACCCGGCCCGCTGCAGGCGTTCGGCGACACGTCGGTTGCGTGGGCTGTGGCGGCTGCTGCCGCTGCCGTGCGCGAACAGCACGACCCCGCCGCCGCCCGGCGGTCGCGCCAGGTCGCCGTCGAGCGCCACCCCGTCGACGGTGATCCGCACGGCCTCCTGTGCCCCGGGATGCAGCCGATCCTCGGACCGCCCCTCGCGGCCACCCCGATCGTCGTGTGCCACCGGCGTCCTCCTTGCTCTTTCCAAGAACCAGCCACCTATCGCCTGGGCCGGGAGCCCCACCAGCGGTCTCTTATCCCCTCCGACCCTCGCCGGCCTCGGCCTCCGCGGCGACCTCCTCGACGGTCCGACCCGAGACCACCGACTCCGGTTGGCTCTTGACCGGCTTGCGCCTGTCGTCGGCCTCCTCGTCGGCCATCTTGACCAGCAGCCAGCGCTCGCGCTTGCCCTTCCCGATCCGTGTGAGGGCATAGCCGCCGGTGAGCTTGCGCCCCTCCAGCCACACCGCCACGTGCCCGTCCTGGACCGCCCGCTCGACCGGGACCGGCTTGCCGTCCTCCTCGGTGAGGCTACGGTAGGTGCCGGCGTCCCACACGATCACCGGCCCCGCCCCGTACTGTCCCTTGGGGATCAGCCCCTCGAAGTCAACGTAGTCCAGCGGGTGGTCCTCGGTCGGCATGGCCAGGCGCTTGTCCCTGGGATTGGTGGAGGGTCCCTTTGGCACCGCCCACGACTTGAGCACGCCCGCCGCCTCCAGGCGGAAGTCGTAGTGGAGGGTCGTGGCGTCGTGCTGGTGGACCACGAACCGCGGCCGCCCCCTGCCCCGCCGCTTGCGGCCGGCGGACGGCTCCGGCGTGCGCGTGAGGTCCCGCTTGCCCCGGTAGGCCCCCAGCGGGTCTTGCTTGTTCGCCATACCGTGCTCTCTTCCCCGGCGACGCGGTCGGCTATCTCCGGCTCGTGACCCGGAACACCTGGCCGTCCCGGGCGAACTCCCCGAAGGCGGGCCGCTCCCCCCGGTCGATCGCCCGGATGGTGGGCCGGCCGATGTGGGCGAACACCAGCCGGCCGACCCGGTGGCGGCGGGCGCCTCGGCCACCGCCGGCACGTGCAGGTGGCCACCGATCCCGCCGGCGAACCGGATCGGCCGCTCCCAGCCAGCGGCCTCGGCGAACAACAGCCCGGTCCCATCTGCCCAGTGGGGGAACTCGAAGAACTCCGGCGCCCACACGACCGTCCCTTCGGGCGCCTGGATCTGGTAGCCGAAGGTCGAATGGCTGGTGTGGACCACCGGGTGGACGTCGATCCGCAGCTCACCCCGCAGGAAGCTCCCGGCGTGCGGGCGCAGGCCCCGCTGGGCGGCCAGCCGGCGCAGCTGCGAGCTCAGCTCGGCCCGCTCGTCGGTGACCAGCCAGGCATCCAGCCGCCCGGCGGGCTCGGCGCCGGGACCGCCGTCCAGCATCACCCGCACCCCGCGGCGGGCCACCAGCAGCCCGGCAGGGGCGTAGCGGGGCGAGGCCGCCGCCCCGACCCCGACGGTTACCAACCGCATCCAGGCAGCCTATCGCCACTCCTGCGGCTCGTTGGTACGTGGCATGTCGCTCATCGGCTAACTTAGGTCCGCGTCCAGCTGTTTGGTATTGACCTGCTGGAAGGCCGGCCACCACCTGCCTACCGGCCCCAGGAACCGGGTTGGAGGACAGCGTCGCGTCCACCCTGGGATGGACCTGCTCACCGCCGACGAGGAGGACGACCGGCGCACCCGCAAGCTCCGCGTCGACATCGGGCTGCTCCCGGCGCCTGCTCGGCGCCGTCGATTGCCCGGCCGCCTCCTCGGGAGCGGTGAGTTACGGGTCAGGCTGTTCGGGCCGACAGTCCTGCTGGGCTCATTCGACCCAAGATCTACCAAGAGCTGTTGAACGGCGCTCGGGCGGCAGCCGAGTAGGCGACACCAAGGTCAAGCCCATGAGCTGGGCGCGTTTGCGCGACGAGACCCGCCGCTGGGAAGGGCGGTCAGGACGGGTAGGTCCAGTCTGGTTGCTTGCCTGCATACTCCAGGTCATAGGCGAACCGTCCTGCCGCGGCATCCCAGTCGACGAGCTTGTGGGAGGGAAGCTCGTGGGGCAGGGGACACGACCTCCCGACATGGCTGCCGAACTCAGCTGGAACCCATGGACCAGGCTCTGCATCCGCAAGCTCTCCCCGTGTCGGCAGGGCGCACTTCTGCCCGCCGGTGGACCTCCCTGCCAGACCAGGCTGAGCTCCAGGTCCCGGTCGGATCCGGCGCCAGCCTCGAGCAGGGCCGAGATGCGTTCGCGGACCGCCTGCTTGGCCCGGACCGCCTCCTCCAGGCCAGAAGCTGACACTCCAGTCGTCACTGCTCCTCCCCCGCGCAAGTCCACCGGCCAGGCAGTCCATGAGCGGCTCGGGCAACGCGTCGTGGGGTAGTCTCGCCCACAAGGGTGAAGCTAGCCCGATCAGCGGGAGGCCGGGAGCCGACCGGGCGGTTGGAGGCCGTGGATGGCACGGATCGACCGGTACGAGTTCGGGCGGATCGTCATCGACGGACGCGAGGAGACCAAGGACCTCATCATCCTGCCCGACCGGGTGGTGCGGAACTGGTGGCGCCAGGACGGCCACGCGCTCGTCCTCGACGACCTCCTCGACGTCTTGGAGGAGCTCCCTTCCTACCTGGTCGTGGGCACCGGCGCCAGCGGCCGCATGCGGCCCGATCCCGACACGATCCAGCAGCTCCAGGAGCGCGGCCTGACCGTGGAGGCGCTGCCTACCGGCCAGGCCGTTCGCCGCTTCGGTGAGCTCGATCCGGCGAACACCGCGGCCGCCCTCCACCTCACCTGCTGACCAGGGACGAGAGGGCACGGCGGTCGGTTAGGGAGGCTGCGTTGGCTGGTCAAGCTCCTGGATGCGGGCGGCAAGCTGGAAGTCGCGGTCGGTCAGGCCACCCTCGGCGTGGCTGGAGAGAGCCAGGGTGACCTTGTTCCAGCGGATGTCGATGTCGGGGTGGTGACCGGCCGCCTCGGCGGCGTCGGCGACCTCGTTCACGAACACCATCGCGTGGGCGAAGTCGTCGCGTGTGAAGGTCTTGACAAGCTCGTTGCCGCGCCGCTCCCAGCCGGGCAGGCGCTGTAGGCCCTCCTCAACCGCGGTGTCGTCCAGCCGTGGCATGGCTCCTCCTTCCGGGCGAACGCGATTGTCTGCCAACGCCGCAGCGTTGAGAACACCAGATCGGCCAGCGGCTCGCCGGGCTGGCCGCCACCGGAGCGATACCATCGGCATATGGCGCACGCTGGCCAGGGCGTGTCAAACCCACGACGGCTGGTCAGAGTGCCTAAACGAGTCGAAGGCGACTGCCTGATGAAAGACGTTGGCGGCCACGACCGAGACCGAATCATCTGGCGGCCAAGAAACCTCGCAGTCCGGGGCGCGCCTGCTTGCTGCCTTGGGCAGCACTGATAGACCCAGATAGACCCAGATAGCGCGTGATTCTCGACAGGATGCCAGACTACAGAGCTTCGCGTAGTTGGTGAATGGGGTGGGGGGTATGCTCCCGGCTTGAGCCGAGCAGTTATCTCACCCCGATGGCCGGGTGCTGCTGTTGTCGGGTGTGGGAAACAGGGCAACGTGCCGTCGTTGCATGCGCCGGTACTGCCGCAGCACCAAGGTGAGCGAGATGCCCAGGAAGGCCAGGCCGCACGCTGCCGCCACCACCCCGACCAGCGGACCTGGTGCGCCGAGTGCCACGGCAACCAGCGCGGCGAACACCCCGCTGAGGCCGGAGTTCACCAGCAAGATGAACGCCGCGCTACTTGCCAGCGCCGGGGTCGGGTTGCGGCCCATGAGGGGGTTGTAGGTCTGCCAGATGCCGCGGTCGTCGTCGTGGGCGGAGGTCACCAGATACCGTTCGATGTCTGGGTCGAGCTCGAGATAGGCGGCCCGCAGGCGGTTCATGCCGATCACATAGGCAAGGTCCTCGTTGCTGGCGTTGACCACCCGGATCTGGGTAAGGGTGCCGATCATGACCACCATGCCCAGCAGCACCAGCG
>Ga0307406_10001598_pt1 | contig 12458 bp, 9 predicted proteins | sample 322Cmetagenome_3_FD_203706 | JGI IMG/M metagenome (GOLD analysis project Ga0307406, IMG submission 203706) | Maize rhizosphere microbial communities from greenhouse at UC Davis, California, United States - 322HYB-C-2 | ecosystem: Host-associated > Plants > Roots > Rhizosphere > Soil | place... | reverse complement strand
CAACTCGGGCGAGACGTCGTTGAACTGCAGCCCGCGCGCGGAGTCCGCGGAGAAGGTGTCGCGGCCGTTGAACTCGGTTCTGACCTGCGTCAGCCCCCGGATCAGGACGCCGGTGGGCTCCCCGGACGGGTGGGTGGAGTCGTCGGCCGACTGAAGACGGTTCACCGTGATTCCGGGAACGCGCGCCAGCGCCTCCGCCGCCGACTTGTCCGGGAACGCCCCGATGTCCGTGGCGGTGATGGAATCGACGAAGGTGTCGGCGTTCTTCTTGATCTCCTGCGACGTCGCCAGCGCTTGGCGCACGCCGGTGACGATGACGTCGTCGATGACGGCCGGCTCCTGGCCGCCGGCGGCCGGGTCTTGCGAGGCCGCCAGGATCAGCGCCGGATCGGAGGCGGAGCTGGGCGCCGACTGAGCGGCGGCCGGCGTAGCGGCAAGACTCGCAAGCAGGGCGGCTCCCGAAGCCCCCACGAACCAGGCGCGTCGAATCGCGATGCAAGACATGTGTTCACCCTCCCTGCCCACGCTTTATTGCGCGGTTCTTGCATAGTCTTGCGTAACCGTGATGCAAAATGCAAGCGGAGCGAGACCATTTTGCGGCGGTTTCCCGGTAAACCCCCTCAAAACCGGCCTTCCGGCCGATCAGCCGTTATGCAAAATCTTGCATTGATCCGACTCCGACCGCTCCGGACCCTGCAGCCGCAGGGACAATACGGCCGCGATGAAGAACGACAGGGCCGCGAGCGGCAGGATCAAGTTCAGCTGACCTTGAAACAAACGTTGAACGACCAGGCCCAGGATGCTGGCTCCAACGAGCTGCGGCAGGACGAGAAAGATGTTGTGGACGCCTAGGTTGATGCCGATCCGGTCGCAGGGGCCCGCGGTCGCGACGATCGTGTAGGGGGCCGAAAGAATGGACGCCCAGGCGATTCCGACGCCCGCCCAGGGCAGAACCGACAAACCCCATCCCGGCGCCAGGCCCATCGAGATGAAGCTGGCGGCGCCGATCGCCAGGCAGACCGCATGGCTTCGCGCGACCCCGACCGCCCTCGCGATGCGTGGAAGGAACAGAGCCGCCATAACCGCGACCGCGTCCTGGACGCCGAACAGGACGCCGACCCAGTTCGCCGCGGCCTCATAGGCCGGCGACCCGGGCGCCGGATTTCCATACTGGAGCGCGGCGACGGTCGGGACCGCGTAGACCCAGAGGGTGAAAAGGGCGAACCAGGTGAAGAACTGGACCACCGCCAGACGACGCATGACAGGCGGCATGGCCGCGATGCACAGGACGATTTCGAGAACGCCCCTCATCGGACGCGAAGGACTGCGGCGCCTCAGCACGAGGACGATGATCTCCAGAACGCCGTACAGGATGAGGACGGCCGCCAGGAGGTAGACCTCGCGTCGTACGTCCAGGGCGGCCGCGCCGGCCGCCACGGCGGCGCCGATCGCCAGCCACAGCGCGGGCCGCAGCGGATGGGCGGCGATCGGGGCGGCCCCGGTGGAACGGACGTCGGCGGTCCGGGGCTCCTTCGTCCTGATCAGGGTCCAGCCGACGGTGGCGAGAAAGGCCGCGGCCCCGACGAAGAAGGCCAGCCTCCAACTCTGTATCCCGTCCGACGGGCGGGCGTCGGCAGCCGGCAGGTGAGCGAGCAGCCACGGCAGGCAAGAGGCGAAGATGGCCCCCGCCCCGATGAAAACGACCTGCACCGCATAGGCCCGGGTCAGCTCTTCCTTGGGAAGGATATCGGCGACCAGGGACCGCATCGGCTGCATCGCGACATTGACCGACAGCGTCAGCAGCCACAGCGCGGCCACCGCGGCGGACAGGCTGTTCGCGCAGCCCATCAGGATCATCGCGGCCGCGGTCAGAACGGCGCCGGCGGCGATATAGGGGCGGCGACGCCCGAACGGGCTCCGCGTCCTGTCACTCAGCCAACCGACGAGCGGGTGCACCAGAAGCCCCGTCACCGGCGCGGCGATCCACAGCAACGGCAGATCCGCCATCTCGGCGCCCAGGGACTGAAACACCCGGCTGGTCGCGACGCTCTGAAGGCCCCAGACGATTTGAACCCCGAACAGCCCCGCGCTGGCGTTCACCATGCGCGACAAGGCGAGTGGACCGGGTCCGGATCGATCTTTTTCCAGCGCCTCCACCTCGTCTGAATCCCCCGGCCCCTCTCCGGGCGGGCTGTCCTCATCCGGCCGGGCCGTGTAGGTTGGTTGCGATGGCAAGCGGTGGCAACGGCAAAACAACCCTCGACGATCTTGCGCGCCTTGCAGGGGTTTCCGCCTCCACCGTGTCTCGGGCGCTGAACGACCACAGGCTCATCAGCGTCGAGACCAAGCAGCGCGTCTGGGCGCTGGCCCGCGAGCACAACTATCCCTTCAAATCGACGATGCCGCGGTCCCCGATCGGGTCCGGCGGGTCGATTTCGATCGTCACCCCCTATAACCGCGGCCGCCCCCTGCCGCTCTCGCACCCCTTCTTTCTGGAGCTGCTCGCCAGCATCGGCGAGGCGGCGCGGGCGCGCGACTGCGACTTCACCGTCAGCCACATCGCCGCGGCCACCCTGGAAGACCTCAAGCACGCGACCAACACCGGCACGGCGAGCGGCGTCATCTTCCTGGGCCAGGCGGCCCTGCACAATGCGTTCAACGAACTGGTCGACACCAAGGCCCGGTTTGTCGTCTGGGGCGCCCACCTGCCGGGACAACGGTATCGTTCGGTCGGGTCCGACAACGTTCTGGGCGGACGGCGCGCGACCTTGCATATCGCGCGAGGCGGCCGGAAGCGCATCCTCTTCCTCGGCGGCTCCGATCCGGAGGCGGCCCAGCGTCGCCGCGGCTATCTCGAGGCGCTCGCGGCGTCCGACCTCGGCGTCGATGATCGCTTGATGGTGCAGGTCGAGTTTGAGCTCGAGTCGGCCGAGACGGCCGTCGCCCAGCTGATCGAACGCGGCGTGACGTTCGACGGCGTCTTCGCCGCCAGCGATCTGATGGCGCTCGGGGCGATCAAGGCCATCCGGCGGGCAGGGCTTTCCGTGCCGGAAGACGTGTCGGTCGTCGGCTATGACGACATGCTGCTGGCGCGGTTGAGCACCCCCACCCTGACCACGATCCGGCAGGACACGGCCGAGGCCGGCAGGCTGCTGGTCGCCAGCCTCCTGGACCCCAAGCTGTTCAGAGGCCGAGGTGTTCTGCCGACCGAGTTGATCGTTCGGGAGTCCTGCGGCTCGTAGCGGGAACCGGCGCTTCAGGGCCGCGCATCGAAAAGGGGCTCCGGCCGCCCTCAGCGCCAGCCGGCGTCGCGGGCCTCGGCCTCGGCTGCACCGTCCAGGACGTCTCCGGCCAGGCTGGTGTCGACGGCGGCGAGCACGGCGGCGGGCGTGTCGGCGCCGGCCGTCCTGATCTCGCCGGATCCGGCCGCCGAGGGCGCCAGCGCGCGGATCGACCAGGCGTCGTTCTCGCGGCAGGCCAGACCCGCCACGCCGGCGTCGCCGGCCCGGAAGGTGCGGCACCAGCGGCCGTCCCCGTCGCGGAAGGTCAGGACGACGGCGCGCCCGTCGCCATCAGCGCCCTCCGACGCCAGACGGCGATCCAGCACCCGGATCAAGCCCGCGTCGGCGATTTCCCCGCCGGGCGCGAGCACGAAGCCGTCGTTCCGGCCGTCCAGAAGCGGACCAATCATCAGGCCGCCGATGAAGGTCGCCGCGGCCAGACCGCCCCACAGCGCCGCCCGCCGTGGCGCGAAGGCCTCGCCGAGGGCGCGGGCGAACCGCGTCCAGGGCGAGACCACAGGCTCCGCGCCCGCGATCAGCCGCGCCAGCGCCTGATCGCGGGGATCCGGCTGGACGGCGAAGGCCTCCCGCGCCGCCGCCCTCAGAGCGCGCATGCGTTCAAGCCGGGCCGCCAGCTCGGGGTCGTTCAGGGCCTCGGCGTCGATCCGCTCGCCCGCCTCGGCGCTCAGCTCCCCGTCGATGCGCCGCATCAGGATTTCGTCGTCGTAGCGGGTCATCCCGTCACTCCTTGCGCGGACAGGGTCTGGATCAAGGCCTGCCGCCCGCGCACCAGGCGGCTGGTCAGGGTGCCGGCGGGCACGCCCAGGACCTCGGCCGCCTCGGCGTAGGACAGGCCCTCGACGAGGACCAGGGCGACGGCGTGTTTCTGGTCGTCAGGCAGGGCGTGGATCGCGTCGCGGACCGCCAGGGCGTCGGCGCGAAGGCCTTCGTCCGCCAGGGCGGCGTCCGCCACGCGCGCGGTGGCGTCGTCCTCCGGCGAGACCACGCGGCCCCATCGTAGGCTCGAACGGCCCTCGTCGATGGCGATCCGTCTCATGATGGTGAAGGTCCAGCTGTCGAGTCGGGTCCCGACCCGGAATTTCGACCGCGCCGCCAGCGCCCGCTCGACGGTCTGCTGGACGAGATCCTGCGCGTCCGCATCACGGGACCGCAACACCCGCGCAAATCGGCGCAGGCGCGGAAGAAGCTCAACCAGCCCCGTCTGAAAGTCGTCCAAATGCGTTCCTCGTCCATACGGGATGAAACGACCGGACCCAGACGTTTCATCCATGCCATACACAAGGCGGATCACCGTCGGATGCAAGAACGGAGTGGTTGTCGGTGTCGCTGAGAACGATCCTCGCAGGATGGACGGCGCTGCTGATCCTGGCGGTCGGCACGCCCGCCGCCGCCCAGCTCCGGCCGCTGCAGCCGCCCCAGCTGCCGGGACTTCCCTCGGCGCTCGGCGACCGCCTGCCGGGGGTCGCGGACATGGACGCCCTGGCGCGCCAGACAGTCGACCGGGCGCTGCAGGCGCCGTCGCGGCTGGCCGACCTGGTGCGGCGCTCGGACGGGGCTCTGCAGGCCGATCCCCAGGGCTGGCCGGTGGTGGCGGCGCAGATCGTCGCCGTCGACCTGTCCGATGCGGCCCGGGCTGAAGCTTTGCGCGCCGGTTTCACCGTCATCCGGGAGGACCGTCTGGAGGCGCTGGATCTGTCCGTCGTCGTGCTGGCGCCGCCCACGCGATGGCCGCTGGCCCGCGCCGTTGCCCGGCTGCGAACGCTGGCCCCCGACGCGGACATCAGCTTCAACCACATCTATTCGCCCGCCGGGAGCGAGACGGCTGCGCCGGGGTCGACCGCGCCGGCGTCGCCGGGGCCGCAGGCGAGCGGCGCCAGGCTGGGCTTGATCGACACCGGGGTGGAGGCGACCCATCCGGCCCTCGCCGGATCGCGGATCAGCCAGCGCGGCTTCGCCGGCCCGCCCCGATTGGGCGCGCACGGCACGGCGGTGGCCTCCCTGATGGTCGGGCGCAGCGGCGCCTTCTCCGGCGCCGATCCCGGCGCGGGCCTGCTGGTGGCGGACATCTATGGCGGTCAGACGGCGGGCGGGTCCTCGACGGGGCTCGCCCAGGCGCTCGCCTGGATGGTCGAGCAGCGCGCGCAGGTCGTGAACGTCAGCCTTGTCGGCCCGCGCAATGGACTGGTCGAACGCGCGGTCGCGCGCGCCCAGGCGCGAGGCGTGACGATCGTCGCCGCCGCCGGAAACGACGGACCGGCCGCCGCCGCCCTGTATCCGGCCGCCTATGACGGCGTGGTCGGGGTCGGCGCCGTCGGAGGCCGGAACCGGATCCTCCCGGAGACCGGCCGGGGCCCGCAGGTCGATTTCGTCGCGCCCGGCGCCGACATGGCCGCCGCAGGCCCGGCGGGCAGTTGGACCAGGGTGCGCGGATCGTCGTTCGCCGCGCCCCTGGTCGCGGGACTGCTGGCGCGCCGGGGCGGAGGGCCCACGGCGGTCGAGGCCCTGGCGCGGTCGGCGACCGACATGGGCGCTCCGGGCCGAGACCCGGTCTATGGCCATGGTCTGGTCGGCGCGGACTTGCGGGTCGCGCCCGGCGCGGTCAACGCGCGCGGCCAACTCAGCCGCTAGAGATTTTTTTGGACCGCCCGGGATGAAACCGCCCGGACCGGTCGTTGGACCCTGCGAGGGCGATCACGCCCGCGATCTCCAGGAGGTACGATCATGAAGAAGACCCTGATGATGGCGACCGTCGCGTTCGGTCTGGCCCTGGCCGGCGCATCGCAGGCCCAGGTCCTGGGCGGTTCCGGCGGCCTGACCGGCGGCCTGGGCGGCCAGGTCGGAGGCCTGGGCGGCTCGGTGGGCGGCAATGGCTCGCTGACGGGCGGCCTGACCGGATCCCTCGACAGCGGAATGCTCCGCGACCGCGCGACCGACACCCTCTCGCGGGCGGAACGGCGCGCCGAACGGGCCAGGGCCCGCGCCGACGCCGCCGCCGAGCGGACCCGCGCCCGCACCGCGGCCGCCGCCGAACGCACCCGTGATACGGCGTCCGGCGCTGTTGGAACTGTGGGTTCGACCGCGGCCGGCGCTTATGGTTCGGCCCAGGGCGCGGCGTCCGGCGCCGCCGGATCGGCGCAAGGACAAGGCTCAGGCATGCTGGGCGGCGCCGCGTCCGCCCGCGACGGCTCCTTGAACGGATCGACGTCCGGTTCGGCCGAGAGTTCGGCCCGGCCGCCCCGCCGCCGCGCCGACGCCAATGCCGGCGTGAACGGATCGGCGTCGGCGAACCGCAACGGGGCCTCGGCCTCGGTCGGCGCCAACGCCGGCGGTAGCGCGGGCCGCGACGACTGAGCTGGTCGTCCCCGGAAGCCGCTGAACCCCGTCGGCCCTCGGCCGGCGGGGTTTCGTTCGCCACTGACAGCCCTCAGGCCTGCGCGCCCACGGCCTCTTCGGTCGACTTGCGGAAGGCGCGGGGCGTCATGCCGACCTCGTCCCGGAAGGCGCGATTGAAGGGCCCCAACGAGCCGAACCCGCAGTCGAAGGCGATCTCCAGGATCGATCCCCGATAGGCCGGGTCGGCGAGCAGGGCCTTGGCCCGCCGGATCCGGTGGTGGTTGATCAGCCGGTTGAAATTGGGAAAGCCCAGGCCGGCGATGCACTGGGACACCCGGTACTCCGGCTCCCCCAGCCGCGCCGCGACATCGGCGATCCGCAGATCCGGCTCTATGTGCAGCTCTTCCTCGCGCAGCAAGCGTTGAAGGCGTTCGGCCAGCCGCAGGTCCTCGGTCGTCGTGGCCCGCCGGGCGGAGCGCGTGTGGCTGTCCCGCTCGAGCGGATGGGTCAGCCGGAACCAGACCGCGGCCCCGCACGCCCACAGTCCGGCGAAGGCGCAGGCGGCCTTGATCAGCTCGATCCGGTCCGCCTCCGCCTGACCGCCCCCGGCGCTGCGCAGCCCCAGGATCGAGACCGCGACCAGCAGGGTGTAGACCGCCAAAAAGATGATCCGGAACCGCGTCTCTGAAGCTGGAAGCCCTGCCCGGCGGCGGCTGAAAGGCTCCACGAAGGTCAGCAGCAGGGCGGCGGACCCGCACAGCACATAGCTGTTCTCGGCGATCCCGGCGGCGGCGCTCCCTTCCGGTAGGAGGATGGCCGCCGCGCCGGAAAGCTGGATGATCAGCGCCACCACCCGCGGCCAGCGGGCGTCGTGCGGCTCCGCATCGAACAGGGCGCGCGTCAGCAGCCAGGCCCAGCCGCAGGCCCCCACGCCGCCGACGGCGAAGGCCGTCCCGGCGCCGCCGTCCAGCAGCCGGCCCAGCACATAGCTGACGAAGGACAGGGCCGTGATCACGGCATGGACGTGAAGCCGGTCCAGCGACCGCCACGACGACATCAGCCTGCCGCCCGGCGCGCTCTGCACTGTTAGCGTGGACATCTCGGCCCTTCCGAAACTCGCCGGATTGATGACCTGAAGCGACGGTTTCGTCCAGCGGGAGCGGCCCCGCGCGGCGGACACGCGAAACAGGTTCTGGCCGAATTCCAAATCGGCGAGACGCCATCCGCGCGCGTCGCAAGCCTGCCGATGACCTCATGCGAGGCGTCATCGGGAGAGCCTATGTCGAACACCCCTTCATCCACGCCGCTCCGGAACGCGGCCGCGAAACTGCTGCGCTGGTCCGGCGTCCTCTGGTTCCTGGTCGCCGCCGTCGGCCAGATCGCCTTCATCGGCTTCATCCTGGTCTTCTACGGCGTCCGCACCGCGACCGGGAATTTCGCCGGCTGGAACGACAAGCCCCTGATCGACGGCTATGTCGAAGGCGACCACACCGGCAATCTGGTCTTCGCCGCCCACGTCCTGCTGGCCTCCGTCGTGACGCTCGCCGGCCTGATGCAGCTGGTCCCGCAGATCCGCAGCCGCCTTCCGGCCCTGCACCGCTGGACCGGGCGATGCTTCCTGGTGATCGGCGGCTTCATGGCGCTGAGCGGCGTCTGGCTGGCGGTCGTCCGCGGCACCTATCTGTCGACCATTTCCGCCGTCGCCATCCTGATCAACGGCCTGCTGATCCTCGTCTTCGGAGGGCTGGCCTGGCGTCACGCCGTCAAGCGGCGCTTCGAGGCGCACCGCCACTGGGCCATGCGGACCTTCATGGTGGTCAGCGGGGTCTGGTTCCTCCGGGTCGGGCTGATGGGCTGGGTCGTGGTCAACAAGGGGCCCGTCGGCATGACCGACGACATGTCCGGCCCCGCCGACATCGTGCTCACCTTCGGCAGCTATCTGATCCCTCTGGCCCTGCTGGAGATCTATTTCGCCGCCTCCCGGACCGCCAATCCGGCCGTCAAGACAGCCGTCGCCCTGCTGCTGGTCGCCGCCACGGCCTATACGGCGATCGGCGTATTCGGCGCGATCGCCTTCATGTGGGCGCCCTATATGACCGGTTGAGCCGCCGTCATTCCGGCCCGCATGCGCCTTCCCTCGCCCGGCCAACCTGCCTAGGTTCGCCGGATCACTGGGCGGAGGGCTTCGGCATGAGACGGATCGGTCATCACACCATCCTGGCGGCGGTGTTCGCGACCCTAGCCCTGTCCAGTTGCGCCACGGCGCAGGAGGCGCCGACCCCGCCGCCGACGGCCTATGAGGCGGTCGATCCCTTTATCGGCACGGCGGGCAAGGGCCACACCTTCCCCGGCGCCGTCGCTCCGTTCGGCATGGTGCAGCTCAGCCCGGACACCGACTTCCGGCCCTTCCGCCAGTCCTATGACTGGGCCGCGGGCTACCGCTACGACGACCCGACCATCCTCGGCTTCTCGCACACCCATTTCTCGGGCACCGGCCACTCGGACCTCGGCGACGTGCTGCTCACCCCGATCTCGGGCGAGGTGCGCTGGGACGCGGGCGATCCGGCCCAGCCCGGCTCGGGCTACCGCTCGCGCTACAACAAGGCCTCCGAAGTCGCCGACCCTGGCTACTACGCCGTCAGCCTGACCGATTCCGGCGTGCGGGCCGAGCTGACCGCCGGCGTCCGCGTCGGCCTGCACCGCTACAGCTTCCCGCGCGCCCAGCCGGCCCGCATCCTGCTCGACTTCCGCCCGTCCATCTACGACTACCCGGGCAAGGTGCTGTGGTCGCGCATTCGGGTGCGTCCGGACGGCACGGTCACCGGCTTCCGCGAGACGCGCGGCTGGGCCCCCGGCCGCCAGCTGTATTTCGCCATGCGCTTCTCCCGTCCGATGGTCGGCTACCAGCTGCAGAACCGCGAGGAGAACATCCCCTACAACGGCTTCCGCCAGCCGGGCCGCGCCATGGACGACCGCGCCCAGGTCCAGGGCCGCGCGCTGGAGGCCGCCTTCGACTTCGGCTCCATCGCCGGGCCGCTTCTGGTCAAGGTCGCGGTCTCCTCGGTCGATGAAGAGGGCGCGATCCGCAACCTCGACAGCGAGGGCGGCGACTTCGACTTCAACGGCGTGCGCGCCCGCACCCGCACCGCCTGGGAAGAGGCGCTGGGCGCCGTCGACATCGAGGCCGCGCCCGAGATGCGCGCCAGCCTCTACACCGCCCTCTATCACTCGCTGATCGCTCCGTCGGTGCACGGCGACGCCGACGGTCGCTGGCGCGGGCCGGACAACGCCGTCCACCAGTCAGACTTCACCGTCCATTCGACCTTCAGCCTGTGGGACACCTTCCGCGCCCAGCACCCGCTGCTGACCCTGGTCCAGCCCGACACCCGCAACGCGGCCATGATCAACTCCCTGATCGCCGCGCAGAAGGTCAGTCCCTACGGCATCCTGCCGGTCTGGTCGTTCGCGGGTCAGGAGACCTGGACCATGATCGGCTACCACGCCGTCCCGGTCATCGCCGACGCCTACCTGAAGGGTGTCGAGGGCATCGACGGCCAGGCCGCGCTCGACGCCATGGTCGCCAGCGCCAGCTACCGGCCCTACGGCGGCCTGGGCGACTACATGGACCTGGGCTGGGTGCCCATCGACCGCGAGCCCGAGGCGGCGTCCAAGACTGTCGAATACGCCTATGACGACTGGACCATCGCCCGCATGGCCGAGCGCCTCGGCCAGACGGATGTCCAGCGGACGTTCGACCGCCGCGCCGGCTTCTGGCGCAACACCTTCGACACCGAGACCGGCTTCGTCCGCGCCCGTCTGGCCGACGGCAGCTTCCGCACGCCGTTCGACCCGACCGCCATCAACTACGGCTCGGACTACACCGAGGGCAACGCCTGGCAGTATTCGTGGTTCGTGCCGCAGGACATGGCCGGACTGGTCACCGCCCTGGGCGGCGATCAGGCGGCGATCACCCGGCTGGACGCCATGTTCGACCACGACAACACCGGGCTGGACTACTCCCATGCCGAGGACATCGCGGGTCTGATCGGCCAGTACATCCACGGCAACGAGCCCAGCCACCACTCGGCCTACGCCTATGTCTTCGCCGGCGCCCCGTGGCGGACGCAGGCGCGGCTCAAGCAGATCATGGACAGCCAGTACCACTCGCGGCCCGACGGCCTGGCGGGCAATGACGACGTCGGCCAGATGTCGGCCTGGCTGATGTTCACGGCGCTGGGCTTCTATCCGGTCACGCCAGGCTCGGGCCAGTACGTCATCGGCCGCCCCTTCGTGTCGCGCGCCGCCCTGAACCTGCCCAACGGCCGCCGCTTCGTCATCTCGACCGAGGGCCTCTCGGACGAAAACCTCTACGTCCAGTCAGTCAGCCTGAACGGCCGCCCGCTGGACCGCACCTGGATCGGCCACGACGAGATCCAGGCCGGAGGCGAGCTCCACTTCGTCATGGGGACCGAGCCGAACCTGACGTGGGGGACGACGGCGGCGGAACGGCCGTACTCGATGAGCGCCCCCGGAGGCTGATCCAGCACACAGGGCTAACCCCGCGTTCACCCTCGCCGTTCATAACGCCGCCGTCGATGGCCGCGCGTACAGGCGGCCAGGTGTGGAGTGTGCGTGTTGCGTAGCCGGACGTGGACGACCTTTCGGGTCGCGATCCTCCTTGTGGCCCTGGCCAGCCTGGGCATGCTGGCGGTGTTGGCCGTGGTCGGTTCGGCCATCGACGCCCACCAGCGCCAGAAGGAACAGCATCTGGTCGAGCTGAGGGTGGCGGGCGCGCTGAAGGGCGTCACCGCCGACCTGACCGCCGGAACCATCTGGGACGAGGCGGTCGTCCGTCTGGTCGCCCATGACGCGGACTGGATCGACCATCACCTCGGCGCCTTCTTCGCGGTTCAGAGCGGCCACGCCGCGACCGTGGCCTATGACGACAAGGGCGGCCTGATCCGCGTCAGCCTCGCGGGCAAGGCGGCGGGCGCCGACCCGGCCCAACCCTTCGCCCACGCCGCCGCGCCCCTCGTCACCGACGTCCGCAACCGCGCCGCCACCCGGGACCGATCCGCCGTGGACATGAAGGCCGTCCGCCTGCGCAGCGGCGTCATCGGCGTCCAGGGCCGGACCTGGCTCGCCGCGGCCTCGACCGTCGTGCGCCATACCGACGGGGGCCCGGTCCCCGCCGCGGATCCCATCATCGTCTCCTTCAAGCCCTTCGAAACGGTGGTGGAGCCGCTCGGAACCGAACTCGGCCTCAAGCAGGCCGCCTATCGCCCCGGCGCCGGCGCCCCGACCCTGCGCGGCCACCAGACCGCCGTGGCGATCCGGGATATCGAGGGCCGGACCCTGGGCTGGATCGTCTGGACGCACGAGGCGCCGGGCGCCCGCATCCTGCGCGAGGCCGGCCCCCTGATGCTGATGCTGCTGGTCGCCACCCTCATGGCCGCCGCCCTGCTGTTCCGCCGCGTCGCCGACGACGTGCGCCGCCTGAGCGAGAGCGAACAGGCCCTCGCTCAGGCTCTGGAGAAGGCCGAGGCGGGCAGCGCCGCCAAGTCCCGCTTCCTGTCCAACATCAGCCATGAGCTGCGCACCCCGCTGAACGGCGTCCTGGGCATGGCCCAGGTGATCGAGGACGACCTTCTGACCCCGCAGCAGCGCGACCGCATGGCTGTGCTCAAGGAGGCGGGCAAGGCCCAGCTGCGCCTGATCGAGAACCTGCTGGTCGCCATGCGGCTGCAGAACGAGGCGGTGGCCCTGCATCCCCGCCCCTTCAGTCCCGACCAGCTGCTGCGCCAGATGGCGGCGGACTATCGC
>Ga0307406_10001597_pt1 | contig 12467 bp, 12 predicted proteins | sample 322Cmetagenome_3_FD_203706 | JGI IMG/M metagenome (GOLD analysis project Ga0307406, IMG submission 203706) | Maize rhizosphere microbial communities from greenhouse at UC Davis, California, United States - 322HYB-C-2 | ecosystem: Host-associated > Plants > Roots > Rhizosphere > Soil | place... | reverse complement strand
CCGCCAGGTGCGGGTGTCGAGCCCGGCCTGCGGCACCATCGCCGAGTGGAACTTCTCGCTGCCGCGGCGCGACTGCCGCCACTGGAAGAACATGATCCCGTCGGCGCCTCGGCCCACCGCCTGCGCACTGATCGCCGCCATCTGACCCGGCGCTTTCGGGGCGTTGGTGGGACGCCAGTTCAGGGCATTGGTGGACTGCTCCGTGAGGATCCAGGGCGCCCCGGGCTTGAGACCGCGCATCAGCTCGCGTGCGAACGCGGCCCCGCGGAACGACTCGGGGTCGTTGGGATCGGGGTAGTTGTCGTCGCTGATCACGTCGACCTCGGCCGCCCACTTCCAGTAGTCGGCCGGCGGGAACGCGCCCATGAAGTTGGTCGTGATCGGCTGGGTCGCTCCCGCGGCGCGGATGATGTCGCGCTCCATCACATACAGCTCGAGCAGGGTGTCGGAGGTGAACCGTTTGAAGTCCAGCACGCTGGTCGGGTTGATGCTGTAGGGCGCCTTGCGCGGCGGCACGATCTGATCGAAGGCGGTGTAGCGCTGCGACCAGAAGTCCGTGCCCCAGGCGTGGTTGAGGGCGTCGATCGTCGCGTACCTGCGCTGCAACCATGCGCGGAACGCGTCGCGCGCGGCGTCGGAGTAGTCGTAGTGCAGATGGCATCCGTACTCGTTGTTGACGTGCCACAGCACGACGGCAGGATGCTGCGCGTAGCGCTCCGCGAGAGCGGTGACGAGTTCGGCCGCGAGGCGACGGTAGACGGGAGAGGAGGGCGCGAACGCCTGGCGGCTGCCGGGCCAGAACGTCGAGCCGTCGGCATCCTGCGGCAGCATCTCGGGGTAGGCGGTCGAGGCCCACGGCGGCGGGGATGCGGTGGCGGTGGCGAGGTCGACCTGGATGCCGCCCTCGTGCAGCAGCCCGATGATCTCGTCGAGCCACTCCCAGTCGAACTCGCCCTCGGCCGGCTGGATGCGCGACCACGAGAAGATCCCCAGGCTCACGAGCGTCACGCCGGCCTCGCGCATCAGCCGGACGTCGTCCGGCCACACCTCTCGCGGCCACTGCTCGGGGTTGTAGTCGGCGCCGTAGTGCATGAGTCTCCTGGGTCGGGTGTTCGGCCTGCTCTCTCGACCCTAGCGGGGAAGCGCTTTCCAGCACAGTCGTCCGGCGTACATCCGCAACTGCAAGGACGCCCTAGTAAATATGCGGATGCCGAAGTACCATCGTCATAGTGCCAACGACGGCGCGAAGGGACATCGCACAATGACTCGTACCATTCCCCACTTCGTAGGCGGAAAGCACCTCACCCCCGAGGGAGGGCGCTTCGCCGACGTGTTCGATCCGAGCACGGGATCCGTGCAGGCGCGCGTGCCGCTGGCCTCCGCGCAGGAGGTCGCCGATGTGATCGCGAACGCCGAGGCCGCGCAGGTCGAGTGGGCGGCGACCAACCCCCAGAAGCGCGCACGTGTGCTGCTGCGCTTCCTCGATCTCGTGCAGCGCGAGATGACCGAGCTCGCCGAGCTGCTTGCGAGCGAGCACGGCAAGACGGTCGACGATGCGAAGGGCGACATCCAGCGGGGTCTCGAGGTCATCGAGTTCTCCGCGGGCGCGCCGCACCTGCTCAAAGGCGAGTACTCGACGGGTGCCGGCGCCGGCATCGACGTCTACTCGATGCGGCAGCCGCTCGGAGTGGTGGCGGCGATCACCCCGTTCAACTTCCCGGCGATGATCCCCCTGTGGAAGGCGGGCCCCGCCCTCGCCGCTGGCAACGCCGTGGTGCTCAAGCCCAGCGAGCGCGACCCCTCGGTGCCGGTGCGCATCGCCGAGCTGTTCCTCGAGGCGGGGCTGCCCGCCGGGGTCCTCAACGTCGTGCACGGTGACAAAGAGGCCGTCGACGCGCTGCTCACCGACGACCGCATCCGCGCCGTCGGCTTCGTGGGCTCGACACCGATCGCCGAGTACATCTATTCGACGGCGGCCGCGCACGGCAAGCGCGCGCAGTGCTTCGGCGGCGCCAAGAACCACATGATCGTCATGCCCGACGCCGACCTCGACCAGGCCGTCGACGCGCTGATCGGCTCGGGATACGGATCGGCGGGCGAGCGCTGCATGGCGATCTCGGTCGCGGTGCCGGTCGGCCAGGAGACGGCGGATGCTCTCGCCGCCAAGCTCACCCAGCGCGTGGCGCAGCTGCGGATCGGCCCGTCCCTCGCCTCCGACGTCGACTACGGGCCACTCGTCACCCGGGCTGCCGTCGAGCGGGTCGAGGGGTACATCCAGCAGGGGGTCGACGAGGGCGCGACCCTCCTGGCCGACGGTCGCGGCTTCACGGTGCCCGGTCATGAGCAGGGCTTCTACCTCGGACCGACGCTGTTCGACGACGTGACCACCGACATGGCGATCTACCGCGAGGAGATCTTCGGACCGGTGCTCGTGATCGCCCGCGCCGCCGATTACGAGGAGGCGCTGCGCATGGCATCCGAGCACGAATACGGCAACGGCGTCGCGATCTTCACGCGCGACGGAGACGCGGCACGCGACTTCGCCGCACGGGTCGAGGTCGGGATGGTCGGCGTCAACGTGCCGATCCCGGTGCCGATCGCGTATTACACGTTCGGCGGCTGGAAGCGCAGCGGGTTCGGCGACCTCAACCAGCACGGCGCCGATGCCTTCCGCTTCTACACGAAGACCAAGACGGTCACGAGCCGCTGGCCGTCGGCCGGCATCCGCGACGGCGCCAGCTTCGTGATCCCCACCATGCACTGACCTCGCGACGCCCACAAGGAATCGACATGACAATGACCACCGTCACCACCACCGCCGAAGAGCGCGAGGCCATTCTCGACGCCGTCCGCGAGTTCGCCGAGACCGAGCTCGCACCCTTCTCCGCCGAGCGCGACGAGAAGCACATCTTCCCCCGCGAGTCGCTCGGCAAGGCCGGAGAGCTGGGCCTCGGCGGCATCTACGTGAGCGAGGAGTTCGGCGGCACGGGCCTCAGCCGCTCCGACACCGTGGCGATCTTCGAAGAGCTCGCGAAGGGCGATCCCGCCGTCGCCGCCTACATCTCGATCCACAACATGGTGGTGTGGATGATCGACACCTACGGCGACGATGCACAGCGCGGCCGCTGGCTGCCCGACCTCACCGCCATGCAGGAGTTCGGCGGCTACTGCCTGACCGAGCCGGGCGTCGGATCCGATGCCGCGAACGTCGCCACGAGCGCGGTGCGCGACGGGGACGACTACCTCCTCACCGGCGTGAAGCAGTTCATCTCGGGTGCCGGCGAGGCCGCCGTCTACGTGGTGATGGCCCGCACCGGCGAGCCGGGAGCCCGGGGCATCAGCGCCTTCCTCGTTCCCGGCGATGCCGAGGGACTCAGCTTCGGGGCGCCCGAGAAGAAGATGGGCTGGCACGCCCAGCCCACCCGCCAGGTGATCCTCGACGGCGTGCGCATCCCCGCATCCGGAATGCTCGGCGACGAGGGCCGTGGCTTCGCGATCGCGATGTCGGCGCTCAACGGCGGTCGCCTCAACATCGCGGCCTGCTCCATCGGAGGTGCCCAGTGGGCCCTGGATCGGGCGGTGCAGTACGTGCACGAGCGCGTGGCGTTCGGCGAGCCGCTGGCCGAGAAGCAGTCGATCCTGTTCGCGATCGCCGACATGCGCACCGACCTGCAGGCCGCTCGCCTCATGGTGACCGACGGCGCGCTGGCGGTCGACGAGCACGCCCCGGATGCCACGATGCGATGCGCGATGGCCAAGCGCTTCGCGACGGATGCCGGATTCGACGTCGCCAACCGCGCGCTGCAGCTGCACGGCGGCTACGGCTACCTGCAGGACTACGGCATCGAGAAGGTCGTGCGCGACCTGCGGGTGCACCAGATCCTCGAGGGCACGAACGAGATCATGCGCCTGATCGTCGGGCGCGAGATGCTGCGACCGGCGGGATCCGCCTCGATGCGGAGCGCATCATGAGCGAGTCGTCGAGCGTCCGGATCGCCTTCCTCGGACTCGGCCACATGGGGCTGCCGATGGCGAAGAACCTCGTCGCCGCAGGGCACGAGGTGCACGGGTTCGACCTGGTGCCCGCGGCGATCGAGGCGGCCCAGGCCGCCGGCATCCCCGTAGCGGCCAGCGGAGCGGACGCCGTCGCCGACGCCGACGTCGTCATCACGATGTTCCCGGCGGGAAGGCACGTGATCGACGCGTACCGCACCGAGCTGCTCGCCGCAGCCCGCCCCGGCACCCTGTTCATCGAGTCGTCGACGATCGCGGTCGACGAGGCCCGTGCCGCCCACGCGCTCGCGCTCGCCGCGGGGCATCGCAATGTCGACGCCCCGGTGTCCGGCGGCGTCGTCGGTGCCGAGAACGGCACGCTCGCGTTCATGGTGGGCGGCTCGGACGAGGACTTCGCCGCCGCACTGCCGGTGCTCGAGATCATGGGCACGCGCATCGTGCACTGCGGGGGGTCGGGGCTCGGCCAGGCCGCGAAGGTGTGCAACAACATGGTGCTCGCCGTCTCGCAGATCGCGGTGGCCGAGGCATTCGTGCTCGGCGAGCGGCTCGGGCTCGAGCACCAGGCGCTGTTCGACGTGGTGTCGCAGGCGTCCGGTCAGTGCTGGTCCATCACGACCAACTGCCCCGTCCCCGGCCCCGTTCCGACGAGCCCGGCGAACCGCGACTACCAGCCGGGCTTCGCCGGTGCTCTGATGGCGAAGGATCTCGGGCTCGCGCTGCAGGCGATCGAGCAGACGTCGACCGACGCGCGGATGGGGCGGCTCGCCCAGCAGCTCTACGCCGCCTTCGCTGCGGGCGACGGCGCGACCCGCGACTTCTCCGGCATCATCACCGACATCCGCGACGGCAGCGTGTGAGCCGCGCGAGATACTGAGATGACCACGACGGAGAGGCCTTCACGATGACGGAATACGAGACGATCCTGGTCGAGCAGCGCGGACGTGTGGGGTGGATCACCCTGAACCGCCCCGAGGCGCTCAACGCGTTGAACAGTCGCCTCGCCGACGAGGTCACCGCGGCCACTGTGGCCTTCGACCTCGACGACGGGGTCGGCGCCATCGTCGTGACCGGGTCTGAGAAGGCGTTCGCCGCCGGCGCGGACATCAAGGAGATGGAGGGCATGTCGGCCTCCGAGATGCTCGAGACCGATCATTTCGGCGTCTGGCATGAGTTCGCCGCGGTGCGCACGCCCGTGATCGCCGCCGTCTCGGGGTTCGCACTCGGGGGAGGATGCGAGCTCGCGATGATGTGCGACATCATCCTCGCCGCCGACACCGCGAAGTTCGGGCAGCCCGAGATCAACCTCGGCGTCATTCCCGGCATGGGCGGCACGCAGCGGCTCATCCGCGCCGTGGGCTACTACAAGGCGGCCGAACTCGTGCTGTCCGGTCGGTTCATGGGCGCCGAGGAGGCGGAGCGCTCCGGCCTCGTGTCGCGCGTCGTGCCGGCATCCGACCTCCTCGCCGAGGCTACGAGGCTCGCCGAGACCATCGCGTCGAAATCGCTGCCGTCGGTGTTCGCCGCGAAGGCCGCGCTCGACGCGGCGATGGAGACGACGCTCGCCGATGGCCTCGCCCACGAGAAGCGGGCGTTCGCCGAGCTGTTCGACACCGCAGACCAGAAGGAAGGCATGTCCGCCTTCCGGGAGAAGCGTGCGCCCGACTTCCAGAACCGCTGAGCGCCGCTCCACAACTCCGGAGGACTGCGCCGGTTCCGTGCCGAGCACCCGCCGGCAAGCCCGAGCCCCCTCGGATCTCCGGAGTCATGGAGCAGAGCCTGCACGCAGGCGGCGGGAGACCTCAGCCGCGCAGCGCGTCGACGATCTTCGCGACGCGCCGCTCGCGGGTCGCATCCTGCTTGGCCTCCGCCACCGAGCGGGCGTGCTCCTTGCGCACGGAATAGGGGAGCGCGTCGAAGGCGGCGCGCAGCGCGGTGTCGGCGTCGAGAACCTCCGCGAGGGAGGCGGGCACCTCGACAGTGCGCTCGGCCGCATCCAGCCGGATCACCGCATCGACCTCCTCGTCGATCTCGACGCCGAGGTCGGCGCGCACAGCCTTGCTGAAGCCGATCATGTTCGCACCTCCCATCCGGGCCAGGCGCAGACGGGCGGTGCGTCCTCCGATCGTGACCGCGACGGGGAACGCCTTCCCCGCTCCGAACGAGGCGACCTGCTCGTCGGTGAGGATGATCGCGGCGGCGGGGCCACGGCCTTCGAGGATCGTGTGCAGGCGCAGTTCGCTCATGCGGGCAGTGTACGCCCGCGTCCCTCGGCCTCGGATGCCAGGTGGGCGTTGCGCTCCTCGATCAGGCGTCGCATGTACTCGCGAAGGATCAGACGGTCGACGAGGCGTCCGATCGGACCGAACGGCGAGTGGAAGACGATCGTGTCGCGGGCCAGCGTTCCCTGCGGATGCTCCTCGAACACGTGCTCGTGCTCGAACGCTCCGAACGGCCCGGAGAGCTGCCGATCGCGGAACCCGCGCGGCGGGTCTACGTCATACACGATCGTCCGCAGCCGGAACGGGATGCCGAAGTGCCGTGCTCGCCACGTGACGGTCGACCCCTCCGTGAACACGCCGCCGGCGGGAGCCTCGATCATGGTCTCCCGGTATCGCGCCATCGACCGCAGGTGCATCCCGGGGTCGAGAGCGACTGCGAACACCGTCTCACGCGGTGCGGCGATGACCGTCTCGAGCACGAACGCGGCCATGTCAGAGCGGCTCGGGCTGCGGCCTGGGGTCGGTGAAGTCGCCGGCGGCCTTGCGCATGCGGGCGACGATCGCGACGAGCTCGGCGGCATCCTCGCGGCTCATCCCCGGGTCGGCGAAGACATCGGCGTTCAGGGCGTCCGTGGCGCGAGCCACGAGTTCTCGGCCCGACTCGGTCAGGGCGAGCAGTGCCGCACGGCCGTCGTGCGGGTGCGGTTCGCGCACGATGAGTCCGTCGCGCACGAGGCGCTCCGCGGTGCTCGTGACGGTCGTCGCGTGCACCTGCAGTCGGGCGACGACGCTCGACAGCGGCAGTCGGCCCGACCGGCTGAACGCCAGCAGACGCAGCATCTCGTATCGGGCGAAGCTGAGCGCGAAGGGCTTGAGCGTCGCGTCGACCCGCGCGAGCAGCAGCTGCTGCGCGCGCATGACGGAGGTGACGACGGTCATGCCGTCGGCGGCATCGGTCCATCCGTGCGCGAGCCACTGCCGCTTCGCCTCGGCGAGCGGATCGACGGGCAGCGGACGCGGTCGGTTCACGGTTCTACGGTAGGCCATCGCGTCGCCGCAGCCGGGACCCGGCACCCGGGAGACGACTGGTGGTCCTCAGTCGCTCGTCGGGTGGAACTCAGTATCAAGGGACTAGAATCGACGCAGTCGTGAGGAGCAATCGATGAAGATCTTCGTCCTGGTCAAAGAGGTGCCGGACACCTATGGCGACCGCAAGCTGAACCTCGAGACCGGCCTCGCCGACAGAGGTGCCGGCGACGTGGTGCTCGATGAGATCACGGAGCGCGCGCTCGAGGTCGCGCTGAGCCATGCCGACAAGAACGAGGGCACCGAGGTGGTCGCGGTCGCGATGGCTCCTGGCGGCTCGACGGCATCGGTGCGCCGAGCGCTCGCGATCGGCGCAGGCTCCGCAGTGCACATCGCCGACGAGCAGCTCGCGGGGGCCGACCTCGGCCTCACTGCCGAGACGCTGGCCGCGGCGATCCGTCGCGGCGAACCCGACCTGGTGGTCACCGGCAACCTGTCGACGGACGGCTCGGGCGGCGTCATGGCGGCGATGCTCGCCGAGCACCTGGGGTGGGCGCAGGCGACGGCGCTGACCTCGGTCGAGATCTCCTCGGACGGCATCACCGGAACCCGAGGGGCGGATGCCGGAGCGCAGCCGATCTCGGCATCCCTCCCGGCGGTGATCTCGATCACCGAGGCGCTGCCCGACGCGCGCTTCCCCAACTTCAAGGGCATCATGGCGGCGAAGAAGAAGCCGCTCGAGGTGCTCACCCTCGACGACCTCGGTGTCTCCGCCGACCCGGCGGCCGCACCGCGCACCATCATGACGTCGGTCGCCGAGAAGCCGCCGCGCGCGGCCGGCGTGAAGATCGTCGATGAGGGCGATGCCGCCGAGAAGCTGGTCGAGTACCTCGTGCAGAACAGGCTGGTGTGACATGACCTACCCCGAGAACCCCATCCTCGTCCTGGTCGACCTCGACCCCGCGGGCAACCCCGCCAGCAGCACGGCGGCACTGATCGGCGCGGCCTCGACCGTCGGCGCTCCGGTCGCGCTCGTCGTCGGAGGGTCCGCAGACGCGGCGGCTCAGGTGGCCGCGGCCGGAGCGTCGGTCGTGCTCACGGCCGACGGCGACCCGTCAGTGCTCACCGTGCCGATCGTCGATGCACTGCACGCGGCCTTCGAGCAGGTGCGGCCGGACGCGGTGCTGATCTCGAACTCGATCAGCGGACGCGATGTCGCCGGGCGGTTCGCCGTGCGCGCGAAGCTGGCGCTGTCGGTCGACGCCGTCGGCGTCTCGAGGGATGACGAGGGCATCGTCGCCCACCACTCCGTCTACGGAGGCGCGTACCTCACCGACTCGGCTCCCACGTTCGGCGCACCGGTCATCACGGTGCGTCAGGGCGCGGTCGACGCGCGAGCCGAGGCGGTGGAGTCGCCGACGATCGACGCGCTCTCCGTGTCGGCATCCGGCACCGTCGGGGCGACCGTCGGCGCGGTCGAGGCCGTCGAGTCCACGTCGACGCGGCCTGAGCTGCGCGGCGCCACGCGGGTCGTCTCGGGTGGTCGCGGCCTCGCCTCGAAGGAGAAGTTCGTGCTCGTCGAAGAGCTCGCCGACGCTCTCGGCGCAGCGGTCGGCGCCTCGCGCGCGGCGGTCGACGCCGGCTACATCCCCCAGTCGCATCAGGTCGGTCAGACGGGCGTCTCGGTCTCGCCGCAGCTGTATGTCGCCCTCGGCATCTCGGGTGCGATCCAGCATCGCGCGGGCATGCAGACGGCGAAGAACATCGTCGCGATCAACAAGGACGGCGAGGCGCCGATCTTCGACGTCGCCGACTTCGGCATCGTCGGCGATCTGTTCACGATCGTCCCGCAGGTGATCGCGGCCCTCGAGGCGCGGAAGAAGTAGCCATGGCGACGCGAATGCTCAGGCGCGGGCTCCCGCGCGTTCCCGGCGGCGAGCCGTGGCCTCCCGGCGACATCGCCGTTGAGGCGCCTGCGGATGCCGAGCACGCATCGCCGCTCTCGGCGCCGTCGACCTCGCTCGATGAGTCGGAGGAGGCCGCCCCGGCGGCTGCCGCTCCGGTGGCTACCGTGCCGGAGCCCGAGTCCTCGGTCGTCGAGCACGCGGTGCCGTCTGCGGCGAGTGGCGCGTCTCTTCGCCGGGGCCTTCCGCGCACGCCGGGTGGCGAACCGTGGCCTCCCGCGAGCGTGGCGGCTGTCGCAGGCGCAGGCGCAGGCGCTGCCGCGGCGCGGACATCGTCTTCGACGCCGGAGCCGGCGGATGCTGCCACCGACGCCGCGGCAGACGTGCCGACCCGGTCCGCCTCGCCGTCCACGCTCGACGAGCCGACGCCTGAGTCGGCCCCGGTCGTCGCGCAGACGGGATCCGTGCGTCGCGGTCTGCCGCGAGTCGCAGGCGGAGATCCGTGGCCCCCGGCGGATACCGTTCCGCTGATCGCAGTCGCCTCGGACGCGGCCTCCTCCATCGCCGTCGATGCCCCGGCTGCCGCGGATGCCCCGGCCTCCGCGGATGCAGCCCCCGAGGTCGCGGCATCTGCACCGGCATCCGCACCGGCCGCCGCTCCGGCATCCGCACCCACCACGGCCGTCGCCACCGCCGCCGCGTTCGCGCTCGGGGATCCTTCGATCCCGCTGCCCGCTCCCCGCACCGTCTGGAACGGCAGTGCGCCTCGGCACGTCACGGCGACCGCTCCGGCATCCGACCGACCTCGGCCGACCTGGACCCAGGCGATCGCCGTCCTTCTGGGCGCCGCGGCGCTCGGCATCCTGGCGGCCGCTGCCGTGGCGTTCGTGCGGGCGCTGCTGAGCTTCCCGTTCATGCAGGACTTCCTCGCCGCGTTCCCCGGCGAATACGAGCCGGCCGTCGCCGTCGAACCGGGGTTCGCCCCGTGGACCAACTGGGCGCACTTCTTCAACGTGTTCCTGATGGTGCTCATCATCCGGTCGGGCCTCCGCATCCGCAACGAGAAGCGCCCGACCGCGTTCTGGACCCCGCGCAACGATCCCAAGGGCAAGGTCAGCCTGACGATCTGGTTCCACCAGGCGCTCGACATCCTCTGGCTCGTGAACGGCGTGATCTTCGTGGTGCTGCTGTTCGTCACTGGACACTGGGCGCGCATCGTGCCGACGAGCTGGGAGGTCATCCCGAACGCGCTGTCGGCCGCGCTGCAGTACGTGTCGTTCGACTGGCCGACTGAACACGGCTGGGTGAACTACAACAGCCTGCAGCAGCTGGCCTACTTCGTCACGGTGTTCATCGCGGCTCCCTTGGCGGCGGCGACCGGGTTCCGCATGTCGGGGATGTGGCCGAAGAAGGCCGAACGTCTCTCGAAGGCCTACCCGATCGAGTGGGCCCGCGCGCTGCACTTCCCGATCATGATCTACTTCGTGGTGTTCATCATCGGACACGTCGCGCTCGTGTTCCTCACCGGGTTCCTGCGCAACCTCAACCACATGTACGCCTCCTCGGACGCCGTCGGCTGGACCGGGTTCTGGGTCTTCGTGGCATCCCTCGTGGTGATCGCCCTCGGCTGGGTCGCCGCACGGCCGCTCGTCATCGCCCCGATCGCGAAGCTGTTCGGCACCGTCTCCGGACGTTGACCCGTCCACGATTCAGCCCAGACTGCTTCCGACGCAGCGAAACGGCCCCCTGCCTGGGGCAGGGGGCCGTTCATGCGAAAACGTGAGCGCGAGGGCCACGAGGCGCGGGCTCAGCGCACGAAGCGCACCTCGGTCAGCGTCTCGCCGAGGAACGGCTCGGTGTGGCTGGCGCCGTCGAGCGTGAATCCGTTGCGCGTGTAGAAGCGGTGGGCGCGGGGGTTGTCCTCCGCGACCCACAGGTAGAGAGGTTCGTCCTTCTCGACGGCGGCGTCGAACAGCTTCTGGCCGATGCCCGTGGAGTGGTACGCGTCGAGCAGGTAGATGAAGTACAGCTCGCGGAACGCCGGGGCGTCCTTGTCGCGGGCGGGGCCGGAGCCGACGAACCCGACGATCTCTCCGTCGACGAGCGCGGCGCGCATGGTGAACTCGGGGCCCTGCGAGGCCCAGTGCGTCCACAGCTCGGCCATGCGGCGGGGCGAGACCTTCTCGAGGGCTGCCTTGCTGATCAGGTGGTCGTAGGTCTCGTGCCAGCACTGCGCGTGCACGCGACCCAGGGCTTCCGCATCCACATCACGGACCGGACGGACGATGACTTCAGGCTGGGCTTCGGCGCTCATATCGCGACTCTACGCGCGGGGTCCGCGAAGAGGAAATCGAACGGAAGCGTTCCCGCAGCACCGATATGCCGCTGGAGACATCGCACAACGATGTTCGCGAATCGTTCGTCGCTGGCTACGATCAGTGCTCGTGAACGTGATCTGGCGCACTCTCCTCGTGATCCTCTCCGCCCGTCGCCGCGTGCGGCGAGGCAAGACCCTCGACGCGGGCTCCGTCAGCAGCATCACACTGACGACGCTCCCCACCGACATCGACATCCTGCGCCACATGAACAACGGTCGTTACCTGTCGCTGTTCGACCTCGGTCGCTGGGACCTGCTGATCCGCACGGGGCTGTTCGACGCGATGAACGAGCGCGGCTGGTACGCCGTCGTGTCGAGCGAGACCGTCACCTTCCGCAAGTCCCTGCAGCTCTGGCAGCGGTTCGAGGTGCAGTCCCGATTCATCGGACACGACGACAAGGCCGTGTTCCTCGAGCACCGAGCCGTCGTCGGCGGCGAGATCTACGCACGGGTGATCGTGCGCTCGCGGATGCTCCGCCGCACCGGCGGCACGGTCAGCAACGAAGAGCTGTTCGCCGCAGTGGGCAAGCCCGAGGGCGTGCCCGAGATCGACCCGTGGGTGCACGACTGGGCCGCGGCATCCGCTCTGCCTCCCGTGCGCACCTCCGCGCCGAGCGTGTGGAACTGACGCCGTGACCGATCCGTGGGGTCTCGAGACGCGCGCACCGGGCTCGGTGCTGCTGGTGGGATGCGGCAAGCTCGGCGTGCGACTCGGCGAGCGGCTCGTCGAGCAGGGCGCACAGGTCACGGCCATGCGCCGGAGTGCAGGGGAGCTGCCCTTCCCGACGATCGAGGCGGATCTGCGGCATCCGCTCGACCGCGACCTTCCGGCCTTCGACTCGGTCGTGATCACGCTGCCGCCCAGCACCGAGGGCGACTCGATCTATCCACCGGCGCTGCGCGGGCTCGCGAAGGCCCTGCCCTCGA
>Ga0307406_10001596_pt1 | contig 12470 bp, 13 predicted proteins | sample 322Cmetagenome_3_FD_203706 | JGI IMG/M metagenome (GOLD analysis project Ga0307406, IMG submission 203706) | Maize rhizosphere microbial communities from greenhouse at UC Davis, California, United States - 322HYB-C-2 | ecosystem: Host-associated > Plants > Roots > Rhizosphere > Soil | place... | reverse complement strand
GCGCGGCCGGAAAAGTCGCGCGACGGGGTAGCTGGTCATTAATCACCAATCACCAATCACCAATCGTCCAATCATCAATCGTCCAATCATCAATCGTCCAATCATCAATCGTCCAATCATCAATCGAAGTGCCTGAAGAGGATGATGCTGTCGCCAGGATGGGCGGTGGCGGAGAGGGCCGTATTTCCGGCTGGTGCGACCGTTTTAAGATGGAGGCTCAGGCCTTGCTGAAGCGCTTTTCGACTTCGCTCCAGTTCACCACGTTCCACCAGGCGGTGATGTAGTCCGGGCGGCGGTTCTGGTAGTGCAGGTAGTAGGCGTGCTCCCAGACATCGAGTCCCAGGATCGGGGTGCCGAGGTCGCTGTCGGGGACGATGCCCTTCATCAGCGGATTGTCCTGATTCGGCGTGCTGACCACCTTGAGCTTTCCGTCCTTCACGATCAGCCAGGCCCAGCCGGAGCCGAAGCGCTTGGTCGCGGCCTCGCCGAAGAGCTTCTTGAAATCATCCAGCGAGCCGAAGGCGGACTTGACCGCCGCGGCCAGCTTGTCGCCGGGCTCGCCGCCCTTGCCGGCCGGAGCCATGACTTCCCAGAAGAAGGTGTGGTTCCAGTGACCGCCGGCGTTGTTCCGCACCGTCATGCGGACGGCTTCTTCGGAAATTGAGGGCAGGCCGGTCACCAGTTCCTCGAGCGACTTGCCTTTGAGTGCGGCATTCGCACCGACGGCGGTGTTCAGGTTGGTGATGTAGGCCTGGTGGTGCTTGCCGTGATGGATTTCCATCGTCTTGGCATCGATGTGCGGCTCCAGATCGACGGTCTTGTAAGGCAGGTCGGGGAGGGAAAACGCGGGTTTTTCCTGCGCGTAGGCGGACGACGTGGCTGCCACGGCACCGGCGGCGAGGGAAAGCTTCACGAACGAACGGCGGTTGAGATCAGGTGCATTCATCGTGGCCAAGCTAGGTGGATTGGAAGCCGGCACAAATGGAAAGCGGAACGAAATCTAAGCTGCCCGCGTCCGGGCTCCCGCCGAAGCGGTATGAACGCGGGGGAGGTGTCCGATTCCATTTTTCGATCCGGAATGAGCGGGTCAACTCCCGCATTTCGCGGCAATCTGGATTTTCAGGAGTTCGGGAATCTTCATTTCGGAAGCGGCTTCGCGAAGCACATCGTTTGGAGCGAAGGCTTCACTCGCTCGCGAAAGCCATGATGAGGCGGCTTCAGGTTCCGCCTTCATCCAGTCGGCCAGGAGAAATACGTGTGCGGAGACGTATCTCACTCGTCCGCTGGTGCCAGCATTGAAAGACGATGCTTCCGACGGAAATGCCACCCTCGTATCGGAAGGCCACGACGCTTTGTCTTCGAGAAACCAAGCCATGGCTTCGTCCGGATTGGATTCGAGCCAGCGCCGCGCGAGCGCCACAACTTCCGTGCCGCGAGGGCTATCTTCAGAGAAGTCGGACGGTTGGTTCCACGGGATGCTTTCAGGCCGGTCGGTCAACCGCGGGCGGGGGAAACACGGCAGGCCAGCAGCAGCATCCCGGCCCGCATTCGGAACAGTAGGAAGCTCCGCCTGGAGAATGCCGGATGTCTCGTGGTTTGCCTGTCGTCAGCGGAAAGAGAAAGGCACCCCGTCTCCGGAGTGCCTTTCTTTGATGCGTGGTTGCCTGGAAAGCGTATTTGCTTAGCGTAGCGTCCACTCCGGCAGGCGGATGATCTCGCCGCCCTTGAGCGCCGATTCGTGGGCCAGGATGCCGGTGCAGGTGATGTTCGCGCTCTCGATGGCGTTCGGATACGAGTCCTCGCCGCTCTGGAGCATCTTCACGAATTGCCAGACGAGGTGTGGGTGGCTGCCGCCGTGGCCCGCGCCCTGGGTGAAGGAGAGGTGATCTTCACCGGTCTCGCCGCCGTAGACGCCGCCCTTGGTGAAGAGCTGGATTTCTTCCGGCAGGTAGTGTGCGAAGTCGGGGGTTTCGACCTCCGAAGGGATCTCCGGCTCGGGAAGCTTGGCGGTGTGGACGACGAGCGGGTCGTGCTCAATCAGCGGCCACTCGACGGCCTTCTTGGTGCCGTAGACTTCGATCGATTCGCGATACTGGCGGGCGACATCGAAGAGCGAGCGGTAGATGTGAGCGGAGACATCGCTGTCCTTGAACTTCACGTGGGTGGTCTCGACCGCGAAGGGCGAGCCATAGCAGGAGTGCATCTCCTCGCGGATGGTGCCGGAGCCGAAGCAGGAAACATACTCCGCCTGCGAGCGCATCAGGCCGAGAGCGGGGCCGACGCAGTGGGTCGCGTAGTGCATCGGCGGGAGGCCCGGCCAGTAGCCCGGCCAGCCGTCCATGTCCTGCTGGTGGGACGCCTTGATGAACTGGATCTTGCCGAGCTCGCCCTTGTCGTAGAGCTCCTTCATGAAGAGGAACTCGCGGGCGTAGACCACGGTTTCCATCATCATGTACTTCAGGCCGGTCTCCTTCACGAGCTCGACGATCTTCTTGCAGTCTTCGACGCTGGTGGCCATCGGCACGGTGCAAGCGACGTGCTTGCCGGCCTTGAGCGCCTTGATCGATTGCTCGGCGTGGTCCGGGATCGGCGAATTGATGTGGACGGCGTGGACGTCTGGATCGGCGAGGAGGTCGTCGTAGGAGGTGTAGCGCTTTTCGATCCCGAACTTGTCGCCGACTTCATCCAGCTTCGCCTGGGTGCGCTGGCAGATGGCGTACATCTTCACGCCCTTCAGGCGCTGATAGATCGGGATGAATTCGGCGCCGAAACCGAGCCCGACGATGGCAATGTTGATATCACTCATGGATTTGGAGAAAGGGAGTCTCTATCAAGAGACGTGGGCCGCCGCGAGGGAAGGAGTTTTCGTGGCAGGCTGATCGAAGAGATCGCGCATGAAGGCGAGGCCGCGGCTGGCGAATTCGTCCTGGGTGGCGGTGAAGCGCTTCCAGATGCAGACCGCGCCGGCGAGGTCGCGATTGTCCGGGGTGAAGGACTCGATGACCACCGCGCCGGAGTAGTTGATGTCCCGCAGCGCATCGCGGAAATCCTGCCATGGGGTGAGACCGGTGCCGGTCACGCCGCGGTGGTTTTCGCTGACCTGCACGTGGATGAGATCGCTGCCGGCGTGGCGGATCGCGTCGCCGATGTCGGCTTCCTCGATGGTCATGTGGAAGGTATCGATCATCGCCTTCGCGGCGGGGTGATCGATGGAGCGGACCAGGCGGATGGTGTCGGCGGTGGTATTGACCAGATCGGTCTCGAAGCGGTTGATGGCCTCGATGGCGAGCTTGAGGCCGCGATTGCCGGCTTCGGTCGCCACGGTGCGGAGTTCGCTGGCGGCGAGGTCCCACTCGCGCTGGCGGTCTTCCGGGGAAAGCTGGCGGGCTTTTCCGACCTGCGCATACATCGGGCCGGCGATGAACGGCACGCCGAGCGCCTCGGCCAGATCCATCAGGCGGGAGAGGTAGGCGCGGGTGTTGGCGCGGACGGAGGCATCGGCATTCGTCAGGTCGCGACCCGGGCCGAAGGCACCGCAGAGGTAGGGCGTGAGGCCGGTTTCCTCAAGGATCGGGCGGATCTTCGCGGCATCGACGAGATCCGGGTCCTCAATCGGCAGCTCCACGGCTTCGAATCCGAGTTTGGCGATGCTGCGGAGAAGATCGCCCTGCTCTGAGGAGAAGGGAGAAGTCCACAGCCAAGTGCTGGCTCCAAAAGTGACGCTCATGTTGCAGGCCACAGTAAATGAGCCGCCGTCAGCAGCTATGATGAAACAGGTTTGACTGTGTATGATTCCGCTTTTTCTGTGACAGCGGATTCCCGAAAACTGCCAGTGGGAGCGTGGATGGCTGCGATTTCGGATTGGGATTTTTGTCCCTGCGGCCTTGAATCCCCCGGTGATTTGGAAGCTGCCAGCCCGCGAGATCGAATTTCCCCGCCGCCCGCTCGTGATGGGGATCGTGAACGTGAACGATGACTCGTTTTCCGGCGACGGCACGCTGGAGATCGAGGCGGCGGTGGCGCAGGCAAAAGGTCAGGCCGAGGAAGGCGCGGACCTCATCGACGTGGGGGCGGAAAGCGCGCGGACCAATCGCGCCGCGGTGGCGGTGGAGGAAGAGGTCAGGCGCTTCCGGGAGTTTCTGGTCCGCTGGCCGGAAACGATTGCCGCGGCGACGGCAAAGGACGACGCGCAGGTCTGGCCGCCTGTCCTCTCCGCGAATACCTGGCGCTCCGAGGTCGTGGAGGCGGTGCTGCCGTTCGGTGTCGAGCTGGTCAATGACATGGGCGCCCTGCCGGATAACCGGAACGCGCGGCTTTGCGCTGAAGCCGGAGCGTCGTTGCTCATCATGCATTCGGTCGGCGAGCCGAAGATCCCGCACTTTCACCAGCAATGGGAGGATGTGATGGGCTCGATGGAAAAGTTCTTCGAAGCTAAGATCACGATGGCGGTGAATGCAGGGCTGTCGCTGGAGGCGCTGGTGCTCGACCCCGGCATCGACTTCGCCAAGCAGCGCGAGGACAACCTCGTCGTCTATCGGGAGCTGGAGCGCTTGCATCGATTCGGCCGTCCTTTGCTAGTGCCAGTCAGTCGCAAGACGGTGATCGGCGACGTGCTCGGCATCGCGGACCCGAAGGACCGCGATGCTGGCACGGTCGCTTGCATTTCCGCCGCCATCCGCCGCGGCGCGCAGATGGTTCGCGTTCACGATGTCCGCGCGGCGTGGCAGACGGTGAAGATGCTGGAGGCGCTGGCCTGACTACCAGACCCAGTCGGGAGCGTTCCAGTAAGGGTTTCTTTCTCCGCCCCGGTCGCCGCCATTGTCCTTGCCGTCGATGCCAGAGGAATAGAGGACGCATCCATCCCCCTCGACCCGATAGTGGAATGGCTGGGTTGTCATCGGGTCGATGGTCGCAGCGTCACCCAATTCCTCGAGTGTCGCAGGATAGCGGCCGGTTTTCTTCCGGAAGATGGCAAGGTCGCAGGCAAGCAGGGCCTGAGCCCTCCTGACGGTCGCGTAGGAGATTCTTTCTCGAAGCGTGCGGGGATGAATCCCCATGTCATTGTCCGGCATGAGCGCTTGGCTCAGGGCACCGCGACCGCCGTAGCTCGCGTCCACGGCAGCGCTCGCCCGGCACCACTCGAAGAGGCTCTTCTCCGCTCGCTCATGGGCGTTGATTTGCGCGAGATTCATCCGGATGCGGCGGGCGAGAAAAGCATCATACCATCCTGCCGGAACGAACTCCCGTAGCAGGGGAGTCTTCGCCATGGTGAACGCGAAGGCACTGAAATCGCCGAAGTAAGCCGCGATCTTGGAGCGGTCGTGCCGGTAACGGGTGAAGCTGCCAATCATGGCTAAGGTTTCCAAGTCCAGGATGGGGCGAACGTGGTGGCTCTCGTTCGTTCTTGCGATGAGCGCGCGTAGCTTGATGAGCTCCTTTTCCGACCAGATGCCTTGGTCCAAGGCCTGCGCCATGACGACTTGCAGTCGTGACCAAGACGCCACTTGGAGAATGGCTCCGACGAATGTGTTTTCCGCGGCAAGAAGGTCTGCCACCCGAAGACCCATGGCCACGCTTTCGAGGGCGATGTCCGGCCGGTTCGCTGCGATGGCCACTTCCGCGCGTAGCACCAATCCGGCGTTGATGAGCGCCAAGGTATGAATCGGCATCCCGGGCTCGAAGAGTGCGTTCGGATCACTCGCGATCCGATGCCATCGGGGTGGCTCCGTGAAGGGGCGGCTTATTCCCGCCCTAAGCTGCGCCAGGATTTCGGAGTTCTTTTCATCGAACTTCTGAAGGATTAGGGACGGCTCATTGTCGATGCCGTTGAGACGCGCCCATTCTGAGAAATCCGGGGTCTTGTTCCTTTCGGATTTGAAATAGGTGTCTCCCATCCGTCCCATTTCCGCCATCCGATAGCCGAGCGTCCCTTCACGAGGCCTGCCCATGTCCACTTGTCCGGCGTATTCGCGCGTCACCTTCAAGAACATGGGGAGCATCGCGAAGTTCTCGGCATCGGGAGGGAGAGGCTCCAGCATTCCGGCAAGTGTCAGCGGTCGTCCGTCAGCTTGCCATTCGGCGATCGCGTCCCGTTTCATCCTGGCTCCCCACCAATTCGTCACGGCGTAGGCGACGGCCATCAGTGAGAGCGCCACGGCCAAGGTCTGGACCAGTCTGCGTAACCATTTCTTCTGCAGGAATCTTTTCATCGCTGTGCGGGGTCTTGGTATCCGAGCAATGGCATCGGCTCCGGTGCCTCCGGGACCAGCAGGGGCAAGCCCTTCATCGGGTCCTCTGGTGTGGCCAGAATGAACCCGACAACGACCGTCCAGCAGGCGGCGAGGCCAAGCAGCAATGGCTTGGGAAACAACGGTGGGACCGGTTTTGGCAGCAGGAGCGCTTTCCACTCCGCCGGCGGACGACGCAGCTCCAAGCCGAGGAGCTGGCGTTCGAAATCATCGTGATCGTCCGGGTTCATGATATCAAAGCTCTTCATATACGGGACGCAGGACGGTCCGGAGTTTGTCTATGCCGTAGCGATAGCGGCTGGCGGCGGTGTTGGGCGGGATGTCGCAGATGCTCGCGATTTCATCGAAGGTGCGCTCTTCCCAGAGTTTCAGGACGACGACTTCGCGCTGCTCTTCGGGAAGCTGGTCCAGCGCCTGCTCCAGCTTCTGGCGAAACGCCTCGCGATCAGGATCCGCGCAACGCTCGAAGATCTCGGCGGGCGCTTTCGCCGCGTGGTCTTGTCGGACCTTGGCTCGACGCATTCGATCGATCGCCGCGTGGTGAACCATACGCAGCAGATAGGCCCGCTCATTGTCGGCGTCGCTGGAGTTTCCACGGCCTTCGGCGAGCTTGAGAAGGACATCCTGCAAGATGTCCCGGACTGCGTTTTCATCGCGCAGCAGGGACAAGCCGTGGCGATACATCGCCACCGCGTGCTCATCATGGATGCGTTCGAGATCCCTGGCTGTCAGTCCGCGCTTCGCGCTGCCCATCATCGTTCGGACGCATGGGGAGGGAAGATTTGTCTAAGGAGCGTGCGTTGGATTATTCGGAGGCCCGGGCGGGAGGGGCTTTGAGGCGCAGGGTGGCCCAAGCGCGCAAGCGCCGCGACATCAGGTCGAGCACCAACGCCACCATGATTCCGGCCAGTCCGCCGCAAAGGCCGCCGCCGACGAGCAGCCGCCAATCGACAGTCCCTTGAAGTTCCGCCATCAGCGAAGTCGCCAGCAAGGCGCAGACGGCTCCAGCCGGCACCCCGGCGATGACTCCGCACTGTAGCAGGAAAACGCGGATGCCATCCGCGGCGCGCCCGCTGAGCATTCCTACGACCACCGATGACGAAAGCACGCCCAGCCCGACAAGCAGTGCCGCCAGCGCGCAGGCAACCAAGCCCACCGCAATCCCGACACCGATCAGGACGAGCACGATGACCGCGAGGACCAGTGAGACGATTGCCACACGCGGATCATGCCTGAGTGCGAGCGTTCCGCAACTTCCGCAGCTCCTTGTGGCAATTCTTCACGGGAACTTCATCAATGGTTTCTGGTCAGTAAGGATGCGCGCGACCTACCCTGTCGGAACAATGTAAATTCGTGAAATGCAGCGAACCGGGGTTTTGCAAAGTTTTTGCAGACAAAGGCTCGCGTTAACGGCACTGAGTTAAGTTGTTATCGAAAAGGAAAATGCCATGAGCAGCGTCCACACCCCCATCACGGAAACCTCGCAGTACCTCCAGGCGATCCGGCAGCGGGTCGGCACCATCGTCGTCGGCCAGGACGTGGTGGTGGAGCGCATGCTGATCGCCCTGCTGACGAGCGGGCACCTTTTGTTAGAGGGAATGCCGGGATTGGCGAAAACGCTGCTGGTGAACACCCTCGCGCGGGCGATGCACCTGAACTTCCGGCGCATCCAGTTCACCATCGACTTGCTGCCCTCGGACATTCTCGGCTCGGAAATCCTCGACGAGCGCAGTGGCAATTTCCGCACCCATCAAGGCCCGGTCTTCACCAATCTCTTGCTCGCCGACGAAATCAACCGCGCCGCGCCAAAGGTCCAAGGCGCGCTGCTGGAGGCGATGCAGGAGCGCAAGGTGACCATCGGCAGCCAGTCGTATCCGCTGCCGACACCGTTCCTGGTGATCGCGACGCAGAACCCGATCGAGCAGAGCGGCACCTTCGAGCTGCCGGAAGCGCAGCTCGATCGCTTCATGCTCTGCCACCGGCTCGGCTATCCGACCGTGGATGAAGAGGAGGAAATCCTCCGCCGCAACCTGAAGCTCGGCGTGAAGCGCGAGGGCTCGGGGGCGGTGGCGCGGACGGAGTTCGACATGATCAAGGAGGAAGCGATCGGCAGCGAGGCTGACCTCGTCGCGGCGATGGAAGCGGCGAACCACATCCACGTCAGTGATGTGTTCCTCAAGCACGTTGTCGATGTGGTCGAGCGCACTCGCAAGCATGACGATCTCGAACTCGGCTGTTCGCCGCGGGCCGGCATTTCCATTCTCAAGGCATCGCGTGCCCGCGCGCTGCTGCACGGGCGCGACTACGTCGTGCCGGAAGATCTTTTCGCCTTGGCCGAGGACGTGATGCTGCACCGCATCCGCCTCACCTATGAAGCCCTCGCCGAAGGCAAGACCGCGGCGGGTGTGTTGCGTCAAATCTTGGAAGCGTCCGTTTCGTGAAATGGAAGCCACGCTCCATAATGCCGATCCACTCGATCATCGCCAGTTTCTGGTGGCGGTGAAGCGGCTGGCGGATAGCCTGAGCTACGGCACGGATCGTAGTCCTTTCCTCGGTCAGGGGCTGGAGTATGTGCAGTCCCGTCGCTACGAGCCGGGCGATCCGGTGAAGTCGATCGACTGGCGGGTCACCGCGCGGACGGGCAAGCACCACGTGAAGCAATTCGAAACGCCGAAGCAGATGCCGGTGTGGATCGTCGTGGATACCTCGGCGTCGATGGCGCTGGCCTCGCATCCGCCGGGGAAATACGGGCTCGCTGTGCAGGTTGCCGGCGGCATCGCGCTGTCTTGTTTGGATCATATCAATCCGGTCGGCGTGCTCGGCGCGGGTGGTCGGGATTTCGTGGTGAAGCCGAGCCTTTCGCGCGATGTGTTGCTCCAGTGGCTGCATGCGTTGCGGACGTATCGCTTCGATGAGCCGACCACGCTCGGTCAGCGCCTGCTTTCGTTGGAGCCATCACTGACCCAGCGCTCGATGCTGATCGTGCTCAGCGATTTTCATGATCCCGATGCCTTGGCCGCCCTGAAACTGGTCGGTTCGCGCCACGATTGCCTGTGCCTGATCTTCCGCGATCCCGCCGAAGACCAGCTCGAAGGCGCGGGCCTCTTTCGCGGTCGTGAAGTCGAGTCCGGTCGCGAAGTGCTGACCCATGGCAAGCGCCTGCTTTCCACGACCGACGCACTGACCGAGTCGCTGACGAAGGCATCACTCGATCACTTCCTCATTCGCCCCGGTACACCATTCCTCGGTCGCCTCCGCCACTTCCTCCGCGCCCGCGGGGGAGCATCCCGCCGCAACCGCCAGTGATCCGCCGCGTCATCATCGCCCTGTTGCTCTCTGCGAGCCCGCTGCTTGCAGAAACGTCCACCCAACGCGTCGGCCAACCACTGGAGATTCGCGAGATCTACATTCCCGGTGGCGAGGTGAAGGCGAAGCCGCGCCGCGATCGCCAGCCGCCGCTGATGGTCCGCGTGGTGGAGGTGAAGCCGGCGAAGGATGGCTTCCGCTACGACTTCGAAGTGCAAGGACTTGAAGCCGGCACTCATAACCTCGCCGACTTTCTCGAAGCCCCAGCGGGCACGACTATTCCCGCGATCCCGCTCGAAATCACCAGCGCGCTGCCACCCGGCCTCGTCCATCCTAACAAGAGTAAAGCCGGCGATCTGCCCAAGCTCGGTGGCTACCGCACGAAGATGATGTTCTTCGGCGGGCTGTGGATCGCCGGACTGGTAGCGATCTTGCTCTGGCGGAAAAAGAAGCCGCTTGGTGGCGGATCTGACGCAGGTGCCATGCCTTCGTTGACGGAGCGACTCCGGCCACTCGTGGGTGCCGCCGCGAAAGGAGAGCTTTCTTCCGGTGATCGCGCGAAGCTCGAGCGACTCGTGATTGGCCACTGGCGCGAGCGACGTCCCGACATCGCTGCCATGGCCCCTGCCGAAGCGATGATGAAGCTCCGAAGCGACGCTGACGCTTCGCCCCTAGTCCTCGCTCTGGAGCGTTGGCTACACGCTCCATCTAGCGCCACTTCGAACAGCGATATCGAAAAGCTGCTGGCTCCTTACGCCCGATGACCTTCGCTCATCCATGGTTACTCGCTTTGCTCGTCCTGCCGGTCGGGCTGGCGGTGTATCTGTGGAAGCGTGCGGGTCGCCGGGTGCCGCTGCCCTTCGACCATCAGCCGATTCGGCGGGAGCGATTGTTAGGTTTCTTGCTGAAGACGGCGGATCTGTTGCCAGTGCTGCTGTTGATGCTCGCCATTGCCATCCTCGCCGGGCCGCGGCGCTTCGAGCAACCGCGCAGCGAGCGGGAGATGACGAATATCCTGTTCTGCCTCGATGTCTCCGGCTCGATGATGGCGAGCTTCGGCTCCGGCACGCGCTACGATGCCGCGATGGGGGCGGTGAATGATTTCATCACCTACCGCAAGGGCGATGCCTTTGGCCTGACCGTTTTCGGCAGCGCAGTGCTGAATTGGGTGCCGCTCACCAATGACGTGTCCGCCTTCAAGTGCGCGCCGCCTTTTCTCAAGCCGGACGTGTTGCCCGGATGGTTCGGTGGCACGAGCATCGGCATGGCACTGCGCTCGGCGGAGAAGACGTTGCTCGCCGGTGATTCGGGCGACCGCATGATCGTGCTCTTCACCGATGGCATGAGCTACGACCTCATGAATGGCCAGGATGTCGCGATCGCGCAGAGCCTGAAGAGGAACAACATCAAGGTCTACGACGTGCACGTCGCCGAGGGTAGTGCGCCGGATGAGGTTGCTGTGATCGCCTCGATGACCGGCGGCGAAGTCTTTGCTGCCGGTGACCCCGCATCATTGAAGGCGGTCTTCGCGAGAATCGATGAAATGCAGAAAGCTCCGCTCAAGCGCGTGACACCCGATCCGGTCGATTTCTTCCAGCCCTTCGCCATCGCCGGTCTCGGCATCGGCGGGCTCTATCTGCTCACCCTTTTTGGACTGAGACATACGCCATGGTGACCACGCCGCTACTGCTGGCTCTTGCCGCGCTCGTGCTCGCCACGGGGGCGGAGTGGATTCACCACGGCCGCGTGCGGAGCGTGGCGGCGCTGGCATTCGGGCCAGGCAAGAAGGCGTCGGTCGCAGGACAACTCGCGCCGTTGGTCCGCATCGCTGGCATCGGCATGCTGGTGTGGGGTGTGACCACGTTGTTGTTGCTGCCACCGCTGGCGCATCGATCGACCGTGAAGGAGGTCGAGCCGAAGGAGCGGCAGCATCTTCTGTTGGTGCTCGACGTTTCTCCGAGCATGCGGCTGCGCGATGCCGGAGCCACCGGCAAGGAAAGCCGCATGGATCGCGCCCGGGCCGTGCTGGGGTCGGTGATGGCCCGCACTGCGCACGACAAGCTGCACACGACCGTGGTCGCCGTTTACAATGGCGCGAAGCCGGTGGTCGAGGAAACGCGCGACTTGGAGATCATTCACAATATCATGGGCGATCTCCCGATGCACCACGCCTTCCAATCGGGAAAGACGAGGCTCTTCGATGGTCTGGAAGAGGCGGCCAAGATGGCGGCAAAATGGCCGCGTGGATCCGCCACGCTGATTCTGATCAGTGACGGTGATTCGGTGCCTTCCACTGGCATGCCGAAGATGCCAGCCTCGATCGGCGGCGTGCTGGTCGCCGGGGTGGGGGATCCGGTGAAGGGCAGCTTTATCGATGGCCGCCACTCTCGCCAGGATGGTACCACCTTGCGCCAGATCGCGACGCGGCTCGGCGGCGAGTATCACGATGGCAATGCCAAGCTTGTCCCCACCGCGATGCTGCAGCGGCTCGGCACGCTCGCAGTCGATGGCGACGCTCGCCTGCCCGGCCAGCGAGAGCTCGCGATGCTGCTTACCACGCTCGGCGCAACCCTGCTCGCCGGATTGCCACTCCTGCTCCATTTTACCGGCTCCCGCTGGAATCCCGGACCTCAGCGGTTCCAAACTTCGCGGCATTCGCCGCTTCCTTTCCCTGACAAATCCGATCAACTTGCGACTTAACAGACTGCCATGAAAATATTCGTCCTGACTTTGTGGTGCCTGGTCCCCCTGGGCCTGTTGGCCTATCATTACGGTCCCGGCCAAACCGGGATCCAACTCGATGCTGCCGCTTCGGCGATCGAACAAGCGACATCGAAGACCGCCTCCAGCGAATGGAAGGGTGCGATTTCGTCCTACGAAGAAGCGCTCGCCAAGCTGCCGAAGGAGAACGTGGCC
>Ga0307406_10001595_pt1 | contig 12471 bp, 8 predicted proteins | sample 322Cmetagenome_3_FD_203706 | JGI IMG/M metagenome (GOLD analysis project Ga0307406, IMG submission 203706) | Maize rhizosphere microbial communities from greenhouse at UC Davis, California, United States - 322HYB-C-2 | ecosystem: Host-associated > Plants > Roots > Rhizosphere > Soil | place... | reverse complement strand
CCCCAGGCGGCGGAGAAGTGCCTGGAACTGCTCACGCGACACGTAGTCGCGCACCACCGGGTCGTTCAGGTCCGCGTGCCAGTCGACCTTCTGGGCGCCGGGGATGTGGCCCGTCTCGTACAGCAGCACGTCCTCGTCGCTCTCGAGCACGCGGAGCGCCGGGTCGTCGAGGTGGGCGGCGAGCCACGCCGTCGTCACCAGCGCCTCGGGGTGCGCGTAGTCCTTGTCGAGTATCGCATGATCGGTCTGGTCGGTGGGGATCGCAGTCATGGATGGGCTCCTCAGTGGGGATCTCGGCGGTCGGTGCGGCCGGACCGGCGCCGAAAAAAAACGGCCGCTCGGGTGAGCGGCCGGGGGTGAATCACTCGTGCGAGCTGTCAGACTCGACACGCCTCCTCGCCCGCTCCCGGCCGCGCGCGCACGGCGATACACGCGCCCATGCGAATGCGCATGCGGATGCGCATGCACGGGCGAAGGGGCATGCGCGAATTCGACATGCCTAGCGGGATGGCGTGCGGCGTGGCGCGGAAGTGCGACATGGTAGCTGGTTTGCGGACGAGGCGTACGCGTACACCCACACGAAAAAGCCCGGCTGCTGATGACGCCGCCGGGCAGTCGCGTTTTAGCATTTCTTTAACGTGGCTGCAATAGGCGGCAAATCACCACGGGCGATCGATTGTCTGGCGAGGGTAACACGGCGCGTCGAACATGTCAAGGGCGCCCGACGACGCTTCCGCGGTCCGCGCGGCGGCGTGCAGCGGCGTCACGCGCCGCCCGCGGCTAGACGCCGAAGGCGTGCGGCGCGTGCGGCAGACGCCGACGAACGCAGATCTCGCGGCACGCGTTGCGACGCGCGCAGGAGGCGCAGTCGCGCCGCGTCTTCTCCGGGTACAGCGCCCGGTCCACGACGACGTACTCGAGTCCCTCGAAGAACGCCGGCACGAGCGTGAGCGCGAACAGCTCCCGGACCCCGCGCAGTGTCGCCAACGCCTCCAGCGCACGGACCACGGCGGTGCCGATTCCGGTGCCGTGGGCCTCGGGCGCCACCGCGAGTGACGCGATCTCGGCGAGCGAGGGGGAATATTCCCGCAGCGCGCCACAGCCGAGAATGCGGCCACGAGCGTCGGACGCGACAACGAAGTCGCCGAGCGCCAGCCGGATGGACTCCGGCGAGCGCGGCAGCATCAGTCCCTCGGCGGCAAAGCGCGTGACGAGCGCCGCGATGCCCGGCACGTGCTCGGGGCGCGCCGGGTGGAGCGCGACCGCGCTGCCTGTGGAATCGGACGCCGCGGCGCTGCGGCGCCGCGCTCCGCTCCACGTTCCGCCGGTCGTGTGGGCTGGTTGCATGCCGAGCGTCATCGTTGGGGCCTCAGTGGTCGGGAGTAGTCACTACACGCGGTGAGGAAAAAGCACTCGGGCCCGCCCCCCAGTGGGGAGCGGGCCCGAGACACGAAGCGCGTCAGTCAGAGCTCAGTACGGATTCATCCGATGCCCGGAGACAGCGCTGCGCAACCGTGACCGCTCCCGAAGGAGGCAGCTCGCGGGTTCTCGCGACGCGGGTGCGGGTTGGCCGTGGTGCGGACGCGAATCATGGACGCCGGACGGATGCGAAACCGAGGTACCGAGGTACCGAGATGCCGAGTTCGTGTCGCGCGAGAACGAAGCGCACAGCCTCGTTGAGGCGCGGTCGGCGAACATACGCCGGGCGGGCGACCTTGTCAACGCGGTGCCCGGCCGGCGTACACGGCGGATGGGATCAGCGACTGGTCCGGATGAGTCCGATACGCTGTTGGTGCAAATCGTGCAGAGATCGCGGTACAAAATGGCGAAATTTGGCTCCAATCAGGCGAACCAGCTCAAAAGAACTGCAGAAAATGCAATTCTCTCTTGACACCGGGGGTCCCGGCGCGTATGGTCGCATTGTGATGACGCCGTCCGCCAACGCTCCCACCGCCCTCGAGGCGACGCAGTGCGCCGACCGAGCCGCCGGGCTCCGCCCGATCGGGTGCGCCCGGCCGCGGGGTTCGGCCACGCGACACCGCCAAGTTCGACAGGCGAGCTCGCCGCGACGCGAGGGCGTACACCGAGGTCCCGAGTGGTGACTTCGACGTGAGCAGGCAAGTGTGCTCGTACGCCCCCGCGATGCCATCCCGGCCCGCGGGGGCGTCCCACTTCGGACGATCACCTTCGCACCCACACTCACAACCACACTCACAACCACTTTGCCCGGGGACATGTCTGTCATGAAACTGATCACTGCGATCGTTCGACCCGAGCGGCTGCCGGAAGTCAAGGCCGCGCTGTTTCGCGCGGGCGTCACGGGGTTGACCCTCACCCGAGTCAGCGGACACGGCGGGGAGCGCGACTTCGTGCAGCAGTACCGCGCCAACACGGTGGTGCTCGAGTTCCACGACAAGGTGAAAGTCGAGATGGCGTGCTCGGAGCCGTTCGTCGAGCCAACCATCCGGGCGATTCTCGCGTCGGCGCGCACCGGCGACGTCGGCGACGGCAAGATCTTCGTCCAGCCGCTGGACCGCGTGATCCGCATCCGCACCGGGGAGCGCGACAATGCCGCGCTGACGGCGGTCAACGCGGACGAGGTGCAGCGTGCCGCGCAGGCCGAGGCCGCCGAGCGGATGGAGGTGGTCCCGTGAGCGCCGCCCCCGCGATCTCGTCAGGCGACACGGCGTGGGTCCTCACCGCCGCCGCCCTCGTGATGCTGATGCTCCCCGGGCTCGCGCTCTTCTACGGCGGCCTGGTGCGCAGCAAGAGCATGCTCAACACGTTCATGATGAGCGCCGCGCCCTTGGGGCTCGTGAGCGTGCAGTGGGTCCTGATCGGATACTCCCTCGCCTTCGCCGCCGGCTCCCCGTACCTGGGCGGGCTCTCCTGGTGGGGCTTCGAGGGCGTCGGCGCGGAGCCCAACGCGACGTACGCCGGGAGCATCCCGCACCTCGCCTTCGCCGCCTTCCAGGCGATGTTCGCCGCGATCACCGTGGCGCTGATCTCGGGGGCCGTGGCCGAGCGGATGCGCTTCCGGGCGTACCTGCTGTTCGTGCTCCTGTGGACCACGCTCATCTACGACCCGCTCGCCCACTGGGTCTGGGGCGACGGCGGCTGGCTCCGCACACTCGGCGCCCTCGACTTCGCGGGCGGGACGGTCGTGCACGTGAGCGCCGGCACCTCGGCGCTCGTCGCGGCGCTCTTCCTCGGGCCGCGCCGCGAGTACCGGCGCATCCCGATCCTGCCGCACAACGTGCCGTTCACGCTGCTCGGTGCCGGCCTGCTCTGGTTCGGGTGGTTCGGCTTCAACGCCGGCTCGGCGCTGGCGGCGAACGACGTCGCCGCCTCGGCCTTCGTGACGACCCACACCGCCGCCGCCGCCGCGCTCACCGCGTGGATGCTCCTCGACCTGGTGCGCCTCGGCCGTCCGACCGCCGTCGGCGCGGCCACCGGCGCAGTCGTGGGGCTGGTCGCCATCACGCCGGCGGCGGGCTTCGTGACGGCGCGCGGGGCGCTCGCCATCGGCGTCCTCGCTGCGGCGGCGAGCTACGCCGCGATCGTTCTGCGCTCGCGCACCCGCGTCGACGACGCGCTCGACGTGTTCGCCTGCCACGGCGTGGCGGGCATCGCGGGCGCGCTGCTCACCGGCGTGTTCGCGACGAAGACCGTGAACCCCGCCGGCGCCGACGGGCTCCTCGCCGGCAACCCGGCTCAGCTCGGGGTGCAGGCGCTCGCCGTGCTGGCGACGATCGTGCTGGCCGCCGCCGGGAGCGCTGCGATCCTGGGGCTCCTGCGCGTGACCGTCGGCCTGCGCGTCTCACTCGCCGACGAAGTCGCCGGACTCGACGTCGGCGAGCACGGGGAGGAGGCGTACACGGGCGGGGACGTCGGCGCGCTCGCCGGCCGCCGCACGGCACTCGGCGACAGCGTCGTGATCCCGGCGGGGGACGTGGCCGCGCCCGTTCGAGTGATCGCGTAACCATGAGCGGCGCGCTGCGAGGGCCCACGGGGGCGACGACGTCGGACGCGAAGCGCGCGGAGGCGACTCCGCGGCCGCGCCGGTGCAATCCCGGCGCGAACCCGAACACCCAGTGCGCGCAGCAACAGCGCACCCGGGCGATCGGTGGTGCGGTCAATCGCCTGGCTGAACTTGCAGGTCCCTGGAGCTGACGCAGCAACCGAGAGCAGGAGCACGATCGATTCTCGGCGACGCCCCCCGGCTCCACGATGGACCGCGGGGGCGTCGCCACATCGGGCGGTCGCCGGCGCGTCGGCCCGCTGGCCCGCCGCGACACGACGTCGCCTTCACTCGCACCCGGAGGGCAGGGAGATCATGAAACGTCACCGATCGGTACTCGCCGTGCTGCTGGTCGCCAGCGCCATGCGTGGCGCTGCCGCCTTCGCCCAGTCACCGACGCCCGTCGCCGCCGCCCCCGAGGCGGCGACGAACGACTCGGCGCCCGACACACTGCCGGCTCCGGAGCCGGCTCGGCCGGCGCCGAGCTTCCTCACCGACATCCAGGCGGACGCGTTCGTCTCCTTCGGGTACACGTACAACCTCAATCGGCCGACGGACCGGCTGAACGGCTACCGAGTCTTCGATTCGGACGCCAACACCTTCAACGTCGACGTCGCCGAGCTCGTGCTGATGAAGCAGATCGACAAGGTCGGCGAGACCGGCTTCCGGCTGGACCTCGTGGCGGGCGGCGCCATTCCGCAAAAGACGCAGTCGGCCGGCCTGTCCATCGGCCAGAGCGCCGACCTCCAGCAGGCGACGCTGAGCTACCTGGCGCCGGTCGGCAGCGGCCTGCGGCTCGACTTCGGGAAGTTCGTGACCCACATGGGCGCGGAGCTCATCGAGGGATACGACGGCTACAACGACAACTACAGCCGGTCGTTCCTCTTCAACTACGCGATCCCCCTCACGCACACGGGCGTGAAGGCGAGCTACACGCTGGGCAGCGCGCTCTCGGCCATGCTGATGGTCGTCAACGGGTGGGACAACGTGCGCGACGGCAACAGCGGGAAGTCCGTCGGCGCGCAGCTCACGCTCACGCCGGCGTCTCCGGTCACGGTCTACCTGAACTACATCGGCGGGCCGGAGAAGACCGACACCAACGGCTACGCTCGCAACGTGTTCGACGTGGTGGCGACCTGGAAGGCGCTGAAGACGCTGACGCTGGGGCTGAATGGGGACTACGGGCGGGAGACCGACGCCAGCCTCGCCGAGCCGGGCGCGGACGCGGTGTGGAAGGGGATCGCCGCCTACGCACGGTACGACCTCACGAGCCGGTTCGCCGTCGCGCTCCGGGGCGAGACGTTCCGCGACGAAGGGGGCACCCGCCTCGGCACGGGCCTGGCCACGACCGTGCGCGAGGCCACGATCACGCCGACGTACAAATTCACCGACCGCTTCCTGATGCGCGCCGACGTGCGCTTCGACCGGTCGAACAGGGAGGTATTCGTGAAGGAGGGGGGCGCGCTCAAGAAGAGCCAGGCCACGATCGCGGGGAATGTGGTGTTCGTGTACTAGAACGGCGGCTCTCGGCGCTCGGAGTACTGCGGCTTTCCGCTCTCGGCCCTCGGCTCTCGGCTACGGCGGGAAGCCCGGGAGGACGTGCCCCGCGCCGAGGGGTTCCCCACCACCGCCCCAGCCGAGCGCCGAGGGCCGAGGGCCGAGAGCCGCCGTTCAGAGGGCCGAGAGCCGCTTCATTCTTGACATCCCCGCCCCGCGACGTTACCCGTGCCGAACCTATGCGCTCTGACACGATCAAGCGGGGATTCGAGCGGGCGCCGCACCGCAGTCTGCTGCGCGCCACGGGGCGGATCCGCGACCGGCGCGACTTCGACAAGCCCTTCGTCGCGGTCTGCAACTCGTACGTCGACATCATCCCGGGCCACGTCCACCTCCAGGAATTCGGCCGCGTGGTGAAGGACGCGGTGCGCGAGGCGGGCGGCGTCGGGTTCGAGTTCAACACGATCGGCGTCGACGACGGAATCGTGATGGGCCACGAGGGGATGCGCTACTCGCTCCCGTCGCGCGAGCTCATCGCCGATTCCGTCGAGACGATGGCTCGCGCGCACTGCTTCGACGCCATGATCTGCATCCCCAACTGCGACAAGATCGTACCCGGGATGCTGATGGGAGCGGCCCGCGTGAACATCCCGACGATCTTCGTCTCCGGCGGCCCGATGCAGGCGGGGGTCGACCGCTCGGGCCGGAAGGTGGACCTCATCTCGGTGTTCGAGGGGGTGGGCGCGCGGCTCGCGGGGACCATCGACGACGCGCGGCTGGAGGAGCTCGAGGCCGCGGGGTGCCCCACGTGTGGGAGCTGCAGCGGGATGTTCACCGCGAACTCGATGAACTGCCTCTGCGAGGCGCTGGGGATCGCGCTGCCGGGGAACGGCACCGTCCTCGCCACCTCCCCCGAGCGCCTCGCGCTGGCGCGACGGGCGGCCGCCCGGCTGATGTCGCTCGTCGAGGCGAACGTCTGCTTCCGCGACATCGTCACCGGCGAGGCGATCGACAACGCCATGGCGCTCGACGTGGCGATGGGCGGCTCGACGAACACCGTGCTCCACGTGCTCGCGCTGGCGCGCGAGGCCGGGCTCGAGTACCCGGTCGGGCGCTTCAACGACGTGGCGGAACGGACCCCGCACCTCGCCAAGGTCTCGCCGGCGTGGGACGGCGGGCGGCAGTGGCACATGCAGGACGTGCACGCGGCCGGCGGCGTGCCGGCGATCCTGAAGGAGCTCTCCGGCAAGCCGGACGTCCTCTTCCTCGACGCGCCCACGGTGACGGGGAAGACGCTGCGCGAGAACCTCGAGGCGGTCGAGAACCTGAACCCGGAATGCATCCGGCCGCTCTCGCGCCCGCACTCGGCGAGCGGGGCGCTCTCGGTACTGTTCGGCAACCTCGCCCCGCAGGGCGCGGTGATCAAGGTGGGCGCCGTGGATCAGCACCAAATGACGTTCCGGGGGCCGGTGCGCGCCTTCGACTGCGAGGAGGATGCGATCGCCGCGCTGCGCGCGGGCGGGATCGTGGACGGGGACGTCGTGGTGGTCCGGCACGAGGGGCCGCGCGGCGGGCCGGGCATGCGCGAGATGCTCGCCCTCACGAGCATGCTCAAGGGGATGCCGCTCGGCGACCACGTAGCGCTCGTCACCGACGGCCGCTTCTCGGGCGGCTCGCGCGGGCTCAGCATCGGCCACGTCGCGCCCGAGGCCGCGGAGGGGGGCGCGATCGCGCTGCTCCGCGACGGCGACGTCGTGCGCATCGACCTGCCCAACCGGACTGTCGACGTGGAGCTGCCGACCGACGAGCTGGCGCGGCGGCGCGCCGCGTGGACGCCGCCCGCGCCGAAGTACACGCGCGGGTGGCTGGGCCGGTACAGTCGACTGGTCACGAACGCGAGCGTGGGGGCGGTGCTCGAGTGAGCCGCGCCTCGTGAGGCGGGCGGCGCCGGCGGTGCACATTCTCGTCCGCGCTCTTGACGCCTCCGATCGGGCCGGCTATACTCGCGAAGACGCACCTGCTTCACCACCAGAGGTCACGCACGATGGCTCGCACGCGCACCAACCTTCTTCTCAGCCTTCTTCCGGTCGCCCTGATTCTTGTCACGGCGAACCTTGGCGTTTGGGAGGAAGGCAGCACGGGCGCGTAGCAGAGCAGGCTGGCAGGTCGCGCAAAGGCCCCTCCCGAGACCGGGAGGGGCCTTTTGCATGTCGGGTGATCGCACCGTGGAGAGCGTGGACAGCGTGGACAGCGTCATGACGAGAGTCGAGGACGGGAGATGACCGAGCAGCGCACCGGCGCCCAGATCATGTGCGAGGCCCTCATCCGGGAGGGCGTCGACACGATGTTCGGCATTCCCGGCGGCGCGATCATGCCGTTCTACTACGCGATGTTCGAGTACCGCGACGTGCTCCGCCACGTCCTCTGCCGCCACGAACAGGGCGCCGGGCACGCCGCGGAAGGGTACGCGCGGGCCACCGGCAAGCCCGGCGTCTGCATCGGCACGAGCGGTCCGGGCGCGACGAATCTCGTGACGCCGATCGCCGACGCCTGGATGGACTCGACGCCGCTGGTCGCGATCACCGGCCAGGTCTCCAGTCAGGTGCTCGGCAAGGATGCCTTTCAGGAGACGGACATCACCGGCATCACGGTCCCGATCACGAAGCACAACTACCTGGTCCGGCACGTCGACGAGCTGCCGTACGTGTTCAAGGAGGCGTTCCACATCGCGACGACGGGGAGGCCCGGCCCCGTGCTGATCGACGTGACGAAGGACGCCCAGCAGGCGCGGACGGTGCCCAGGTGGGACGTCGCCCTCAATCTCCCGGGCTACCGGCCGACGTACCGCGGGAATTCCCGGCAGGTGCGCGAGGTCGCGCGGCTGCTCCGGGCGGCGGAGCGGCCGCTCATCATGGCCGGCAACGGCGTGATCCAGTCGGGCGCGACGCGGGAGCTTCGCGCGCTCGCGGAGCTGACCGGCGTGCCGGTGATCACGACGCTGCACGGGCTCGGCGCGTTCCCCGAGGACCACCCGCTCAGCCTCGGGATGCCCGGGATGCACGGGTGGGTGCACGTGAATCGGGCGATCCAGGAGTGCGACCTCCTGGTCAACGTCGGCGGCCGCTTCGACGACCGGGTCACCGGCAAGGCGTCGACGTTCGCGCCTCGGGCCAAGGTCGTGCACGTCGACATCGATCCGGCGGAGATCGACAAGAACGTCAAGGCGACGGTGCCGATCGTCGGCGACGCGCGCCTCGTGCTGCAGGCGCTGCTCGACGAGCTGGCGGCGGGCGGCGGCGGCGAGACCGCCGCGGCGCGGGCGTGGCTCGCGCACGTGCGTGAGATGCAGGCGGAGTTCCAGCCGCGGCACAAGGAGGTGCGTCGCCCCGACTCCGCGCAGCTCATGCCTCACGACGTGTACGCGGCGCTGAACCGCGTGCTCAACGAGCGGGGCGGGTACCGCGTCGTCACCGACGTCGGCCAGCACCAGATGTGGGCCGCCCAGCTCCTCGACTGGCGCCGGCCGCGCACGCACATCACGAGTGGCGGCGCCGGCACGATGGGCTTCGCGGTGCCGGCGGCGATGGGCGCGGCGATCGCGTGCCCGGACGAGACGATCTGGGCGATCGTCGGCGACGGCGGGTTCCAGATGACCAACCAGGAGCTGTCGACGATCGTCCAGGAGGGGATCACCAACGTGAAGGTGGCGATCGTCAACAACGGCTATCTCGGCATGGTGCGGCAGTGGCAGGAGCTGTTCGAGCACAAGCGCTACAGCGGCACCCTGCTCACCGGGCCGGACTTCGCGCGGCTGGCCGAGGCCCACAATCTCCGCGGCATGACGGTCGAGCGGACCGACGACGTCGAGGATGCAATCATCGCCGCGTGGGACCACGCCGGGTCGGCGGTGATCGACTTCCGCGTCGAGCGCGAGGTGAACGTCTTCCCGATCGTGCCGCAAGGGAAGAGCATCGGCGAGATGCTGACCGAGGCGCCGGTGACGCCCGCGACGGGGCCGGCGATGGCGCCGGCGCTGGCGGGCGCGTGAGGGAGCGCACGGTGGCGGGGCGAGCGCGGCGCGAGCGCGGAGCGGGATCATGAGGCATACGCTCGTGGCGCTGCTGCAGGACCGGCCCGGCGTGCTGCACCGCGCGGTGAGCCTGCTCCGGCGGCGCGCCTTCAACATCGAGAGTCTGGCGGTCGGCCACAGCGAGACGCCCGGCACCAGCCGCATGACGCTGGTCGTCGAGGCCGAGGACGTCCAACAAGTCGTGAAGCAACTGTACCGTCTGATCGAGGTGCTCAAGGTGACTGACGTGACGAACGGCCCAACGGTGGAGCGCGAGGCGGCGCTGCTCAAGGTGCACGCCCCGACGGCGCGGCGCTCCGAGCTCCTCGCCCTCGCCAAGGCATTCGAGGCGAAGGTCGTGGACGTCGGGGCGTCCACGGTCGTGCTCGAGGTGACGGGCTCGCCCGGCAAGGTGGACAAGCTGGCCGAGCTCGCGCGGCCCTTCGGGCTGAAGGAGCTGGTGCGGACGGGACGCATCGCGATGACGCGCGGCGCGCCGTCGGTGCAGGCCCCGGCGCCAGAGCACCGCGCCGCGCGCGGGGACGACGAGGGGTATGGCGGCGGCACGCCGACGACGGCGTGGGCGTGGCAGGCCGACGGCGGCGCGTGAGGCGGGCCATGGCGCAGCTCTATTACGACCCGGACGCCGACCTGGCGCGGCTCGCGGCCCGTCGGGTCGCCATCGTCGGCTTCGGCAGCCAGGGGCACGCGCACGCGCTCAACCTCCGGGACAGCGGGGTGGACGTGCGGGTCGGCTTGTACGAGGGCTCCAAGAGCTGGGCCAAGGCGGAGGCGGCCGGTCTGCGAGTGCGGCCGGTCGCGGAGGCGGCAGGGGAGAGCGACATCGTCATGCTCCTCACCCCCGACACCCGGCAGGCGTCGCTGTACCACGAGCACGTGGCGCCGCAGCTCGGGCCCGGCAAGACGCTCATGTTCGCGCACGGCTTCAACATTCGCTTCTGCCAGATCGTCCCGCCGGCCGGCGTCGACGTCAGCATGGTCGCGCCGAAGGCGCCCGGGCACCGGGTGCGCGAGGTGTTCGTGCAGGGCGGCGGCGTGCCGGCGCTGGCGGCAGTGCACCAGGACGCCAGCGGGCACGCGCTCGACGACGCGCTGGCCTACGCGAAGGCGCTGGGCTGCACTCGGGCCGGCGTGCTCCGCACCACCTTCGCGGAGGAGACGGAGACGGACCTCTTCGGCGAGCAGGCGGTGCTCTGCGGCGGGGTGTCGGCGCTCGTCAAGGCCGGCTTCGAGACCCTGGTGGAGGCGGGCTACCAGCCGGAGGTCGCCTACTTCGAGTGCATGCACGAGCTGAAGCTGATCGTGGACCTCTTCTACCAGGGCGGGTTGAATTACATGCGCTACTCGGTCTCGGACACCGCGGAGTACGGCGACTACGTCGCCGGCCCGCGACTCGTCACCGACGAGACGCGGGCCGCCATGCGCACGCTCCTGTCGGAGGTCCGCAGCGGCGCGTTCGCGCGCCAGTGGATCGACGAGGACCGGAGCGGCCGCCGGAACTTCGACGGCTGGCGCCGGCGCGACGCCGACCACCCCATCGAGCAGGTGGGGAGAGAGCTGCGCCGCATGATGCCGTTCGTGAGTCCGAGAGAGGTCACGCCCGGGCAGGGCGGCGCCTGACGACGCCGGTCGGCGGCGACGCCGACGGCCACCACAATCCCGCGCATCCGAACCCTCCGAGGCCCGACCGATGGAGTCAGACGTTCGTGTGTTCGATACTACCCTGCGCGACGGCGAGCAGGCGCCGGGCTGCACGATGACCTGCGACGAGAAGCTCGAGGTCGCGCGGCAGCTCGCGCGCCTCGGCGTCGACGTGATCGAGGCCGGGTTCCCGGCGGCGTCCGCCGGTGATTGCAGTGCCGTGCACGCGGTCGCCGGCGAGGTCGGCACGCCGGACGGGCCGGTCATCTGCGGACTGGCGCGCGCCAGCGCGCGCGACATCGACGCCTGCCTGCGCGCCATCGAGCCGGCCGCCCGCCGGCGCGTGCACGTCTTCCTGGCGACCTCGGACGTACACATGACGCACAAGCTGCGCATGAGCCGCGACCAGGTCGTCGACGCCGTGGCGGCGGCGGTCGGGTACGCGTCCGCGCGGTGCGCGGACGTCGAGTTCTCGCCGGAGGACGCGACCCGCTCGGACTTCGAGTTCCTGTGCGAGGTCCTGCGCACTGCGATCGAATGCGGCGCGACGACCCTCAACATCCCCGATACGGTCGGTTACGCGACCCCCGAGGAGTACCACGAGCTGCTCGCGGGCATCCGCCGCAGCGTGCCGGGCGTCGAGGCGGTCGTCCTCTCCACCCACTGCCACGACGACCTGGGGATGGCGGTGGCGAATACGCTCGCCGGCGTCCGGGCCGGCGCGCGCCAGGTGGAGTGCACGATCAACGGCATCGGCGAACGGGCGGGGAATGCGGCGCTCGAGGAGGTGGTCATGGCGCTGCACACGCGCGGGGAGCTGTTCGGCGTGCGCACGCCGATCAACACGCGGGAGATCGCCCGCGCGTCGCGGCTCGTCTCGGCGTGCACCGGCATGCGCGTGCCGCCGAATAAGGCCGTGGTCGGCGCCAACGCCTTCGCCCACGAGGCCGGCATCCACCAGGACGGCTTCCTCAAGCACCGCCTGACCTACGAGATCATGGACGCCGAGACCGTCGGCCTCGAGGGCAGCTCGCTCGTGCTGGGGAAGCACTCCGGGCGCCACGCCGTGCGCGCCCACCTGGAGGCGCGCGGGTACCGATTCACCGACGAGGAGCTCACTCGCGTCTTCTCGCGCTTCAAGGAGGTGGCGGACAGGAAGAAGGTGCTCGACGACCGCGACATCGAGGCGATCGCCCTCGGCGAGACGGGGCGGGCGCCGGCG
>Ga0307406_10001594_pt1 | contig 12479 bp, 7 predicted proteins | sample 322Cmetagenome_3_FD_203706 | JGI IMG/M metagenome (GOLD analysis project Ga0307406, IMG submission 203706) | Maize rhizosphere microbial communities from greenhouse at UC Davis, California, United States - 322HYB-C-2 | ecosystem: Host-associated > Plants > Roots > Rhizosphere > Soil | place... | reverse complement strand
CGGTATCGCTACAGCGAGCACCCAAGCCGCAGCGGCCTTCCAGCGCCGCATCATCAGAAAGACGGCCGCCGCCGCAGAAATACCCCCGGCAACCAGCAACCAAAACCAGAGGGGACTCGCGTGGATCGCCAAGTCTGACAAGAAGGACACGCAGGCGAGAAGCCCCACGGTCAGACCCGCACCCGTCAGCCACGCCGACAGAGTATTGGCCCACAAGCGGGGACCCGAGAGTTCGTGCCGGGGATCGGCCTCTCCGCAACGCTCCCTGATCCAATCCAGTGGCATGAACAACTGGAGGTCCGATCCTCCGGTCGGGAAAACTCCCAGATAGTGACCGATAAGCTGGCCCCACCGGAAAACGCCGCCCCCGCTCCCGCCCGGCGCGCCGCCACTCTTTCCTCCTTCCAGGATTCCCATCTGGTCCTCTTCCCGGAGGGATCGGAATTCCCAATGGCGATGCAACAAAGGCCTCACCATCCCACTGTCAAACTCGATCACCTCCACCCCGGCATCGAAACCAATGATGTTGATCCAGCCGGATCCCACGCCCACCCGTCTCTCGCCTGCGGGCGTTGCCTCCGGGAAGCCAACCCTGTCGGACTCGAATTCGAGGAATGCATAGTCGTTGATCGGAACGAACGGATCTCCTTCCTGCGGGGTAAGTGGGCGGTAGACCTTGAGTTCCTGCGCCATGGCATCGGCAAATGGCTTGCCCGACGGCCACGCACGAAACTCCGGCCAGTAGGACTCCGAATCAGGAGATTTCCTCAGGACATGCTGCACGGTGAGCAGGAGATTCAGGTGCCGCACCCTCTCCTCCCCACCACCGGCAGGGCGCTCCCACCGCTTCACCAAAACCATCACCGCACTCGCCTGTTCGCGGCATACAAACTGACCACCCTCGATTTCGCCTGCCTGGAGATACCATACCGTGTTGCTCGTCTGGGAGAATGGCCACATTTCAGTCGTGGTCCGAATCTATCAGACCCATTCCGGCGCTGCGAGCATCTTCACCGCAACCCAGGAGGGAACGGCGCGGTTTCGATCGATCGCATGTCCCGCGGTGTGGATGCCGATGATCTTGCCGGATTCCAGATCGATCAGACAGGCCCCGCTGGCACCTCCCAGGGTGGAGCAGTCATGCTTGAGATACTGCTGGCCATCCTCGTGGACCAAAGGATCCTCGTCATCCAGCAGACCCGGCATGAAGCGCTTGATGCCGAGTTCTCCATCGGCAAAGGCAATGGGAATGTCGGCAGCATCGCCTCCCTCGTTGCCTGCGAGTGGATGACCGATCACGGCGACCTTCCGGCGCTTCAGCTCTTCAGTGGTGAGCTCCCTCTCCTCCAGCTCAAGTCCACCGAAGTCCACAAACTCCCCAGCCAACCCCGCCACAGCGAACGCCCCTTCCCAGCCGGCGGGTTGCTCCAACAACGCCACGTCCGGAAGCGGGTCCCGACCTGCCTTGTAAGCGTTCGTTGCGATCTCCACGTCGCTGGCAGTGCCCGCCTTTGCCACCCGGTTGTAGCGAACCCGACCACCAAGCTCGGCCGGCCGGGGAGGATTCCCAAACAGCCAGCCAGGCTCGTGAATGACATGCCGGGCCGTGAGCAGCCGGCCGTCCCGCAAGAGGGTTGCGGAACCGGACTGGCGGCCATCCTTCTGGTCCAGCCGGCAGCATTGGCGTGCCAGCGTGGCGATCCAATGCGGCCACGGCTTTCCTGCCCCCGCCATGAACTGCGCCCACGTCTGTTGGTCACTCCGGTTGATTCGTTGGGTCAGGGTGTCCGATCCCAGCAAATGTCCGGCGGGAAAGGGAATCCCGGGGCGGTAGTGAGCAAAGACAATGCTGTAGAGCTGCGGCCGGTAGGCATTGATCAATTCCCTCTGCTTGGCCGCGCCTGACGCGGCGATCCGCTTGACCACATCGAATTCTTCCCGGCCCGGCAACGAGGCCAGGATCACCTTCCGTCGCCCGCTTCGCGGCGGGCCAAGCGAATCCAAGACCGGCCCTCGTCCTTTGGTCTGCCCGGTCGAGTGCAGCCGGGCGCCGGCGGACTGAAGATCATCGACGATCTCCTTCGCCCTGTCCCCTCCGAAGAATTTCTCCAGGTTCATGATCAATGGGTGGACAGGAGCCAGCGGGCGTCCTCCGCGGTGGAGATGCCCTTGCGCATGCGTTCACGCACTCCTTCGGCCTGTAGCTCCCATTTCACGTCCAGCGCTTCCAGAGAGGGCGGCGGAGCTTCCGTCAGCGGCTGGGTGAGAATCGCCGTAGTGACTCGATCCAGCGGGATCGCCTTGCCTAACAGTAGGTCAGGCACGCTGGCGATGACGGCAGGATCGGCAAGCAGTTCGCTATGCTCGTGGGTCACTCGATAGGCGGTCACGCCATTTACCAGCGCGCTCGCCGCAGGCACCGTGGCATCCCCACGGACCATCGAGGTGCTGTGAGCCACCTCTCCGCCAGGCAGAGTGATGAAGGTGCCAGCCGTCGGCCGATCGACGCAGACAAAACAGGTAGTGCGTCCTAGCAAGGGACTATTGCGCAAGTCGTCCTTGATCGCGCGTGCCGCGCGTAGCCAATCGGCACCGGGCCTGGCGAAGTCGGCATAGGACTTGCGATCATAGAGCAGCTCGGCATCCGCGCCCGGCTGCGAAAAGAGCGCAGGGTGGGGCAACATCTCCATCGCTCCCGGGAAGGTGGAACCCATCGTGCGCATCTCCTTGAGCGAGGTATTCAGGGAAACCTTCGCGATCTTGCGGACAAACGAGTACTCGCCGGTGAGTATCTCCATGATCGCGAAGCTGCCTCCCAGTGGACAGCCACAGAAAATCGACTGCTCCACGAAATCCCGCCAGTCCGCGTTGTCGCGGGCATAGATGGATGCGACGAGTCCACCCATGCTATGGCAGACCAGCGCGAAGCGGGCTTGCGGACTAGCCTTGCGGCGCTGCCGCAAAAAGCGATCCAGCCGGCTGGCGGAGATCGCGAGCGGCTTGCGCCAGTCGTAGGAAAACTCGTGAACCATGAAGCCCTTCTTCCGCCATGCGCGCGCCGCTTTCGCATAGGATAGCTCCAGATAGCCATCCGGATTCAGATTGTTCGGATCGTTTCCATTGTGGTCCAGACCGAGGGTGCCCAGCAGATTCGAGAATGGCAGCGTCAGCGCGTTCATCCACGAGCGCCCCCAGGCGCTGCCCTTGAGGTGGCTGCCCAGGATCCCCGGAATCAGCACGATCTCAGGTAGCTTGGGATCCACCGCGCGATCGAAGAGCCCTTCCACCGACGCGTCGAAGAGAACGGTATCGTAGATCTCCTGCGCTTCTTCGGGCGGAAAGGTCGCCGCCAGCAGCGAGCGGAAACGCTCGGGGTCCCGCTGGTACATACGCCGCAGATCCTCCTCGGAGTAGCGCTCAAACCAGCCGGGGTCGATCAATGCGGCTTCCCCCGGAGCCAAGGGGGCAGTGGGAGCGGGCGACGGGATTGGGACCGAGCCGTCCGCAGCCACGGCCGCACCTTCCTTATCCGCCCACGAGCCGAGCCAAATCGGGCCGCCTTCCTCCGGAGTCGCCGGCGGTTTCGGGGAAGGAGCTGGTGAGAAGTTCAGCCCTGCATCCACCATTCGAGGATCACGGGCGAGCTCCCACATCGGCACCGAATAGTTCGCCTTGAGATATGCCCCGGCGAAGTGGAGCGACAGGACCTGCTGCGTTTCGAGGTCAATGGTCGCCGACCCGGAATTCCCGCCAAGGGTGGATGCGTCATGGATCAAGGCCTCGACCGTATGTCCATAGCTTTCAATCGCCTCGTAGCCCACCAGCTTGCCGGGCTGGATGCGCTTCACTCCGAGGATGCCGTTGAAGATGTTCAGCAACACCTCCGCATCGTGATACTCCGAGTGATAGGGATAGCCGATCACCACGATGTCCCTGCCGGCGAGTTGGGCGGCCGCGGGCGGCGTCGACTGCAGCACCAGCGGCGCGGGCTCATACCGGGGATCACCGGTGTAGGCCACTTGTAGCAGTGCCGCATCCCAGTAAGGATGAACCACCAGCCCCTTCAAGACCTTGTAGGTCAGGCCAGCCGAGGGGTTCTGAAGATACTCATGGCCATTCTCTAACCGGGCGGTGCGATCAGGGATGTAGCGCAGCCGGTTGCCGGAGCCGGTGCCATGGATGAAAAGCTCCGCCACATGGCGGTTCGTGAGCATGAGACCCTTGCCGACAAGGAAGCCCGTACCGCCGAAGGGAGCGGACGATCCGTCCACCTCGATCCGGCCGATTCCTTGGATGACGGGACGGAGGTCGTCCTTGAAAGCGCCTACATGCCCCCAAGGATCCGGCAAGGGACCGAAGCTGCCATCCTTGATCAAGACGGCAGGCCTCAGAGTCTTGTGCACTACCGCTTCGAGCGCCGCTGCTTGGCCACTGGCAAAAGCGCGGCCCTTGATCGCGCTCTCCAGTCCACCCAATGCCGCCTCCACACGGACTCCCGGGATTCCAAGCGCACCACCGCCCACGGATTCCGTTTGGGATCCCGGGGTGTTGCCAAGGATTTTGCGGACGTAGTCCGCCAGACGTATTTCTTTTTCTTTCATGATTGGATCGGGGAATTCCGCCCGGCAACACCGGCGCATGTTGTGGGCAGCAGCTGAAAAGCAACCTTCTCCGCGAGGTCACGAACGCTCCTCCACACGGTAAGGAGTCGACACCTTCCTTCTCCTTCAGAGCAAGACTTTAGATAGGCCATGGTCGTTTTCACCAGCTCCTTTGCATGCTCCTCGGAAAAAGATCGCCCTCAACTCGGAGCCAAACCATCACGGCCGCATGAACTCAAATGAAGCATGATCAATCAATCATGATAATTCATTTCATCATGACGCCATACTCCTCACCCCATCACTTTTGCATTGTCATTCCGAACCAGCGCGATCAAACCTTGCCTTGTTTCGTTCATTTCCCTCCCCCTATCTTTGAACATGAAGACGAGTTCGGCGGCGCTTCTCGCGCTCTTTCTTTGTTCCGTAAGTCCATGCCGCTCCCAAGGCGTGGACAAGCTGTCCGGAATCCCTTCGGAAGTGGCCGCGGAAAGCCTGATCGGAACGTGGACCTATCGCAGCTTCCGGAACAATCCCGTTCCGGCGACACCGGTCGAACAACTTCTCTTCGCGGAAGGTCTTCTCACGATCACCTCGGTCCGTGGGACTGCGCTGGAAGGCGTGCTCGAGTTCGGCCCCGACTCCCGGATGTCGATCGAGGGACAAGTCCTTTCCCTTTCTCCCCTGGAAGTCTCCTTCCAAGGACGGGGCATCTCCGATGGAATCCGCGATTGGCTCTATGATTACCACGCTTCACTCGCCCATCCCTGGCCGCTGGCGATCAAGCAACGCAGCGCGATGGTCGGCTCGGTGATCCGCAGCGCCCCTCATGCCGCGGGACAGGGAGCGGTCGCGCCGGCCGGCGTCACTGCCAGTTGGATCGCCGTGAAGCACGATACGCTTCCCACCCCTGCCGCTCCCGCACAGTCCTCCTTTCAACCCGATTTCCGCCCCCAAACAGAGAAGCCGTTTGCCGGGTTCCTTGCCACGCCCGAGAGCACGCCAACGAACATGGAAGCGGCCTCTCTCAATGCGGACCCCTTGCGCGCCGCCTGGCAAAGATCCTTAGAAAAACGCAACGAGCCTGACTTGCGTGCGATGTTGCTCGATGAGGTGAAGAGCCTCGCCCTGCGGCATTCCACCGAGTTCCCCGAGACGCCGCTCCCTTCCTTCCTTGAAGAGGAAAACTTCCGTGCCGATCCAGGCAAGCTGAGCCTGGCGGCCACCTCCACCGAGGACTTTCTCTCGCCCGTGGAACTGGAGGTGCAGAACGGCGTCAGAACGCTGCGGGTAGTCCTGGCGGAGAATCAGATCGGCGGAGTCCCCGTGAAGCTGCGCTCCTACAATGGCATGCTGGTGGGGCCCACGATCCGCTGCCGTCCCGGAGACGTGCTGGAGATCGATCTCATCAACGAGCTGCCCCCCGAACCACCCCCAAGCCCGGCTGACCACAATACCCTGAACTCATTCAACACCACCAATCTCCACTTCCACGGCTTGCACGTCTCCCCGAAGGGAAACAGCGATAACGTCTTCCTCACCCTGCCACCGCGAGCAACCGCATCGTCCCCGATCCCCTCACCGCTGCGCTATCGCGTGGAGATCCCCGCCAATCATCCCTGCGGGACTTTCTGGTATCATGCCCACCGCCATGGCTCCGTCGCGGCCCAGGTCGCCAGTGGCATGTCAGGCGCCATCATCGTGGAGGCTGATCCGACGGACTCGAAGGTGCAGGTCGATGAGATCCCCGGCATCACGGGTGCCGCGGAACACGTCATGGTCTTGCAGCAGATCCCCTATGTGATCCCTCCGAACGAGGATGGCACACCAGGAACCACCGGCGTGATCGAAACGGACACGAAAGTGGATCACTTCGGCCCCGGAAGCTGGAATAAGATGGGCCTGTTCACCACCGTCAATGGCCAGCGCCTGCCGGTATTGAAGATGCGCCCGGGAGAAGTGGCACGCTGGCGCATCGTCGATAGCGCCTTCCGCGAGCAGATCGTGCTCGGCTTGATCCGCGATCCCCGGAATACCGGCGGAAACGGCGCTCCAGAGCGGCTGTCTTTCCAAGAGCTCGCTGCCGATGGCATCCCCTTCGCCAGCCCGCGCGAGTCCAGCCAGATCGAGTTGTGGCCCGGCTACCGGACGGAAGTGATGGTCCAAGCTCCACTTGTCAGTGCGCCGATATCGTATTTCCTGATTGACGAGAACAAGCGGCTGCAGAATCCGGACGGCACGAGCGTCGAGACCGGCCGCAAGTACATCGCCCGCATCGATATCGCGGGCACTCCCCGGCCGATGCTGCTTCCCGACCCGGCGGTTTTTGCTTCCGCAGATCTGCGCCGACCCCGTCCCATCTCGGGCAGCGAGGTCATCCGCACGCGTCCGGTCGAGTATGCCATCTTTCCGGGGCCCATGTTCGTGATCGATGGGAAAGCCTATGATGAGAAGAAGTTCCTCGAACCGGCCCCCGTCAAAGAGACGGCGGAAGAATGGCATATCACCACGAAAGGATTGGCACCCGAGCATCCCTTTCACATCCACGTGAATTCTTTCGAGGTCTTCTCCATCCTCGATCCCGCGGGCCGGGAAACCCTGCGCGATGGACCGGTCTGGCGCGATACCATCGTCATCCGCCGCGATCATGTGGTGAAGATGCGGACACGCTTCGAGGATTTCAGCGGCCCTTTCGTCCAGCACTGCCACATCCTCGATCACGAGGATCAGGGCATGATGATGAACGTCAATATCGTGGACAGCGCTCTCGGATCGGCACAGCCAGCGGCGGGACAGCCGCCATCGCTGGAGATGCCGGGTGGCGCACCGCAGCTCGCGCTGGTGATCCGCTCGGTGGAGTGCAAGGGCTGCCTCGCCCAGGTCGCCGCCTTCGAGCAGGCGGCCGGTGATCCTTCTTGGCCCCCCACGGTCATCTACACCCCTGACTCCGAGGAAGCCGTCCAACGCTTCACCAACAGCGGTGCCGTGAAAAAGTGCCGCGTGATCCGCGACGCCGGGGAACAGATGCTGCGCTTCATCGATCCGACGGCGGCCGCGGACGATCGCCGGCACGCGATGATGCTGACGGATCGCGACGGCAAGGTACTGCATCGCAGTGCAAGCATGGAGCCGCTGCTTGATCCCGAGGTCATTCGCTTTCAGTTGCCCGCGCTATCACGGCCCCAGGCAGATGCTTCCACGGGCAACCGGTAATCGCTCATTCATCCTCTGTCCCTCCTTCCATGAAACTTTTACCTACACTCCTGCTCCTTCTGGCCTCCCTGTCCGCGGTCGGGCAGGAACTGGCACATCGCAAGAGCATCGACACTCTCAGCGCTGAAGAACTCGAGAACTTCATCCACGCCCTCAAGATCCTGAGAGCACGCCCGGCAAACCGGATCGACAGCTACCGCACCTTCGAGCGGCTTCACAATGGCGGCACGCTGCCTAACGGAAAGCAGGGAGGATGCATTCACGGTGATGGTGACTTCCTTCCATGGCATCGCATGCTGCTCGCCCAGTTCGAGGACGCACTGCAAAAGAGCGATCCCGCCAAGACCGCGAACGTCGCCCTGCCCTACTGGGATTTTACGAAGCCAGCCACGGGTAAACGGTTCCCCATTGCCTTCGAGGACGACGAGACTCCCCTCTGGCATGTCAACCGGTCGAACCTGACGGAGAACAGCACCCCCGCGGAGATCGCATTTGCCGCTCAGGTCGAGGAAACGCGCAAGATCCTCACCGACGCGGACCGCCTTGAATCAACTCTCTTCGGCCTGACGAGGTATCGTCAGAATAATATCCAGGCCGGCTTCAGCAATGCCCTGGAGAACGGCATCCACAACTGGATACACGCGGGCTACTGCTACGACAGCGACATGGACGTGGATACCAATGCCGCGAAGGACGCGATCTTCTGGTCCTTTCACTGCTACGTCGACCTTGCATGGTATCGCTGGCAACTGCGGAACGGCGCCTTCGCCAACGCAGCCCCGGAACTCTTGCCCACCGATCTCACCCAGGAATATGATCACTTCCCGGTACCGATGACGGTCGGTGAAGTTCTCGATCCCAAATCCGCGGCATTGGGCTATGATTTCGTGATGGATTCCGATGCACCGCCTCCTCCTCCCGCCGACGCGCTCGCCGGAGAGAACCTGGCCGCTCTGGAGGGCGCCACGATGAAGTTCAATTGGAGCGGGGCCCTGACGGAGAAGAAACAGGAGGAAGCCGTGACGGCCGGAAAGAAGCCCGCGGCCACCCTCAGCGTCAAGGGCGCCAAGGCACCGGCGGACGGCTCATGGATGGTGGAGTTCTACCTTCATCCCAAGGGCGTCGCCACTGACTTCGGGAACAGTGAATTCAAGAAGAAGTACCTGGCGGCCGATTATGTGCAATGGAAGGGAAGCCATCGCCCCCACCACGAGGATCAAGCAGGGAAAGACCTGCTGCTTCCCTTGGCAGGAACCCCCTTGGCCGCATCGCTCGAGCCTGGCGGCGATTACATCCTCTCCGTGAACTATGTGAGCCTCGCCCCCGGCAAGCAGGCCGCCAATCCCGCGGCTGAAATCGAGGCGGCCAAGTTCACTTGTGAATCCATCTCCGTCACGCTCCGCTAGGCGAGGCCGGGCATCCGCAACTCCATCCCCAGTTCCCAGATCATGTCAGGCCGCATCCCCCGCTACGAATCCCATATCCGGCCGATGTTCCGGCGCTTGGACCGTCAGTCCATGGCTAGACGCTTCGACCTCTGGAACTATGAAGACGTGGTGAATCAAGCCAACAAGATCATCGAGCGTATCAATCATCCTGCGCATGGCGTGATGCCGCCGGTGGGATCCGGTGGTCCTTGGCCGGATGAATGGATCTCCCTCTTCCTGCGCTGGCGAGACTTGGGATTCCCCCGGCTGGATCGCCCCGCGGAAGGTATCACCTACGAAGTCGAGAGGATCTCCGCCACGGATCTGCTATTGATGGCATCCGGGATCAATCCCGGCCCCGGCTATACCGTGTGGATCGAGCCCACATTTGCGACTTGGGAAGACGTCGATTTCACCTTGTACCGCGAACCCCCGGCCGAGGCCGCGGCAGGTCAGCCCGTCCGCTTTGATGCCGAGATTGATTTCCCCGACCGTGGTGCCAGCGCCATCCTCGTGAACGGCCATCAAGTTGCGATCCCGCCTGCGGAGCTCATGTGAGGAGCTGCCTTGGGAAACGCAGCCGGGGCATCTTGCCCCGGTCCAGTTGAGGAATGCCCACCCCTCCTGACTTTGCTTATCATCGGCAATTTCGTGAATCGGAAATTGTCTCCATGAAGATTCACTCTTGATCCACGAACCATCATTCCATAGCACCTAACAGGTCTATAAACCACTTCACATACCTCCCCGAATCCCATGAGTCCTAGCGACCAAAAGCGCGCTGACGCCGTCATCAAATGTTATAACGACGCCGAGAAGGCGAAAAAGAAATTCCTGGCCGCGATTGCCAAGTCCGCCAAGTCAGGCAGCAAGACGCCTGCCTTCACAGAAAGCACCATGGTGGCGGAAGCGCCGGCAGCGAACAGTCCACCCGTCGAGGAAATCATCCCCCAGGTAGTCAGCGTGATCTTCGAGGCTGCGAAGGCGTTCAATGCGCCGCTTCCGAAGCTCCGGCAACTGGCGAATGGCAACTTCGAACTCGACCTGGAAGCGGATCTGCGGATCACAAGCGTGGGCCGCGAGAACCTGAGCCCGCAATACACAGCGATCTCCGCGCGATACCCGAACGGCAGGACGGTCGGCAAGATCGAGTCGAGAAAGGCCACCACCGTCAGCAAGGCCATCACCCGGGTTCACCTTCGCGCCAACGGCCAGTCATGAAGACTCTCCTCCATTGCTCCCTGGCCATTCTTGGCAGTGCCGCCGTCCACGCCCAAACGTTGGAAGATCTCAAGGACCCCAAGCTTACGGCGGCGCAAGAGCGGGTCGCGAAACTCACCGCGGAACTGAAGGCCGCCAAGGACGAGGTCAAGCGCTTGAGTGGAGAGACCGGCAAAGACAAACGGAAATCGGAAGCGGTCATCGACAAGATCAACGAGGCCCTTGAATCTCCCAGGAAGAAGACCGCGGAGATTTCACAAGAATTATCTGAGGATCCCGCATCCGCCCTGAAGATCCGCCAGTCGGTGAAGGATTCCACCAAGGCCGCCCTGCCGGCCCTGCTCCAGCTGACGCGCACCAAGGACGGCAAGGATAGCAAGCTGATCGACTTGGGGATCGCTTACGAACGTGACTTCGATACCAAAGCCGACGGTCCCAATGCCAGTTGGGGTCTCTTTGGCGAATACCACCATCTCACCAAATCAACCGCCAAGCCCGTCGGGGTGGACTCCCTTTTGCTCGGCGGCACCTTGGACTGGTATCCCGCCACGGGACTAGGCAAGCCCGGTCAAGACATCCGCGGATCGCTGGCTTACAAGCGGGACAAGATCGTCTCCGGAGAAGGCCTGATCAGCGATGTCACCTGGTATCCCAATGCGCCCGCCTACGGGATTGGCGATGCCAACTTCGGAATGGACGCGACCCACGGACTGCTCGAAGCCAATTTACGTCCCTTTGTCGGCATTCAGTATGAGGAAGGAAATGGAGCGAAGGGATTCCGGGATGGCGACCGGGTTTCCATGCGTGCCGGCCTCTTCCTGAACATGGCCCTTCTGCCAGCATACATGGGGAATCGTCTGACCCTCGAGAACAAGCTCTCATTCTGGGACCACCTCGATACAGAAGGCGTCTACTCCACCTACGATTCGGGCCAATGGTATCTCTCCTCGAAGCTGACCTACTGGTTCTACACGCCGAAGAAGGACAACGTGGGGAAGATTCTGTCCCAAGACGAGCAGCATCTCGGGCTAAGCCTCGGATACGATTGGGGCGACAACCCGGAAGAAGGAAAGCTGAATACCGACATGACCACCCTGGGCCTCTCCATCAAGTATTGAAATCGGGGTCATCCCTCATCACGCCTCCACCACGCTCACACCCGCGGCCGCTGCAGCCGCAGGGTGAGCGTGGGCGGACATGCGAATCGGCCTAGGCCGTAGCCGCTTCGTGCGGAATCCGAAGAAAGACACCGCCGACCTGATTTACCGCCATCTATGAGGCAGGAATGGAGATGGGTAAAGTTGGCCCGCTCCTCCGCAAGGCGATATCAGGTCGAAGAGGTGATGAATTGGCATCCATCCGGGCATAGGAAGAGTCATTCATCCGACACCTTCATCCAGCGACTGCCTGTGGCCACAGATGCAGATTGACGAGTGGAGAGACAAATAGGATAAAGATCCTCGCATGGATCCTCCCCTCCAGATCCTCGGCAAAGTGGCTGAGATGTTGTTTCCGACATCGGACAACCGCGCCCCCTTCCGGAATGGGCGCATTGCACACGGAGTTAATTGTTAGCCGCGCCTCATGTCTGGCCAAAACGATTATTCAATCTATCTTTGCCACCTCGTCAGCCAAACTTATCGAAGTCATAAAATAGGAGCACGGGGATCAAATCAATAGTCCGGACATCATGAAAACCGACATGGCTCAGTCACTCAGAACCAAACCGCCGTCGCTTCCCCCGAAGAGCCTTCTGTGGACCGCCATCCTATTAATGTTCCTTCCTATTGCCCTTTCCATCCTTGTGTGGCGCCTGGTTCAGCCACCCACCGTAACGGGAGGACACGTGATTGGGATAGTCATCAATCAACCCGATCAGGATAGCGGCACCGCATACGGCATACGGGCAGCGATGGACTACTACGGGCTCCGCGACAAGTCCGGGATGCCAATCCCGGAAGGTGTCACCCCACCCCGGCTATTGAACCTCAACTGGAGCCCGGACCAGCGGAATGCG
>Ga0307406_10001592_pt1 | contig 12488 bp, 8 predicted proteins | sample 322Cmetagenome_3_FD_203706 | JGI IMG/M metagenome (GOLD analysis project Ga0307406, IMG submission 203706) | Maize rhizosphere microbial communities from greenhouse at UC Davis, California, United States - 322HYB-C-2 | ecosystem: Host-associated > Plants > Roots > Rhizosphere > Soil | place... | reverse complement strand
CGTCAGCTCGTTGTAGCCCTCACCGAACTTCCCCGACGCGTGCTGCGTCTTGAAGTCATCGCCCAGCAGACGGTCCACATCGCTCTTCAGCCGGCGCAGGACGTCGCCGATCTCCTCACGACCCGAGTCGAGCTTGCCCGACATCGCTTCCATCTCACCGTACGAAGCCTTGAAATCAGCCATGGTTCCTCCTCGGAAATCTCCGCCGGTCTCTCCGGCGCTCTCAGACTACGAAACGACGGCCGCCGGGACGATGGGGAGAACTCCCCGATGTCCGCGCCCCTTAGTCCGCGAGCGGCAGCTGCACGGTCACGAAGCGCCCGTTCTCGACGAACAGGCCGCGGCCCGGCGGGAACTCGTGGCGCTGCACCTTCGGGAAGGGCACCTTGAAGAGCGACTCGCCGTCGTAGCTCTCGGGGCGCAGCGCGATGCCGTGCCGCCCCGCCTTCAACTCCCCGATCAGGCCGTAGCCGCTGGAGAGCTGCGTGACGTCGCCGTCGGCGATCAGGAAGTGGTCGCTGCGATTGATCGCCTGGAACAGCTCCTTCAGCGGACGCTCGGCGTCGGTGTCGCCGAACTCGGTCACGTTCTCGACGACGATGAGGATCCGCGTCGGGATCGACTCGTCGGCGACCACGTCCTTCAGCTCCTTCGCGAGTGCCCGGACGTCCTCGATGCCGGTCGCCGCGCGTCGCCACGGCCGGAGGTCGCGGAGCGCCGCGCGGCGCCCGCCGATGTGGAACAGCTCGACCTGCGGATCGAACCTCTCCACCGCGCCGACGATCGCCCGGAGCGCGGTCGTCTTGCCCGACTGCGGTGGTCCGGCGATCACGAAGGTGCCGACCGGCTCGAACCCCTTGGGCCCCAGGGTGTCGTCGCCCACGCCGAGCACCGGCATGTCGTCGATGCGGTCGGGCAGCGACGACGGCTCCAGCTCGGTGGGCAGCGATCCGATGTTGCGGGCCTCGACGGCACCGCGGGCGCGCAGATCGCGCGCGAACTCCGCGCTCGCGGCGTTCTGCTCGGCGACGTTGGTCGTTCCCCCGATCACGGCGATCTGGGTCTCGAGCCCGTCGACGATGGCGCGCCCGGGGACGCTCCGCTCACTGAGCACGTCCTTGGGCACGCCGAGGATCGCGTAGGCCCCCTCGTCGGACATGCGCAGCACGATCCGCTTCGTCACGTTGGCGCTGACCGCGGTGGGGACGGCGCCGTAGCGGTCGGCGGTCGCGACGACGTGGATGCCGAGCGGTCGACCCTCCCCGAGGATCCGCATGAAGATCGCGTAGAAGGGTGCCCGCGCCGACACGGTCTCCCAGTCCTGCTTGAAGACGCCGAAGCCGTCGAGCAGGAGCAGGATGCGCGGTTCCTCGCGGTCCCCCGTGATCGTCCGGTACTCGCTGAGCGTCGCGGCGCCGGCCTCGGAGAAGCGCTTGGCGCGGTCGTCCAGCATGCTGCGGAGGGTGCGGAGCAGCCGCTGCACCCGCTCGACGTCGTCGCCCGAGACGACCGATCCGACGTGGGGCATCACCTCGAGCGAGCGCAGCGCTCCGGTGCCGAAGTCGATGCCGTACACCGCCGCGCGACCGGCCTCGGGCCGTGCCCCGGCGGCGATGCCGATGGAGCGCAGCGCGACGGACTTGCCCGCGCCGCTCGTGCCGTAGACGAGCAGGTGCCCGTCGGTGTCGGGCAGGAAGGAGACCGCCTCCTGCAGCTGGCGCTGGGGGATGTCGGCGAGGCCGAGCGGAATGCGGCCGTCGCCCTCGAGCGGGAGCTCGCGCAGGTCGATCGTCGTCGCGAGGTCGTCGAGCCAGGGTCGGCGAGGCGCGGGGAGACCCGCCTCGCGCGTGGCCGCCACGAGGTTCGCCACGAGGCGCTTCTGATCGTTGGGACCGAGGTCCTCGTCGTGGGTGTCCGACTCCTGACGGTCCTCCTCGCGCTCCCAGAGGGTGACCGAGCCGAACCGCAGCTCCGCCACTCTCACCTGCGCGCGGTCAGGCTCGTCGGTGGTCCAGCCGCCCGCGTAGGCCGACTGGAACGGGACGAGGCGTCCCGGGCCGGTCTTGGCGATGCCGCGACCGGGGATCGAGGGATCGAACGTCGACGCCACGACGTCGCCGACGACGTCGTTGGAGTCCGCGGCGTCGGCCATCCGCAGCGCGACCCGCAGGTTCGTGTTCGCGCGCAGGTTGTCCTTGATGACGCCGGCGGGCCGCTGGGTGGCCATGATCAGGTGGATCCCGAGCGACCGGCCGCGCTGGGCGATGTCGACGACGCCGTCGACGAACTCGGGCACCTCGGTCGCCAGCGCGGCGAACTCGTCGATCACGAGGACGAGGGCGGGCGGGGTGTCGGGGTCCTGGCGCTTCTCGAGCTCGAGGAGGTCCTTCGCCTTCTTGCGGTTGAAGAGGTGCTCGCGGTGGTGCAGCTCGGCGCGGAGGCTCGTGAGCGCACGCCGCACGAGATGAGGGCTCAGGTCGGTCACGAGGCCCACGCAGTGCGGGAGCTCGACGCAGTCGGCGAAGGCGGAACCGCCCTTGTAGTCCACGAACAGGAACGTCACCCGGTCGGGACTGTACTCGGCGGCCATGCCCAGCACCCAGGCCTGGAGGAACTCGCTCTTGCCCGAGCCGGTGGTCCCGCCCACGAGGGCGTGCGGGCCCTGGGTGCGCAGGTCGAGCGACATCGCGTCGGGACTGCCCTGGCCGATGTAGGCCTTCAGCGTGCCCGCGCGCTTGAGCCGCGGCCGCGGCGTGCGCGAGCGATCCACGATCGACGCGTTCTGCCGCCACCGCTCCAGCACGGCGGAGGTCTCGGCGGCGCGGTCGGTGCCCACCAGACGCAGCAGCGAGACGCTCTGGGGCAGATCGGAGGAGTCGGGCGCGACGGAGCTCGAGTCGACGACCGGTGCGAGGCGCTTCGCGAAGTGCTCGGCGTACTCGCGCGAGACGCCCTCGACGCGGACGTCGTCGATGCGCTCGCCCGCGCGCACCCAGCCCACCGACGCGTCCTCGAGGCCGTCCGTGACGTCGAGGTAGGTGCGGCAGGCCGCCGGCAGCGACTCGACGGTCGGGGCGACGAAGATCGTGTAGACCCCGGCATCGGGTCCCCGCTCGATCAGCTGGGTCAGGCGCGCGCGATCGACGGGGGCGTCGTTGGTGACGATGAGCACCAGCGCCACGTCTCCGGCGGTCTTGGATGCCTGGCCGGGACGCTCACCGACGTGCTTGCCCGCTTCCATCGACATGTCGGCCGTCGCGAGCGGTCCGCGGTGCGACGCGGACCCCGACAGCCTCTCGAGGATGGCCTCCTCCAGGGCGTTCAGCAGCACGGTGCCCGCGGACTGGCTGTCGGCCAGCGCGATCTCGGCGAACGGCGACTGCGGGCTCGTCGTGTGGGGCAGCCACTTCATCCACTCGACGTCAGGCGTCCAGGCGGGATCGACGATCGCCGCGGTGATGACCTCGTTGGGAGCGTGGAGCCCGAACAGCTGCACGCTCAGTCCCCGCAGCACGTCCCCCACCGGCTGACGCGGGCCCGCGAGGCCGATGGCGCCGGCGGAGGGGAGGAGCTCGATCAGCGGCACGTCGTCGATGCGCGCGAAGCGCTCACCGACGGCGGTCACCTGGTCGGCGTAGGCGGCGATCCCCCGCTGGTCGTTGACCTCCTTGATCGTGTTACGACTGGCGGCCGTACCCGACCCCAGTCGCAGCGAGAGGAAGTTCCAGTGCTCGGGGCGCCGCGTCCACAGCAGCGGTCCCAGCCGCATCGCCTGCTCGTAGATCGTCGCCGTCGGCGGCGCCTCTTCGCGTCGGCGTTCGCGCTCGACGATCTCCTCCGCCGCCATGGCGTCTTCGAGCTCGTCCAGCTGCCGCTCGAAGGTCTCGATCTCCTGGCGGAGCTTCTTGCCCTGCTGCGTGCGCTGACCGATGAAGTTGCCGAGCATCATGAGCGGCGCCATGACGATGATGAGCAGCGACGCGGGGCGCTGGGTGAACCCGAACATCGCGAACCCGAGGAGGACCGGCGCGGCGACCATCGGCCAGGGGAAGATCCGCGGGTCGGCCTCCGCCGGGATCACGGGGTGCCGATGCTCTTTGCCCGGGTAGCGCTTCTCGACCCGCGGCGAGCGGTTGAACAGCAGCATGCCGCCGCGCTCGAGCACCCGGTCGTCGTCGACCCCCGGTGCCGTCTCCGTCTTGACGAAGGTCACATCGGTCGCGCCGATCGTGATGACCTGCCCGGGGAGAACGCGCACGCGCTGGACGAGCCCGCCATCCACGAGAAGGCCGTTCGCGGAGTTCAGGTCGATGACCTCGATCTCCTGGTCGATCTCGATGCGGGCGTGACGCTTGGAGACCTGCGGATCCGAGAGCACGACGTGGGCGGGCTCGGTGCGGCCGATGATCGTGGTGCCACGCGTGAGCGGCACCACTCTGCCCGCCTCAGGCCCGGTGAGGATCTGGAGCACGGCGGCGGTCTCGCCGCCCGAGGCGTACGCCTCGACCGTCGCCGGTACCACCGACGCGTCGAAGCCGGAGCCGACGGGAGCGTCGCCGAGCAGCGCGGTGGGATCGAGCTGCACGGGCTCGCCGGCGGGCGGGGCGACCAGGAGGGTCGGGGTTACCGACGGCGCCAGGCGGGTGGTGTCCACGAGCGAGCGCGCGACGTCCTCGACGGTGGCCGTGGCGTCGGCCGTGACGATGACGTCGACCGGCGGGGCTGCCTCACGACGCAGGGCGAGCTTGATCTTCATGCGCCGAGTCCTCCGTAACGCACCTGGAACATGCGGCCGCCGACACGCACGACGGTGCCGTGGGCGACCGCCACGCGGCTTCCCGCCGGCAGCGGCGAGTCGGAGCCGTCGGCGCCCACGACGGCGGTGCCGTTGCTGGAGCCTTGGTCGAGCAGCCACACGGTGCCCTCCTCGACGCCGAAGGCCAGGTGCGTCTTCGACAGGAGGAGCTGGGGGTCTTCGAGGGTCAGCAGGACGTCGGCGGCGCGGCCCGCCGGCGCCTCCGGCATCCGCCCGATCAGTCCGTAGGACGGGACGATCACCGTCGACCCGTCCTCGAACACGAGGAACGGCGCGGCCGGATCGGCGACGACGGCCACCGGAGGGGCCGGGACGTCCGGCCGCTCGCTCCACGTCTGCCGCGACACCCCGACGATGCCGGCGCGCGATCGCCGCTCCTCGAGCCGGGGGCGGTCGCCGGTGGGCACGGTCGCCAGCGACGGCAGATGCTCGGAGATGTCGCGGTCGGGGGCCTCGAGGGCCCTGCGCGCGCGCCGCAGCTGCGACGCGTCGAAGGGGTCGATCCCGGCGCGCACGTCCAGCAGCCAGCAGCCGGCCACCTTGTCGAGGAAGCTGCGGCCCCGGCGATCCCAGAGGGTGGAGGTGAGAAGGACGAGCGGCCCGATGACGGGGACGATGCCCGAGGCGCCGAGCACCAGCGCGCGCAGCACGATGCGCCAGAAGCCGGGGCGGGTGTAGTCGGCGACCGCGACCGAGCGCAGCCGCATCGACGCCTTGCCGACCGTCACGCCACGACGGCCGTGGAGGACGAGCTGCACGATGCCGAACGCCACCGGCAGGGAGGCGCCGACGATCACCAGCACGGTCGTCACGACGGGAGCGGCGATCATGTAGCCGATGAGCGCCGGCGAGGCCAGCACCGCCAGGACCAGCAGGTCGATCACGAACGCCCAGGTGCGCACCCCGGGCGCTGCCGGGACCATGCCGAGCCGCTCGCCGAGCTCTCCGGGATCGGAGGTCGCCAGGGCGGCGTCCGCGCGGACGTCGTCGGTCATCGATACTCCTCGGGGGCGGGCGACGGGCCGTCGCCGGGGTGTCTCAGTCGTGCTGGAGGTGGAACTCTTCGTCGCCGAGGAAGAACCTCTCCCCCGCCTCGAGCTCGGTGCCGGGCTCGACCTCGACCTCCTCGCCCATGAGCGTGCGCACCAGCACGCCGTTGGTCGATCCGAGGTCGGTCACCAGCCACTTCTCGCCGCGCAGCTCGAGACGGGCATGCGTCTTGGACACGGTGCGCGCATCGTCCTGCACCGCGATCAGCTGCGCCTGCGGGAACGACGGGTCGGCGATCGGCCGGCGCCCCAGCACCACGACGTCGGCCGTCAGCGGCACCGGCGTCGAGCTGGCCGGAACCAGCTGCCAGGTGATCTTCTTGCGTCGCACCATCACCGTCTGGTCGACCTCGTCCTCGTCGGGGAGGTCGGCGGTCGACGGGGCCGCAGCCGGAGGAGCCGCGTCGGGAAGATCGGAGTGCTGCTGCGCACGCTGCTGGGCGGCGACCGACGAACGCGCCGACAGCGGGGTGCCCGCGATCGGCGACCCCACGACGGCGGAGACCTCGCCCGAGAGCTCCGGGAAGCCATCGTCGGCTTCGGCTCGTGCGGCCGCCCGTGACGGCAGCGGCGTCTCGATCGGCGCCGTCACCGGCATCCGGGTGACGGGTTCGGCAGCGTCGGAGCGCCGACCCGGGACGAAGGAGATGAGCCCCGGGACCTCGTCGGCCGGCGCGGACGGCACGACCGGGCCGCCCTCGGGAGCCGACGCCCGACGGGGACCGGCGGCAGCGGCGGCACTGGGCGGGAACGGCGACGGCGAGACCGCGGACACGTCGTCGATCTCGGACGGCCAGGACCCCACGTCGGGCTCGGGATCCTCAACCGGCGTCCGCGATGCGACACCCGCCTGCGGCGCCCAGCCCGCAGGCGTCGGGGGCGGCGGGAGGACCGGCTGCGCGGCGAGCGGGTCGGCCGCCGAGAACGCGGCGGGAGCCGCCGGAGCCGCGGCCGGGAAGGAGGTGGGCACGGGCGGCACCGGGGGGAATCCCGCGGGCGCAGCCGTCGACGCGGCGAACGCGGCACTGGTCGGCGGCAGCGGCGGGCGCGGCGGGGCCGGAGGCATGCCTGCGGCCGACGGCGGGGCTGCCGCGGGGGCGACCGACGGGCGCGCTCCGCGCCACGGCGCCGGACCGAACCCCAGGATGCTCGCCCACACCACGAACAGGAGCGCGGACAGCACGGTCATGCCGGTGCCGTACCCGAAGCCCGGGTTGATGCGGTGGGCGGAGATCACCAGCAGCACCAGCACGATGATCGGGCCGATGATCGGAATGAGCACGAGCAGGATCAGCAACGGCGAGTACCCGCCCCACTTCAGCACCGTCGCCTGGTTGAGCAGCGGCACCCAGCCCTTCCAGGGCTCCTCACCCATCTTGCGGAACATCGCCGAGAGCGCGAGCGACATCCACACGTAGAGGGCGATACCGATGACGAAGGCCAGCAGACCCACCAGGGGCGCCAGCGAAGTGTCGATCGTGTCGCTCATGCCCTCCACCCTATGGCCCGCTCCGCGCGATCCACGCCTGGATTTCGGGCCGGTGCGTCGCCCGTCGCGCGGTCAGAGCTCGGGGAGACCCGGCTCCGCTCCCGGGTCGAAGGGGGCGTCCAGCGACTTGGTGAGCTCGTCCAGCATGGCCGCGATCTGCGGCTCGACGTACTCGCCGACGGCCGCCTGGATGCGCAGGCGGTGGTGGAGCAGGATCGTGCACACCTCGCGGCCGACCATGTTCGCGTAGTCGTCGGCGAGCCCGACCTCCTGTCGCAGCGCGGCCTTCGCGTCGTCGGACAGCGGCGGGAGGGCGGGGATGTCGGCGTTCTCCTCATCGGCAAGACCCGAGATCGTGAAGAGGAACGGCGCGCCGGGGACAGGGTCGGGGTCGAGCGGAAGCCCCTCGAACTCGGGGTCGAGCCCTTCGGCCGGCCGGTAGCTGCGAGCGCGGTTGCGCGCGGCCTGCTGATCGAGCTCGGCCTGGAGCATGGGGAGGTTCCGCGACGTGTACTCCGCCACGGCGTGGTCGACGATGGTCTTGATGCGGGTGGACAGGCCGTGCTGGACGCCGTGCGGCACGTCGGCACCGAGGCCCGCCGCCGACAGCACCGGTGAGCCGAAGCAGCGCCGGCAGGGGGCCACCCTGCCGCGGTGCGTGGCCGGCTCCCATCGGGGCAGCCACTTCAGCCAGGCGTCCACCGCCTGGCTGACCTGGGTCTCGATCGACCGCTCCACGGGCACCATTGTCCCCCGTCGAGGCGCCCCGCGCGGGATTTGCGCCCACTCGCGCGCGGCGCGGACTCGCGCGGCCGGTCAGATCTCCTCGTCCTCGCCCTCCCACGGCCACTGCGGGCGGGAGGCGCGGGTGCGCACGAGCGCCACCGCCGCCCAGGCGGACGCGAACGCGGCGACCACCAGCACGACGGCGAACGCGCTGGTCGCGAAGCCGCCGGCCGCCGCGGCGGCGCGGGCGGGGTCGGCGCCGACGACGATCCCGCCGAGCCACACCCCGGCGAGATGGGCGAGCAGCACGGCCGGGATGACGACGGCCGTCGGACCATAGGAGGGACGAGGCACGCGGACGATCAGCCACGTGACGCCGACGAACACCACCGCCGCCGCGGTGAGGCCTGCCGCACCGGGGAGGGCGCCGAGCCCGGGCACGGCGATCACTTCGGCATCGGTGACGAGACTCGTCAGCCCGAAGCCGGCGATCACCAGGGCGACGAACCCGGCCGTCGCGTAGGCGAGAGCGGCGAGCGGGCGCACCGGACCCGGCGGGACCGGCTCCGGTGACGAGCTCATCGCGGCGTCGACGCGCTCACAGCCGGTGGAGCTGCGGGCCCGCCTCGAGCGTGCGCTCGTACTCGCGCTGGGCCTCAGTGTTCAGCTCGGTCACGCGCGCGCCGCGCGCGGCCACCCACGCTCCGAACCAGATCGTGATCTCGCGGCCGAGGATGAAGGCGACGATCGCGAGCGGCGCGAGCAGCTGGTCCTCGACGAGCTCGGCGCCCTGGCTCGCGGTCAGCGTCCAGAACGGCGCCTGGAAGAGCTGACCGAGCAGGTGCCCGCCGTACGAGACGGCACCGACGAGCAGGCCGAGGACGACCCACTGCCCCCACCGGCCCCGGTTGATGATCGCGCCGAGCAGCCAGAAGCCCAGGAAGAAGACGGCCACGGGCACCCAGAACCACCACGAGGTGACGGCGTCCGTCAGCTGCTGCACGAGGTTGCCCGTCGTGACGTCTCCGGTGGCGGCGCCGAGTCCCAGCGAAGCGGCGAGGTACAGCAGCGCGAAGACGAGGGCGGCCAGAAGTCCGATCGCACCGGCGGCGCCGCGGTTCCCGCGAGGACGGGGCGCCTCGGGCGCCTGCACGAAGATCGGCTGCGGCGCCGGCTCTGCAGCCGGCGGGGCGGCGACGACGGCGGGCGCGGCGGCCGGCGCGACCACCGGCTCGCTCGGGGTGATGACGGCGGTGCGGTCCGCGTCGGCCTCGGTCGCCGCGGCGGGCGCGGCGGCGACCGTGGTGTCGCGCTCCGGCTCGGGACCGGCGGCCTCGATGTAGGAGAGGTCATGGTGGGCGGCGGCGAGCTCTTCCGGGGCCACGGCGTCGCGGGAGGCGGCCTCCGCCTCCGCGAGGCCCTCGTTGGCGCGGCCGACGACATCGTCCACGTGCGTGGCCTCATCAGCGGGCGTCGGCTGCTCTGCGGGCTCGCCGGTACGGGGATCGCTCATGTGCGGTGTGCTCCTCACGCGGAGGCGCGCGCCACCGCTCGACTGTGAGCGTAACCCGCGGTCTCCGCGACGGCGCGAAGGCGTGCCGACGTGTCTGCACCATCGCGGGTCGTCGTGTGCGTATCGTGTCCGAATGCTCCCGCACACCGCAGTCACCCGCCGCCCGCTCGATCGCCGCGGCTCCGGCGCTGCGGTGCGTCGCCGACGGGCGTCCGGAATCGCGGTGGCCGCCGCGGCATCGGTCCTGCTGCTGGCCGCCTGCACCGGCTCCCCCGCTCCCACCCCGCCGCCGAGCGCGGCCCCGACGCCGAGCGCCTCGCCGACGTCGACCCCGACGGGTCCGGTGCTGGCCGACTTCCCGTTCGGACCCTCCACCTCGACGACGCCGCTGCCGAGCGACTGCCGCGCGATCCTCACCGACAGCGTGCTCGCCGAACTGGACGGCGTCCCGCTGAACGCGCCCGGGATGGGCGGCGGGATCCGTCCCGACAGCAGCCGGGTGTGCGCATGGGGCGAGCCCGGCGCCGCGGCGACCTGGCTCGTCACCGTCATCGGCTTCGCTCCGTACCGCGAAGCGACCGATGCCCTGTTCGCGCTCGGCAATGACGGGTACACCTGCTACGAGCCCGACGACGGCGTGCGCTGCGAGCGCACGTGGGAACACGACAGCCTCCCGATCACCCAGGGACGAACCCTCTACTACCGCGACGGCATCATCGTCGACACGCAGTACTCGAACCTCGCACCGGCCGGCTACACGAACGCGATCATCGCCGCATTGTGGCCGCGCGACCGCTGAGGCCGTCGCTCTGACGCCGGCTCAGTCCGTCCAGACCCGATCGGCCACCCGCTGCGCGTAACTGGCCGGGTGCCAGCCGTCCTGCACGCTCGACAGCCAGATCCCGCCGCCGGCTTCGATCGTCTCCCGAGTGCCGTCCTCCCCCTCCCGGACGCACCGGATGCGCTCATCGACGGCGTCGCACACGAACCCCAGGGCCGGAAGCGCCGTGCGCGCGATCGCGCCCGCATCGGCGGGCACGTCGGCGAGCGTGGTCGAGAGGGTGCCGTCCGCAGAGGTCCACGCGCACGTCAGGCGCACCTTCGGCGACAGCGCGTCGAGGAGACCGGACGCGGAGGACTCGGGGGCGTCCGTCGAGGGGGTGAGCTCCGAGTCCGGAGTCCACACGAGGGCGGTCCACAGCGCATCGGCGTAGAGGTCGCGGCATTCCGTCACCTCGCCGGAGGCCGCGTCGTCCCCGTCGCCGGCGGCCGGGTCCGACGTCGGCGGGTTGAGCTGATCGCCGACGAACTGGACCGTGCCCGGCAGCAGCGGCGCCGCGATCCACGCCAGGGCGCCCACCACCGCGGCACAGGCCAGTCCCACCACCCACGCCAGGGAGGTGCTCCTGCCGCCGACTCGTGCCATGCTCCCACGGTACGGCGCAAACGGCGGAAGCCCCGCAGGACATGCGTCCTGCGGGGCTTCCGTGACTCAGCTCACTCGGCTGTGCTCGCGACTTCGTCGCTCACCAACCTCCATCGGCTCGGTCGAACGAGCACGCTCGTTCTCCTCTCGCCTCACTCAGTTGTACGTGCCGGGCGTGAAGTCGTCCGTGGAGAAGCTGTCGAAGTCGACGTAGCTCAGGTCGGCGTCGCTGTAGGCGCCGTCCGAGGCGAAGATGCGGTTGGGGTACCGCTCGCTCTTGGCCTCCTCCGTCGCCTCGACGGCGACGTTGCGGTACTTCGCAAGTCCCGTTCCGGCGGGGATGAGCTTTCCGATGATGACGTTCTCCTTGAGGCCGACGAGCGGGTCGCTCTTGCCCTCCATGGCGGCCTGCGTGAGCACGCGGGTCGTCTCCTGGAACGAGGCTGCGGACAGCCACGACTCGGTCGCGAGCGACGCCTTCGTGATACCCATCAGCTCCGGGCGGCCCGATGCGGGGCGCTTGCCCTCGGCCACGGCCTCGCGGTTGATGTTCTGGTACTTCTTGAAGTCGACGAGCTCACCCGGCAGCAGCGTGGTGTCGCCGTGGTCGACCACGGTGACCTTCCGCAGCATCTGCCGGACGATGACCTCGATGTGCTTGTCGTGGATCGGCACACCCTGCGAGCGGTACACGCCCTGCACGCCGCCGACGAGGTACTTCTGCACCTCGCGGGCACCCTGCACGCGCATGACCTCCTTGGGGTCGAGCGTTCCGACGAGGATCGGCTGACCGACCGTGACGCGCTGACCGTCCTCGACCAGGAGCGTCGCGCGCTTCAGGACCGGGTAGACGTGCGGCTCGTCGCCGTTGTCGGGCGTCAGGATGACCTTCTTGGCCTTGTCGGTCTCGTCGATCTTGACGACGCCGTCGGCCTCGGCGATCGGGGACGCACCCTTCGGGGTGCGCGCCTCGAACAGCTCCTGGACGCGGGGCAGACCCTGGGTGATGTCGTCGGCGGAGGCCGAACCACCCGTGTGGAACGTACGCATCGTCAGCTGGGTACCGGGCTCACCGATCGACTGGGCCGCGATGATGCCGACGGCCTCGCCGATGTCGACGAGCTTGCCGGTGGCGAGCGAACGGCCGTAGCACTTCGCGCAGACGCCGACGGCGGAGTCGCAGGTCAGCACCGAGCGCACCTTGATGGTCTCGACACCGCCCTCGACCAGCTTGTCGATGAGCACGTCGCCCACGTCGTCGCCGGCCTGGGCCAGCACTGCACCCGAGGGGTCGATGACGTCGGCCGCGAGCGTGCGGGCGAACACCGAGTTCTCGACGTTGGCGTCACGAACGAGCGTGCCGTCGGTGCCGGGCGCGGCGATGGTGAACTCCAGGCCCTTCGAGGTGCCGCAGTCGTCCTCACGGATGATGACGTCCTGCGAGACGTCGACGAGACGACGCGTCAGGT
>Ga0307406_10001591_pt1 | contig 12494 bp, 8 predicted proteins | sample 322Cmetagenome_3_FD_203706 | JGI IMG/M metagenome (GOLD analysis project Ga0307406, IMG submission 203706) | Maize rhizosphere microbial communities from greenhouse at UC Davis, California, United States - 322HYB-C-2 | ecosystem: Host-associated > Plants > Roots > Rhizosphere > Soil | place... | reverse complement strand
GCATGCGCGGGCCATACTCGTGGATCTTCACCCCGGCATCGAGCAATTCGTCGAAGTAGGAGCGCGCCGCATACGTCACCAGGCGGCTGTCGCTGAGCTTGGGCACCAGCAGGCGCACGTCGAGCCCACCGAGCGCGGCCGAGGTCAGGGCCATGCGTGCGGCCTCGCTCGGCACGAAATACGGGGTGACCAGCCAGACCCTGCGCTGCGCGGCGTGGATCGCGCCGACGTGCACGCGGTGGATGGCTTCCCAAGGCGAGTCCGGACCGGAACTGACGACTTGCGAGGCCACGCGCCCGGGCTGCGGCGGCGGATGTTGCATCTTCAGCGGCGGCTGGCCGGTGGCGTAGCACCAGTCCTCGGTGAAGACCAGTTCCAGCTCGCGCACCACGTCGCCTTCCAGGCGCAGATGCAGATCGCGGTAGGCGTCCTCGCGCAGGCGCTCGTCTTCCTCGTCGGTGATGTTGATGCCGCCGGTGTAGCCCACCCGGCCGTCGATGACGACGATCTTGCGGTGGGTACGCAGGTTCAGCCACGGCCGGCGCCAGAACCAGCGCAGCTTCATCGGATGGAACCAGGCCACTTCGGCGCCGGCCTCGAGCAAGGGCTTGAGGAAGCGCCGCGAGGTCTGGCCGGAGCCGACCGCGTCCATCAGCAGCCGCACCTTGACCCCGGCGCGGGCGCGCTCGATCAAGGCATCGCGCAGCGCGGTGCCGGTGCGATCGGGCAGATAGATGTAGTACTCCAGGTGGATGTGCTCGCGCGCCTGGGCGATGTCGGCCAGCAACGCGGCGTACTTGGCGCCGCCGTCGATCAGCAGGCGCACGTCGGTCGCGGTGGTCGGCGGCAGGCCGGTGGTGGCCTGGCCGAGCTTGGCCAGTTCGATCGCTTCCGGCGACGGGGTCAGGCCCGCCGGCGGCGCCGGCAGCGAGGCGCGGGCGCGCACCCGGCGCAGGCGCTGGCGGTGGATGCGCAACGGGCCGAAGAAGTAATAGATCAGGAAGCCGATGTAGGGCAGCGCGGCCAGGCTGATCAGCCAGCTGATCGTCGCCACCGGCTCGCGCTTCTGCAGCACGATCCAGAAACCCAGCCCGAGCAGATACACCGCCCAGCCGATCGTCAGATACAGGCCGAGGTGGGGAATAGCGAGCAGGTCTCGCCAAAGGTCGGGCAACAGATCCAGCACGTGTCGGAACTCCATCGATGCAGCGGCGCCGCCGGCACGGCCGCGCGGGCCTAGGCTAGCCCGCCGGCCCGGGCCGGCATAGCCCGGGCGCCGGCCGTATCGCGGCGGCGACTGCCGACGCGGGCAAAGACCGGCCGCGATCGGCGACGTAGGATGCGGCATCGCCCGTTAGAACCACAGGAAGGATTCCCATGATTCACCGGTTCCTCATCGCCGCCGCCCTGCTCGCCCTGCCCTTGTCGCCGGCCTTCGCCGAGTCCGAGCCGCGCAGCATCAACGTATCGGGTTCGGCCGAGGTCAAGGTCGTACCGGACCTGATCCTGCTCGATGTCGGCGTCGAATCGCGGCATGCCCAGCTCGACCAGGCCAAGCGCAGCAACGACGAGAACGTCGCCAAGGCGCTGGCGTTTCTCAAGCGCAGCGGCGTGCCCGACAAGGACGTGCAGACCGATTTCATCAGCATCGAGCCGACCTATCACTCCGACTATTCGTTCACCAAGCCGCAGATCTACATCGTGCGAAAAAGCATCGGCATCAAGCTGAGCCGCATCGGCGACCTGGAGAACGTGCTGACCGGGTTGCTGTCGAGCGGCGTGCAGTACATCCACGGCATCGAATTCCGCACCTCGCAACTGCGCAAACACCGCGATGCCGCGCGCGCCCTGGCGGTGCAGGCGGCGAAGGAAAAAGCCGATGCGCTGGCGGCCGAGCTCGGTGTGCGGCGCGGGCCGGCGCTGAACGTGTCGGAGTCGTACTCCGGCGGCTGGTGGCGCAGCGGCAGCCGTTGGGGCAATGGCATGAGCGGCGGCCAGATGGTGCAGAACGTCATGCAGAACAGTGGCGGCGGCGGCGAATCGGGCGACGGCGAGACTTTGTCGGTCGGCCAGATCAGCGTCAGCGCCTCGGTCAGCACCAGCTTCGCGATCGAATAGTCCGGCATCGAACGCGGTGCGTCGCTCAGCGGGCACCACGCGGCACGGAATGCGGCGCTCGGGCTGCTCCCTGGCGCATTCAGCCGGCAGGCGACGCAGCAGCGGAACCGAGCGATCCGGCGGCGTCGCGAAACCTGCGACGGCGCCGGCGTAGGCTGCACGGATGGACGCTGCGCGCAAAGCCCGACTCTCGATCCAGCCGACTGCCTTCAAGGGCCGCGGGGCGTCGTCGTACGTGGCCGGGCGCTACGCCGTCACCACCGTCCAGGGCGAGGACGACGGCTGGGGCTCGGTCTACGAAGACGCCGACGCGAGCTCGCGCCCGGACACCCAGGTGCGCGAGGAAACCGCGCGCAGCATCATCACCCGCAACGATTCGCCGGACATCGGCTTCAGCCAGTCGGTCAATCCTTATCGCGGCTGCGAACACGGTTGCGTGTACTGCTTCGCGCGACCCTCGCATGCCTACCTGGAACTGTCGCCGGGCCTGGACTTCGAGACCCGGCTGTTCGCCAAGGTCAATGCCGCCGAACGCCTGCAGAACGAACTCGCCCGCCCCGGCTACGAGTGCGCGCCGATCGCGCTCGGCATCAACACCGATGCCTATCAGCCGATCGAGCGCCGGTACCGCATCACCCGCGGCGTGATGGACGTGCTGGACGCCTGCTCGCATCCCTTCAGCATGATCACCAAGAACGCCTCGATCGTGCGCGACGTCGAAGTGTTGGCCTCGATGGCGCGGCGCCGCCTGGTGTCGGTGTATTTCTCGGTCACCACCTTGGACAACCAGCTCTCGGCCAAGATGGAGCCGCGCGCTTCGGCGCCGCATTCGCGGCTCAAGGCCATGCGCACCCTCGCCGAAGCCGGCGTGCCGGTCGGGGTGCTGGTCGCGCCGACCATCCCGATGATCAACGACGGCGAGCTCGAACAGATCCTCGCCGCCGCGCACCAGGCCGGTGCGCGCGCCGCCGGTTACGTGCTGCTGCGCCTGCCGCACGAACTCAAGCAGGTCTGGCGCGACTGGCTGCAACTGCACTACCCCGACCGCGCCGCGCACGTGATGAGCCTGATCCAGCAAATGCGCGGCGGCAAGGATTACGACAGCGCGTTCGGCAAGCGCATGCGCGGCGAAGGGCCGTTCGCGCAGCTGATCGAACAGCGTTTCCAGAAGGCCTGGCGCAAGCTCGGCTACGGGCGCCTGCCGGCCTTGGACACCAGCCAGTTCGTCGCCCCGCGCAAGCCGACCCCGCAGTTGGAGCTGTTCTGAGCCGGCATCGGCGGCGAATACCGCGGCACGGCCGCACTCAGCACGCGGCTTCGCGCGCCGCCGCGCCGATGTCCCCGCCGGCCGCATCCGGCACAGCCGCCGGCTCGTGCGCCGAGGCGTTGCCGAGCAAGACATAGGCGAGCCAGGCGATCGCCGCGGTGACGCCGGCCAGACCGTACATCAGCCAGGCGAAAGCCTCGTCGTAACTGCGCAGCAGCACGGCGGGGTCGAGCGCCGGCAACAGCGCCTGCGCGCGCGCGGCGTCGCCGGTGGCCAGGCGTTGCGCCGCCTGGACGAGGGCGTGGCCGTCGACCGCGCCCAGGCTGTGCAGACGCAACTTGAGCAGGCTGGCCAGGGCCGCGGCGGCGACCGCGATGGCGAGGCCTTCGCCGGACACGCGGCTGGCGCCGAACACGCCGGCGGCCATGCCGGCGCGTTCTTTCGGCACCACGCTGATCGCCAGCCCGTCCATCAGGCCCCAGGGCACCGCCGAACCGGTACCGATCAACAGCATCGGCGCGATCAACTGCGCCGGCGAGGCGTCGCCGGCGATCGCGCCGAGCCAGACCAGGCCGGCGGCGGCGAGCGACAGGCCGGCGCCGCACAAGGCGCCGGCGGCGATGCGATGGCTCAGCACCGCGGCCAGGATCGGCACCACCAGCATCGGCGCCGACAAGGCGATCATCAACAGGCCGGCGTCGAGCGCACTGTGGCCGTGGATGCCGATCAAACGCACCGGCAGCACGATGATCAACACCAGGTAGCACAGGCCGGTGCCGATCGGCAGCAACTGCGCGCCGACGAAACGCGGCAGGCGGAACAGGCTGAGGTCGAGCATCGGCCGCGCCGCCCGCGTCTCCACGCGCACGAACAGCGCCAGCAACAAGGCCGCGCCGGCCAGGGCGGCGAGCACCCAGGGATCGCTCCAGCCGCGCTCGGGCGCTTCCAGCACGCCGACCGTCAACAGCGCGAGCATCGCCGTCGAACTCAGGCTGCCGCGCCAGTCCAGGCCGGTCGCGGCGGGATCGCGCGACTCGCGCATGCGCGGCAGGCCGAACACGGTGGCCAGCGCGGCGATCACCAGGCTCGACAGGAACACCGCGCGCCAGCCCTGCGCCTGCACCAGCCAGCCGGCGAGGCTGGGTCCGAACGCCAGGCCGAGGCCGAAACTCGTGCCCAACAGACTGAAGGCGCGGATGCGTCCGGGGCCGTGGAACTCCTGCGACAGCGCGGCGTTACCGCCGGCCAGGGCGAGCGCGGCGGCGATGCCCTGGACGATGCGCAGGGCGTTGAGCGTGGCCAGGTTCGGCGCCAGCGCCAACAGCAGCGACACCACCGCATAGGACACGATGCCGATGGCGAAGATGCGCTTGCGGCCAAAGGTGTCGGCGAGCGTGCCGGCCGCCATCAGGCAACTGCCGAAGGCCAGCATGAAGGCGTTGGTCATCCAGTTCAGCGCGACCGGGCTGCCGCCGAGTTCGGCGGCGATGGCCGGAATCGCCACCGGCGGACCGGTGAAACTCAAGGGCAGGACCAGCCCGGCCAGGCACACGGCGCCGAGGATCAGGAAACGGTCGAGGCGGCCGGAGGCGTCGGCCGCGGGGTCGGAAGGGGGCATGGGCGAGTCGCGCGAGGGGGCAGGCCGCCAGGGTAGAAGCGCCGCAATCGCAGAAAAACACCGGCCCGATCCGTGCTTTATGGAACAATTGTCCGCAATTGCCGCCACCGGACCGCCCCACATGGACAAGCTCGGCAGCCTGCTCGCCTTCGTCCGCACCGCCGAGACCCGCAGCTTCGTCGCCGCCGGGCGCCAGATCGGCGTGTCCGCCTCGGCGGTCGGCAAGAGCGTGGCCAAGCTCGAACAGCAACTTGGCGTGCGCCTGCTCCAGCGCAACACCCGCAACGTGCGCCTGACCGAAGAGGGCCGCATGTTCTACGAGCGCTGCCGGCCCTTGCTCGACGAACTCGACGAAGCCGAAGCGATGTTGACCCATGCGATGCAGGCGCCGCGCGGACGTTTGCGGGTGGGCCTGCCGACCGCGGGCTATCGCTTCCTGGTGCCGGTGCTCGGCGAATTCCGCGCGCGTTATCCCGAGGTCGAGCTGGAGCTGGATTTCGACGACCAGTTGGTCGACGTGATCGACGGCGGTTTCGACGTGGTGATCCGCAGCGGAGACATGCCCGACTCGCGGCTGCGCGCGCGGCGGCTCGGCCCGTTCTGCTTCATGTTGTGCGCCTCGCCCGACTACCTCGCGCGACGCGGCGAACCGCGCCTGCCGGCCGACCTGGAAGCGCACGACTGCATCCACTTCCGCTTCGCCAACAGTGGCAAGGTGCAGGAATGGTCGCTGCGGCTCGAACCCGGCGAAGCGCCGCCGCACCTGCCGCCGGCATTGATCTGCAACAACAGCGAAGCGGCGGTGCTGGCCGCGGTGCACGGGCTGGGCATCGTCTACACCGTGGATTTCCTGGTCCGCGACCGGCTCGCCAGCGGACAGTTGCGGCGCGTGTTGCCCGGCTTCGAGACCCAGCGCGGGCAATTCTGGGCGCTGTGGCCGGCGCACCGGCATATCTCGCCGAAGCTGCGGGTGTTCCTGGACTTCATCGACGAACATCTGTTCGTGCACAAGCCGATCGCATGATCGCGAACGAACCGACGGCACGCCATCGTTGAGGTCATCGCACAGCGCGCAATCCATGCAGCCGCTGGAGAACGACGGCATTCGCGCGCAAGCTGTGTCCGCAAAGGCCGACGGCTTGCGCGACGCCCGTGTCGATGCCGTCATCGATTCCCCAATATCCCACCCCAGTGCAACCCAGGACCCCATCGCCGTGACGTCACCCGCCCTCGTCTCTTCCGCAGTGCTCGCCGTAACGCTCATGGCTTCGGCATCGGCGTTCGCTGCCCCACCCGCTTCGGCGCAACCCTCTTTCGATTGCGCCAAGGCCGTCAGCGCGGTCGAGAAAGCGATCTGCAGAAACGACGGCCTGGCCCGTGCCGACGCCGCGGTCGGCCGCGCTTACGAGCGCTTGCGCAAATCGCTCGATGCCCAGGCCGCAAGCGGACTGCGCGAGGACCAACGCTGGTTCATCGGCATCCGCGACGCGGCCTACGACAATGCCAGCGCGGCGAACCGGACGCAGTCGCTCAAGGCTTTGCTCGACGACCGCGCGCGCACTCTGTCGCAGATACGTGCGCAGCCGCCGGTCGGACTGGTCGGCAGCTGGCGCAACCTCGCCGGCGGCATCGATGTGGTCGACGACGGTGCCGGCGGCCTGAAAGTCGAGGCGAATGCCGCGCACCCGCTCGATGGCCGCTGGCTGTGCGATGCCAGCGGCAGCGGGCGCAGCGTCGGCGCGGCGTTGACCGTGCAGGTCGAGGGCGGCGAACGCAGTTCCCTGAAGCTGACCCGCGAAGGCGCGGCCTTGCGCGTGCAGGCGCTGGATGCGGGCGGCAAAGCGTTGCTCGGTCCCGACTACTGCGGTCACAACGGCAGTCTCGAAGGCGTGTACTTCGCGGTGCCGCCGAGCGCGGAGTGAACGGCCGCACTGCCTGATCGGATCGTCTCGCGACTCGGCAAGGTCGAACGAAAACGGCCCCCGCCGCGCTTTCGCGCGACGGAGGCCGTAGCCACTACGAAACTGGACTACTCAACCGAAGCGGCGCGGATCAGCCCTTGCAGCGCAGACCGGTGGAGCCTTCCGGCAGCGAGACGTTGACCGCTTCCCAGGCGCAAGCCACCGACTTCACCACGCTGGCCTTCAGCAAGCCCTTGTCGACCAGGTCCTGGGCCGCGGTCTGAGTCGCTTCGCGCGCCTGCGGGTAGGACGACTGCGAGGTCAGGTACAAGGTGTTGGCGCGATACCAGATCTGGCCGGCGGTGTTCGGGGTGATGCCCTTGAGCCCGGTCGCGCCGTTGCAGACCAGGTCGGCCGGCAGCAGGGTCTTGCGATGCGACTTCGGCACCTTCTGCCCTTCGGCAAGCAGATAGAAGAAGTGGTTGCCGACGCCGGAGGTGTAGTGCGGATCTTCGTCGGTGAAGCCGCCGGCCGGGTAGCAATCGAAGGAACCGCTGCCGTCTTCGGCGACGTCGAGGCTGGGCTTGAACATGTAGCGCAGCGGCGTGCCGTCGAGCATGACGTTCTCGCCGATCAGGTAATCCGGCGGATCCTTCGGGCTGTTGTCGAAGAACTCGACCAGGGTGCCGTGGATGTCGGAGGTGGCTTCGTTGAGGCCGCCGGCATCGCCGGCATAGGCCAGGTTCGAGGTCGCCTGGGTCACGCCGTGCGACATCTCGTGGCCGGCGACGTCGAGCGCGACCACCGGATTGGAAATACCGTAGTCGCCGTTGCCATAGACCATGCGCTTGGCCTCGCCGTCCCAGAACGCATTGGTGCCGCCGGCGTCGATGAAGTAGAAGATCGAGAAGGTCACGTTGACGAAGCTTTCCACGCCCTTGCTGTCGCCGAAGATGCCGACGCGGTCGTACAGCTTCTTGTAGTAGTCCCAGGTCTTGGACACGCCGTAGTGGGCCTCCACGCCGGTGCGCTCGATGTTGGACATCTGTTCGTTGCCCCAGACGTTGTCCTTGTCGAACATCGGCGGCGCGCTGAAGTCGCCGCCGCCGAAGTACAGGTCGACCACGGTGCCGCCGGTGTTGTGCAAGGTGCCGCCGCCGCGCTTGTCGTCGCGCAGCAGATAGCCCGCGCCGCGGCCGTCGCTTTCCTCGGCGCCGACCTTGCTGGTCGAGATCGCGACCTTGCCGCGGGTGATGGTGAAACCCTCGCCCTGGGCCGCTTCGGCGCTGTAGATCTTGCTGTCGCGGCCGAGCAAGGCGCCGTTGTCGGCATCGACATAGATCATGTCGTGGACCGGGCGCTCGGCCTTGTTGAGGCCGCGGAAGGTCACTTCGTACGCCAGTTTCGGCTGGTTGTCCTTGGCGAAGTACACCATGCGCGAGGTCGGCTTATCCATGAAACGGCCGGCGAAATGCACGCCGGCGTCGGTCACCGCCTGCGCCACCGACAGCTTCGGCGCCTTGGCGCCGCCCTGGCCGAGCTTGAGGTCCATGGTCTTGCTGACCGAGGTCAACAGGCCGTCCTTCATGTGCGTGACCAGGTCGCCGCCGATCACCGGCAGGCCCTGGTAATCGCGATTGAAACGCACGTGCTCGCTGCCGTCGGCCTCGACGATGACGTCGCGCGGCAGGTACTGCTCGGCGTCGATCGCCTCGCGGTCGGCCTGCGCCGCGGCGCCGCGCAGCTTCTGCGCGAGCAGTTGTTCGCGTGCGCGCGCCACCGCCGGATGCCGGGCGAGTTGTGCGCTGGAGGTGGCGCCGGAGACGGTCGGCGCCAGTGCGAAGCCCGGCGTGCGCGCGGCAGCGGCCGCCTTGGCCGATGCCGTCGCCGATGCGTTCGCGGCATTACCGTTGGTTTGCGCCGATGCCTTGCCGGCATCGCGGTAGTGCTGCGCGGTGACCAGCGCGGTCGCGGTGGTGCCGGTCACCGCCAGCAGGATCGAAGCGGTCAAGACACGTTGTTTCATGGACATGCGGTTTCTCCGAGTCGTAGATCGAAATAAGAAAAGACCAGCCAAGAGCCGCCGCGCGAACGCAGTCGCGAAGCGGTGTCGTGCATTGCGGCAGAGGTCGTGCATGCCCCGAAGACGATTCGTCGCAGGCGGCGGCTCGTCTTCTTCGGCCCCTCCCCATAGATGGGAACGCGCTCGGGTAACGACCCCCTACCTGCAGCGCAGCGGCGACGCGTATCGCGTATGCGAATTGAGATGCGCGTCAGAGTGTGTGGCGTGCCTCGTGCGGTGCGTGTGGCGTGTGTCTGCCTTCGCGCGTGTTCGTGCGCGTGCGCGATGCCTTCGATGATGAGACGGTATTGCGGGCGGCTAACGAATCGTATGCGGCAGGTGGGGGATTCGGCCCGTATCTTCGTCGTGGCGTCGTGGCGTCGTGGCGTCGGGGCGTCGGGTTCGCGGTCGCAGCTTGCGCAGCTGCTACAAGAAGCTTCGGGCTTTCGAGGCGAGCTGCTGCTTCTGGGTAGGAGCGACGTGAGTCGCGACCGCGCAGTCGCCCGTATCTGCGCCGCTGGCCGAAGGCCCGCGGTCGCAGCTTGCGCAGCTCCTACAAGAAGGCTCGGGTTTTCCCGGCGTTGCGGGACGCCAGCCCTCAGCGCTGCGGTGCCGGCATGATGTGCGACAGGTAGATGCGGCTGTCTTCGAAAATGCGGATGGCGACCGGCAGGCCCAGCTGCACGGTCAGGTGGAAGGCTTCGGTCTTGGCCGCTTGCGAGGCCTGGATGGCATCGTTGAAGCATTCGTCGGCGACGTCGCAGGAAAGGCGACGGCCTTGGTAGTCGGATTCGCTCAGTTGCACCGTGTAACGCATGACCGCGCCTGGATTCGGAGGAATCGAAAGGAAGAAGGGCCCCGGCCCAGCTGGACCGCTTGCTCAAGGCGGCGACCGATCCTTTGCTGAGCGGCTTCCTTGCCAACGCACTCGTCGCGCTGCCGGGGCCTGGGTAAGTTGAGGCAAGCTGTGACCGATTGCTCTCAGTGGATCGCCGAACGTGGCGTAGGAAATTCCCTACCCTTCGAGTGCGGGCGGATCGTCGATGGCGATGACGATTGAGATGTTGCCGCGGCCCATCGTCGAAATGCAGCCGAAGGATGCGCCGGCGAACGCGTCGCCGTCAGGACGACAACGGCCACAGCGGCCCGTCGAGCCACAACCAACGCGCCATCCAGGCGCTGACCAGGGCGACCATGGTGGTCAGCGGTAAGCCGATGCGCAGGAAGTCGTTGAAGCGGTATTGGCCCGGCCCGAGGATCAGCAGGTTGCCGTGATGGCCGATCGGGGTCAGGAAGGCGGCCACCGCGCCGAGCGCGGTGCAGACCACGAACGGCGTCGGCGGCAGACCCAGCGATTGCGCCAATGAGATCGCGATCGGGCCGAGCAGCACGGTGGTGGCGGCGTCGGAAAGGATCTGGGTCAGCAAGGCGGCGGAGGCGAACATCACCAGCAGGATCGCCAGCGGCGACCAGCCCGCGACCACGTGCAACAGGCCCTGCGCGAGCAATTGCGCGGTGCCGGTCTGTTCCATCGCCACGCCGAGCGGGATCACCCCGGCGATCATCACGAAGATGCGCACGTCGATCTCGCGATACGCCTGTTCGACGTCGACGCAGCGCGTGGCGACCATCGCCACTGCGCCCAACAGGAAGGCCAGCGACGCCGGCAGCCATTCGGTGGCCGCGGCGATCACGGTTGCGGCGAGGATCGCCAGCGCCAGCGGCGCACGGATGCGGCGGCGCGCTTCGCCGGCGAACGGCACCAGCATCAGGAAGCCGTGATGGGCGGCCAGCTCGGCAAAACGCGAAGGCCGACCCCACAGCACCAACAGGTCGCCTTCGCGCAGGCGTGCGTCCGACAAGCGCGGCGCGACCGCGCCCTGGCGGCGCCACAGACCGGCGATGACGGCGTGGAAGCGGCGCGCGAAATCGAGTTCGCGCACGCTGCGTCCGATGAATTCCGAGCCCGGCGCGACCACCGCCTGGACCAGCTGCGGTTCGCCGTCGCCGTGGCCGGTGACGCTGTCGCCGAAGCGCGCGATCGCATTGAGATCGAGCCCGCCGTCGTCGTGCAGCGAGGCGAAGGCGTCGGCCGAAGCTTCGACCAGCAGGATGTCGCCGCTGATCAGCGGGCTGCTCGGGCCGAGGTCCTGGCGGCGTTGGCCGTCGCGCAGCCAGCCGGTCAGGACGAAGCGGTCGCCGAGGGCCTTCTGCAACTCGGCCAGCGGGCGCGTGCTCCAGCGCGAGCCTTCGACGATCAACAGTTCGGTGCGGTAGCGGTCCAGGCGCAGATAGCCGTCGTCGCCGTGCTCGCCGCTGCGCTTGGGCAACAGCCAGCGCGTGGCGAGCATATAGACCACGCCCAGTGCGACCAGGGCCAGGCCGATCGGGGTGATCGAGAAGATGCCCAAGCCCGGTGCGCCGGTGCGTTCGATCAGGTTGTCGGCGAGCAGGAAGGCCGGCGCGCTGACCAGGGTCAGGGTGGTGCCCAGCGACGCCGCGAACGACATCGGCATGAGCAGGCGCGACACCGACAGCCCGCGCGCCTTGGCGAAGCGGGTCAGGATCGGCAGCATCATCGCCGTGACCATGACGTGGTGGGTGAACGAGGACAGCGCCGCCACCGCCGGCATGGTGACCGCGATCGCGCGGCTCTCGCTCTTGCCGGAGGCGTCGCCGATCCACTGGCCCAGGCGTTCGGTGATGCCGGTCGCGGCCAGGCCGCCGGAGATCACGAACACCGCCGCGACGATGATCGCCGGTTCGCTGGCGAAGCCCGACAAGGCCTGCTTGGCGTCGAGTACGCCGGTCAGGACCAGCGCCAGCAGGGTCAGCATGGCGGTGACATCGACCCGCAGGCGCTCGCTGATGAACAGATACAGCGCGGCGCCCAGGATCAGCAGGAAGGCGATCTGAGGAAAATCCATGCCGGCATTGTGCTCGACTTGGCTGTGTCGGCGCCGTATGCGACCGTCCACCGTGCCGTCACGAACCGGGCGGATACACTCCCCGGTCACATAATCCCCGAAGACCCCTGCCCCGGCACCGATGAGCCTACCGCGCGCCACGACCACCGCCGACCACGCCACCGCTGCGGTGGCGTCGAAGATGGGCGACGATCGTTTCCGGCAGGCCATGGCCGCGTCGAACATCGGCATGGCCATCGTTTCGATCGAGGGCATCTGGCTGGAAATCAATCCGGCCTTGTGCGCGATGCTGGGTTACCGCGAAGACGAGTTGCGCGGCCACCACTACAGCGAAGTGACCCATCCCGACGATCTGGCGATCAGCAACAACCTGGTCACCGCGCTGGTCAACGGCAGCCTGGCCTCGGTCGACGAACACAAGCGCTACGTCCATCGCGACGGCAGCGAGGTCTGGGTGCAGCTCAACGTCGCGGTGATGCGCGACGAGTCCGGCGCGCCGCAGTACTTCATCTCGCACATGCGCGACATCCGCGGCGAACGCGAGGCCGGCATCGCCCTGAGCGCCCGCATCGAGGAACGCGGCGCCGCGCTCGACGCCTCC
>Ga0307406_10001590_pt1 | contig 12498 bp, 6 predicted proteins | sample 322Cmetagenome_3_FD_203706 | JGI IMG/M metagenome (GOLD analysis project Ga0307406, IMG submission 203706) | Maize rhizosphere microbial communities from greenhouse at UC Davis, California, United States - 322HYB-C-2 | ecosystem: Host-associated > Plants > Roots > Rhizosphere > Soil | place... | reverse complement strand
ATTGGGACATGCTGGCAAGCCCTCTGGGCGCGTGCTGCACAGCGAGCAGCGCCTCCGGGTCGAAGTAGCCGGGCTCTTTGGAGAGCCAGTGCTCGCGCGGCAGATCGAGCGCGCCCTGGGCGGGCTCTCTGGCGTGACCGAGGTGCGAGCGAACGAGCATACGGGCACCGTGCTTTGCGTGCTCGCGCCAAACGCGGCGACGTCGCGCGCAGACGTGCTCTCGATCCTCGCCGTCCACGAGGACTCGCAAGCCCCGCCGCCGCCCTCGTTGTCGCGCGTCGCCGAGAGCGCAGCGGCCTCGGTGCGCGACGTGTTCCGCGCCTACGGATCGAACGGGAGCGACGAGGACGAAGGCGACGTCACGCCGAGGACGCCCTGGCACGCGTGCTCGATCGAGGAGCTCACGCAGGCGTTCTCGGTGGATCTCGAGAGCGGGCTCGTGATGGCCGAGGCGCAACGGATCCTGCGTGACGTGGGGCCGAACGTGCTCGCGGGCATCGCGCCGCGCACGTCGCTCGAGATCCTCACGGGCCAGATCTTCACGGTGCCGACGGCGCTACTCGCGGGCGCGGCGGGCCTCTCGGTGCTGCTCGGCGATCTGCTGGAAGCAGGCGCGATCCTGCTCGTCGTGGGCTCGAACATCGTCGTCGGATACTTCACGGAGTCACGCGCGGAGGAGCTGCTCGACGCGTGGAGCAAGTTCCGCGTGGAGTGGGCGCGTGTGCTGCGCGATGGCGTGGAGACGACGGTCACGGCGAGTGAGGTCGTGCCCGGTGACGTGCTCTGCGTGCGCGCGGGCGACGCGATTGCGGCCGACGCGCGGATCGTGGAGGCCTCGGATCTCACGGTCGACGAGAGCACGTTGACGGGCGAGAGCGAGCCGGCGGAGAAAGGGACGGCCGCGGTGGCCGAGGACGCGCCGCTCGCGGATCGCGACGACATGCTCTACGCGGGCACGGTCGTGTCGACGGGGAGCGCGCGCGCGATCGTCGTGGCCACGGGCAGGGCGACGGAGCTCGGCGCGATCCAGCGCGCGCTCTCGCACACGGCCGATCGCGCGGCGCCGCTCGAGCAGCAGCTCGATCACCTGGGGCGCAGGGTCGCGACCCTCGCGGCCGGGAGCGCGATTGCGGTGACGGCGCTTGGCCTCTTGCGAGGTCAGCCGCTCGCAGCGCTCGCGCGTTCGGCCGTGGCGCTCGGCGTGGCGGCGATCCCCGAGGGGTTCCCCGCGGTGGGGACGACGGCGCTCGCGCTCGCGAGCCAGCGGCTGAACCGCAAAGGCATCGTGATCCGCAGGCTCGCGGCGGCCGAGACGCTCGGCGCGGTGAGCGTGGTCTGCGCGGACAAGACGGGCACACTCACCGAGAACCGCATGCAGGTCGCGGAGGTGTTCCTGCCCGGAGAAGGGCTCGTGCGGGTCGAGTACGGCGCGGAGGCGAGCGACAATGGGGCGCCCTCGTCGCTCGGCCTGCTCGGCGAAGACGGCCGGCGCGTGCAGGTCTCGTCGCTCCGGGAGATCGGGCGCATCGCGGCGCTGAACGCGGACGTGGAGCTCGACGAGCGTGACGAGATCACGATCGGCAGCGGCACGGAGCGGGCGCTCGTCGAGTTCGCGATGGCGATCGGGTACCCGGTGCGGCGCCGTCGAGGCGCGGCCAAACGCGTGCGCGAGGAGCGTCGCAGCGCGGAGCGGCCGTTCATGGTCACGGTGCACGAGCACCCGGATCTCGGCCGGATCGAGCTCGTGAAGGGCGCGCCGGAGCCGGTGATCGAGCGCGTCAGCGTGGAGCCGTCCGAGCGCGCGAAGCTCGTGGCGATGAACGAAGCGATGGCGTCGCGGGGCCTACGCGTGCTCGCGCTCGCGTGGCGGAAAGATGGTGATTCGAAGCGGAAACACGAGGCGCCGCTCGTGCTCGCGGGCCTCGTGGGGATGCGGGATCCGCCGCGGCGCGGGGTGCGTGAGGCGCTCGCGGTGCTGGCGGGCGCGGGCGTGCGGACGATGATGCTGACGGGTGATCAGGCGCGGACCGCGCAGGCGATCGGCGCCGAGCTCGGGATCGGATCGACCGACGTCTACAGCCGGGTCACGCCCGAGGCGAAGCTCGACGTGGTGCGCGAGCTGCAAGACGGCGGCGCGATCGTGGCGATGACGGGCGACGGGGTGAACGACGGCCCGGCGCTGAAGGCCGCGGACGTCGGCGTGGCGATGGGCGAGCGCGGGACGGACATCGCGCGTGCGGTCGCGGACGTGGTGCTCGCGCACGACGACCTCGGCAGCCTGGCGGACGCGGTGAGTGAAGGCCGGAGGCTCTACGACAACGTGCGCCGCGCGATCGAGTACCTCGTCGCGACCAACGCGAGCGAGGTGATGGTCATGCTCGCGGGCTCGCTCGTCGGCATCGAGCCGCTCGGGCCGCTGCAGCTCTTGTGGATCAACATGCTGACGGACGTCGCGCCCGCGCTCGCGCTGGCGATCGAGCCCGCGGACGCGGACGTGATGCGTAGGCCCCCGCGGGATCCGCAGGTGCCGATCTTCGGGCAGGCGCGCGGCAAGAAGCTCGCGCGTGACGCCTCGCAGATGGCGGCGATCTCGCTCGCCGCGTACGGCGTGGGGGCGCTCGGGCCGGGCGGGAGTTTGCCGCGGGCGCGCACGATGTCGTTTGCGTCGCTCGTCGTGGCGCAGTTGCTCCACGCGCGGTCGTGCCGTTCGAGTGGCACGCAGCCGAACCCGGAGCTCCACCGCGCGCTTGGTGCGAGCCTCGGCCTGCAGGCCGCAGCGCTCGGCCTACCGGCGCTCCGTCGCGTGCTCGGAACGACGCCGCTCGGGCCGATCGACCTCTCGGTCGCGGTGCTGCTCGGCGTGCTCCCGACGCTCGCGCGGGAGGGCAGAGCGCTGTTCGATCCGGAGGCTCCCATCGTGGTGGAGCGACGCGACATGCCGGCGGGATCTCCTCTCATCCGAGGGGACGAGCGTTACGCGCCGGAGGACTGGGCGTCGTCGCCCGTGATGTTCGAGGAGGAGGCTCGTCGATGAAATTTCACACGCCATCGTTCATGATCGGCTTCGGCAGTGCGGTCGTCGTGATGGGGACCGCGCAGCGGCTCAAGCCTGCGGTCGTGGAGATCGCGGCGCTTGGCCTGCACCTCGCGCGGCTCGGTCGCGCGGTCGTGGAGCGGCAACGCGAGCACGCCGAGGACCTCTGGGCCGAGGTGGAGGAGCGCGCGCGGCACCTGCGACAAGCGCCGCGTCGTCGCCGCTCGGGAGCGACGACCGGCAACGGCAAACACGAGCCCCGCGTGACGGGCGCGCAGGCTGGATCCGCGTCGCACTGAGCGCGCTCGAAGCGAAGGGAAGGGGAGGAAGACGTGATACCGAGGGAGCAGTGGAGCGAGCTCGTCCATGGTCTGCCGCGCCGCGTGCGGCTGCGGTCGCGTGCGATCGTGGGCCAACGTGACGCGTGTCTGCGTGTCGCGGAGAAACTCGCGATGATGGACCCGAGTTGCGAGCGGGTGGAGGTGCGCCCGTGGACGGGCTCGGTGATCGTGGAGCGCGAAGACGGGACGCTCGACGCCGAGGCCGTGCGCAGGATGCTCGAGCAACTCGTGGCGGAGGAGCGCGACGAGAAGGGCCGCAAGCTGACGGACCTCGGCCACGACGCGTTGCCCGGCCCGACGCGGGTGGCGAAGGCCGTGGCGCACGCGTTCGCCGAGATCAACGGCGACGTGCGCAGCGCGCTCGATCACCGCGCCGACCTCGGGACGCTCTTGCCGGTGCTGTTCTTCTCGCTCGGCCTGATCGAGGTCGGCGTGACGAAGAAGCTGCCGGCGCCAGCCTGGTTCAACCTGGTCTGGTGGTCGATCCGCTCGTTCATGACGTTCAACCAGGGCGCGGTGGAGCAGGAAGGGAAGGCGGTGGCCGCCGACGGGGGGCTGGACTAGCAGGAATGGTAAGAATGGCGGCGTCGTGCTCGTCAAGGAGCGCGCCATAACTCGACGCCGCTCTCCATCACGACATCCATGTCCACGAATAGGCCGACGAGATCATCGAACGATCCCGGGGCTAGCCCCATTTCATCCATCATTGGATGGCTGTCGGCCAGCTTGAGGTTCAGCGTGAAGCGGCCATCGAGTACGCCGGCCCGGCGGAAACGCTGGATGGTCGCGCGCGTCTCGACGCCCGACTGATAGCAGGCCCTTTCGGGACGCTCAGCATCCCGGAACTGCTTCAGCAGCGCGAACGTGAGCCCGGACGACGTCGCGCGAGCCACATCGAGGTGCACGCCGGCGCCGGGAACGTCGATCTGGGGCCCGCCGAAGAGCACGTTCGAGAGGCCCGCGATCGCCATCGGCGTATCGTCCCAGACCTCCTCGAAGAGCGCCCGGCTCGTCCCGGGGACCTTCGTGATCTGGAAGAGCTGCTCCGTGCGCGCCAGGGTCCGTGGACCAAATCGGTCGAGCAAGACCGGCGCGACGCGGAACACGCTCGCGGAGGCTGCGTCATAGGGGATCTCCATGCGCGCGAGCTCCTCGGGAAAACCCCATACCTCGCGTCCGGTCACGAGCGCATGGCTCTCGTCGACGAACATGTAATAAGGAAAACCCACGAGGCGATTCGCCACGGGGGTCGGCCCCGCGGCGCGCGTCGATACGGCAGGGATCCAGACGCCGGCCATGGTGACCGAGACAAACCCTCGTTCGGCGTCGGGCTCGCTCAGCGCGCGGGCGACGCCGATTCGAGCGAGGTAGAAAACGACCCGCGGCAGGAACGCGCGGTAATCACATACCCCGAAGGACGGGCGGTTCAGGAACCGATCACAGAGCGCTTGCTGGCAACCGACGTCCGCCTCGACCGGGAACAGGTAAAGCGTCGCGCTCGCGAGCGCGAGTGGCTGTGCGAGCGCCTGGTTGTCCGCGCGTTCGACGTACCTCCCAACCCCGGCGTCGCTCACGGCTGCCTCCGGAGTGCGACTTCGTTCCATCCCTGCCCGCGCTCGACGAAGCGCGACGCGAGGCCCGAGGGCGCCGGCAGCGAGAGCTTCCAGCGGGTGCGAATCTGGAAGCCAAACGATCGGCTCGTGGTGGCGTCGAACCCGATGACGTCGTATTTGCCGCGCATCGGGCCCTCGAGGTACTCGTCCTCGAGGTTCACCCGGCCGTCCAGGGGGCGCACCTCGCATCGCCCGAGCCCCCAGTCGAGGCAGGCCGAAACGAAAGGTCCGAGGCCACGCGCCGAGCGCGTGAGGAGCGGCTGCGAGAGCATCGCCGAGATCGATTTCAGGTTCTGCTCGATTGCGCCCGTCTTGCCGACCGGATCGGACGCGGCGCCGCGAATCGGGAGCTTGCACACGGGGCCGCGGTCGAGCCAATCTTCGAGGCTGCGGAACGAATCGCGCCCCTGCGTGGACGCCGACAGCGCGCAGAAGCGGCGCAGCGGGGAGCGGACCTGCCAGAGTCGTTCGTTCGTGGAGGTCCGCTTGTCCCTCATTTCGATGCTGGCGAGTTCGGTATCGAAGCCCCAGAAGAGGAGCCCGCCGCCTGCCATGAGCGGATCACTCACGTAGAAGCGCGGCACGTACGTGAAGGGGCCGCGGCCGAGGGAGAAGCCGGTCATGCGGACGAACGGAATGGCATTCATGACCTCCCGGTAGGTGCGATGGAAGAGCGAGAGCGGAAACGAGAGGTGCGTGCCTTCTCGCGAGCCGAGCGTGATCACGAGCGGGTGGAAGCCGGGCGGTGTGATGTCCTGTTCCATGAGATCGAGCCCCGCGGGGAGCATGCGCCGCACGTCGCTCTCGGGCACGGAAAGGACGACGCAGACGCCGTCGTAATCGCCAATGACTTCGACGGGGCCGAACGCACGAGAGGTCCCCCGCGCGTCGTAGTCGCCGACGATGTTTTCAGGGAAACCGCAGATCGCGCGGGACGCCTGCATGCCGGACATCGCAGCGGACTCGACGCAGCCGGTGTCGAGCCCGTTCCTCGTCCAGTCGCCGGCGAGGTAGAGGTTGTCGTACCCGGACCGGTCGGCATGAAGGCGATAATAGGTGGAGCCCTTCGGCGACATGACGTAGCGCTCCGAGGGGTCGATGTTCGCACGCCAGTACTGCGCGTCGAATCGCGCCGTGCCCTCGCGGTGTCGGGGATCGACCAAGAAATACCAGTTCAGCTCGTTCTCGTCATGCTTCGTCGTCGCGAGAGGCCAGAGCACGCCGGTGTTTTTCTGGAGCCAGTCGATGGAGATGCGTCGGGCCTCCGCGTGCATTTTTCGCGGGAAATCGTGTTCCAAAGGCGGAGGAAGGCCGTTCCTGCGCAGCGCATCCTCGGCGATGCCCGCCTCGTGGGTGGGAGACGCAGCGGGGGCAGGGGCCACCTGCGAGGGCGCGAAATGGGCCACCGCGTCGAGTGGTCCGACGAAATGAGGCGGGGGAACACGAGGGGTCATGGCGTCGCGCGAGTCTTTCGACGAGGCGAGCAAGAGATCCGCATCCATCAGCGGGCCGGTGAAATACGCGAGGCTGCCCGGATAATCGCGGTTCGGGTCTTCCTGCGTCCCCACGGGCCAATTTTCGCGATTGATGAGGTGTGTCATGTCGCAGTACGTGTTTTCGGGCTGCGCGTAGCCCGCGACGCACGAGGAGGCTCCGTTCCAGCCGAGGTTCTGGAGGCTCGGGCGCATCCAGAGCTGCATGCACTGGGTCTGCACGGTCGTGACGTGCTGGACCATGTCCTGCCACTGCCGGCGGTGGTCGATGAGCTCCTCGCAGAGGAAGGGTAGGGCGCCGAGCGCGATGCCGAGGATCACGATGTCGAAATCCTCGCCTTTTTTCAGGATGCGCTTCTCGACGGGCTTCCAGGAGGACCAGAAAGATTCGAGGTTGTAATTGAGCTTCGTCCAGCCGGCGCGTAACACGTCGCCGTCCACGATCTGCTCGTAGAGGGGCTCGTTCGGCCAGGAGAGCAGGCCCTTCGTGGGGAAGAGCGGATCGTATGCCGGGACCGGAGCGCCGTCCCCGTCGTGGGGTGGCTGCGCGGGCCCCTCGGCTGGCGGCTTCATCCAGACCTGCCGGTCGACGTGAATGCGCTCGACCTCGTTTTTCGAGGCGTCGAGCTCGAGCCGGGTCACGCGGTGGAAGAACTCGAAGCGCACGCCGCGGCTCTTCAGGACGCTGTAAAGCGGCGCGAAGACGACGTCCCCCATGCCGGCCTGCATCTTGTAGAAGATAGCCCCGCGATACTCGAAGATCATCCGCAACATCGCGCGTGCAATCGTGCCCGCGGCGATGTTTGGCCTGCGCGTGTCGCCTTTTTCGTACGCGAACACGAAGTCGTACGTGCCTCGAATGACGCCCGAGCGGAGCGTGAGGTCGTTTGCGCCGTTGCGGCGCAGCCATTCGACGAGATCATACTTGTCGATGGCGTCCCAGCCGTGCTCGAGGACCCCGTCGAAGACGACGCCACGCAGCCCGGACGCGACGAGATCGACGAGGATCCACAGGCGCCGAAGGACGGTGTTTTGCTCGACGACCGGCTCCAGCTCGTCCCACAACCATTCCCGGACGTCGTCGAGGATCGCGGAGATGGTCGAGCCGTGCTCGTGTGAGGTTGCGGCGAGCTCCCGCGCACGGAGGAGCTGCATGCGGGCGGTCAGGGGCCCGAAGACCAGCCGCGTCCGGGGCCGGCGGCGCGGGGCGCGTGAGCGGCGCGCCACGAGACCGAGCGCGCTCCCCACGACCCCCACCGTCATGGCGGCCATATCCGCCATGAAACTCTCCTGTCGCGCCCCGGCCGGCGCGGCGAGGCCGAGCGAAAGCGACATCGTGTGCGGTGGTGGCGTTTGCGACGCGGCGCTGTCCGGGTTTGCCCCCGGCACGGGCGCGCCTTGCGGCGGCCCATAGGGCGAGGTCTCGAACGCCTGGAGCGCAAGGCCGATCATCTTGCCGACGGTGTCCCAGATCGAAAGAAACTCCCTGCCTTGCCCCGGCGTCTCGTCGTTTTCTCGGAAATGCTCGATCCAGAAAGCCCAATCCGGGTCCACGTCGAATCCAGGGAGCCCCCCGTCGTCCCCCTCGATGCTCTCCATCACGCCGACGTACGAGAATTTTTTGAAGGCCTCGTCCCAGGTCGCGAGCGGCATGTTCGGGTTGCGCCCGAGCTCCTCGTAGCAGCGCCGCATCATGTTGAAGGCGTTTTCGTAGAAGCCGAGCCAGATATGCAGGCCGTGCTCCTCGATGCGATCGGCGTTCTGGCGGTCGCGTCCACTGGCGCCCTTGCCGCCGAGGCGAAAGCCCTGCTGGTAGACGGTGACCTCGTACTCGTCCTTCCAGCCTGGTACGCTCGTCAGTTCGAATGCTGCGGTCATGGCACCCACGCCGCCTCCGAGGATGGCGATCTTCTTCTTCGCATTCGGCGCTGATTCGGACATCGTTTGGCTCCGCCTCCTCCGCGTGGGAGGGGCGCGATGGTAAACGGGCGCCAAGGAGTCGCGCAAGGCCTGCGCCGCCCGCGCGATAGCTGGCCGCCAGAAGCCCAGGCCGCGCGACGGAGTGGACATTTCGACAAGTCCGAGTACGATGGCCCTCACACGGAGGATGGATGTGCAGGAGGGCCGGTCCCGGGCCATGAATGTCGTCGGGAAGCTGTCGAGCCACTGTGTAACCCTGGTTATGCCTCGTGACGAGGTGGCGTGGATGCTCCCGGACGGTTTGACGCTGGGGCCGCAGGACCACACGCCTCCAGGGACGCACCCTGTCTTGCTTTCGTTCAATCATCGGTACAGCGCGCACCTCTCTCTTCCTCGCTTGCTCCTGCCCGGGGCGACGTACAAGGAGCAGGTCGTCGGCGTGCCGTTCGTGCATTCCAAGCGAGATCTTTGTGGGGGGCGCGCGCGCGGGCCTTTCCTCTTCCTGCCGCGCCTCTTCGCGAGCCAGCTCTTGCCCGTGATCGGCGGATGGCTCTTCTGGGGCTTCGCAAAGCAGCGCGGAAGCATCCGCGAGACGACGTTCGACCCTGAAACGACGGCGAACGGCGCCGGTGGCGAGGAGCCTCGTTCCGAGACGAAACCGCACGGGCCGAGGCCCCAGGCCGGCACGTATCGTGTCTTCACGCCCGGGAACGACGGCGAGCCGATCGTGTCGCTGAGCTACGAGGCGACCGGCGATTTCCAGCCCATGACGCGGGTGCCGAACCACGAGGTGATTCTCGATGTCATGCGCCAGCCCCTCATCTGCTGCCAGCCGTTCTCGCGCGGGCCGCTCTTCTCCTGCGCCGATCACGTGAACGACTGGGAGCGCGCCCAGGTGAGGCCGCTCCATACGACGATGCGCATCGATGACGCGTTCGTCCCGGGGCTCGTCGTTGGCACCTATCGCTCGCGCGGGATCGACATGTCGCCGCTCGGATCGTTCCAGCTCCGCGCCCCTTTCACGCTCACCTTGCCTCATTGCTGCGGACGCGGGCACCGGCTCGCCTGATCCGCACGGACCTCGGGCAAAAGACGCACGACGACATGACATCGACCCTGGTTGCCAAGAAGCTCGCGACCGCGCGCAGCCCGGAGCCCGCTCGCACGCACCCCGAGGGCGTGGACCCGACGGAGCGCGATACACCCGAGGGAGCGTCATTCGAACGCTGGTCCGCCGCCGTGCACGTCGAGACGAAGGCGCAGCGTGCCATTACGGTGTGGGCCGCCTTCGAACGGCGCGTGGTTGCCAGCGTGGGCGCCGATCCAGCGCCGATCCACGGCCTTTCTTTCGCTCTCTGTGACGAGCGCGCCAAACGATACCGCGCGAGGCAGGAGCTCGACGCCGCGGGCTGGAAGGCCATGCGCGAGGGCATCATGCGCGGCGAGGTGCCCATGGATCGTGGCCTCGCCCGCGCAGCGCTCGAAATGATCGACGCGGGCGCGCTCCCCGCGCCCGAGCACGTGATGTACGCCGAGCCCTCCGTCGCGGCGCTCGGTCTCGAGCTGCGTTACGGGGGCAGCCTGCTCTCGAAGAGGCCCGATGGAAGCTACCGGCTCGTGCTTGGGCAGCTCCGGGGCGCGCGCGGCTGCGACCTTCGCCTCCGCGCGTTGAAGCCTGCGCTCGTGTTGCACGAGGGCACGAAAAACGCGCCTGGGGAGGAAGGGGCATTGCTTCATTACGTGCTCCCGAGCTGCTTCGTCGACGGCACGATTTTCCTCGACGGCGAGGAGCTCCGGGTCTCGGGGCTCGGCCACTTCGACCGTTTGATCGGGCCACCTTTCCCCGCTTCCGCGAACGAAGGGTCGCCGAAGACGCTCGTGGTGCAGCGGGCGTTCGTCCACCTCGACGACGGCAGCTCGGTGGTCGTGCAGGTGCTCGCGCGGGAAGGCCAGGCGTCGACGCGCGCGCGGGCCACCGTCATGGATATCCGCGGCCGCTCCATCGTCGACGACGGCGCCTCCCTCGAGCCTCTCACCACGTGGCGAAGTACCCGCTCCTATCACGAGTATCCCGTCTCTTTCGCGCTCCGGATCCAGGCGGCAGGGCTCGACCTCGTGCTCGAACCGCCCATGGTCGCGCAGGAGATCCCCCACCTCGTCGGTTGCCCTCCCTCGTGGCGGGGACGGGCGCGTGTCACGGGGACGCGCTGGGGCCGGCCGGTCGCAGGCGTCTGCTGGATCGAGCAGACGTTCCCGCCCTCGTTCCTCGATCTCGGGGGCTTCTTCTCGGCCGTGCGTCGCTCCGCGCAACGCGAAATCGCGGAGCTCGTCTCGCGCTCGCCTTCCAACGCGGCGCTGGCGGAGCTCATCGGTTCTTCAGGCCGCGAGGGGAGCCTCGAGGGTATCGATCCTGCGCTCATCGGGCGTTCGCTCACGGGCCCGCTCCTCGACGTCCTCGACCGTGGCGGCAAGGCGTGGCGCTCGTTCGTCACGCTGGCCTGCATCGACGCGGTCGGCGGCGATTCCACGGGTTTTTCCTCGTGGCTCGCGATGCCCGAGCTCATCCACACCGGCTCGCTCCTGGTCGACGACGTGCAGGACGGGTCGACGATCCGCCGCGGTGGCCCGGCGTGTCACCTCATCCACGGCGAGGCGATCGCGATCAACGCCGGCACGGCGGCGTACTTCGTGGCCGAGCGTTTCCTCTCGCGGTGCCCGCTGCCGCCGGAGCGCGCACAGCGTGTCTTGCAACTGTACTTCGAGTCGATGCGCGCGGGGCACGGAGGTCAGGCCCTCGACATCGCCGGCCTCGAGGAGCTCTTGCCGGCCGCCGTGGACACGGGCGACATCCAGGCGCTCGTCCACCGCGTCGCGGCCATCAACCGCCTCAAGACGGCCGCGCCCGTGGGCGCGCTGGCGCGCATGGGGGCGATCGCCGGAGGCGGCACCGAGGTGCAGGTCGAGGGCCTCGGCGCCTACATCGAGGCCGTGGGTATGGCCTTCCAGTTGATCGACGACGTGTTGAACTTGCGTGGCTTCCAGGGCGACCTGAAGCAGCGCGGCGAGGACCTGCGTATCGGCAAGGTCACCATGCCCGTCGTGCGGGCGCTCGGATCGCTCGATCGACAGGCGCGCGAAGAGCTCTGGCGCACGCTCCGGGACAAACCTTGCGACGATGCCCTCGTCGAGGACTTGATCGAGCAGATCGAGCGCACGGGCGCGCTCGACGCGTGCGTGCGTGACGCGCGTCATCTCGTCGAGGAGGCGTGGGCACGGGTTCACGCGTATCTTCCGTCCTCCCTCGCGAAGGCACGGCTGCGCGCGCTCGGCTGGTACGTGCTCGAACGGAACTTCTAGAGGGCCGAGGACGCCTTCCAGCGCGTGAGGCCGCTGTCGAGCGTGAAATCCATCTCCACGAAGAAGCCGCGGAGATCGTCGAACGTGCGCGCGTCGAGCCCCAGCTCGGAGACCAGCGGATGGCTGTCGGTGGTCTTCACGTCGAGCGTGTAGCGGCCTCCGAGCAGGCCGGCCCAGCGAAAGCGGTCGACCTTCGTTCCGGCCTCGATGCCGGCCTGATAACAGGCGCGGCTGGGATCGGTCACGTCCCGGAATTGCTTGAGGAACACGAACGTGGGCCCGGAGCGCAGCATGTCGACCACCGAGAGGGCGAGCCGGAGGCCCGGGACCGTGACCGTGGGGCCGCCGAATACGAGGTGGGCGAGGGCATCGAGCGCTGCTTTGCCCTCGGTAAAACCCTGTGCCACGGCCCCGCTCGAGGTCCCTCCGATCCGGGTCACCTGCACGAGGTCCTCCTCTCGTGCGACCACGTCGTGTCCGAAGCGATTGAAGAGCATGGGCCGGATCTGGAAGAGGTCGGCGACGGGGGGGCTCGTGGGGATCGTGAGATCGGCGAGCTCCTTGGGCCATCCCTGTTCGTCGCGCCCGCTCACGATGGCCTGGCTCGAGGTCGCGAACATGTAATAGGGGAAGAGGACGAGACGGTCGGCGACCGGGATCGGCCCGCTCCTGTCGACCGACACGAGCGGGATCCAGATCCCCGCCTCGAAATAGGGGAAGCAGCCCTGATCGCGGGCGGG
>Ga0307406_10001589_pt1 | contig 12499 bp, 14 predicted proteins | sample 322Cmetagenome_3_FD_203706 | JGI IMG/M metagenome (GOLD analysis project Ga0307406, IMG submission 203706) | Maize rhizosphere microbial communities from greenhouse at UC Davis, California, United States - 322HYB-C-2 | ecosystem: Host-associated > Plants > Roots > Rhizosphere > Soil | place... | reverse complement strand
GCACGTGAACGATCTGCCCATCGGCGACGGATGTCGCGCACGCGGGAGCGAGCTTCGGCGCCTTCTCCACTTCGACCAGGCACATTCGGCACACGCCGGCCACCGGGAGTCCCGGGTGGTAGCAGTCGTGCGGGATGAGCACGCCCACCGTTCGCGCGGCCTCGAGCAGCGATGTGCCCTCGGGAACCGCGACCGGCCTGCCCTCGATGGTCAGATTGATCGTCTTGACGTCAGCCATTGACTCGTCGTTAGGCTTGGGACCTCAGGCGGCCGTCAGGCCGCGGCGGCGGCGCGGAACGGACACCGCTTGCCCTTGATGTGCGCCTCGAACTCATCGCGCCATTTCTGGATGCCGGACGCGACGGGGACCGCGCACGAGTCCGACAGCACGCAGATCGTCTTGCCGGTCATGTTGTCGCCGATTTCGAGCAGCGTATCGAGGTCGTCCATCGTGCCCTCGCCCGCCTCGATCCGCTCCATGATCTTGGTCGACCAGGCCGTCCCTTCGCGGCACTGCGTGCACTGCGCGCAGCTCTCGTGAGCGTAGAAGCGAGCCAGCCGCGCAATCTGCTTGACCATGCACTGGGCATCGTCGATGACAATGCAGCCCGCGGAGCCGAGCATCGAGCCTTTCGCGACCATGCCCTCGTAGTCCATCAGCGCGGCGTCGGCCTCCTCCATGTTCATGATGGGGACCGATGACCCGCCCGGAATGACCGCCTTGAACTTCCGGCCTGGCGGAGGTCCGCCACACAGGTCGTAGAGGAAATCCTTGAACGGAAATCCCATCTCGACCTCGTAGTTGCCGGGGCGCGCCACGTTCCCGCACACCGACCACAGCTTCGTGCCCGTGCTCCTGGGGTTATCGGGCCGCGCCATCTTCTTGTACCAGTCGGCGCCGTTGTTCAGGATGTGCGGCACGGCGGCCAGCGTTTCGACGTTGTTGATGGTCGTCGGCTGTCCGAATACACCCGCGACCGCCGGGAACGGCGGCTTGATGCGAGGGTTGCCGCGTCGCCCCTCGAGGGAGTTCATCATGGCGGTCTCTTCGCCGCAGATATACGCACCAGCGCCCTTGTGGACCCAGACGTCGACGCGCTTCCCGGTGCCCATCGCGTTCGGGCCGATGACGCCGGCGGCTCGCGCCTCGCGAACGGCGGCCTCCATGCGCTGCAGCGGCTCGGTGAACTCGCCGCGGATGTAGATGTAGCACGTCTCCGCCCCGATGGCGTAGGAACCGATCGCGCATCCCTCGATCAGCGCGTGCGGCGTCCAGCGCATGATCTCGCGGTCCTTGAACGTGCCCGGCTCGGATTCGTCGGCGTTGCAGCACAGGTAATGCGGCTTGCCGTCGCCCGGCTTCATGAACGACCACTTGAGCCCGGTCGGGAAGCCGGCGCCGCCGCGGCCGCGCAGCCCCGAGTCCTTCACGACGCCGACGATGTCGGCGGGCGTCATGCCTAACGCCTTCTCGAATGCGACGTAGCCGCCGCGCTTGCGCCATCCGTCGAGACCGATGGCGTCGCCGTCGCCGAAGTACTTCGAGAGAACGAGCGTCTCCCGCGGATGCGGGGCGTGCGGGTATCCCATTAGGTCAGCTTGGAGAGAAGATCCGGCACCTTCTCGGGGGTGACGGACTCGATGAAGTCGGAATTGATCATCACCGGCGTTGCGAAGCCGCAGGCGCCCAGGCACTCGACCTCGATCACGGTGAACCGGCCGTCCTCGGACGTAACGCCGAGCTCACCGCACTTCGTGTGTTTCAGGAACGCCTTCACCACGTCCTCGGCGCCGCAGACGTTGCAGGGCGACGTCGTGCACACCTGGATGAAATGCTTTCCGACCGGGTGCTGATGGTACATGGTGTAGAACGTCACCACGCCCTTCACGTACGCCGGGGTGAGCGCTAGGACCTCCCCCACCTCGGCCATCGCCGCTTCGCTCACCCAGCCGCGATCTTCCTGCACCATCCAGAGGGCGGGAAGCAGCGCTGCCATCTTCGTCGGGTACCGAGTCAGCAGCTCGTCGAGCTGCTTCCGGCGTTCGCCAACGAAGACCGGCTCGTGCGGCTCACCGTGCGCGTTCGGGCCGCTCCCGTGTGCCGCGTGAGACTCGGCGTGCGTGCCGCCCATCTCCTTGGAAATGGCCATCAGCGGTCGATCTCTCCCATGACGATGTCGATGCTGGCGTTGATCGCGATGACGTCGGACAAGAGATGTCCCTCGACCATCTTCGAGATCGCGGCCAGGTTGACGAACGACGGCGGGCGGATGCGCCAGCGCACCGGCTTCGACGTGCCGTCGGAGACCATGTAATAGCCCTTCTCACCTTTCGGGCTCTCCATGGCGACATACGCCTCGCCGAGCGGTGGACGCGGACCCTCCATGACGAGCTTGAAGTGATGGATCATCGATTCCATCTCGCTCGTGGCCTTCGACTTGTTAGGCAAGATCACCCGTGGGTCGTCCACGTTGATCGGGCCATCCGGCAGCCGCTTGGCGGCCTGTTCGACGATCCGAACCGACTGCCGCATCTCTTCCATGCGCACGAGGTACCGATCGTAGACGTCGCCGTTCGTGCCGACCGGGACGTCGAAGTCGTACGTCTCGTAGTCGTAGTAGGGGAAGTCCTTCCGAACGTCGTACGCGACACCCGACGCGCGAAGCATTGGGCCCGACAGACCCCAGTTCGTCGCTTCCTCCGGCGTCATCACGCCGAGACCGATCGTGCGGCCGACCCAGATGCCGTTCTTCGTGAGCATCTTGTCGATCTCGTCGACCGTGCCCGGGAAATCGGTCGTGAACTTGTGCAGATCGGTCATCCAGCCGTCGGGGATGTCGGCGGCGAGCCCGCCCACACGCGTGATCGTCGGCGTCAGGCGGGCGCCGACCCACTTCTCGATCAGATTGTAGATGTACTCACGCTGCTGGAACGCCCAGAGGAACGGCGTGAAGGCCCCGATGTCGATGCAGGTCGTCCCCAGCCACACGAGGTGCGACGCGATGCGCGACAGCTCGCACGCGATCACGCGCAACACCTTGCACCGCTCGGTGATCTCGATGCCGAACAGCCGCTCCGCGCTCATGGCGCAACCGACGTTGTTGCCCATCGCGTTGAGGTAGTCCTCGCGATCGGTGAGCGGCAGGATCTGGTTGTACTGGCGGTACTCGCCGAGCTTCTCGAACCCGCAATGCAGGTAGCCGATGTGTGGGATGCAGCGCACCACCGTTTCCCCGTCGAGCTCGAGCACCAGGCGCAGCACGCCGTGTGTTGCCGGATGCTGCGGCCCGATGTTGATCAGCATGTGCTCGCCCGCGAGATCGGGCTCGACCATCGGCGGCGCCTCGACGGCGATCGGCGAGCCATCATCCGCGGTGACGAGCGGGACGCGCTGCGGCCGTCCCTGTGCGTCCACACCGGTAGTTGAGAGCGCGACTTCGACCGTCCGCTTCTGCGTGGCCACGGCTATTCTCCTGTGCGCTCGCCGCCCTGAAGGCGCTTGCGCATTTCAGTCGGCAGATCCTCGAACGCGTCAGCGATGGACAGCTCTTCCATCGAGTATCGCGCTTCGGGGTTTGCGGCGAGCGCCTGGCGCAGCTGTTCGGCGCGGCTGAATCGCCCGCGTAGCGGGAAGTCCTTCCGAAGCGGGTAGCCTTCGCGGTACTGCTCCCACATGAGAATGCGCCGCAGATCGGGGTGCCCGATGAAGCGGATACCGAACATGTCGAAGCACTCCCGCTCGAGCCAGTCGGCACCCTTGTAGATGGACCAGACGCTCGCGATCTCGAGCGGCTTGTTCTTCGAAAGTTGCGCCTTGAGCCGGAGCTCCCGCCGGAACGGAAGCGACCGAAGGTGCCAGACGACTTCGATCGGAGCTTCGATGTCGCGATACTCGACCGCCGTCACATCCGAGAGGTAGTCGTAACGCTGTGAGCTGTCGTCGTGCAGCCAGCGCACGATGTCGAGGGCACGCTCCGGCCGCACGTATACGTTCGTCACCCCCCACACGACCTCGACGCGCTCGATCGCGTCGCCGAACTGCTGGCGCAGCGCGGCTGCCGACGGGTTCGGCTCTCCACCGCGATTGCGGACGTTGCGTGGCGTGACCGGTGTCGGCGCGTTGGCGAGAGCGCTGCCTGCGTACTGGATCTCGAACGCGTCGCTCACAGGCCCGACCGTGTCTGGTGAACCGAGTTGCCGAACGGCTCGGAGAGCTCGTCGATGACCGGCGCTGGGATGTACAGCTTGCTCTTCGGGTCCGGCTCCATCTCGGCGCGGATGGTTTTGTCGTTCATCCGCTCGCGCTTCACCTTCTCCTGGAGGAGCATGATGCCATACATCAAACCTTCCGGCCGCGGCGGGCATCCCGGCACGTACACGTCGACCGGAATGATCGTGTCGATGCCCTGCACCACCGCGTAGTTGTCGAAGATGTTGCCGCTCGAGGCGCACGCGCCCATGGCGATCGCCCACTTCGGTTGTGGCATCTGCTGCCAGATTCGTCGAATGACCGGCGCGAGCTTGAACGGCACGCGGCCGGCGCAGATCAGCACGTCTGCCTGTCGGGGCGAAAAGCTCATGCGCTCCATGCCGAACCGCGCGAGGTCGAACCGACTCGCGGCGGTCGCCATGAATTCGATGGCACAACAGGCGGTGCCGAACGGCATTGGCCAGAGCGAGTTCGCGCGTCCCCAGTTCACGAGAAAGTCGAGGCGCGTCGCAACCCACCCTTCCTGCGAGGTCGGGTTGTACTCGACCACGCGGTGCTCAGGGCGAGGCGTCAGTCCCACTGCAAGGCTCCCTTCTTCCAGACGTAGACGAGGCCGACGACGAGAATCAGCATGAACACCAGCATCTCGCCGAGGCCGAAGAACGAAAGCTTTCCCGCGGGGCAGACGTTCGTGAGCGCGACGAGCGGCACCGAACAGGAGAGTTGTCGGTAGAACACACCCCACGGAATCATGAATACGGTCTCGATGTCGAAGATGATGAATAACATCGCGACCATGTAGAACTTGATGGAGAACCGTTCGCGCGCGTCGCCGAGAGGGGGGATGCCGGATTCGTACGGCGTGTTCTTTTCCGGCGTGACGCGACGGCGAATCGTGAGGTGGGACAACGCGACGATGAGAATCGCGTTGGCGACCACGAAGCCCATCAGCAGCAATATCGGCAGATACGTGCGATCCATCACGCTCCCGACTTCGTGAAATAATTCACTTGCTTCGCAGGTGGTAAGCTATCCTGCTCTCGGAAGTAGTGTCAACGCTCGTGCGCGCGCCGCGCGCACGTCGGGAATCGGGAATCGGGAATCGGGAATCGCGCGCGAAAAAGATGAGCGTGGCGAACTGCCGTGGCTGACAGTTCCAGTTATCTTCCCGCCGCCACGCCGCGGCGTCGATCTCACCTCTCAGTCGGTCGATTCCCGATTTCCGATTCCCGATTCCCTATTCCCGATTCCCGATGAGCATTCAGGCCGACCGCTGGATCACTCGCATGGCGCTCGAGCATCGCATGATCGAACCATTCGAGGGGCGTCAGGTGCGATCCGGCGTCATCTCGTACGGCGTGAGCTCTTATGGCTACGACATGCGCGTTGCGCGCGAGTTCAGAATCTTCACCAACGTCCTGAATTCCGTTGTCGACCCGAAGAATTTCGATCCGAAGTCGTTCGTCGAGTTCGAGGGTGACGTCTGCATCGTACCGCCCAACTCATTCGCGCTCGCCCGCTCCGTCGAGTACTTCCGCATTCCCCGCGACGTCGTGACCGTGACCGTCGGCAAGTCCACGTATGCGCGCTGCGGCATCATCACGAACGTCACGCCCTTCGAGCCGGAATGGGAGGGCTACGTGACGCTCGAGATCTCCAACACGACGCCGCTTCCGGCGAAGATCTACGCGAACGAAGGGATCGCGCAGGTGTTGTTCTTCAAAGGCGACGAGCCGCCCGAGGTGTCGTACCGGGACAAGCAGGGGAAATACCAGGGTCAGAAGGGCGTTACCCTGCCGAAGCTCTAGCGGCGCACGCGTTCGCGTTAGGTGAACAGCCCCATGGCGTCGGCGGTCGCGGGTTGGCGCTGCCGCCGTCAGCCTGAGCCAGCGGCCATCGACTCCTCGCGCGCTCTCATCGCCGCCTTGAAATAATCCCGGTTCATGCGAGCGATGGTGTCAATGCTGATGAGCTTGGGACACGCTTCCTGGCATTCGCCGAAGAGTGTGCATCCGCCGAACCCTTCCAGGTCCATCTGCTCGACCATGCGCGTGACGCGTCGATATCGCTCAGGCTGACCCTGCGGAAGCAGTCCGAGATGGCTGACTTTCGCGGCCGTGAACAACGAGGCTGACGCGTTAGGGCACGCCGCCACGCACGCGCCGCAGCCGATGCATGCCGCCGCGTCCATCGCCTCGTCGACGTCCTGCTTCGGAATCGGGATCGCATTCGCGTCTGGCGCGCTGCCCGTTGGCGCCGAGATGAACCCGCCGGCCTGGACGATCCGGTCGAGCGCCGCGCGATCGACAATGAGGTCCTTGATGATCGGAAACGCACGTGCCCGCCACGGCTCAATATCTATCGTCTGGCCGTCGGTGAAGCTGCGCATGTGCACCTGACATGTCGCCGCACCGCGCACGGGCCCGTGCGCGACGCCGTTGATCATGAGCGAGCACGTGCCGCAGATCCCCTCGCGGCAGTCGTGCGCGAACGCGACCGGTTCTTCGCCACGCTCCATCAAGCGCTCGTTGACGACGTCGAGCATCTCGAGGAACGACATGTCGGGGCTCACATCCGGCGCGTCGTATTGCACGAGCTGCCCGGGTGCGTTGGCCGATTTCTGACGCCAGATTCGAAGAGTAAAGTGCATCGTTAGGTAATCGCTATCTGATGGCTAACGACTGCTTCATTTATAGCTGCGCTGAGACAACGGCACGTTTTCAAAGACCAACGGCTCCTTCGACAGCTTCGGTGCGTTCCCCGCCCCGCAGTACTCCCACGCTGCCACGTACGCGAACCGCGCATCGTCCCGCAGCGCTTCACCGTCAGGCGTCTGGTGCTCCTCCCGGAAGTGACCGCCGCACGACTCGTCGCGGTGCAGCGCGTCCGTGCACATGAGCTCGGCGAACTCCAGGAAGTCGGCCACGCGGCCGGCCTTCTCGAGCGCCTGGTTGAGCTCTATATCGCTGCCGGGCACGTTGACGTTCTGCCAGAACTCCTCACGGATTTCGGGAATTCGGCTCAGCGCGCGCTGCAGGCCGGCGGCATTTCGCGCCATGCCGCAATCCTCCCACAAGAGCGTGCCGAGCTCGCGATGGAAGGCATCGACGGTACGCTTGCCGTTGATGCCTAACAATCGCTTCGTCATGGACTCGATGCCTGCCTTCGCCGCCACGAACTCCGGTTGATCGGCCGACACCTTCTCCAGTTTGCCGTTCGCGAGGTAGTCGCCAATGGTGTAGGGGATGATGAAGTACCCGTCGGCGAGCCCCTGCATCAGCGCGCTGGCGCCAAGCCGATTGGCGCCGTGATCGGAGAAGTTCGCCTCGCCGAGGACGTGCAGCCCTGGCAGCGTGGTCATGAGATTGTAGTCCACCCAGAGTCCGCCCATGGTGTAGTGCACGGCCGGGTAAATGCGCATCGGCACGCGATACGGGTTCTCGTCCGTGATGCGCTCGTACATCTCGAACAGGTTGCCGTAGCGCTCCCGGATCTTGTCCTCGCCGAGGCGCCGAATGGCATCCGCGAAATCGAGATACACGCCGCGTCCGGTCTCCCCTACCCCACGGCCCTCATCACACACCTCCTTCGCTGCACGCGATGAGATGTCGCGCGGACTGAGATTGCCAAAGCTCGGATATTTCCGCTCGAGATAGTAGTCGCGCTCCGCTTCCGGGATCTCGCCCGGCGCGCGCTTGTCCCCGACTGTCTTCGGAACCCAGACCCGGCCGTCGTTGCGAAGGGACTCGCTCATGAGCGTGAGCTTCGACTGATAGTCGCCGCTCACGGGGATGCACGTCGGGTGGATCTGTGTGAAGCACGGGTTCGCGAAAGCGGCACCGCGCTTGTGCGCTCTCCAGATAGCCGTCGCGTTGCAGTTTTTCGCGTTCGTCGACAGGTAGAATGCGTTTCCGTATCCGCCGGTCGCGAGCACGACCGCGTCGGCCGCGTAGGCCTCGATCGCTCCGGTGCTGAGGTTGCGCGTGATGATGCCGCGCGCCTTCCCGTCCACGAGTACCACGTCCAGCATCTCGGTGTGCGAAAACATCTTCACACCGCCGCGTCCGATCTCCTTCTCGAGCGCCTGATAGCAGCCTAACAACAGCTGCTGGCCGGTCTGTCCGCGCGCGTAGAACGTCCGCGAGACCTGCGCGCCGCCAAACGATCGATTCGCCAACAGCCCCCCGTACTCACGCGCGAACGGGACGCCCTGGGCGACGCACTGGTCGATGATGTTGACGGAGATCTGCGCGAGTCGATAGACGTTCGCCTCGCGCGCGCGAAAGTCCCCACCTTTCACCGTGTCGTAGAACAGGCGGTAGATGCTGTCGCCGTCGTTCTGATAGTTCTTGGCGGCGTTGATGCCCCCCTGCGCGGCGATGCTGTGCGCACGCCGCGGCGAGTCGTGGAACGAGAAGCACAGCACGTTGTAGCCCAGCTCACTCAGCGTCGCCGCAGCAGATCCGCCGGCGAGTCCGGTGCCAACCACGATGACGGTGAATTTCCGCTTGTTGGCGGGGTTCACCAGCTTCATCTCGAAGCGGTGGGTGTCCCACTTCGATTCGATCGGACCGGAAGGAATTCGGGACCGCAGTTCCATCGATGTCGTTCGCTCGAAACGATCGCGCGACCGCGGGACGCTACTTGACGATCCCCGCGAGCACCGCGATCGGAATGATGGAGAAGCCGAGATAGATGGCCCAGACCAGCACCGCCGACACGCGCCGCCTGAACGGATCCGTCGACGGTCTCGTTAGGCCGAGCGTCCGGATGCTGCTCCAGGTTCCGTGGTAGAGATGCAAACCCAAGCCGATCATTGCGAGGAGATAGAGCACCACGACCCACCACATCTGGAACGCGGCGACCATGTTGCCGTACACGTCCTTCCGGTCGAAGGCCGGATGGATCGTGCCAAACGTGAAATGCAGCAGATGCAGCACGATGAAGACGAGCAGCACGACGCCGCCCCAGCGGATCGTGCGCACCGCGAACGTCGACACCTGCGGCTCACGGTCCGCATAGCCCACGGAACGCGCGCCCTGACTTCGTCGTGTGAGCTGGTACGCGGCCACGATGTGCAGCACGAGCGCGGCGAGCAAGCCGCCGCGGGCCACCCACAACAACGGCCCCAATCGGTGCAGCGCCGCGGAGTAGTCGTTGATCTTGAGCGGCCCCTCGAACATCTGCAGGTTGCCGAGCACGTGCACGATGAGGAAGGCGATCATGATCAGGCCGGTCGCCGCCATCACCGCCTTCTTCCCGATCGATGAGTGCCAGAATCGCGCGATCGCGCCACGGTGGGCACTCGATGGGGGCATCGCGGCTGCGGACGGAGCAGTCATCGCCGGCTTCGACGCGCGCTAGATCGTGAGCTTCGACATCGGCTCGCGCACGGCCTCGGCGCTCTTGCCGAGATCGACGCGTTCCTTCGAGGTGAGCTCGACCTCGAGCACCTTCTCCACACCGCGGCGTCCGAGCTTCACGGGAACGCCAAGGAAGATTCCCGACATCCCGTATTCACCCTCGAGCCACGCGGCGCACGGGAGCACACGCTTCTGGTCGAATACGATCGCTTCGGCCATCTGTACGGCACCTGACGACGGCGCGTAGTACGCGGAGCCCGTCTTGAGGTACTTCACGATCTCTGCGCCGCCGTTTCGCGTGCGATCCACGATCTCATCGAGCGTCTTTCGATCGAGCAGCTGAGTCACCGGAATGCCACTGACCGTCGTGTAGCTGATGAGCGGCACCATCGTATCGCCATGGCCACCGAGCACCATCGCCTGAATGTCACGCACGGACACATCGAGCGCTTCCGCCAGGAACGCGCGATAGCGCGCGGTGTCGAGGACGCCAGCCATTCCGATGACGCGCTCGCGAGGGAACCCCGTCACCTTCTTCGCAACGTAGCACATCACGTCCAGCGGGTTGGACACGACGATGATGATCGCGTTCGGTGATGTCCTCGCGATCTGCTCCGATACCTGCTTCACGATGCCGGCGTTCGTGTTCAGCAGATCGTCGCGCGACATGCCCGGTTTGCGGGCGATCCCGGCGGTGATGATGACGATGTCAGATCCCGCGGTCTCGTCGTAGCCGTTCGCGCCGATCACGCGCGAGTCGAAGCCTTCAATGGGTGCGGACTGCCACTGGTCGAGCCCCTTCCCCTGCGGAACTCCTTCGACGACATCGACCATGACGACGCGGCGAGCCAGCTCCTTCTCCGCAACACGCTGAGCGGTAGTCGCGCCGACGTTCCCCGCGCCGACGACCGTGATGAGATTGACCATGTTGTGCGTTGAGGTGGGTTGATTGCTCCGGTACGGCAAACTTAGTTGGACCGGGAGCGACCTACAACGCAATCAACGTTCAACCGCCCACCTGCGAGAGCGCGCGAAGGCCGCCGACTTTCATCTGCAGCAGAGCGTGCTCCTTCGGCTTGTCGGCGAGCGCTTGTCGGAAGAGGGGCTCGAGCGGCTCGCGCCGCCTGAGCGCATCGCGCAGCAGCACTTCGTGATCGCCGAACAGACACGTGCGAAGTCTCCCGTCGGCCGTGAGTCGCACGCGGTTGCACGAGGCGCAGTACGTGTGCGTCATCGGCGTGATGACGCCGACGGTGCCCTGCGCACCGGCGAGCCGGTAGTACGTCGCGGGGCCATTCCCTCGGGGTGGTCCACCATCCGGCGCGAGTGTACCGAGCGATGCGATCCGAGACAGCACTTCGTCGCTTGGTACGATGTGCTCCCACGTGAGACCGCTCATCTCGCCCACTGGCATGAGCTCGATGAAGCGAACGTGCCACGGATGATCCAGCGTGAGCCGCGCGAAGTCCTCGATCTCATCGTCGTTGATGGATCGCATCACCACGACGTTGATCTTGATCGGAGCGATGCCCACGTGCTCCGCGGCGAGCGCGGACGTCACCGGATCGAACCCGAGGTTTCGCCGCGCGATCTTCGCGATGCGATCGGGGCGCAGACTGTCCGCGCTCATGTTGATGCGATCGAGTCCGGCAGCGCGAAGCCCGTGCGCGAGCTCTACCAAGCGCGCACCGTTCGTCGAGAGCGCAATGTCGTCGATCTCCGGCACCGCGCGCAGCACGCGGATGAGCTGCTCGAGGTTGGGACGAATAGTCGGCTCACCACCTGTGATGCGCACGCGTCGCAACCCGAGCGGTGCGAGCTGACCCACGACGCCACCGATTTCCTCGTACGAGAGAATCTCTGCTTTGGGCAACCACGGGAGCCCTTCCGCGGGCATGCAATAGAGACAGCGGAAGTTGCAGCGGTCGGTCACCGAGATGCGCAGGTACTCGATGCTGCGGCCGAATTGATCCTTGAGGGCGCCGCTCATCGAACACCACCATCGGGAATTGGGAATCGGGAATTGGGAATCGAAGCCATCGGTTCGGTTTGGGCTTCGCCGTTTCCGATTCCCGATTCCCGATTCCCGATTCCCGAATTCGCGACCCATTCCCGCGTCCCGTCCACATACAGCTCGAGCTTCCAGATCGGCACGCGGCGCTTGAGCTGCTCGATCGCGAACCGCATGGCGTCGAGCGCCGGCGCGCGATGCGGGTGGGCCGCAACGATCGCGACGCTCACGTCGCCGAGTCCAAGCGTTCCGAGCCGGTGTTCGACGACCAGGCGACTCACGCCGAACCTCTGTGCCGCCTCGTCTGCAATGGCCGTCATCTCACGTTCCGCCATGCTCCTGTATGCGGAGTACTCGATGCCCGTCACGGGTTTACCCGCGTTCACGTTTCGGACGCACCCGAGGAACACGGTGGCCGCCCCGCACGATTCGTCGCTGACCTCCGCGATCAGTGCGGAGACATCGATGAGATGGTCGACAAGAGCGACGCGCATTAGCCGCCAGCCACCGGAGGGATTACTGCAACCTCCTCACCGCCCTGGAGCGCGGTGCTCGCGCTTGCATACTCCTGGTTGACCGCGACGAGCGGGCGTGGTGGGAGTCTATCACCGCCGGGCATCGCGAACAGCGTTCCGAGGATGTCGCGAACGGTCGAGCCAGGAGCGACATCCAACTCGATCGCCGACTTTCCGAGCGCGTCGGCGTAAGAGGCGAACAGCAAGACTGTTACGGTCATCGTCTCTGAAAGAATATAGCCCGCGCGCCGCGCGTGCACGCAGACAAAAAAACCCGGCGCTGCTCGCACCGGGTCATCAACGAGTCGTAGAACGATTGCGGATCGACGCTCGAGCGGAACGACGGAACCCCGTCAGTCTTCCGTGAACTCCTCAACGTATTCGGTTCCGGCGACCATCG
>Ga0307406_10001588_pt1 | contig 12500 bp, 10 predicted proteins | sample 322Cmetagenome_3_FD_203706 | JGI IMG/M metagenome (GOLD analysis project Ga0307406, IMG submission 203706) | Maize rhizosphere microbial communities from greenhouse at UC Davis, California, United States - 322HYB-C-2 | ecosystem: Host-associated > Plants > Roots > Rhizosphere > Soil | place... | reverse complement strand
GGCTACGCAGGCCGTGTCGCCGGTGGTGTCTTCAAGCCCGGCGATGAAATCACGGTGCTGCCCTCCGGCTTCACCTCGCGGGTCAAGGCGATCCACACTGCCGACGGCCACCTCGACGAGGCCTTCGCGCCGCAGAGCGTGACACTCACGCTCACCGACGAGATCGACATCTCCCGGGGCGACATGATCGTCAAAAAGAACAATCCCCCGCAGAGCTCGCAGGACCTCGAGGCGATGATCTGCTGGTTCTCCAGCAAGCCGATGGCCTCACGCGCCAAGGTCGTGCTGCGCCACACCACCCGCGAGATGCAGGCGATCATCAGCGAGGTGAAGTACCTCGTGGACATCAATACCCTCCACAAAGTCGAGGGCGCGGGCACCTTCGCGATGAACGACGTCGGCCGAATCACCCTGCGCACCGCCCAGCCGGTGATCCACGACTCGTATCGTCGCAACCGCCAGACGGGTTCCTTCATCCTGGTCGATCCCGGCACCAATGAAACGGTCGCCGCGGGGATGATCGTCTGAAGACCGCAAGTCGGCCGTTAGTCCTGCTCGCCGGAATCTCCGGCAGCCCTCCCAGCGATGGCGGCGATCCACATTTACCGCCAGATTTTCAAGATCTGGCGCGCCCGGAGGTTCGAGCGGTTCGTCCAATTGCTCGGGCCTGCGGCGGGTGAGTCCATCATCGATGTCGGCGGAGAACCGAACATCTGGACCAGCAATTCCCCTCTCGTCGAGCGGATCGATCTCGTGAACCTCAAGGTCATGAGCATCGATTCTCGCGACCAGTCCGAGCACGGCATCCGGGCAATCGTTGGAGATGGCAGGCATTTGGAGTTCGCCGACCGGAGCTACGACATCGCCTTTTCCAACAGCGCCATCGAGCACGTTGGGACGTGGGAAGACCAACAGAAGTGTGCCGCAGAGATGCGGCGGGTCGGAAAACGGCTGTGGTGCCAGACACCGGCCCGGGAATGTCCGATCGAGCCGCATTACATGGCTCCCTTCATCCACTGGCTGCCACGCTCGCTGCAACGGCGCCTGATGCGGCACTGCACTCCTTGGGGCTGGATGTCCAAGCCATCCCAAGCTGACGTCGACTTCATGGTGGATACCACCCGCCTGCTCAGCTTCCGGGAAATGAAGCAGCTGTTCCCGGACTGCCGGATCCTGGTGGAGCGGTTCCTCTTCGTCTTCCCGAAATCGTACATCGCGGTCCGGACCGAGACGCCGACCGATGCCACGGAAAAGTCCTCCAGCTAAGACGCCGGATTTCGCCCCCATGTCCCTCGCCCGTCATGCCCAAAGCATCGCCAAGAGCGTGGCGTATCGTCTCGGCTTCAGCCTGAAGCGGCTGCGGTCCGCCCAGCGAGCCATGGCAGTCGCTGCCGATTTCACCGGCAAGGTCCGTCCGCGCCTGCACCGCACGGATCCCTATGAGGGATTTGACGCTTCGGCATGGCCCGATGACGCCTCCGGCTGGGGATCTGACTCGCCCGCTTTCGGCGAATTGATCGCAGAACTCCGCCCTTCCCGGATCATCGAAGTCGGCACTTGGAAAGGCGGCTCCGCCCTCAATCTGGCGGGCCACCTCCAACGACTCAGTCTTGATGCGGAGATTCTCTGCGTGGACACGTGGCTCGGGGCGCTGGAGATGTGGACGGACCTCGACGATCCCAGCCGCCACGGCGCGCTAGGCCTCCGCCACGGCTATCCCACCCTTTATTATCGGTTCCTCGCCAATGTCTGCCGGGCGGGACATCAGGGCAGGATCACCCCATTGCCCCTCCCGTCCGTCACTGCCGCTCAATGGTTCGCCCTGCACGGGATCCGCGCGGAAATGATCTACGTCGACGCCAGCCACGAGGAAGAGGACGTCTATCAGGACCTGATTTCCTACTGGGATCTGGTGCGCCCCGGCGGTGTGCTCTTCGGCGACGACTGGAACTGGGATGGGGTTCGCCTCGCCGTCCAACGATTCGCTGGCGAGCAGGGGACCGCCATCCGGCACCGTCACGACAAGTGGGAGCTACGGAAGTAGCAAAACCGGGGGTGTGCCGGAAATGTGCGTTTGTTCATTTTTATTTGAACACTCGCGGCTGGCTGTTCAGAGTTCGTCATGAAACGAATGCCTTCGGGTCCTTCGGCAATTCATGGCGAAAAAAGGTGGGAGCCCACGCTTCCGACCAAGGGCGGCAGCTTGTCTGACGCCTGAGTCTCAGACGGTAAGCCACCGTTTCCCTCCTCCCTGTGGAAGCTTTCAAACAGTTCGTGACCAGCTACGGCGCCGAGTACCCTTGGGTCATTTTCGTGGCTCTGGTAGTTCTTCCCGGCTTTGGGTTTCCAGCCAGTGCCTTGTTCCTGCTCGCTGGCATCGTCTGGGGAAGCAATCCCATGAGCTGCCTTCTCGCCGTATCGGCGATCGTCCTGAATGTGATCTGGACCCACACCGTCGCTTCAGGGCCGGCACGCAAGCTGATGATCCGCTGGATGGGCGAACGGCTGCAGCCGTGGTTCGCGCTGCCGAACAAGGACCTGATGAAAATCGCCTGGGTGCTTCGCGTGACGCCCGGCATGCCGCTGTTCGTTCAAAATTACGGCCTCGGCGCGCTCGGTGTGCCCCTGCGCATCTCACTGCTGACCGCGCTGCCGGTGGTATCGCTCTATGCCTGCGGCTTCGTGCTCACCGGCGGTGCCATTTTCGATGGCCGGGTGGGGATGGCGATCACCGGCATCAGTCTCTTGGTGGTGGCTGCCATCGGAGTGAAGATTTTGCGCTCACGCGTTGGCGCCCGCGCCTCACGACTTCCCTGATCTGCTGCCAATCGAATCGAATCGGATCTCTTTGAATCATGCGTCCCGTTGACATTCCTCCCGGCTGCCTGGGCGTCGTCATGCCCGTCTATAATGAAGAAAAGACGATCCACCTGATTGTCGAGCGGGTGCTTGCCCGCCCTGAAGTCGGGGAGCTGGTCATGGTCAATGACTGCTCCCGTGACGGGACATGGGCACGCATGCAGGAGATCGCGAAGACCGATCCCCGGATCCGGATTTTCACCCATGAAGTGAACCAAGGCAAAGGTGCCGCCCTGCGCACCGGCTTTCAGGAAGTGCAATCGGGCATCGTGATCATTCAAGACGCCGACCTGGAATACGATCCCGACGAGTATCCCAAACTTCTTCTGCCCATCGTTTCGGGCAAGGCCGACGTGGTGTTCGGATCCCGCTTCCTCGGGTCAGGCATGCATCGCGTGCTCTATTTCTGGCACTACATGGGAAACAAGTTCCTGACGCTGCTGTCCAACATGTTCACCAACCTCAACCTCACCGACATGGAGACCTGCTACAAGGTCTTCCGCCGTGAGGTGCTGACGGGAATTCAGATTCAGGAGAACCGCTTCGGCTTCGAACCTGAGATCACCGCGAAGGTCGCGAAACTGCGGGTCCCGATCTACGAGGTTTCCATTTCCTACTACGGGCGCACCTACGAGGAAGGAAAGAAGATCGGTTGGAAAGACGGCTTCCGGGCACTCTGGTGCATCCTGAAGTACCGCTTCAATTGAACGTCGACTTGGCACCCATGGCGTCACCTCGCAAGCTTCCCGCAGCAGCCGCTCTCGGCTTCCTGTTGGCGCTGCTTGTAGCGCTGACGCTGCCGCTTTGGACGCAGGGGAAGATCCTCGCGCCGCTGGATATCACCACCACCATGCTTGCGCCTTGGAATGCCAAGGCGGGGGGAGCCAAGCCTCACAACCACTTCACCGCAGACGCGGTCACGCAGTACCTGCCCTACCGCTTGTTTGCGGAGAAATCCCTCACCGAGGACGGCTACGTCGGATGGAATCCTTACGAAATGGGCGGCTACAGCCTGGCGGCGAACACCATGGCCACACCCGGGGCGTGGACCATGGAGCTTCACCGCGTGCTCCCCTTCAAGGATGCTTGGAACACGGGGATCGTGATCGAGTTCCTGATCGCCGGGGCGGGCATGCTCGTTTTCCTGCGCTCGAGGAAACTGCCGTGGCTCGCGTGCCTGATCGGCGCCGTGGCCTACATGCTCAACAGCCAGTTCGTCATTTGGATCCACCATCGCTGGGCGCTAGGATCCTTCTGCTGGATGCCATGGGTCTTGTGGTCCGCGCTCGACGGCAACTCTTGGAAAAGCCCATCGCTGCGGCAGGCGGCACTACCGCTTTTCCTCGCCCTGGCGCTGCTGGGCGGAACGCTCCAGCATCTGGCCTTCGTGGTGCTGGCCTGTGGTTGTCTGATGGCGCCCGGCCTAGTGAACAACCTGCGCAAGCCGCTTGCCGGTCTGTCCATCGTGCTCCCTTGGGTGGTCGCGTTCGCGGCGGCTATCGGAATCACCGCATTCACCTTGGTTCCTCAAATCCAAGGCTATCTCGCAAACAATGCCCTGGGACATAGCCGCGGGGGCATTGGCTACGAGTTCGGACCATCCCAGCCTTTTTTCCAGTCGCTCATCATTCCAGCTCAGGTCTGGCCATGGCTATTAGGCGGCCCGTCCACCGTTGATGCCTTCCGCGGGTTCAAGTGCAACTTCATGAGCATGGCGTACCTCGGGACCATCCCGATGGTTCTCGCGATGATCGGCGTCTTCCGGAAAGGACTGCCCGCTCAAGCCAAGTGGCTCGTTCTTGTAGGACTGCTGATTCCGCTTACCCCTTTGGTCGGCCCACTCTACCATCGCGTCCAGCTCCTGTTCCTGCTTGGGGGCGCGTGGTTGGCTGCGGAAATGCTGGTCGATCTCACCCGGAACCCTTCGTGGTTCATCCGCAAGGCCCTGCCGGTTGGCGTCGCTGCACTGGGCGTGATGCTTACGATCGCTGCTGTGCTTCCGCACGGGTCCAGGAACGCAATCGAAGAAAAGATCGTCGCGCGGTCGCTGGCCGCTACCGAAAGTTCGAGCCTTGCCGCCGACCGCGAATGGATCGCGGGACGCGCTCGCGAATGGGTCCGCCGGGTATCGATCCTCCACCCCCGCACGGCGTGGACCTATGGCCTGCTGGTGGCCGGCACCTTGGGACTACTCGCAGCTACCGGGGGAAAAGGCGGTCGCTCGATTCGTATCGGGCAGTCGGTCGTTCTCGGCGCGACCATCCTCGAACTCGGAACCTTCTTCCACTCCTGGTGCACGTTTTCCGATCCCACCCTGCTCCACCCGCCGGATCCATCGATCGATCGCGTGGGCGAGCTGGCCGGTGACCATCGCGTTCTGCAGGCCAGCCCCGGCGACGACTTCACCAGCACCTTCGCAGCTCCGAACCTGTTGGCTGCGAATTTCATCCCTTCCATCGAAGGCTACGAAAGCATCCATTATCGTTCGATACTGGCGGCATCCGGCAGCCTCCCGGCTCAAGATCGGCTGACAATCGCCGGAGTCGGAGTGGCCGCTCACAAGAGCGACCACGCCCCCGCCGCGGGCACGGAATCCTGGCCAGTCAGCGACCAGGTATCCGGCTACACGATCCGGAGCAATCCGGCTGTCATTCCGATGGTCGCCGCCGGCACCGGTCCGCTGCCAGCCACGCCGATGGCCGTTCTTCCAGCGGTGCAAGCTGCGACTCCCGTGACAGCTGGGCTCCAGACGATGAACCGGATTCAGCTCACGGCTCCCGAAGGCTCTCGATGGCTGCGGTTTGCAATGAACTGGCACCCGGGGTGGCAATGGCGGTCTTCCGGCGGCTCATGGCAATCCTTTGTCCAAGGGCCGGACTCGGCGGCTTACCTTGATCTTCAGAACACCGCCGGTCTCAGCATTGAGGCACGCTTTTTCCCCAGGCCATCGTGGGTGGCTTGGCTGTCCGCCATCGCCGCCGCAGGATGCCTCGGCCTCGTGATATGGCGTGGCATCTCTGGACTTCGCGTCCATCCGGTGGCAACCCTTTGAACCTCTTCAGTAATTCATGAATGGTGCGCGCTCATTCCAAGCGATTCTAATTCTGGTCATCGGGACCGTTGTCGCCCTCTGGCTCGGTGTCTCGATCGTGACCCAGCAGTCCGCGACCCTGATCAAGGGCGCTGCGGTGATGTTGTTCGCGGTGTCCGCCCTTCTTGGTCGGCGGATCTGGCTGCTGCTGATCTTTTTCTCGGCGATGAACGTGGTGCTGATCCGTGGCTTCGGCACCACGGAGATCGGCCAAGCGATGTTCCTGGGGTTCTCTGCGATCCTGTTCCTCATGCGAAAGCTCCGCACGCAGATCCAATTCAAGGAATTGGAACTGTGGGCACTCCTGATCGTCGCCTGCATTGTGCAGACCTACTTGCGCAATCCGGTGGGCCTGAACCTCATGGGAGCCGGCAACGTCGGGGGCAGGCCCTATATCATGCTGGCCATCACCATTTCCTGCGCGGCCATCCTGTCCGTGATGATCGTCGAGGCCAAAGAACTCAAGTGGGCGATGTGGCTCACCATCATCGGCACTTTGATCGGCATTCCAGGCACCATTGTCCGCTACGGGGGTCTGGGAGGTGACCAAGAAGACCTGAGCCGCGTGCCTGTCTTCTCGACCTTCGCAACATTGCTCTCGCGGATCCTGGTGAGCCGGATCTCACCCCTACGAGCGTTGATTCATCCCGGCTGGATTTTTGTGATTCTTCTCAGCCTGGTCGCGGCCGGCGCGAGCGGTTATCGAAACTCGGTCGCGATGATCGGGCTCATGTACCTCGTCGGCATCTGCTATCGCGGCGGTGTGATGGCGGTCTTTTCCTCGCTCCTCGCTGGCAGCTTCGGGCTGGTGCTGCTGGCGCTCATCAACGTGAATTTCCCGCTCCCCGGAAACATCCAGCGCGCCCTTTCCCCCTTCCCCGGAACGTGGGAGGAAAAGTACAAGCGACAGGCGGACCTTTCCACCGAATGGCGTATCGAAATGTGGAAGGAGGCGCTCACTTCAGAGCGCTGGATTCACAACAAGTTCATGGGGGATGGCTTGGGCATGTCTGCCGAACAACTCCGGGCGAACGAGCGGGTCGATGCGACCATCGTAGGTGCGGGCACCAGCAACAGCGGACTCCTCGCCCAGCAGGAAAACATGCTGATCAACGGCTCCTATCACAGCGGCCCCGTTCACACCATCCGGACGGTCGGCTATCTCGGATTGGTGATCCTGATTCTGGCAATGATTCGCGTGGCGGTTCACGCCCATCGCCAGATCATGCGATGCAAGGGAACCGAATGGTTTCCGCTCGCATTGTTTTTCAATGTCCCCCTGCTGGTAAATCCAATCTTCTTCGCCTTCATCTTCGGCGAGTTTCCCTCGGGAGTGGCCTCCACCATGATGGGCATCGCGATCGTCCGCCTCCTCGAAAAGAATCTGCCCATCCCGGCCTATCGCGCCGTGCGGCACCAGCCGTACATGTTCGCGAATCCCAACAGGCAACCTGCGGGTCAAGCTGTCCGCGCCTGACGCTCCTTCCTGAGGAGTTTCATCTCCCCACATGGCCACTCGCTCAAAGCGATTCCTCGCCGGCGTACTCACCGGCTACGGGAGTATTGCCGCCAACGTGATATTCACGTTGGTCAGCATTCCGCTGGCACTTCACTTTCTCGACAAGGAGAGGTTCGGACTTTGGGCACTGGCACTCCAGATCAATGGCTATCTCGCCCTGATCGACATGGGCATGGGAGTAGCGGTCAGCCGTTTCATCGCTGACCACAAGGATGACGTGAATGGCGGCGAGTATGGAAGCCTTCTCCTCACGGGAGGATTGGTCTTCGTGATCCAAGGGATCCTGATCGTGCTCGCGGGCCTTTTGTTTTCGATCTTTGCCCCCCAGCTCTTCGCAGTACCCGCCGAATACGCCCAAGCGTTTCGGTACCTGTTGATCGTCTTGTCCACCTCGACTGGCGCATCGGTAGCGCTTCGCGCCGTTTGCTCCCCTCTTTGGTCGTTCCAACGGATCGATATCATCAACGGGTGCGCATCCGGTGGACTTCTCGTGACGTTGCTTTGCCTCTGGATCGCCCTCCAGAATGGCGGAGGTGTGATGAGCTTCGCTTACGCCCAATTGCCTGCCATTTTCGGCACCATCCTGATCCAGATGTTGGTTTGCCTGAAAAACGGCTATTATCCGAAGCGGGGACACTGGGGTCGGTTCAGCGCCGAGTCCTTTCGCCAGATGTTTCACTTCGGGAAAGACAACGTGATCATCACCGTTGGAACCCAATTGATCAATGCCTCCCAGATCATGATCCTAAGCAGGTGGATCAGTCTGGAGGCGGCAACCACCTTCTCGGTGGCCACCAAGTTCTACACCATGGCGATGCAGTTGGTGGGCAATCCCATCTCATCGTCATCTGCCGGATTGACCGAGATCTTTGTCCGGGGAGACAAGAAGCTGTTCACCCAGAGGTATTGGGACCTGATCACCATTGCCACCGCGATTTCCACGATCGCAGCCGTGGGACTCGCGATTGGGAACTCATGCGTGGTGCTCCTGTGGACCAAAAAGTCCATCGAGTGGTCATGGCACCATGACGTTATCCTCGCCGCGCTGATCGTCCTCAGGAATGCGAGCGGTTGTTTCATGGGCCTCTTCGGGATCATGAGAAATTGGAAACCCGTCCGCCTCATTTGTCTGACCGAGGGCCTGGTATTCGTTCCTCTGGCGATTTTCCTGGCCGGGTATCTTGAAATTTTCGGGATCTTGATCGCGTCCCTCGTGGCCCATTTGGCAGTCACGACAGCCATGTCGGCGAAGGCTGCAGCGTCCGTCATCGGCTCATGGCGACAGCAGCGCTCCGCATACCTCATCTCGATCTCACTGGTAATCGCCTCCGCCATCATCGCCTGGCTCGGACAGAAGCTCGAGACACCACCGCTGATCATGCTCGGGGTCACCGCCGTCGCCGTGTTGATCACAATGGGCGTCGTTTGGCACGGCATCCTCTCGCCCCATATCCGCGCACGCATCCTCTCCATTCCGGCGATTGCAAAACTGAAGCTCGGATCCGCTTGAACCTCCCCTGAATCTCAAAATCCCATGAGTCTGATCAAACGATTGCTGTGGAGCCGCTACGGCTGGTTTCTAAAAGGACTTCCGAACGTACAACGAGCGACGGCGCTCATGAAGATCCGTCATCATACGATGACCTCCCACGAGAGATCCTCAGTTCTCTGGGATCGGGCAAACGCAGTCTGTGAAAGCGGCATCCCCGGGGATTTCGTCGAGTGCGGCGTCTGGAAAGGTGGCTCGTCCGGTCTCATGGGACTCTTGCTCGCCACAAAGTCAGAATTCAAAAGCAGGAAGTTGCACCTGTTCGATTCCTTCGAGGGACTTCCAGAACCCGGAGAACACGATGGCCAACATGCTGCCGACTACAGCGGCGGGGCCAATTCCGGCAGCTTGACCTCGGTTCACCAGTGCGAAGCCGGAATCGATGAAGTGAAGAAATTCCTTCTCGGTGAACTCGACCTGCCAAGCGACCGGCTCGTGTTTCACCAAGGCTGGTTCCAGCACACCATTCCCGCCTTGGGAACGGAGCCATCCTCGATCGCATTGCTCCGCTTGGACGGCGATTGGTATGAATCCACCAAGGTCTGCCTGGACCACCTCTATCCACGGCTGAGCAAGGGCGGGGTGGTCTTGCTGGACGACTACTTCTGCTGGGAAGGCTGCCGAAAGGCGACCGACGAGTACCGCGCCGAACACGGGATCAGCGACAACATCGTCCGCATCGACAATGAGGCGGCCTATTGGATCAAGAGCTGAGCGATCGCCGCTCGAGGAAAGCGCCAACACTTGATCACCCCTACGCGTGGCCCTGCCGAAGTGACAGAGTTCCAAAATCCCAAACGCTTCACGATCTGGCGCCAGATTAGTGCGCTGGTGGAATTCTACCGGGATAAACTCCGGGGGACTATCGGGTCCATTTATGACCTGTCGTTACGAAATGAACTGAAGCGGTGCGGCTTTCTCTGCAACAGGACATCCAAGGTCATCTGGAACCCCAATTCAGGTGGATTGTCCTTCGGGAAGAATACCTACCTCGGCGTGTACTCCGTGCTCTTCATCGGAGATGACCATCGTGGCGGTGCCAGCAAAGGGAGAGTCGAACTCGGGAGCGACGTTTACATCGGCGACCACTGCAATATCCGCGCGGCAGGTGGATTGATCCACATCGGCTCCAAGGTCCTGGTCGCCAATCACGTCACGATGATTGCTGCGAATCACGGCATGTCGTTGGGGACTCCCATGTTTGATCAGCCGTGGGCCAATGAACCACTCGACGTTTTCATCGAAGACGACTGCTGGATCGGTGCGCATGTGACTTTGCTACCCGGCACCAGGATCATGAGCGGCGCCGTGGTCGCAGCCGGAGCCGTCGTGACCGGAACGGTTCCCAGCAACGAGATCTGGGGCGGCGTGCCAGCGAGAAAAATCAGTCAACGCACTCCGGAAGCCCCGGCGTGCTAGCACAAGGAGTTCGGCATGGCAGCGGACAGCAAGAAGGTTGTTTTCGTCTCGGAAACGATGCCACTGGGGGGCACGTCGACCTTTGCCGTGAATATCTGCGAAGGCATGAGGCAAGCCGGCGACTGGCGCGGAGTCGCAGCGGTGATGCGCTCGCTTGGAGAAGTCGGCGAGCAGATGCGATCGCGCGATCTCTCGCTCATTGGCCCAGCCCAAGATGCGGTCCTGCACGAGGAGCGAATCGAGCACCTTTACCGCGAATGCGCACGTTATTCTCCTCATGCCGTAGTGGCGGCGCTGAGCTCGGGTTCCTTCGAGTTCCTCCGTTACGTCCCACCGGGCTGCATTCGTGTGGGCATGATTCAAAGCGATGAGGTCCAAGTCTACGACCTGGTGGAGCGCTTCCTCCCTTGGCTCGATGCGGTAGCAGGAGTTTCCACCGAAATCTGCCGGAAGATCGAAGCCCGGATGACGAGCAGAAAGATTCCAGCCGTCCACCAACCCTACGGAGTGCCCATGCCAGCAGCCCCTCCCGCACGATCCCATGATGGGCCCCTGAGGGTGCTTTATCTCGGACGAGTGGCCGAGGAACAGAAGCGAGTCAGCATCATGCGCCGCGTCATGAAGACCACGTTGGCGAAGCATCCCACGCTGACATGGACCCTCGCCGGTGACGGCCCGGACCTGCCGGCATTCCAAGAGGAGTTCGCTGGAGATGCCCGGGTGAAAATTCTTGGCTCCGTTCCCTACGGGCAGGTTCCAAGGCTGCTGGAGGCACACGATGTCTACTTCCTTTGCTCGGACTACGAGGGACTGCCCTTGTCGTTGTTAGAAGCAATGGGAGCAGGCCTGGTGCCGGTGGTCAGCGATCTGCCGAGCGGCATCTCCGAAGTGGTGAATGATCGCAATGGCATCCGGGTGGCAATCGATGACGAGCAGCGTTACGCCGATGCGATTCTGCAGCTCGCGGAGAATGCCGGGCGCGTGACAGCGATGTCCGCTGTCGCCTCTTCGGCTGTTAGACTCAGTCACTCGACCGTCGTCATGGCATCCCGTTGGCAGACGATGCTCGACAGGATGATTGGCAGCCAACCGCCCGACTGGAACCGTCCTTGCCGGGCAAGGGCCCCGCTCGGATATGAAGATCGCCTGCTTTTCAGTCCGCTCTTTCGCCCGATCCGCAGCGCAGTAAAACGCTTCCGGCAGGGTAAAGTCAGCTCCATCGGAGTCACGTGAGGATCGTCCACGCCTTGCAATTGCCCCTGCTCCAGCAAGGAGGCGTTGAAGTTCTTGTCCGCACCTTGATTGATGAATCGATGGGCCGGGATGAGATCTTCCTCATTTCGGAAGACTCCCCGGAGGATCTCGAGAAAAGTGGTTGGTCTTCACGCTTGGCCGGACACTTGCAGGTTCCTTCCGGCCTTCTGCCCCGCGATTGGGGGGATGAGCTTCTGAGTTGGGTATCGAAGCAGCGCATCGACTTGTGCCACTTTCACATGACCGGCACCTATGCATGGAGAGCTTGGTCATGGCGGTCATGCCCGATCACCCGCTTGGCTAATGCAGGAGTGCCCGTGGTCTCCACCAATCATCAGGCGGTGACGTTCTTCGATCCCAGCAGGCCCCCCAGCCCGACCTGGCGGAAATGGGCAGGCACCCTGAGATTCTGGCCGGGCAAGGCGCGGCAATTGAACGCGGTGCGCTGGGAAGCTTCGGTATCGCGCCATGATCTGGAAGTCACCCGCCATTGGTTCCCCGGCTTCCAGAACAAGACGATCCAACTCTATCACTCGCGCCTTGATCAGGCGACGCCAGTCCAGCCGCCTCGAGATTCGAAATTGATCCTGAACGTGGCCACCGTCGCCTTTCGCAAGGGGCAGCACCATTTAGTCGAGGCATTTTCAAAGATCGCGGCGGACTACCCCGGCTGGCGATTGCGCATCGTTGGTACTCTCGCGGAAACCGCGTGCATCGAGCGGATTCAGGAAACCATCACCCGGCATCACATTGAGGATCGCATTGAATTGACCGGACCGGATCCCGAACCCTCACGCCATTTCGAGGAA
>Ga0307406_10001587_pt1 | contig 12506 bp, 14 predicted proteins | sample 322Cmetagenome_3_FD_203706 | JGI IMG/M metagenome (GOLD analysis project Ga0307406, IMG submission 203706) | Maize rhizosphere microbial communities from greenhouse at UC Davis, California, United States - 322HYB-C-2 | ecosystem: Host-associated > Plants > Roots > Rhizosphere > Soil | place... | reverse complement strand
GCGGCTTCGCGGGCCCGCTCGACGACGAGCTCCGGGCCCTTCTTGATATAGCCGAATCCGATCGCCGGTTCCGTTGGCGCGATCCCGATCGTGCAGATGTACCCCTCGCGGGCGACCTCGACGGCGTCGCGGACGGCGAACTCGAACACGCGCGTGCCGCGGATCACGTGGTCGGCGCTGAACGATCCGATGATCACGTCGGGGTCGCGGCGGTGCAGGATCGCCGCGGCCAGTCCGATCGCGGCGGCCGACTCGCGCGGCTCGGACTCGAGGAACACGTTGAGATCGGCGATGCCGGGGAGCTCCGCCTCGACAGCGGCACGGTGCGCGCGACCGGTGACGACCGCGATCCGGTCAGGGCCCGTGAGGGGCACCAGCCGATCCCACGTGTCGCGCAGCAGCGAGTGCCCGGAACCCGTGAGGTCGTGGAGGAACTTGGGGGCGTCGGCGCGCGAGAGCGGCCACAGCCTGCTGCCGATGCCGCCGGCGGGGATCACCGCGTAGAAGTCCTGGATGGGTTGGGTCACCCTGCCAGGGTATCCCCGGGTGTCCGCGCTCTGAACATCTCGACGTCGAGATAACTTAGGCTCCCCTTCGTCGCTCCCCCTCCGCGGACGGGAATAGGATGGACAGCGATCGGGCGTGCCTGACACTTGCGCAGCACGCGACCGAGTCACATCGATCCAGGGAGGACGACCGTGTCCACAAGCGCTCGCTTGACACCGTCGATTTCGGAAACCACTTCCAAGACCCCCCGCGGCACCCTCTACCGGGGTCGCGAAGGCATGTGGTCGTGGGTGCTTCATCGCATCACCGGAGTCGCCATCTTCTTCTTCCTGTTGGTGCACGTGCTCGACACGGCGCTGATCAGGGTGTCGCCGGAGGCGTACAACGCCGTCATCGGCACATACAAGAACCCGATCATGGCGCTCGGCGAGGTCGTGCTGGTCGCCGGCATCGTGTTCCACGCGATGAACGGCCTCCGCATCATCGCGATCGACTTCTGGTCGAAGGGCGCCAAGTACCAGCGCCAACTGTTCTGGGGCGTGCTCGCGGTCTGGGTCGTCATCATGGCCGGCTTCGTGCCGCGCCACCTGATGCTCGCCTTCGCCGGGTTCGGAGGGGGGCACTGATGTCCGCGCAGACCGTCGCCGCTCCCGCCCGCCGTCAGCGCGGATTCAACCTCGAGAAGTGGGGCTGGCTCTTCATGCGCCTCTCGGGCGTCGTGCTCGTGGTGCTGATCTTCGGCCACCTCTTCATCAACCTCATGGTCGGCGAGGGCATCCATGCCCTGGACTTCGCCTTCATCGCCGGCAAGTTCGCCACGCCGTTCTGGCAGTGGTGGGACGTGCTGATGCTGTGGCTCGCATTGATCCACGGCGGCAACGGCATGCGCACCATCGTGAACGACTACGTGACCACCGAGAAGGCTCGCAAGGCTCTCGTCTGGGCGATCGGCCTGGCCGCCGGCCTCCTCATCATCCTCGGCACGCTCGTCGTGTTCACGTTCGACCCGTGCCTGGGCGTCACAGAGGACAGCACCCTCTGGACCGAATGCGCCGCGCTGGTCGGGAACTGAAGAAGAAGGCTGAAGAACAAGTGACTACCGAGACCCAGGATTCCGTCGTCCGCGACGGCATCCACTACCACCAGTTCGACATCGTCATCGTGGGCGCCGGCGGCGCCGGCATGCGCGCGGCGATCGAGGCCGGACCCGGCGCGAAGACCGCCGTGATCTCCAAGCTCTACCCGACCCGCTCGCACACCGGTGCGGCGCAGGGCGGCATGGCGGCGGCGCTCGCGAACGTCGAAGAGGATTCCTGGGAGTGGCACACCTTCGACACCGTGAAGGGCGGCGACTACCTCGTCGACCAGGACGCTGCGGAGATCCTCGCCAAGGAGGCCATCGACGCGGTCATCGACCTCGAGAACATGGGTCTGCCGTTCAACCGCACCCCCGAGGGCAAGATCGACCAGCGCCGCTTCGGCGGTCACACCGCCGAGCACGGCAAGACCCCGGTCCGCCGCGCGTGCTACGCCGCCGACCGCACCGGTCACATGATCCTGCAGACGCTCTTCCAGAACTGCGTCAAGCTCGGCATCAACTTCTTCAACGAGTACTACGTGCTCGACCTGCTGACGGTGAAGGATGCCGACGGCAAGACGCAGGTCTCCGGCGTCGTCGCCTACGACCTGGCCACCGGCGAGCTCCACGTCTTCCAGGCGAAGGCCGTGATCTTCGCCACCGGAGGCTTCGGCAAGATCTTCAAGACGACCTCGAACGCGCACACCCTGACCGGTGACGGCGTCGGCATCGTCTGGCGCAAGGGCCTCCCGCTCGAGGACCTCGAGTTCTTCCAGTTCCATCCGACCGGACTCGCCGGACTCGGCATCCTCCTCACCGAGGGCGCGCGAGGCGAGGGCGCGATCCTCCGCAACGCCTCGGGCGAGCGATTCATGGAGCGCTACGCCCCCACGATCAAGGACCTCGCTCCGCGTGACATCGTCGCCCGCTGCATGGTCCAGGAGGTCGCGGAAGGTCGCGGCGCCGGCCCGCACAAGGACTACGTCCTCCTCGACTGCACGCACCTCGGCGCCGAGGTGCTCGAGACCAAGCTCCCCGACATCACGGAGTTCGCCCGCACGTACCTGGGTGTCGACCCGGTCGTCGAGCCCGTGCCCGTGATGCCGACCGCGCACTACGCGATGGGCGGCATCCCGACGAACAATGACGCCGAGGTGCTGGCCGACAACGACACCGTCGTGCCGGGCCTGTACGCCGCCGGCGAGTGCGCCTGCGTGTCGGTGCACGGCGCCAACCGCCTGGGCACCAACTCCCTGCTCGACATCAACGTGTTCGGCAAGCGCGCCGGGCGCAAAGCTGTCGAGTACGTGAAGACGGCCGAATTCGTGCCGCTCCCCGAGAACCCGGCCGCCTTCGTCTCCGGCATGCTCGAGGGCCTGCGCAACAACCAGGGAACCGAGCGCATCGCCGTGCTCCGCAAGGCCCTGCAGGACGAGATGGACAAGGGCGCGCAGGTCTTCCGCACGCACGAGTCGCTCGAGCACGTGCTGGGCGTCATCAAGGAGCTGCGCGACCGCTACATGAACGTGCACGTCGACGACAAGGGCCAGCGGTTCAACACCGATCTGCTCGAAGCCGTCGAGCTGGGCTTCCTCCTCGACATCGCCGAGGTCGTCGTCTACGCCGCACAGAACCGCCAGGAGAGCCGCGGCGGTCACATGCGCGACGACTTCCCGAAGCGCGACGACGAGAAGTACATGAAGCACACCATGGCCTACCTGACCGGTGACCCGCACTCCTCGACGCCGAGCGACCACATCAAGCTCGACTGGAAGCCCGTCGTGTTCACGAAGAACGAGCAGGGCGAGTTCAACTACCCGCCGATGGAGAGGAAGTACTGAGCATGTCCACCGCCATCGCAGAATCCCCCGCGAGCACGACCGAAGAGACCGGCATCCAGTCCTTCATCGTCACGTTCAACATCCGGCGCTTCGACCCCGAAGTCGACGCCGAGCCGCACTGGGTCGACTACGACGTGGAGCTCTACTCCACCGACCGCGTGCTCGACGCGCTGCACAAGATCAAGTGGGAGGTCGACGGCTCCCTCACGTTCCGCCGCTCCTGCGCCCACGGCATCTGCGGGTCGGACGCCATGCGCATCAACGGCCGCAACCGCCTCGCCTGCAAGACGCTGATCAAGGACCTCGACATCTCGAAACCGATCTACGTCGAGGCCATCAAGGGCCTGCCGCTCGAGAAGGACCTCGTCGTGGACATGGAGCCGTTCTTCGCCTCCTACCGTGAGGTGCAGCCGTTCCTCGTCGCGAGCTCCGTGCCGGAGAAGGGCAAGGAGCGCGTCCAGACCATCGCCGACCGCGAGATCTTCGACGACACGACCAAGTGCATCCTGTGCGCCGCGTGCACCTCGTCGTGCCCGGTCTTCTGGACGGACGGACAGTACTTCGGCCCGGCGGCCATCGTGAACGCGCACCGCTTCATCTTCGACTCGCGCGACGACAACGCGGCCGTGCGTCTCGACATCCTCAACGACAAGGAGGGCGTCTGGCGTTGCCGCACGACCTTCAACTGCTCCGAGGCATGCCCCCGCGGCATCGAGGTCACCAAGGCCATCGCCGAGGTCAAGCAGGCCGTCCTCCGCGGCCGTCCCTGATCCGACGCATCGACGCACGAGAACGGGCGGACTCCTTCGGGAGCCCGCCCGTTCTCACTGCTTGGATAGGGTGAGCACGTGTCTGATCCCGATCGCGCCGCGGCCGAGCCCGGTCGCTTCGATGCGGCCGTCGAGCGCGCGACGGCGCTGACCCGCCGCACCCTCGGCCTCTTCCCGGTGCGGGTATGGCGTCATTTCCTGCAGCACAACGGCTTCCTCCTCGCCGCCGGCGTGAGCTATCAGGCGTTGTTCGCGATCTTCGCGGCGATCTATCTCGCCTTCGCCATCGCGGGTCTCTGGCTCGGGGGAAGCACCGCGGCCGTCGACGGCATGATCGAGATCATCAACAGCTACATCCCCCACCTGATCGAGGAGCAGGGCGGCGTGTTCACCCCCGAGCAGGTGAAGGAGATCGCCGCGAGCACGACGGGTGTGCTGAGCGTCACGGGTCTGATCGCCCTCGGCACCGTGATCTGGACCGCCATCGGGTGGGTGACATTCTCGCGGCGCGCGACCAGGGACATCTTCGGCCTGCCGCCGGATCTGCGCAGCTACCTGCTCCTCAAGGCGCGCGACCTGCTGGCGGCGCTCCTGTTCGGAGTCGCCCTCATCGCCGGCTCCGTCCTCAGCTCCGCCAGCGCTGCGGCCCTGAGCTGGGCGCTCAGCCTGCTCGACTGGGATTCCGGTTCCGACGGCATCAACATCAGCATCCGGATCGGGACCGTGCTCGTCTCGTTCGCGTTGCTCTCCTCGGCCCTGGCCGCCATGGTGCGGTTCCTCACCGGGACGTCGCTGGACTGGCGCGTCATCTGGCCGGGTGCTCTCCTCGGCGGCGGCGCGATGACGATCCTCCAGTACGGTGCGGGGTTCCTGCTGAGCTACACGCCGTCGAATCCGCTGCTCGCCACGTTCGCGATCTTCATCGGCCTCCTGCTGTGGTTCCGCGTGAACGGCGTGGTGATGCTGGTGGCGTCCTCCTGGATCGCGGTGACCGCGCTGGACCGCGACCTCCCGCTGCTGTCCCAGACCGAGGCGGAGCGACGTCTCGCCGAGCATCGGACCCTGGTGTCGGCCGCGCGCATCCGGCTTCGCGAGGCCGAGGCCGTGCGCGACGCGGCGCCCTGGTATCGCGCGTGGCAGGCGGGACGGGCCGTGCGGGATGCCGAGGCGGATCTCGCTGCTCTCGAGGCCGCTGCCCCTCCCCCGCCGGAACCGACGCCCCTCGCGCAGCGCCTGCTGACCGACCTGCACCGGCCGTCTCGGGATGTCGGTGGCGCTCGTTAGGCTTGTCTCCATGCCTCATCTGCGTATCGCCTCGGTCAATGTCAACGGAATCCGAGCGGCCGCTCGCAACGGCATGAGCTCCTGGCTCGAAGCCGCCGATATCGACATCCTCACCCTGCAGGAGGTCCGCGGACAGGACGAGCATCTCGAGGCGGCACTGCCGGGATGGTCCTTCGTGCACGACGAGGCCACGGCCAAGGGCCGCGCCGGTGTCGCCATCGCCAGCCGCACCCCGGCTCTGACCAGCCGCACCGCGCTCGGCCCTGACGACTTCGACTCGAAGGGGCGCTGGATCGAAGCCGACTTCCTCATCGGCGAGCGTCCGATCACGGTCGTGAGCGCCTACGTGCACTCGGGCGAGGCCGATACGCCGAAGCAGGAGGAGAAGTGGAAGTTCCTCGACGCGTTCGGCACCCGTCTCGCCGAGCTGGGTGCGGATGACGCGCTGGCGCTGGTGACGGGAGACCTCAACGTCGGGCACCGCGAGCTCGACATCAAGAACTGGCGCGGCAATCGCAAGAAGGCGGGCTTCCTCCCCCGCGAGCGGGCGTACTTCGACCGTTTCCTCGGCGAGGCCGGCACGCAGGTCACGGGTGTCGACGGCTCGGTGGGCACCGGGCTCGGCTGGGTCGACGTCGGCCGACGGTTCCACGGCGAGGTGGACGGCCCGTACACCTGGTGGTCGATGCGAGGTCAGGCTTTCGACAACGACTCCGGATGGCGCATCGACTACCACCTCGCGACGCCGTCCCTGGCGGAGCGCGTGCAGACGTACCACGTGGCCCGCGCCGCCGCCTACGACCAGCGCTGGAGCGATCACGCGCCGGTCGTCGTCGACTACACGTACTGAGCCCGGCTCAGTCGACGCCAGGATCCGTCGCGATTCACGCCGTGAGCAACGAGACGATCAGCGCCGCCGCGACGAGCAGGTAGACGATCAGGCTGCCGAGGTAGGCGGAGCCTCGTCGTCCGGATCGGAACATCAGCGGGACGACGAGCGCGAGCGCTATCCCGGCGACGAGCGCCAGGAACGTGCCGAAGATGAGCGCGTATCCGTGCGGATCCGCGCTGCCGAGTCCGAACCGGCTGCTGAGCGCCATCCAGGTGAACAGCAGGAACGGAGCGCCGACGAGGACCGTCAGGACGATGCCGACGATCCGCGCGCCGCGTCCGACGGCGGGGCTCGGGGTCGAGGTCATGGACGAAGTATCGCAGGCTCGTCCTCGACGTGGCGATACCAGCCGCGGTACTCGAGGATCGTCCCGACCAGAGGGTTTCGGGCCCGCATCTCGATCGTGCGCCGGCCGTGAGCCTCGTCCCAACCGTCCTCGAGGTCGACGGTGAGGCCGAGGATGCCGCGCAGGGCGAAACGTCGACCCCAGAATCGCAGAGCGATCCGGCGCGTCCGCATCCGCAGGGCGCCATCGGCCGTCACGCTGCATTCCTCGATGAGTTCGACCCGTCCGCGCGCCCCCAGCAGGTTGCGCACGAGACCGGGGACCACGCTCACGGTGAGCCTGTCCGAGATGAACTGCGTCGCGCCGGGAAAGCGGAACTCCCTCGTCGTGTCGAGTGTCGCCCGCCCCGCCGGGGTGCGGCCGGCGCGCGAGCGGAGGGAGAACGGCACGTCATGACCGAAGCGGGTCACCAGCATCCGCGGCCCGACGAGCGGCAGCGCGAGCGCGCCGAGCCGGCCGAACCGACTGCCGGCGACCGTGAACACGCCGTCTGCGCTGTCGAGCGCCGTGGGCGTCCGCATCTGCGCCAGGATCTCGGGATGCAGGCGCTCGGCGTCGGGTCCCAGCGCCGCCAGGAAGACCTCACCGCGAGCGATCACTCGCGCACCTCCTCACGGGTCGGCTTCACCGTCTCCGGCACGTCCGCGTTCTCCGGGAATTCGCAGACGAACGTCCCTCGATAGCCGAAGAGGAAGCCGAGGAGGTCGTTGCGCACCTCGAGATCGATGACGAAGCAGTCGCGCTCGTCGTCGAAGCGCTCGGTCAGGTGCGCCCGTCCGCTGAGCAGCATCGGGAACCGGAAGGCGATCGGCCCCTCGTAGAAGCGCTGCGGACCCGACGACAGCCGAAGGCCTCCGTCCGCGGTGACTTCGAGGTCGAGGTCGACGGCCAGGTGCTGATGGGTGCCGAGGTAGTCGACGATCCTCCTCCGCTTCTCGCTGTAGATCATCGTCGCGTCGAACCGGCGCCGCCGGCCCGGCCGGATCGTCATCGTCCGCACGAAGGTGACGGTCTCCCTGCCGAGGCTGTCGATGTAGGCATGATTGTCGATCTGGAAGGGGATGTCACGGCCCCGCTCGGGGAACATGATGTTCCGCATCGTCCCGATCATGAGGAAGGGAAGGGTCCACCAGGGCCCGCGCCGCACCTCGGTCATCACCCCGCGTCCGATGCAGCCGTAGCCGGCGTCGACCCCGACGCCGAAGCGCCTCCTCATCATCGGATGCAGACGTGCGAAGTCGTCGCCGAGAGCGCGCTCGAACACGCTCTGCCCGCTCATGCGGCGATCTCCGTCAACGACGCCGGAGCGTTCTGCATGATGGTGCGGCCGCCCGTGCGGGTGGGCCGCTTCCGGCATCGGCGGGCGTGGGCGCGCGGCCGCCGCCCTGGCCGGAGCGAGCGCCACCAGCCGGTCTCCTCCGGCGGAACCCCGTCCTCCGCCCACAGGCGGAGGCGGTCGAAGCTCCACGCGGTGAGCCACCAGACGAACCGGCGCGTGACGAGCGGATCGAGCACGCGGCCGAGCAGTCCCCAGCCCGGCGCGTAGTCATAGCCGGTGAGGAAGCGGACGCCCTCGGGAGTCGGCACGTACCGCCAGTAGCCGCGACCCGCGCCGAGCGGAGACAGCGGATCGTTCGTGTCGAAGGCGAGCGCCGACGTCCGCTCGCCGGCCTGCCCTCGACGGTCGCCGAGAGAGACGCCGGTGCCGCGGATGGTGTGGAGGCCGAGGCCCCGCTCGTACCGGAACTCCTGCGCGCCGTTCGGCCGCCGATGCGTCGGGATGATCGCGGAGAAGCGCGCGTCCCACCGCACGTGCTGCTCGGGCGTCTGAGTGAGCTCCCAGATCGTCTCGAGCGGCGCGTCGATGAGGATCTCGACATAGAGAGCGCGGTCCCCCCGACGCGGGGAGCGGGAGGTCCGAGGAGCTGCGAACATCATGCCCACAGCGTAGAACGCTCCGGCGCGCAGATCGGCCACCGGCATCCCCATAGGATTGATGTCGTGACGAAACCTCGCCTGTACTCCGGAATGCAGCCCTCCGCCGACTCCCTCCAGATCGGCAACTACATCGGCGCGCTCCTCCAGTGGCGGGATCTGCAGGCTTCGTACGACGCGTACTTCTCCGTCGTCGACCTGCATGCGCTCACCGTCGCCCAGGACCCTGCCGAGCTGCGGGAGAAGACGCGGCGCACGGCGGCGCAGTACATCGCCGCAGGCATCGAGCCGTCGGTGTCGACGCTGTACGTGCAGTCGCACGTGCGCGCGCACGCCGAGCTGGCGTGGATCCTCAGCACCATCACCGGCTTCGGCGAAGCCGGTCGGATGACGCAGTTCAAGGACAAGTCGGCCCGTTACGGTCAGGATGCGACGAGCGTCGGTCTGTTCACGTACCCGGTCCTCATGGCCGCCGACATCCTGCTGTACCAGACCGATGTGGTGCCGGTCGGCGACGACCAGAAGCAGCACGTCGAGCTCACGCGCGACCTCGCCGAGCGCTTCAACTCGCGCTTCGGGACCACGTTCACCGTGCCGATGCCGGTGATCCAGAAGGAGACGGCGCGCATCTACGACCTGCAGAACCCGACGTCGAAGATGTCGAAGTCTGCGGAGAGCGACGCCGGCGTGCTGTGGATGCTGGACGACCCCGCGAAGTCCGCGAAGAAGATCATGCGCGCCGTGACCGACAACGAAGGCTCCGTGCGGTTCGACCGCGAGAACAAGCCGGGCGTCTCGAACCTGCTGACCATCTACGCGGCCCTCTCGGGCCGTCAGGTCGCCGCGATCGAGGACGAGTACGCGGGCCGCGGCTACGGCGACTTCAAGAAGGGGCTCGCCGAGGTCGTGGTGAACGAGTTCGAACCGGTGCGCGCCCGTGCCCTCGAGCTTCTCGACGACCCTGCAGAACTCGACCGCATCCTCGCGGACAATGCCGGACGAGCGGATGCCGTCGCCGACGCGACCCTGTCCGACGTCTACGACCGGGTGGGTCTGCTCCGCCGCGTCTGAGGACGGCCTCTAGGATGGGGGTCGTGACCGATCCGCAGCTGCCACCTCCGTCCGGCGCCGTACCTCCCGTTCCGCCTGTGCCGTTCGGCGCGGTCCCGCCTCCTCCCCCGGCGTTTCCGGCTGCGCCCCCGGCGGCGACGCCCCAGGCGGCTCCCGCGCCGCAGGCGCCTCCCGCGTATCAGGCACCTCTCGCTCCTCCGTCGCCGCCCGCGTACCAGGCAGCGCCGGCCTACCCGACGGCACCTGCCTATGCCGTGCAACCCGCGCCCCAGGCTGCCCCTCCCGGTGCCTATCAGGTCCCGGTGGGAGGCTACGCCTCGCCGGCGGGCGCCTACGCGGTCCCCGAGACGACACCGCGCGCATCCGGCTTCCTCGGCATCCTGGCGCTGATCTTCTCGGTCGTGGCGGCTGTGGTCACGCCGATCGTCGTCGGCGTCGCCGGATTCGAGATCGGACGACGCCTGCCCGAGGGCATCACCACGACGAACGACGATGTCCTGAGCGTGCTCTCACCGGCGCGGGATCAGGTACTGTGGGCGGAGCTGTCGTTCTGGATCGGCACGATCCTGGGCATCGCCGCGATCGTGATCGGCATCATCGCCATCCGGAAGAAGCAGGGGCGCGGCGCGGGGATCGGTGCGCTGATCGTCGCCGTGCTCGCACCGATGATCTTCTTCGTCGTGCTGCTCATCGCGTTCTCCACGGGCAGCGCGGCCGGGTTCGTCGACTTCGCGAGCTGACGCTCGCATCACCCGCCGCGCGGCACGGTCAGCGCGGGGCGTGATGCTTCTGCTGGGCGGCCAGGAGCCCCTCGGCGACGAGCAGCTCGACCGCATCCGCGGCATCCGAGATGAGGATCGGCAGGTTCGGCCGTTCCTCCTTGCCGAACGGGGCGAGCACCCAGTCGGCCGGATCCTGACGCCCCACGGGGCGGCCGATGCCCACCCGCACGCGCGGGAAGTCGGCGGTCCCGAGGGCCCGCGCGACGTCGCGCACGCCGTTGTGCCCGCCGTGGCCACCACCGGTCTTGAGCTTCACCGTGTCGAAGGGGATGTCCAGCTCGTCATGCACGACGACGACCTGCTCGACCGGCACCGAGTAGAAGCGCGCCAGCGCCGCGACAGGCGTGCCGGACACGTTCATGAACGTGTTCGGCTTCGCGAGGACCAGCTTGTCGGCGCCCGGCTTCAGCCAGGTCTCGACGACGCGCGCGCCGCCCTTGTGCTCCCGGAAGCTCTCACCGCGACGTGCCGCGATCTCGTCGACGACCATCTGACCGACGTTGTGCCGGGTCGCCTCGTAGCGCGGGCCCGGATTGCCCAGCCCCACCACCAACCACGTGGATGACATGTCCTCGTCCTTTCGCGCCGCGTCCTGCGATGGACCCGGTCAGGATACGACAGAGGGGACGCGATCCGATCGCGTCCCCTCTGCCCTGAAACTGTCGGAGATCACTCCGCAGCGGCCTCCTCGGCTGCTGCTTCGCCCTCGGCAGCACCCTCGGTGCTCTCGGCGGCGTCCTCACCCAGGTCCTGCTCAGCGGGCACCGAGATCGCGACGACGAGAACCTCGGGGTCGGCGAGCAGGGTCGAGCCCTTGGGCAGCGTGACGTCGGCGGCGGTGATGTGCGCGCCGTCCTCGAGACCCTCGACGGAGACCTCGAGGTTCTGCGGGATGTGCGTGGCCTCGGCCTCGATCGACAGGGTGTTCGCGTCCTGGTTGACGATCGTGCCGGGAGCGGACTCGCCGGTTACGATGACGGGAACGTCGATCGTGACCTTCTCGCCCTTCTTCACCACGAGCAGGTCGATGTGCTCGATGATCTGGTGCACGGGGTCCTTCTGGACGTCCTTCACCAGGGCGAGCTGCGGGGTGCCCTCGATGTCGAGCTCCAGCAGCGCGTTCGCGCGGCGGATGATGAGTCCGACCTGGTGGCCCGGCAGTGCGACGTGCACCGGCTCGGTGCCGTGGCCGTAGATGACGGCGGGGATCTTGCCGGCGGCGCGGAGGCGACGGGCGAAGCCCTTGCCGAAGCTCTCGCGGAGCTCGGCGTGGACCTTGGTGTCTTCAGACATGCGGTTCTCCTTCGGGACACGCAGCGAAGGCGCCGCGCGGTGGTCTTGGAATTGTGAGCTCGAACGCGGACGCGTGAGGAAAGCCACCGGGCTTGCTTCGCCGCGTCGATAACGGATGTCCGCGCACGCGCAGAAGCATCCCTCGCCGAGGTACGAGATCAATGGTACCGGATCACCCGATAGGCTGGTGACACCGGTCCTTATCTGCAGATCACGGAGAACCCCATGCTCGACGGCGCCTTCCTCTCGCACGTACTCCTGTGGCTGATCGGTGCGATGAGCGTGTGCGCCGTCGTCGGCAGCTTCGCCGCCCTGTTCTCCCTCGGCCGCTCCGGCTACCGCAAGGACTGAGCCGTCCGGCGCCCCGGCGCCCTCTCAGTAGAACTCGACCGTGTCGACCACGGCGCGCAGCGGCAAGCCGTCCAGAAGGCGCGTGGCGTTCTCGGCGAACCGACGGGCGATGCGCTCCTCCTCGTTGGAGTTGATCGCCGCCGTGTGCGGACTGATCAGCACGCTCGGGTGATCCCACAGCGGGGATGCGGCATCGAGAGGCTCGTTCTCGAACACGTCGAGCCCGGCGAACGCGACCCTGCCGTCCTCGAGCGCCCCGAGCAGGGCGACCTCGTCGACGACCGTGCCGCGGCCCACGTTGGTGAGGATCATGCCGGGCTTCACGGCGGCGAGGACCTCTTCCCCGATGAGGTGAT
>Ga0307406_10001584_pt1 | contig 12535 bp, 12 predicted proteins | sample 322Cmetagenome_3_FD_203706 | JGI IMG/M metagenome (GOLD analysis project Ga0307406, IMG submission 203706) | Maize rhizosphere microbial communities from greenhouse at UC Davis, California, United States - 322HYB-C-2 | ecosystem: Host-associated > Plants > Roots > Rhizosphere > Soil | place... | reverse complement strand
GCGAAGAGGGGCTGTCGCCGCTCGAAGCCACGCGCAAGGCGATGAAGCAGATCTCGGGCGCCATCATCGGCGTGACGGTGGTGCTGATCTCGGTGTTCGTACCGCTGGCGTTCTTTGCGGGCTCCACGGGCAACATCTACCGCCAGTTCTCGGCGGTGATGGTGACCTCGATCGCCTTCTCGGCCTTCATGGCGCTGTCGCTCACGCCGGCGCTGTGCGCCACGCTGCTCAAGCCGGTGGAAGCCGGCCACCACCACGAGAAGACCGGCTTCTTCGGCTGGTTCAACCGCGGCTTCACGCGCACGGCCAAGGGCTATGAAAGCCTGGTCGCGCGCATCCTGCGCCGCGCGGCGCGCTACCTGATCATCTACGTGGCGATCATCGGCGCGGTGGTGTACACCTACACGCACCTGCCAAGCTCGTTCCTGCCGGCGGAAGACCAGGGCAACATCATCGTGAACGTGCAGCTGCCCCCGGGCGCGACGCAGGAGCGTGCGCTGTCGGTCATGCAGCAGGTCGAGGGCTTCATCCTGAAGCAGCCCGAAGTGCAGAGCATGGTGGGCGTGATGGGCTTCAGCTTCTCGGGCCAGGGGCAGAACGCGGGCCTTGCCTTCGTGACGCTGAAGGACTGGGAAGAACGCAAGGACCCGGCCCATTCGGCCAGCGCCCTGGCGGGCCGCGCCTTCGGTGCGCTCTCGGGCATTCGCGACGCGTTCATCTATCCGTTGAGCCCGCCGCCCATTCCTGAACTGGGCAATGCGAGCGGCTTCAGCTTCCGGCTGCAGGACCGCGGGGGCGCAGGCCACGAGGCGCTGATCAATGCGCGCAACCAGCTCTTGGGCATGGCCTCGCAGAGCAAGGTGCTGTCGCAGGTGCGCCCCGACGGCCTGGAAGACGCGCCGCAGCTGCAGATCGACATCGACCGCGACAAGGCCAACGCGCTGGGCGTGACCTTCGACGCGATCAACGCCACGCTGTCGACGGGCCTGGGTTCGAGCTACATCAACGACTTTCCGAACCGCGGCCGCCTGCAGCGCGTGGTGGTGCAGGCCGATGCGCCGGCCCGCATGCAGCCCGACGACCTGCTGCGCCTGAACGCCAGCAACACGCAGGGCCAGCCGGTGCCGCTGTCGGCCTTTGCGACCACCAAGTGGGTCAAGGGCGCGACGCAGACGGTGCGCTACAACGGCTACCCGGCCATCCGCATCAGCGGCGACGCTGCCGCGGGCTACAGCACGGGCGCGGCCATGGCCGAGATGGAAAAGCTCGCGAGCCAGCTGCCGCAGGGCTTCGGCTTTGAGTGGACGGGCCAGTCGCGCGAAGAAAAGCTCGCGGGCTCGCAGGCCATCATCCTGTACGGCTTTGCGATCTTGGCGGTGTTCCTGTGCCTGGCCGCGCTGTACGAGAGCTGGTCGATCCCGCTGTCGGTGATCCTGGTGGTGCCGCTGGGCGTGCTGGGGGTGCTGCTGGCGACCATGCTGCGCGCCTACTCCAACGACGTGTACTTCCAGGTGGGGCTGATCACCATCATCGGCCTCTCGGCGAAGAACGCGATTCTGATCATCGAGTTTGCGAAGGACCTGCAGGCGCAGGGCCGGGGCATCGTCGAATCGGCATTGGCCGCGGCCCACCTGCGGTTCCGTCCGATCATCATGACCTCGCTGGCCTTCGGCCTGGGCGTGGTGCCGCTGGTGCTCGCCTCGGGTGCCGGCTCGGCCAGCCAGCGCGCCATTGGCACGGGTGTGCTCGGCGGCATGGTGACGGGTACGGCGCTGGCCGTGATCTTCGTGCCGGTGTTCTTCGTGGTGGTGCGCAGCCTGTTCAAGGGCAGCGCGCGCCAGCACGAGGCCGACAAGCGGCACGCGGAAGCGGCCGGCATCACGGAAGAAAAAGCACATGACTAAGAAACTGATTCCCACAGCCTTGGCCGCGGCAATGCTGCTGGCCGGCTGCTCGCTGATTCCGACCTACGAGCGCCCGGCGGCGCCGGTGCCCACCACCTACCCGGGCGACCCGGTCCAGCCGGCCGGCCAGGCCGCGGCGGCCGTGCCCTGGGAAACTTTCTTCACCGACCCGCGGCTGAACGGGCTGATCCGCACCGCGCTGGAAAACAACCGCGACCTGCGCGTGTCGGCGCTCAACATCGAGCAGGCGCGCGCGCAGTTCCAGATCGAGCGCTCGGCGCTGTTCCCGGCCGTGGGCCTCACGGGCAGCGGCTCGCGCTCCAGCCCCAACCCCTACCAGGCCTTCGACAGCAGCGCGGGCAGCGTGTCGTCGCAGTACAGCGTGAACCTGGGCGTGACGGCCTGGGAGATCGACTTCTTCGGCCGCATCCGCGCGCTGAAGGACCAGGCGCTGGCGCAGTACCTGGCCACCGAGGAATCGCGCAAGGCCGCGCAGGTGAGCCTGATCGCGGCGGTGGCCACCGGCTGGCTCACGCTGATTGCCGACGACGAGCTGCTCGAACTCACGCGCCAGACGCTGGTCACGCGCGAAGAGTCGGTGCGCCTGACCAAGATGCGCTTCGACAACGGCGTGTCGTCCGAGCTCGACTTCCAGGCCGCGAACTCGCTGGCCGAGACCGCGCGCGCCTCGTATGCGCAGCAGCAGCGCACGCGCATGCAGGACGAGAACGCGCTGGCCCTGCTGCTGGGTGCGCCGGTTCCGGCCGACGCCACGGCGGGCGGCATCAAGGGGCTGGACAGCGTCAAGCCGATGCCCGACGTGCCCGCGGGCCTGCCCTCCGACCTGCTGGCCGAGCGGCCCGACATCCGCGCCGCCGAGCAGCAGCTGATTGCGGCCAACGCCAACATCGGCGCGGCGCGCGCGAACTTCTTCCCGCGCGTGTCGCTCACCACCACGCTGGGCACCGCGAGCAGCGAGTTCTCGGGCCTGTTCGACAGCGGCTCCAAGGCCTGGTCGTTCGCGCCCTCGGTCACGCTGCCGATCTTCGACGCGGGCCGCAACCGGGCCACGCTCGACTCGGCCAAGGCCGGGCGCGAGATTGCCGTGGCGCAGTACGAGAAGTCGATCCAGACGGCGTTCCGCGAAGTGGCCGACGCGCTGGCGGGCCGCGCCACGCTGGGCGAGCAGGTGCGCGCGCAGCGCGCGCAGGCCGATGCCGAGGCCGTGCGCTTCAGGCTCTCGGACATGCGCTACCGCAACGGGATTGCCAGCGCGCTCGACCTGCTCGACGCGCAGCGCTCGCTGTACACGGCGCAGCAATCGGCGGTCACCACGCGGCTGCTGCAGCTGCAAAACCAGGTCACGCTCTACAAGACGTTGGGCGGCGGCTGGGCCACGCCAGGCAGCAAGGGCTGAGGCTTTCGCGCGACGGACTCGAAGAGGCCTTCCGTCCTTTGGGCGGAGGGCCTCTCTATAATCGCCGGTTGATTCGAAAAAGCCCCCCGACGAGCCCCCGTTAATTGAGGACGCCAATGAGCGCAGACCCGCAATACCAGGCCAAAGAAGAAGCCCACACCGGCCCGATCAAGAACCCGAAGCAACTGCTGCTCGCGGTATTTTTCTCCTTCGTAGCACCCATCCTGATCATCGTGGGCCTTGTGGCCTATGTGGTGTCGGGCAACAAGCCCGCGGGCACGGCCGAGGGCGACAGCATGTCGTTGTATGGCGTGTCGCAGGACACGCGCGACCGCGAAGTGGCCGAGCGGCTCAAGAAGGTCGGCACCATCGAGATCCGCGATGCCAACCGCCCGCTCGCAGCCGGCGATGCCGTCTTCAAGGCCCAGTGCGCGGCCTGCCACGCGCCGCCCGGCATTCCCGGCGCCCCGCACCTGAACGACGCCGCAGCCTGGGGCCCGCGCATCGGCCAGGGCTACGAAACGCTGCTCGACCATGCGCTGCATGGCAAGGGCGCGATGCCGGCCCAGGGCGGCGGCGACTTCGAAGACCTCGAAATCGGCCGTGCCGTGGTCTACATGGCCAATGCCGGCGGCGCCAAGTTCCCGGTGCCCGAGCGTCCCGCGGCGGCCGCGGCACCTGCCGACGGCGCGGCTTCGGCGCCCGCAGCGGCTGCCCCCAAGTAACCGGGCCACGCCCCCAAAAAGAAAGCCGGCTTCGAGCCGGCTTTTTCATGTCCGCTGCAAGCTGCAGCTACTCTTTTGATAGCACCTCGAGCCGGCGCGCCGCCGGGCTCAGCACATGGTCGAAGCGCTGCGGCAGATCGGCCGCATGCACCGGCTCGGGCGTCCACAGGCCCTGCTCCACGGCGTCGGCGGCCAGGCCCACGTCCTGCGTATGAACGAGGCCCAGTCCCATGGGCGCGGCCAGGAAGAGACGGCCCTGCTCGTCGAGCAGGCAGGCCGAGATGGCGCCCGACGGCTGCCCGGTGTGGGTGGTGACGGCAAAGCCTGCTCCATCGGCAATGCGCCAGACGAAGGGCGCGGCCTCCAGTTCGACGTACACGCGCTGCGGGCCGTTCTGGAAGAACCACTGGCCTTCGTCGTCGTGGTCGTAGTTGCGCTGGATGAAGTCGATCAGCTTCTCGTGCCGCAGCATCGAGCCCTTGGCCACGGGGAAGGCGCCTTCGGCCTGCGTGCGGTCGTCGCGCATGTACCAGTTGCCGCGCGCGTCCAGGCCGAGCCAGCCGTAGCAGTGCGGCACGTTGGGCCACTTGGCGAGCGCCTGTTTGACGATGTCGTCCATGGCCGCTATTTTGCGCGCGCTGGCGGCGCAATGGGAGGCGCAAATCGGGCCAGCCAACCGCCCACGCGCTCCGGCAGGCCGCGCACGTGGCCGGGCGGCGGCCCGAGCGGAAAGCCCACGTGGCCGCCGTGCGCGGGCTGCCACAGCGTGACGTGCGGGCCGACCTCGCCGGGGCCGGGCAGGCTCCATGCCGGAATGAACGGATCGTTGAGCGCGTTCACCACCAGCGTGGGCACGCGGATCGCGCTCAGGTGCGGCTTGGACGAGCCCCGGGCCCAGTAGTCGTCGGTGTTGCGAAAGCCGTGCAGCGGCGCGGTGAACACGTCGTCGAAGGCGTAGAGGTCGCGCGCCGCGAGCAGCCGCTCGCGGTCGAACAGGCCCGGAAACTGCGCCAGCTTGGCCAGTGCCTTGGGCTTCATGGTCGCGAGGAACATGCGGGTGTAGACCAGCCGGTTGAAGCCGCGGCCAATGGCCTGGCCGCCGGCCGCCAGGTCGAGCGGCGCGGACACCGAAGCCACCGCGCTGACCGAATCGCGGGCCGTTTCGCCGGCCTCGCAGGCCCAGCGCAGCAGCGCATTGCCGCCGAGCGAGACGCCCACGGCCAGCACCGGGCCGCCGCCGCGGCGCGCATGCTGCTCTTGCATGCGCTGCAGGATCCAGCCGATCTCCTCGTAGTCGCCCGAGTGGTAGGCGCGCGGCGCCAGGTTCATCTCGCCGCTGCAGCCCCGGAAATGCGGCACCGCATAGGCCATGCCCTGCCCGGCCGCAAAGGCCGCGAAGGCCTCCGCATAGTGGCTGCGCGAGGAACCCTCCAGCCCGTGGAACAGCACCAGCAGCGGCCGCGGGCCGGGCAGGTCCGCATCGACGAAGTCGACGTCGATGAAGTCGCCGTCGGGCGCGGTCCAGCGCTCGCGGCGGTAGGCGGGCGCCGGTCCGTCGAAGCGGCGGGCATAGAGCGCCGGCCAGATGGTCTGCAGGTTGCCGCCGGGCAGCCAGCGGGGCGCCATGTAGCCCATCGACGCCGGCGCGGAGGATGAAGGTGAAACGTCGGCGCGCATCGCAGGGCTCAGTGCAGGGTCTGGGGCAGCTCGTTCAGGTCGCTGGGTTCGCGCGCGCTGCCGGGGCTGGCATGGTGCGCCACCAGGCGCCAGCCTTCGACGGTCTTGTGATAGACGTTGGTGGCCAGCACGAAGGCGTGCTTGGGCCCTTCGGCCGTGAGCACCTCGATGCGCTCGAGCACGTTGTGCACCGCGCTCGCCAGCGACTCGATCTTGCGCACGCGCGCCGGCGTCGCATGGATGGCGCCGTTGCCGAACATCTGCTCGAAGGCCGCGCGGATGGCGGTGGCACCCACCAGGCGGGGGCCGCCGGGATGCACGCAGAACACCTCGTCCTCGTCGGCCCAGCAGGCCATCAGGGCATCGATGTCGCCGCGCTGCAGCGCTTCGTAGAAGGCGGCTTCGATGTCGTCGGCAGTGCCGCCGATGGCCGCGGCGGCGCGCAGTGGTGTCTTGGGCATGGTGCGATTTTGCCGCGCGATCCATGACGCGGGGGCTGCACCGCTTTGGCCTTCGGCGCACCGTGCTGCCGCAGCGCCGGCGGTTCGCTTGCGCCACTTTGGACCAAATGGTCAAAACCCAAGGCCCAAATATTGATACATCGTTGATTTCAAATGGTTTTTTGAACTGGCACGAGCCATGCATAGGGCTTTTCGATCACGCAACAGGAGCTTCTGCATGAACGTTGGCATCTTCATTCCCATCGGCAACAACGGCTGGCTGCTGTCCGAGAACGCGCCGCAGTACAAGCCCAGTTTCGAGCTCAACAAGCAGATCACGCTGGCCGCCGAGCGCTACGGCGTGGACTTTGTGCTCTCCATGATCAAGCTGCGCGGCTTCGGCGGCAAGACCGAGTTCTGGGACCACAACCTCGAGTCGTTCACGCTGATGGCCGGGCTCGCCGCAGTGACCACGAAGATCAAGCTCTTTGCCACCGCCGCCTCGCTGGTGATGCCGCCGGCCATCGTCGCGCGCATGGCGTCGACCATCGATTCCATCTCCAACGGCCGCTTCGGCCTGAACCTCGTGACCGGCTGGCAGCGGCCCGAGTATTCGCAGATGGGCATGTGGCCCGGCGACCAGTTCTTCGGCACGCGCTACCAGTACCTTTCGGAATACATCCAGGTGCTGCGCGACCTGTGGGGCAGCGGCCGGTCGGACTTCAAGGGCGAGCATTTCAAGATGGACGACTGCCGCCTGAGCCCGCAACCGAAGGCCGACATGAAAGTGATCTGCGCGGGCCAGAGCGATGCGGGCATGGACTTTTCCGCCAAGTACGCCGACTACAACTTCTGCTTCGGCAAGGGCGTGAACACGCCCAAGGCCTTTGCGCCCGCGGCCGAGAAGCTCATCGAGGCCACGCGCAAGACCGGCCGCCACGTCACCACCTACGTGCTGGTGATGGTGATTGCCGGCGAGACCGACGAGGCCGCGCGCGCCAGGTGGGAGCACTACAAGGCCGGCGCCGACGACGAGGCCATTGCCTGGCTGGGGCAGCAGGGTGCGGCCGACACCAAGTCGGGCGCCGACACCAACGTGCGCCAGATGGCCGACCCGACCTCGGCCGTCAACATCAACATGGGCACGCTGGTCGGCTCCTACGCCACCGTCGCGCGCCTGCTCGACGAAATGGCCGAGGTGCCGGGCACCGAGGGCGTGCTGCTCACGTTCGACGACTTCGTGCAGGGCGTGGAGGCCTTCGGCGAACGCATCCAGCCGCTCATGAAAAGCCGCGCGCACGTGCAGAGCCCCGTGCCGTCGCAGGCCGAAGCCGAGCGCCTTGCGGCCTGAGCAGGAGCCTCACGTGAGCACTCCCGCACGCAACACCACCCTCACATCGAACACCCCGGTCGGTGCGCCGCGCCTGCCCGGCGCCCCGGCACCGCGGGTGCTGCCCGCACGGCCCGAACCGCTCGCGCTGCATGCCACCGACTCGGCGCTGATCGTGGTCGACATGCAGAACGCCTATGCGTCGCTCGGCGGCTATGTCGATTCGGCCGGCTTCGATATTTCCGGCGCGCAGGGCACCATCGCCAACATCGCGCGCACCATTGCGGCGGCGCGCGCGGCCGGCATGCTGGTGGTGTTCCTGCAGAACGGCTGGGACGCCGCCTATGTCGAGGCCGGCGGGCCGGGCTCGCCCAATTGGCACAAGTCGAACGCGCTCAAGACGATGCGCGCGAAGCCCGAGCTCGCGGGCAAGTTCCTCGCCAGGGGCGGCTGGGACTACGAGCTCATTGCCGAGATGAAGCCGCAGCCCGGCGACATCGTGGTGCCCAAGACGCGCTACAGCGGCTTCTTCAACAGCACGCTCGACAGCACGCTGCGCGCACGCGGCATCCGCCACCTGGTGTTCACCGGCATCGCGACCAACGTGTGCGTGGAGTCGACGCTGCGCGATGCCTTCCACCTCGAATACTTCGCCGTGATGCTGCAAGACGCGACGCACGAGCTTGGCGGCGCGGCCATCCAGAAGGCCTCGGTCTACAACGTGGAGACCTTCTTCGGCTGGGTCTCCACGGTCGACGACTTCGTGCGCAGCTTCGCGCCGGCCGCCGCCTGATTCCATCGTTCAACCCACAGCAAGGAACTCCCATGCCCAAGCAAGCCATCATCCCCGCCGGAACCACCACACCGATCGCTCCCTTCGTGCCCGGCACCATGGCCGACGGCGTCGTCTACGTGTCGGGCACGCTGCCCTTCGACAAGGACAACAACGTGGTCCACGTGGGCGATGCCTCGGCGCAGACGCGCCACGTGCTCGAGACGATCCAGCGCGTGATCGCGACGGCCGGCGGCACCATGGACGACGTGACCTTCAACATGATCATGATCAAGGACTGGGCCGACTACGCGAAGGTCAACGCGGTGTACGCCGAGTTCTTTCCGGGCACCAAGCCCGCGCGCTACTGCATCCAGTGCGGCCTGGTGAAGCCCGATGCGCTGGTCGAGATCGCCTCGATCGCCCACGTCGGCAACAAGGCCTGAGCATGCCGCTGCACTACGAAGTGCACGGGCCGGCCGATGGCGAGGCGGTGCTGCTGTCGTCGGGCCTCGGCGGTTCGGCCGCCTTCTGGCAGCCGCAGCTTGGCGCGCTGCTCGAAGCGGGCCATCGCGTGATTGCGTACGACCAGCGCGGCACGGGCCGCAGCCCCGCGGCGCTGGACGCGGGCTACGCCATTGCCGACATGGCGCGCGACGTGGTGCAGATTCTCGACGCCACCTCGACGCCGCGCTGCCACCTGGTGGGCCATGCGCTGGGCGGGCTCGTGGGCCTGCAGCTGGCGCTCGACGAGCCCTCGCGCGTGGCAAGCCTGGTGCTGGTCAATGCGTGGTCGAAGCCCAATCCGCATTCGGCGCGCTGCTTCGATGCACGGCTCGCGCTGCTCGATGCCTGCGGACCGCGCGCGTACGTGGAGGCGCAGCCGATCTTCCTGTACCCCGCGGCCTGGTGCGCGGAACATGCGCAGCGCGTGGCCGACGAGGTCGACCATGCGTTCGCGCATTTCCCGGGCGAAGCCAACATGCGCGCACGCATCGGCGCGCTGCGCGCCTTCGACGTCGACGCGCGCCTTGGCGACATCACCATGCCCTCGCTGGTGGCCGCCGCCATGGACGACGCCCTGGTGCCATGGACCTGCTCGCAGCGCCTGGCCGATGGCCTGCACGACGTCACGCTCCACTTCATGCCGCACGGCGGCCACGCGCACAGCGTGACCGAGGCCGACGCCTTCAACCGCAGCCTGCTCGACTTTCTCGCCCGGGTCAGCGCACCCGGCGTTCTTGCATGACCATGATGAAACCTGCTCTCGACGACGCCGCACTGGCGCTTCTTTTTACCGAGGCGCGCAGCCACAACGGCTGGACCGCCGAGCCCGTGAGCGACGCGCAGCTGCGGCAGATCTACGCGCTTGCCTGCATGGGCCCGACCTCGGCCAACTGCTCGCCCGCGCGCTTCGTGTTCGTTCGCACGCCTGAAGGCAAGCAGCGGCTCGCACCGGCGCTTTCCAAGGGCAACCTCGACAAGACCATGGCGGCGCCCGTCACGGTGATTGCGGCATGGGACCGCAAGTTCTACGACAGGCTGCCCATGCTGTTCCCGCATACCGACGCGCGCAGCTGGTTCACCGGCAGCCCCGAGGCCGCGCACGAGACCGCCTTTCGCAACGCCAGCCTGCAGGCGGCCTACCTGCTGCTGGCCGCGCGCGCGGTGGGGCTGGATGCCGGCCCGATGTCGGGCTTCGACAAGGCGAAGGTCGATGCCGCGTTTTTCGAGGGCACCGACTGGAGCGTCAACTTCCTGATCAACCTCGGCCATGGCGACCCGGCCAAGGTGTTCGGCCGCCTGCCGCGGCTGGGCTTCGACGAAGCCTGCATCCTGGCCTGAAACGCCCCTCACAGGAGTTCTTCCCATGCTGCCGAACGCAATGGCATCCCACCACGTCATGCCGGGCGGCCCGCCTGCCGCGCTGCCCAAGGCCGACTACCGCAACGCCATGGCGCGGCTGGGCGCGGCGGTCAACATCATCACCACCGACGGCCCCGCGGGCCGCGCCGGCTTCACGGCCTCGGCCGTGTGCAGCGTGACCGACGAACCGCCGATGCTGCTGGTGTGCCTGAACCGCTCGGCCTCGGTGTACCCGGCGTTCACGGCCAACGGCGTGCTCTGCGTGAACGTGCTGGCGGCGGGCCACCAGGCGCTCTCGGGCCTGTTCGGCGGCAAGACGCCAATGGACGAGCGCTTTGCCGCGGGCCGCTGGAGCCGCAAGGCCACGGGCTCGCCGGTGCTCGAGGATGCCGCGGCGTCGTTCGACTGCCGTGTGGTGCAGGCCACCAGCGCGGGCACGCACGACGTGCTGTTCTGCGAGGCCTTGGCGATCGCCATCGGTGGGGCGGCGCAGAGCCTGATCTATTTCGATCGGCGCTATCACGAGATCGCGGCGCCGCCGCAGCACTGACCGTCCCGGGGCGTTTGCATGGCTCCTTCCCCCTCTGGGGGAAGGTTGGGATGGGGGCAGGCAGAGCGCCAGACAGGTACGCCGCTTGCCCCCACCCCTGCCCTCCCCCGGGAGGGGAGGGAGCAAGACTCAGCGGACCGTGATGCCCTGCAGCACGATGCGCTGCACGTTCTCCACCGTCTGCTCGAAGAAGGCCGGGTCTTCGAGCGTATGCCCCGTCAGCGCCTGCACCTGCACGCCGAAATCGGCGTAGTGCTGCGTGATGGCCCAGAGCGCGAAGATCAGGTGGTGCGGATCGACCGGCGCGAGCTTGCCGGCGGCGATCCATGAACGGATGACCTCCGACTTGCGCTCCACCAGCGTGCGCAGTTCGCGGTCAAGCTCGTCGCGCAGGAGCGGCGCGCCCTGGATCATTTCGAGGCAGAACAGGCGCGAGGCATCGGGCCGGTCGCGCGAGACCACGAGCTTGCGGCGGATGTAGCCGCCGATGGCTTCGCCCGGGTCCTGCTCGGCGCTGAAGCCGCGCAGCGGCTCGAGCCACAGCGCGAGCAGGTCGCGCAGCACGTTGACGTACAGCTCTTCCTTGTTGGCAAAGTAGTAGAGCAGGTTGCTCTTGGACACATCGGCGCGCGCCGCCACCTGGTCGATCGAGGTGCCATGCAGCCCGAAGCGCGAGAACAGGCCCAGCGCGGCGCCGAGGATGGCGCTGCGCTTGTCCTCGATCTGGCGCAGCCTGCGGCTCACCGCGGACGCGCTGCGCACGGCGGGTTTCGCGCGCTTGCGCGCCGGGCTCTTCACCGGGCTCTTCTTCTTGGTGCTGCTGGCTGCGGCCAGCGCCTTGGTCTTCGGCATCTTCCCTCGCTTCGTCGATTACTTGCGGACTCTTCTTCCAACGCGCACCACTGTAAGGCCGCGGTGCATCGCGTTGCGCCAGCGCGGCCTCAAGGCACCGCCGGCACGCACCATGCTGACGCGGCCAATGCGTTTTGTCCATTTGGTCCAACTGGCACAGACGTTGCATGGCGAAAGGCATGCCAAGCACGAGGACCGACACATGAGCACCCTGCTGTCCGTACCCATCATCGATCTCGCGCCCTACTTCGCCGGCTCGGCCGAAGGCAAGGCGCAGGTTGCGGCCAAGGTCGACGAGGCCTGCCGCAGCATCGGCTTCCTGGTCATCACCAACCACGGCATTCCCACCGAGCTGATCGCGCGCGTGTCGCGGCTCTCGCGCCAGTTCTTCGACATGCCGCTGGCCGAGAAGCGCAAGGTCGACCGGCCGCGCGAAGACGCGGTGCGCGGCTACAGCGCGGTCGGCGAGGAAGGGCTTTCCTACAGCCTGGAAGAGGCCGCGCCCGGCGACCTGAAGGAGTCGTTTTCGATCGGCCCCTCGAACGTGCCGGACGACGACTACCACCGCGGCCCGGCCGCCGGCCCGCACTTCGAGCCCAACAGCTGGCCGCCGATCGACGGTTTCCGCGAAGCTTATGAAAGCTACTTCGAGGCCATGAGCGATCTCTCGCGCTCGCTGATGCGCATCTTCGCGCTCGGCCTTGCGCTGCCCGAGCCCTTCTTCGACGACAAGATCGACAGGCACATCAGCATGTTCCGCGTGCTGAGCTATCCGCCGCAGCGCGAAGCGCCGCTGCCGGGCCAGCTGCGCGCGGGCGCGCACAGCGACTACGGCAGCCTCACCATCGTGCTGCCCGACGACAAGGGCCTGCAGGTGTTCAACAAGGCGGGCCAGTGGGTCGACGTGCCGCAGGTGGAAGGCGGCCTGGTGGTCAACATTGCCGACCTGATGATGCAGTGGACCAACGACCAGTGGGTGTCGACGCTGCACCGCGTGGTCAA
>Ga0307406_10001583_pt1 | contig 12536 bp, 12 predicted proteins | sample 322Cmetagenome_3_FD_203706 | JGI IMG/M metagenome (GOLD analysis project Ga0307406, IMG submission 203706) | Maize rhizosphere microbial communities from greenhouse at UC Davis, California, United States - 322HYB-C-2 | ecosystem: Host-associated > Plants > Roots > Rhizosphere > Soil | place... | reverse complement strand
CGTCTCCCTGTCGCTGCTCGGCCGTGACGGTTCGCGCGTGTGGACGCTGCTCTACGCGCTGCTGAGCATCATCGCCGGAGTCGTCGTGCTGTTCTCGCCGATCATCGCCGGCCTGGCGTTCTGGCTGCTCCTCGGCATCTCGCTCGTCGCACTCGGCATCGTGCAGATCGTCCGTGCGATCACGCTCGGCAAGGACGCGAAAACCTTCACCGCCGCGGAGGGCGCGACGGCCTGACGGTCCTGACGACAGCGATCGGCCCCGCCCTGCGCGAAGCAGGACGGGGCCGATCGTCGTTCGGGCGTCCTTCTTACTCTGCGGCGAACGCGCTGACGTCGCCGACGAGCCTCGTGTTGTCGGCGGGCACCGGGTCGACCACGGCCTTCGCCACCTCGGCGGCGAACTCCGACACGTTGTAGAGCTTGCCCGCGGACTCGCGGCGCTCGGCGATGGCACCGGGGTTGGCACGCTCGAGAAGAGTCGCCGTGATCGTGCCCTCGATCATGTCGCCGGAGACGACGGTGAAGCCGATGCCCTTCTCGGCGAGACCGGGGATGAGCTCGCGGAGCGCATCCTCCCCCGCTCGCTTCGAGAGCGCGACCGGCTCGTACTCGGGCATCGTCGGCGTGGTGCGGATGAAGTGCGCCTGGTGGCTGGTCACGAAGACCACGCGTGCGCCGTCGCCGAGCAGCGGCTTCGCCGCGTTCAGGACGTTGAGCTGGGCGTCGCGGTTCAGCGTCAGGGCGTAGTCCGCGGCCATCCCGGACTCCATGCCGCCCGAGGCGTTGAGGACCAGGACGTCGAGCCGGCCGTATTCGGCGCGGATCGCGTCGAACATCTCGGCGACGGATGCCGGATCGGTGAGGTCGGCCCCCACGACGAGCGCCCGGCGACCCAGTTCGCGCAGCTGCGCGGCGAGCTTCTCGGCTCGCGGAGCCTTGTTCCGGAAGTTGATGACGACATCGGCACCGGCCTCGGCCAGGTAGCGCACCGTGTCGGCGCCGATCCCCCGGGATGAGCCGGTGACGAGGGCGACCTTGCCGTCGAGAGATCCTGCGGGAAGAACGTCGGTCACGATGACTCCTGGAGATGGGTGAGATGCCGTGATCGCACGGCTCTCACAGACTATCAATCCGGGCCCGGGGCACCCGAGAGCGTCGACGGCGCGTGATAGGTTGACCGCAAAGGAGGCCGCATGAACGACTTCTCCGTCTTCATCGAACTGATCGACAATTGGGCGTGGATCGGTTGGCTGGTCCTGATCGCTCTCTTCCTCGTGATCGAGATGCTCACTCTCGACTTCACCTTCCTCATGCTCAGCTTCGGCAGCGTGATCGGTCTGGTCGCCGACCTCGTCGGGCTCCCGGTCTGGGCACAGGTGCTGATCGCGGCGGCGGCCGCGGCGTTGTTCGTCCTCTTCCTCCGGCCTCCACTCCTGAAGAGGTTGCGGCGCGGCGAGGACCCCACGAAGTCGAATGTGGACGCACTGATCGACCTCCGTGGCATCGCTCTGCACGACGTCACGCAGATCTCCGGTCAGGTCAAGCTCAGCAACGGTGACACCTGGACCGCCCGCACATCCACCTCTGTGCCGATCCCCCAAGGCTCACCGGTCGCGGTCATCGCAATCAATGGGGCGACCGCCACCGTCCGCCCCGTCAATGACTAGGAGAAACACATGAACGACTCCTCGTTCATCCCGGCCGCCATCGGTTGGATACTCGTTATCGCGGTGATCATCTTCGTGGTGGTCACGCTGGCCCGGTCCATCCGGATCATCCCCCAGGCGACCGCAGGCGTGGTGGAACGGCTCGGCCGGTACCACAAGACCCTCATGCCGGGTCTGAACCTCCTGGTGCCCTTCATCGACCGACTCCGCCCGCTGATCGACATGCGCGAGCAGGTCGTCTCGTTCCCGCCGCAGCCGGTGATCACTGAGGACAACCTGGTCGTCTCGATCGACACCGTCGTGTACTTCCAGGTGACGGACGCGCGTGCCGCGACCTACGAGATCGCCAACTACCTCGGTGCGGTCGAACAGCTGACGACCACGACGCTGCGAAACGTCGTCGGTGGACTCAACCTCGAAGAGGCGTTGACGAGCCGCGACAACATCAACGGCCAGCTCCGCGTCGTGCTCGATGAGGCGACCGGCAAGTGGGGCATCCGTGTCGGCCGCGTCGAGCTGAAGGCCATCGATCCGCCGATATCCATCCAGGACTCGATGGAGAAGCAGATGCGCGCAGAGCGGGACCGGCGCGCGGCCATCCTCACGGCAGAGGGAACCAAGCAGTCCGCGATCCTCGAAGCAGAAGGTGCGCGTCAGGCCGAGATCCTCCGCGCAGAGGTCGACAAGCAGGCCGCGTTGCTCCGCGCACAGGGTGAGGCCGAAGCCATCCAGAACGTCTTCACGGCGATCCACCAGGGTGCTCCGGACGACAAGCTGCTCGCATATCAGTACCTTCAGATGCTGCCGAAGATCAGCGAAGGCCAGTCCAACAAGCTATGGATCATCCCGAGCGAGCTCACCGAGGCTCTCAAGGGCATCGGCAGCGCCTTCACGCCGAAGCCCGGCCAGGGCGGCCCGAGCAACACTCTCCCGGGCGCGTGACGCACCCGTACTTCTCGAAGACACGGCATCCCCGAGTCCTCGCTCACCGCGGTCTGATCACCGCGGCGGGCGAGGATTCCGGCGTCTGGGAGAACACAGCGGCGTCGTTCGCCGCCGCTCACGCCGCCGGTGTCGACTACATCGAGACGGACTGCCAGGTGACGGCCGACGGCGACGTGGTGCTCTTTCACGACGCGACGCTCGAACGTCTCCTCGGCGACCAACGTCCGGTGAGGGAGGTGCGCACGAGGGAACTCCGCAGCGTCTTCGCCGATCATGGGGGGCTGCTCACGGTCGCGGAAGCGCTCTCCTCGTTCCCGCGGATCCGGTTCAACATCGATGTGAAGACGGATGCCGCCACGGGTCTCCTCGGCCCGATCCTCGCGGAGCACACGCATCGGGTGCTCGTGACGAGCTTCTCCGACGCACACTGTCGCGCGACGATCGCGTCCGTCATGGGAGCAGGTGCCACGCTCCGGCCTGCCACGTCGGGCGGCAGCCGCACGATCGCCGCATTGCGTGCGGTCTCGTCCCTGCGCCTCTCCCCCACCAGGGTCCTCCGTGAGATCGATGCTCTGCAGATCCCGGAACGGCACGGCGCGCTCACGGTGCTGACCCCGGCGCTGCTCCGCGCCGCGCATCGCTCCGGTGTCGAGGTGCACGTGTGGACGGTCAATGATCCCGACGAGATGCGGCGCCTGGTGGGTCTCGGGGTCGATGGCATCGTCTCCGATCGGGCCGATGTCGCGCTGACCGCGCTCCACCCCGCTGACGGCCCTCAGCGGGCCCTATAACCTCCTTCGCTGGGATTACGCTGTGAATCCCGCCGAGAATCCGCTCGCGTTGAGCAGGCGCACAGGCTGGAGCGTTATACCTGACAGCGACGAGAGGACCACAAAATGGCAGATCGCAGCCTGCGCGGCATCCGACTCGGCGCCCAGAGCCTACAGAGCGAAGAGGGCGTCGTTTTCATGGAGCGCCGCGAGACCCACTACTCCTGTGACACGTGCGGACACGTCACGAACCTGATGTTCGCGGCTGACGCCGAGCCGCCGCAGACCTGGGAATGCCGCTCCTGTGGAGCGGACGCCCGCCTGAACGTGGACGGCCAGGCCGTCACGCTCGAGGTCACCGATGAGAAGGCCGCTCGCACCCACTGGGACATGCTGATGGAGCGTCGCACGCGCGCCGAGCTCGAGGAGCTGCTCGAGGAGCGTCTGGCCTTCATCCGTGCCCGCCGCGGTGCCGGCGAAGACCCCACCCGCGAGAAGATCGGGGCCTGACCGCCCGGATCACGAAGCAGCAGGGCTCGAACGAGCCCTGCTGCTTCTCTGTGTGAGGCGGGCGCGGTTCACACCTGCTCGTCGCGCCGCCGCGTGCTGCGCCACCACGCGATCAGGAGCGCGATCAGCCCACCCCAGACCAGGATCTGCTGCACCCACGGGCCCAGCACGACGCCCGCGGTCAGCCCGGTGCGCAGCTCGACGTCCTCGAGCATCGCACCCGCCTCCCCGGCATCCAGGCTCGTCACGGTCGAGCCGTCGGGACGGATGATCTGACTCGTGCCGACCGTCGAGATGTTCACGACGCTGCGCCCGGTCTCGATCGCCCGCATCCGCGCGAAGGCCAGCTGCTGAAGATTCTCATCGGTCCCGCGGAAGTCGGCGTTGTTCGTCTGGAACACCAGCACCTGTGCTCCGGCGTTCACACCCTCGGTGATCACGTCGTCGTAGATCACGTCGAAGCAGATCGCGAGTCCCACGGGAACTCCGTCGACGTCGACCACGGGTGGATTCTCGCCGGGCGTGTACTCGCGCTGGATGAGTCCGATCAGGTCGGGCGCCAGCGCGTTGAAGAATGCCCGATCCGGTACGTACTCCCCGAACGGCACCGGATGCCGCTTGTCGTGGAGGTGCGTCGCTCCCCCGGCATCCGTCCACAGCATCGATGTGTTGAAGTAGCGCTCGTTCCGCCCGGTCGCGGCGTTCGCGAGCAGGGGCGCCCCGATCCGGGTCGTGATCAGCGTCATCCGTCGAGCCAGCGCCTCGTTCTGGAACGGGTCGGTGTCCAGCGATCCCTCCGGCCAGACCAGCAGATCCACGTCCTCGCCGTAGAGGGGGGTCGTGGCCTCGGTCTGAGCGTCGATCACCGAGAACGGCTCGCGCTCGTCGAAGTAGCCGGTGGGACCGTTGCCCTGTACGGCGGCGATGCGCATCGAACCGGCATCCGTCGTCGGGAACAACGGCGTGAAGAACAGGACGAGCACGAGCGCAGCGGGCACGAGGAGTCGCAGAGGAGACCGCCACGCCCGCAGGCGGACCACCTCGATCAGTATGGCGACCAGGAGCACCATGAGGAATCCGAGGCCGCTGACGCCGAACCAGGACGACAGCGGGGCCAGCGGGCTCTCCGCCTGACTCATGCCGATGCGCGCCCAGGGGAAGCCCCCGTACGGGAAGGAGCCGACGAACACCTCCCGGCCGACCCAGAGAGCGGCGACGACGATGGGGAGCCCCAGCAGGCGTCCGGCTGTGCCCGGGAACGCACGCGGCATCCAACGGTAGGCGAGCGCCGTCAGGATCAGTGCGACAGCCGTGAGCCCGCCCTCGACCACGCTCAGCGCCGCCCACGGGATCGGCCCCAGATAACGCGAGGTGAAGGACACCAGGAAGCCGAACAGCACGACGCCGTAGACGAGCCCGACCAGCAGAGCACCCCCCGCACGCCGACCGATGAGCGCGACGAGCAGGAGGGCGGCAGCGGGGAACGCGAGCACCCAGACCGCTGTCTCCGGATAGGCGAGGTTCATCAGGAAGGCCGAGAGCGCAGCGGCGAGCAGAGCAGCCCAGAGAGGCAGGAGAGGGCGCTGGCGCGCCGGGGATTCAGACATCCCTCTCATTCTCACATCGACGAGTAGGAGACGATTCCACGTCGCACGCCGTCGAGCGCCGTGCGAGCCGTCCGCGCGAGAGCACCGTCCTCCGCGACGATCGACAGCTGGTCGAGCAGATCGATCGTCTGCTTCGCCCAGCGCACGAAGTCACCCGCCGCCATGTCGGCGTCGATCAGGACGCGATCGAGCATGCCGCCGCGGGCCCAGGAGTGCATCGCGCCGGCCAGACCGGCCGCGAGCGGCTCGGAACCCGGCAGGTGGTGATCCTTCTCGAGATCGTCGAGCTCAGCCCACAACGTGGTCGTCTTCTCGTACGCGGTGCGGAACGCGCCGCGCGGGAGGCCCCGCTCCCCCGAGTTCGCCTCGTCGCGTCGCGGTTCATAGACGAGGCAGCACGCCATCGCCGCGAGCGACGGGGCGTCGAGTCCGTTCCACAATCCCTGACGCAGAGACTCGGCGACCAGCAGGTCGCGCTCCCCGTAGATGCGGCGCATCGTGCGACCGGCCTCGGTCAGCGCGGGCTCTCCGGATTCGTCGGAGAGATAGTCCAGGGTCTCGAGCACCTCGACCACGCGGTCGAAGACGCGCGCGACGGTGCCGGTGCGCGTCTCGATCTGGCGCCGGATGCGGTCGGTCTGCCGCTTGAGCTTCCAGTAGCGCTCGGCCCAGCGGGCGTGCGCCTCGCGATCCGGGCAGCGATGGCAGGGGTGCCGCTGCATGGCCGTCCGCAGCGACTGGATGCGCTTCATGCGCTTCTCACGGGCGACACGTGGCGCGCCGGAGTCCTGACGGTTCTTCTTCTCGAGGTCGCTGAGTTCACGCCGGATCGCCGCGTACTCGGGGAAGTCTCCGTGCTCGCACGCCATCGACTTCTGATACCCGGCGAGCGACTCCTCGGCCTCCCGCACCTGACGCGCCAGCCCGACGACAGCCCTGTCCGCTTGGAACTGCGCGAAGGACGACTCGAGGATCTGCCGGGCACGCGCCTTGCCGAACAGGTCGATCAGATTGACCGCCATGTTGTACGTGGGCCGGAAGCTGGAGTTCAGCGGGTAGGTCCGCCGCGATGCCAATGCGGCGACGGCCTGCGGGTCCATGCCCTCGGTCCACTGCACCACGGCGTGACCCTCGACATCGATGCCGCGTCGGCCGGCACGCCCTGTCAGCTGCGTGTACTCCCCCGAGGTGATCGCGACCCGGGCCTCGCCGTTGAACTTCTCCATCTTCTCGAGTACGACCGTGCGGGCGGGCATGTTGATGCCGAGCGCCAGCGTCTCCGTGGCGAAGACGACCTTGACGAGTTTGAGGCGGTAGAGCTCCTCGACGACCTCTTTGAAGGCGGGCAGGAGTCCGGCGTGGTGGGCGGCGACGCCCCGCTCCAGATTCTCCAGCCAGTCCCAGTAGCCGAGCACGCCGAGGTCCTCGTCCTGCAGCGATCGAGTGCGTTCCTCGACGATCGCGCGGATCTCCGCCTTCTCCTCCGACGAGGTCAGTCGGATGCCGGAGCGGCGCACCTGCTGAACCGCGGCGTCGCAGCCCACGCGGCTGAAGATGAAGAAGATCGCCGGCAGCAGGTTGGCGCGCTCGAGGAGCTTGACCACATCGGGGCGATCCATCCGCTCGATGCGGCGCAGGTTGGACGGCCGTACGGGCCGCTGGCCACCGCGCGGCGGTCGCTTGGCCTGCCGCCCCGCATGCCTGTTGCTGACGTACGACTGCACCTGACGATTGTTCTCGTAGTTCGAACCCGTGAAGGAGCGGATCCGCATCAGTTCCTGATTCACCTGCGCGGTCGCGATGCCCGCCCGGTCATCGAACAGCGGGAGCAGGTCGTCCCTGACAAGCACGTGCTGCTCGAGCGGGACGGGCCGGATCTCGGAGACGATCACCTCGGTGTCGCCGCGCACGGTGTCGAGCCAGTCGCCGAACTCCTCGGCGTTCGACACGGTCGCGCTGAGGGAGACGAGCCGCACGTGCTGCGGCAGGTGGATGATCACCTCTTCCCAAACCGCACCGCGGAACCGGTCGGCGAGATAGTGGACCTCGTCCATGATGACGTACCGGAGGTCGCGGAGCGCCGCCGAGTCGGCGTAGATCATGTTGCGCAGCACCTCGGTCGTCATGACCACGATGCGTGCGTTGCCGTTGATGTTGGTGTCGCCGGTGAGGAGCCCCACGTCATCTGCGCCGTAGACCTCGACCAGTTCGCGGAACTTCTGGTTAGACAGGGCCTTCATCGGCGTCGTGTAGAACGCCTTGTCGCTCGGGGACTGCATGGCGAGATGGATGGCGAACTCGCCCACGATGGTCTTGCCCGCTCCCGTCGGCGCGGCGACGAGCACACTGCGGCCGGCTTCGAGTGCATGGCAGCCCGCGACCTGGAACGGGTCGAGTTCGAACTTCTGGCGCGCGGCGAAGGCGTTCGTCGCCGGGTTATCGGCAGCCTCTCGCGCTGCCGCATATCGCTCGGACGGCGAACTCATGCAGCGTCCGGCAGAAGCCCCGCTGCGGCGTCGCGCTTGCGCTTGCGGCGGTCGAAGAGCAGGGAGAGCCCCGCGGCCGCGAAGAACAGGACGATGAGGATGCCGGCCAGCATCAGCATGCTGATCACGTCGGCAGCCGGTGTCGCCAGGGCCGCGAAGACCGTCGCGATGATGATCGCGATGCGCCAGCCCTTGAGGATCGCGCGTCCGGACATGACCCCGGCGAAGTTCAGCGCGACGAGGAACACCGGGAGCACGAAGGAGACCCCGATCACGATCATCAGCTTGAAGATGAAGTCGTAGTACTCCTGCGCCTGGTAGAAGTTCGTCCCGCCTTCGGGGGTGAAGCCCCACATCAACTCGATCACGTGCGGCATGATCACGATGCCGAGGTAGCACCCGGCGAAGAAGAGCGGCACGGCGGCGGCGATGAAGCCGATCGTGTACTTGATCTCCTTGCGGGTGAGCCCGGGCATGATGAACGCCCAGATCTGCCACAGCCACACGGGCGCGGAGATGAACAGGCCGATAGAGAAGGCGATCCGCATGCGCATGTCGAACGCGGCCGTCACGGTGCCGAAGTTCAGCGCGCTGAAGTTGTCACCACGCTTCTCCATGATGACGCGGATGGGTTCCGTGATTAGGTGGATGACCGGATCGGCGATGATGAACGCGACCACCATGCCGACGACGAGCGCGAGCGCCGCGTACATCAGGCGTTTGCGCAGTTCGACGAGATGTGCGCCCAGCGACATCCGCCGATCCCGATCCGCCTTCTGCTTCACGGTCGGTTCGATGGTTGCCACGGTCGGTCAGGCGCGAGGCGGAGTCTCAGGGTCGACGCCGGAGTCCTTCACCGTGGTGGGCTCGGCGACGACGGCGTCGGTGCGCGTCGCGTCCTCGTCCTTCATGGCCTTCATCTCGCCCTTGAAGACGCGGGCCGACTGGCCCATGCTCTTCGCGAGCGCCGGCAGCTTCGCAGCACCGAACAGAAGGAGGATCACGGCGAGCACGATGAGCAGGTGCCAGCCTTGCATTCCAGCGAACATGTCAGGATTCCCGTCTTCGGTAAGCTTTCGTCCCAGTCTACAGATCAATCCTCGTGATCGGGGCGGTGATAGAGCGCGAGTCCGGATGCCGCCCACTCGCGGGTCGACGACCGCGCGACACCCGGCTCCAGAACCTCCATGGCCCCGCCGAAGCGCGCGGCGAGACGCTTGATGCCGCGGGGATCGGCCAGGTGGACGTGCGCGGTGACCGAGCCGTCGACGGCTTCCAGCGTGGTCGCCGGCAGGAATCCGCTGAGCAGAGGTGCGAACCGCTCGGAGACGCGCACCGTGACCTCGCGCTCGTCGTCGAGGCCGGCGAAGGGCTCGGGGACCTGATCCCCGCCGTGCGTGATCGGGATGTCCGTGAGCTTCGGCTCGCTCACCCGGTCGAGGTGGAACGTGCGCATCGCCTGTCGGAGATGGCACCAGCCCTGCAGATACCACTGGGCGTTGGTGATCAGGATCTGCACCGGGTCGACGGTCCGCGTGGTCGGCGCAGCATCCGGTGCCTGGTACGTGAACGAGATGGCGACGCCGTCCTGCAGCCCGCGCGCCACGACCTCGCGGACCTCGTCGACCGCGCTGGGAGCGACCACGACGTCGGCCGGCGCGTCGGCTGCGCCACGGGACAGCTTGGAGATCAGTCCAGCGACGAGGCCGGAGTCCGAGACAGCGGGCACCGCCGCGACCATCTGGAGGCCGGCGAGCAGCGCAGCGGCCTCGCGCGCAGTGAACCGCGGAACCCGGCGGAGCGCCACATCGTTGGTGATCTCGATGACGTCCTCGAGGTCGAGGAGGTCCCAGTTGATGTCGAACATCTCCTGCGGCTGCTGCCAGTATCCGGATTCGCCGGGAAGGCCGATCACCGTGAGCTTCTCGACCATCCCGCGCATCTCCTGCGGCGTGACGCCGAACTCCGCCGATGCCTCGGCGAGCGACACCTGACCGTGTTCGAGCAGATACGGCACGAGGGTCAGGTAGAGACGCACGCGCTCGGCGGCGAGCAGAGGCTTGGGCTGGGCGCTCATCGGGCCTCCTCACGTTCCGCATGCGCATCGACGACGGCCTGGAGCCGGGCGATGACGGCATCTCGCAGCGCCGCGGGCTCGACGACGCGCACCTCCGGTCCGTACGAGGCCAGCTCGTCGGCGAGGATGTGCAGGTCGACGAACGGCACCGTGATGCCCTGCGCCGCAGGCGTCGCTCGCCGACCGAGGCGCAGCGCCGCCTCGGTGCCGGGTGTGACCTCCAGCAGCGCGGCGTTCTCCGCGGAGACGCGCTCGAGTCCTGCGAGAGCGCGTTCCCCCGCCCCATCGCGCAGCGCGGGATCGAATGTCGTGGTCGTCACCTTGACGTCGCCGACGATGCGGCTGAGCAGGAACATGCGGTCCTCATCGATGTCGACGTCGACCCCGAAGACATGCCAGCGCGCTTCGTAGTCGACGAGCGCCAGCGGACGGATGCTGCGCCGACGCGGCACCGCCTCTCCCGGCTTGAGGTACTCGAAGGCGACCACCCTGCTCTTCTCGATCGCGTCCTGCAGCGGCGCGAAAGCCGCATCGCGCGCAGTGATCCGCGGAGCGAAGCCGATGATCGGCTCATCGCCGTCGATGCCGAGCGCCCGGATCTTGCGCACGCCGGACTGCGCGTCGCCCGAGGCGGACTCGGCGCTCCAGACGCTGCCCGCGAGGCGGAGCACGGCGAGCTCGGCGGGGGTGAACTCGATGTCGGCGGGCAGGTCGTATTCCGCCTGCGGAATACGGTAGCGCGCCTCGCGGAGATCGTTCGGGTCTGCGGCGTCGCCGAGGGTCTCGATCGGCACCCCGAGCGAGCGCAGCTCTTCCTTGTCGCGCTCGAACATCTTCTCGAGAGCATCCGACCGCGTGCCGGCATCGGCGCGCTGACGGTAGCCGGAGACGTTGTCGAGGATCTGCTGCTTCGTGAGCCCGATCTCCGTGGCCATGAGCGCCACGACGAGATTCGTCAGGCGCTCCTCCGCGGGAATCCGGGCGGCCATCACTGGCTGGGCGCCGTCACTGCGCCCAGGATGTCGACCACGACCACCGTGGAGGGAGAACCGTCGGCCTCGGGGAACACGACGAGGACCTGAGACCCGACGGTCGCACCGATGAGCTGCTCGGGAGCCGCGCTGATGCTGGCCTCCGTGCCCCACGTGTTCGTGGTCACCTTCTTGTCGTCCCAGCCGACGCTCATGATGTTGGAGACGACTGCGTCGCCCTCCTTGACCTTTGGCCCGTCGCCCTTGATGAGCGTCTGCGTGACGGTCTTAGTCGGTGCCGGAACATCGGGGACGATGATCCCGGGAGTGCCGTCCGGAGCGCGCACCACTGTGGGCAGACCGCTGGCGTCGTTGAACTGCAGCGCGCCGGCGGCCTTCGACGGCATGACATCGAGCACGTCGACGACTGCCACGATGGTCTCATCCTTGGCGAGACCGAATGCCTCGACGTTCTGCTCCCCGAAGTCCTCAGGAGTCAGCACGGCGAGGACGCGGCTGCCCTCGGTCGCGCACTCGAGCACACTCGACAACCCGGCGGAGCGCTGGGCCCAGTAGTCGATGCTGTGCACCCTACTCCCGTCGCCGTTGAACTCGGACTGGTAGAGCTTCTTGCCGCTGTCTCCGCCGTAGAACGCGATGTCCAGCACGACGGGCTGGAAGTCCGACCCCAGCGCGAGGCCATCGCCGACGGTGACGTCAGCGAACGAGGTCTTGTCGGTCTTGACCGGTCCGAAGACGGAGACGTCCGGCAGAGACCCGAGGTCGCCGCTCACGTCGGCGATGTTCAGGATCTTGTCGTCGCCGCCGCGATCGCACGCAGCACCGTCGGAGGAGGCCGACGCGGTGCAGCCCGTCAGGGCGAGGACGGCGAGGCTGAGGGAGGCCAGAACGGCGGACGTTTTACGCACGCGTTCCAGTCTATTCCGTCGCGTGCTCCGATTCGCGCGAAGCAGCAGCAAGGCGCGCCCCCTCGGCCGCCTTGCCCGCCTCCCTGGCGCGCTTGCGCAGGTTCTTGTCGTTGATCTCCCGGTCGCCGACGGCTCCCGGAGTCCAGGCCTCCACGTCGTCGTCGCCGTAGCTGCTCTTGGACGCGCGGCGCTTGACCGACGGCGCGACCGCGCCGGGAGCGAGGCGGCGGGCGGTCAGGAGGAATCCGGTGTGCGCGACCATCCGGTGGTCCGGGCGCACTGCGAGTCCTTCGACGTGCCAGCCGCGCACCATGGTCTCGGACGCATCGGGATCGGTGAAGAGGCCGGTCCCCCTGATGTACTCGGCCACGCGGGAGAGCTGCGTCGCGGTCGCGACGTAGCAGAGCACCACGCCTCCAGGGGTCAGTGCCTCCGCCACGGCATCGATGCACTCCCAGGGGGCGAGCATGTCGAGCACGACGCGGTCGACGGTGCCCGCAGGAGTCTGGGCGGGGAGGGATTCCACCAGGTCGCCGACGACGACGCGCCAGGTGTCCGGATGCCCGCCGAAGAA